>Ga0209395_1000151_pt1 | contig 106041 bp, 86 predicted proteins | sample GOMGulsemesocosm_3_FD_184635 | JGI IMG/M metagenome (GOLD analysis project Ga0209395, IMG submission 184635) | Methane-oxidizing microbial communities from mesocosms in the Gulf of Mexico - GOM9D Gulf of Mexico (SPAdes) (version 2) | ecosystem: Environmental > Aquatic > Marine > Cold seeps...
CCGCCAACTAGGCCACGGCGCTTTTCAAACCACAGCAGCAACGCATTTCTGGAAGCGCTGGTGAGCACCCCCTGCCCCCAAAACCGAACACCAAAGTAGCCCAGCGCGATACACAAAAAACTGACGCCATTACTGCCGCCAAAAGCCGCTGCAATCCAGTCGACGGCACTGATAAATAACACCATTACCGCCAGCATGACGCTGGATAACGGAATCATCACCCGGGGCCCAAAACGGTCGTACCAAATCCCCGCCCGGGTTAAAAACAACGCCGAGGCCACGGTACCCACCAGGTAAGCCATCGACAACTGGGTGCGGCTAAGTCCCAGCGCATTGATAAGCGAATCGGTAAATACCGCCATGCCCATGGTCTGGCCCGGCACACTCAGTAAAAAGCCGGCGGTACTCAGTAACAGAATGACCCAGCCGTAAAAAAATGGCAGTCGGCGAATATCGAAGGGCCACTGGGGGTTTATTAATCGCTTGCTCATAGTGTTTTAATTCACTCAGGCCTGTTCGACAAAACCTTTCCAGCTGCGCATATAGGCAATGAAAGAATCCCCTAGGCCCTCAGCCCGCAAATGTGCTTCCGCTACAGGGTTTTCCAGCGGCTGAAAATGTTCATCGCCCTGCATCTTTTGAGGAAAATTGTGGTGAATAATTGCCGCGCGGCCTAGCAAAACAAAATCGACGCCCTGGGCCATACAGCGCCGCACCTCCTCCGGGTTGCGCATTTTTCCCGCCACTCCCAAACGCACCTGGCCGCGATCGAGATCAGTGAAATATGACAATAGACTACGCCCCTTAAACGCCTCTTCATTTGGCTCTTTAAACACATCCCACAGCGACATATCCAAATAATCGATATCGCCGGCGCTCATCAATTGCTGCGCCAGATCGAGAATTTCTTGCAGCTGCAGGTCGAATCGCTCCGGTGATAACCGCAGTCCAACATTGAAGTCTGGGCGACAGCGCTGGCGAATGCCGGCAATAATATCGAAAATAATACGCGCGCGATTTTCAGCACTACCACCGTAGCGGTCTTCGCGGCGGTTCAGTGCTGGGCTTAAAAATTGGCACAGTATGTAACCGTGGGCGCCATGGATCTCAACGCCGTCGAAACCCGCCCGCTGGGCTCGCTCGGCGGCACTGATAAAGTCTTCAGTCAGTTGTTCAACCTCGACAATGGTCAGCCCCCTGGCGCCGGTTTCCGAGTTATCAGAGGGACACACCGCCTCGCCAACCAACTCGGTAGGACTGCGCATACCGGCATGGTGCAACTGTAACACCGCCACGCTGTCGTGGCTTTTAATACCATCGGCGAGACGGCTCAATCCCGGTAAGTGACTGTCGGAGAAGACTCCGAGCTGACCGGGAAAGCCCTGACCACAGGCCTGAACGTGGGCAGCGCAGGTCATGGTTACGCCAAAGCCGCCCTCAGCTCGCATGGTCAACCAACGATATTCGTCATCGGACAAACAGCCGTCTTCATGGGATTGGGTATTGGTTAGTGGTGCCAGCATAAAGCGGTTTTTCATGCTCGGGCCACGGTTAAAATGCAGGGGGGAGAATAGGTCAGTCATAGTATGTCTTCTTGTTAAATGTGGCTGGGTTTGAATGTGGCTGGGTTTGAATGTGGCTAAGCCTGATGCTGCGGTGCCAGGCGCGAATACATAAAAAGCCCGAGCCTGAGCTGGCAACACCGTTGCCCGCAGCCGGCAAACTACCGATTGCGGCAATGAAATATAGAACATGATTTATGGAGCAATGGTTTCTACAGACTATCGAGCCGTCTCTTAGCACTGTCGTATTCTACCTTTAGCCGCCCTACTAAGTCCGCTACTGTAGCCACCTCACTGACCGGTCCAATGCCCTGACCACAACCCCAAATGTCTTTCCAGGCCTTGGCACCGGTATTGCCACCGGAGCCAAAGTTCATTTTTGAAGGGTCTGACTCCGGCAGTGCTTCGGGATCCAGCCCCGCCTGTACCACGGAGGGCCGCAGATAGTTACCGTGCACACCGGTAAACAAATTGGAGTAGAGAATATCCTCGCCGCTGCTGTCGACTATCATCTGCTTGTACCCAGGCTGGGCATTAGCTTCCTGGGTGGCAATAAAAGCTGAGCCGATATAAGCCAGATCAGCCCCCATCGCCTGGGCTGCGAGAATGCTCGCGCCGCTGCCGATGGCACCGGACAATAACAGCGGGCCGTCAAACCACTGCCGAATCTCTTGAATCAAGACTAGTGGTGACAGCGTACCGGCGTGGCCCCCGGCACCGGCGGCGACAGCGATAAGGCCATCGGCACCTTTTTCTACCGCTTTTTTGGCAAACTTGCTGTTGATAACATCGTGTAACACAATGCCACCGTAGGAGTGAATAGCATCGTTGACATGCTGCTTCGCACCCAGCGAGGTGATGACGATGGGGACTTTGTATTTAACACACAAATCCACATCCTGCTGGAGTCGGTCGTTTGACCCGTGCACAATCTGGTTGACCGCAAAGGGCGCCGAGAGCTTGCTCGGATTCGCTTTATCGTAGCGGTCTAACTCATCACGTATGCGAATAAGCCACTCTTCAAACTGCGCCACTGGCCGTGCGTTAAGTGAGGGGAAAGAGCCGATAATACCGGCTTTACATTGGGCAATAACCAGTTCGGGTCCGGAAATAATAAACAGTGGCGACGCCACCACGGGTATCGTTAGCCCTGTTTTTAGCTTTGCAGCTATTTTTTCTGTTAGCGCCATGAATAAGCCTCAATACTCGATCATTAGTAGTTGTACAACCTCGACGGCAAAAACAAAAGCACGCCCAATGTGCAATCGTAATAAATCCCCTAACCATACCGCGAGCTGCTAGTGTTTTCAATCACCGAGTCGGTGTAGGCAAAGGGGTTTCGCCGTCGACACAAGCCTTGCCCCGGAGGTCATAGCGCCGCGTTCATTGAGCACACTTTATACACTGAGTGTATCTGCTACAATCGCTGCCTTATTGTCTAGTTAGAGCGCAGCTATGCACCGTGTCCCCGCCCTCTGGGTCGTATTACTACTCAGTACTACAGGCGCCGCAGCCGAGATATCCGTGCAGCTGCTACAGCAGGTGAACAATAGCATCCAAAAAATGGATGCCACGGTGTTGACCGACGACTGGACCTACACCCAGCAGACAAACAATGACGGTGAAATAACGATCGCCACCAACAAACCCAGTAGAGAAAAATCAATGCGCCTGCAGCTGTTGGAGATCGATGGCCAAAGCCCCTCGGCAGAACAGCTGCGAGATTTTTCGCGTGAACAACAAAAACGATTTGAAGAAGAGGGCCAGCAAGACAGATCATTTGCTACACTCATCGATGTCACAACCTTGCAATTGGTAGAGCAAGACCGTGAAAAAACCCTGTTATCGTTTACGCCTTTTATCGAAGAGCTAAAAGATGAGCGCAGTAAACTGACGGGAAGCTTACGCCTTAACAATACCTCCGGCCTTATTGACACTATCAGTATTGTTAATACCGAGGTGCTTAAGCCCGCTTTTTCAGTCAAACTAAAACGCTATCAGACACGGTTTAGTTTTACTGTAGTCGAGCAGCTGCTGCTGTTATCCCATATGAGTGTTGATCTTGCCGGTAAGGTCGGTTTTTTTAAGTCCATCGACGTTGATCTAGCGGTCGAGTTTAGCGACCACAGGCGCTACCAAAGCGCTCAGTATACCGAACATTAACCTTGTTGAAAGCCGCATCCTCTTTACCACCCCACAAAGTAACGTGCTCCGCCGTCACAAGCCGGCGCGCCAACTATTTTGTAGGTTGATCCAGGACCTGGCATAGCCATAACCACAAAAAGCCACAAACTACGTTAAACAATCACAGCGTTCCCGGTCTGAGGCTGCACGATTGCAGCGAGGCGGCGATCTCACAGCCAGAGAACTTTCTAAATTGTCACAGTCACAGCGGCCATTTTACGGTAGAATAGCCGCGCTTTTACTTCCAGGCGGCACTGTCAATGATGCAACTGCCGCCAGTACCCAGATCACTAGCTGCCAGCCTTCACGACAAAACACCTCGTGAAGCCATTATGCCGAGCGCGATTGCGTCGTTCCCTTGCAACAGGACAAGTATTTTTTTGGCAGCTAAACATTCTATTTGTGGAGAGTTAATCCTTGAACGAAAAATATGTAGTCCCCCTGGTCATTTTAATTGCCGCATTGCTATGGCTTTTTTCAGGGCAGAATCAAAATTCTCAAGCGCAGCCTATCGCCGACAGCGGCGCACAGAGTCGGACCACCACCCAAGTGCGCGCGATAGAAAGCGTAGCCAGCCAGCGCGATATCGAGCTGATTGTACGGGGTAAGACCGAAGAAAATCGCCGAGTGCTGGTGCGAGCCGAAGTCAGTGGAAAAATAGTCTCGCTGCCGGCGGCCAAGGGGACCTCGGTACAAACGGGTGAACTACTCTGCGAAATCGCCGTCGATAGCCGCGACGTGGCTCTCAGTGAAGCCAAGGCCCGCACCCACCAGGCCACACTGGAATTTAACGGTATTAAAAATCTCGAGAAAAAAGGGCTGCAGGCACAGACCAATGTCGCCAAGGCCAAAGCCAGCCTTGAGTCAGCCAGGACCGCACTGAGTCGTGCGCAACTGGCCCTGGCCAATACCCAGTTGCGCAGCCCTTTTAGCGGTATCGTCGAAGAGCTGCCGGTAGAAGTCGGAGACTATCTACGTATCGGCGATGCTTGCGCGCTTATTATCGACACCGACCCTATGGTGCTGACCGGACAGGTGGCGGAAAAAGATATCGCCAATGTCACTCTGGGTAAAGCGGTTGGCGGCCGACTGATTACCGGCGAGGTACTCACTGGCGTGATCGACTATATCAGCCAATCCGCCAGCGAGAGCACCCGCTCCTATCGCGTCGAGGCGCTAGTAGCCAACCCCAGCCGCACTATTCGCGCAGGCATTACCAGTGAACTGTTACTGCCTATCGGTGGACAGCTCGCTCACCACATTTCACCTGCTTATTTAGTGCTAAACGACAGCGGCTCCATGGGGGTAAAGACCGTCAATGAGCAGCAGCGGGTCGAATTTCACCCCGTGCAGGTCATTGCCGAGGGCATCGACGGCATCTGGGTAACAGGGCTGGAGCAGTACGCCACAGTCATCGTGGTGGGCCAGGAAGTTGTCTTTGCCGGCGAACCGGTGAATGTGGATTTGACCCCGCTCAACTCCCTGTCAGAGAAGGGATAATTACACCATGAAATATGTTTATACCGCCATCAAGCGCGCCCGCACCACTCTCAGTATTATGCTTATGCTGGCGATGAGCGGCTATGTTGTCTACCTGGGTATCGCTCTGGAATCCAACCCCGATGTCTCGGTACCCGTGGTGGTAGTGGTTATCCCCCACGAGGGCATTTCACCCCAGGACGCCGAGCGCCTAATCACCAAACCGATGGAATTGGAATTGCGCAGTATCGAGGGTATCGACGAGCTATCGTCGCTATCGGCAGAGGGTGCCGCCACTATCATTATCGAATTCGACGCGTCTTTTGTCGCCGACCAGGCGGTCAGCGATGTCCGAGAGGCCGTCGACAAGGCCAAGGCGAAAATTCCAGCCACCTCTGAAGAACCTATAATCAACGAGATTCAAGCGGCATCCTTTCCCGTGATTACTGTGTCATTTAGTGGCGACAACGTACCCGAGCGAGTGCTCTATAACATTGCCATGAGCATGCGCGACAAGCTCGAGACTATTCCCGACGTGTTAGAGGCAAAAATGCAGGGGCACCGGGAAGAACTGTTAGAGGTGGTAATCGACCCAGCACAATTGGCCAGCTACGGCATTAGTAACAATCAATTATTTCAAGCCGTCTCGGCAAACAATCGCCTGATTGCCGCAGGTAATTTGGACACGGGCAGGGGCGCCTTTGCAGTGAAAGTACCAGGGCTATTGAAAGATGGCCGCGATGTACTGGATCTTCCTATCAAGGCCGACAGCGAAGCCGTGATCACCCTTTCGGACGTGACCCAAGTACGCCGCACCTTCAAGGACGCCGGTAATTTTACCCGTGCTAATGGCGCGCCAGCCATTTCTTTAGATGTTTCCAAACGCCAGGGCAGTAATCTGATCGCTGTAATCAACAGTGTAAAAGCGGTGATCGAAGCCGAAAAAGCCAACCTGCCCAGCGCGGTGCAAATACACTACCTCAATGATCAGGCCCCCAGTACTCTTGCCCAAGTCAATTCTCTAGAAGGTAATATCACCACCGCTATGCTGCTGGTATTGACGATTGTTATCGCCGCGGTAGGTGTTCGATCCGGTATTTTGGTCGCCCTGGGTATTCCCTTTTCTTTTCTGTTCTCCTTTATTATTCTCAATATGCTGGGTTATACCTACAACTCCATGGTGATGTTTGGCATGTTGCTAGCGCTGGGAATGTTGATCGACGGCGCCATCGTAGTCATTGAATTTGCCGACCGTAAAATGACCGAGGGTATGTCGCCAAAACTGGCCTATTTATCTGCGACTAAAAGAATGTTTTGGCCGGTATTGGCATCAGTGGCTACCACTTTGGCGGCCTTTTTACCGCTGATGTTTTGGCCTGGGGTAACCGGTGACTTTATGAAATACCTACCGGTGACTGTGTTCGCAGTGATGGGCGGATCGCTATTATACGCGCTGTTATTTGCCCCGGTACTCGGAGCGCTGTTATCCAAACCAGTAGCCGCCGACGCCAAAACGCAACACTATTACCAGGTGCTAGAAGAGGGGGACACCACCACACTAGGCGGCTTTACTGGAGCTTACGCCCGAGTGCTTAAATATGCCGTCAACCATCCCTTTATTATTTTGGCTATTACCCTGGTGGTATTATTCAGTATTGTACGGGCCTACGGCAACTACGGTCGCGGCACGGAGTTTTTCACCTCGGTCGACCCGGAATTCACTCAGATTATGATTGCAGCGCAGGGTAATTATTCTGCCGAGGAGATTCGTGACATCGTGGTCGATGTCGAACAGCGCATAGTGGCCGCTGGATTTAGCAAAAATGTTTATACGCGCACCGGTGCCGCCGGATTTTCCATGTCATCCAACGGCGCTTCCAGCGACAATATCGGCTCGCTGTTTATCGAGCTCACAAACCGCCATGAGCGCGAAAAAAACGGTCATGAGATTGAGGACATTCACCGTGCCGTTGGTAAGCAAATACCCGGAGTTCGTGTCGACGTAATCAACCCGGAACCCGGACCGCCGGTGGGCAAGGATGTACAGCTGCAGATTACCGGCGAAGATCTGGCCGATTTGAAAGCGACTACGCGAATGATTAGACGGTATATGGAACAGCAGGTACCAGGTTTGGTCGACGTTGACGATACCGCGCCGGTGCCCGGCATCGAGTGGCAGATAACCGTCGACCGCGCCCAGGCGGCGATGCTCGGTGCCGATGTAACCGTGGTAGGCACCGCAGTGCAGCTACTCACTAACGGTGTATTGATTGGACAATACCGGCCCGATGATGCCGAGGAGGAAATTGATATTAGAGTACGCTACCCACTGCAACAGCGCGGTATTCACCAACTCGACCAGCTGCGGGTCAACACAGCCAATGGTCAGGTGCCAATCTCCTCTTTTGTACGCCGTGAAGCCAACGCAGAAGTTAGCGCTATCAACCACGAAAACGGCAGCCGAGTAATGGTTGTACGGGCCAGTACCTCCGAGGGAGTATTGGCCGACGACGCCGTCGAGCAGATTAGCGAGTGGCTCAGTACTGTGCAATTGCCACCGGGCATTACTGTCAACTTCAGGGGCGCCAGGGAAGAGGAGGAGGAAAACAGCGGCTTCATCGGCAATGCCTTTGCCCTGGCACTACTGCTAATGGCGATATTACTGGTCACCCAATTTAACGACTTTTATCAGTCTGCGCTGATTCTATCGGCGGTTATCATGTCGACTATTGGTGTGCTGTTTACCCTATTACTTCTGGACCAAACCTTTAGCATCATTATGACCGGGGTCGGTGTTGTCGCCCTTGCGGGGATTATTGTTAATAACAATATCGTGCTGATCGACACCTACAACTATCTACGCGTTGAGCACCAGCGCTGGCCAATCAAGGATGTAATCATACGCACCGGCGCGCAACGACTGCGGCCTGTCATTTTGACTACGTTCACCACCGGATTCGGTCTACTGCCGCTGGCCTCCGGGGTATCCGTCGATGTTATTTCCAGAAATGTCGAGGTCGGCGGCCCCGTCGCAACCTATTGGGTGCAGCTCTCCTCGGCAATAGTCGGCGGCTTAACTTTTGCAACAATTTTAACCTTAATTGTCACTCCCGCCATGTTGATTGTGCCCTATCATCTAAGCGCCTTTGGTAAAAACCTGCGCAGTAGATTTGGCCCAAAATCGCGATTGGAACAGCCTGCATTGGCCGAAGAATAGCCGCTGTCACACGCCCAACTAACGTCCACCCGGAAGTGATGATTCGCTTTCGGCTATTATCACTAACATAAAAACACCAGGGGCTTACCATGCCATTTGAGAGAATAAAATTAGAAATAACCGCTGACAATGTTGCTGTTCTTACCTTAAACCACCCGGAGGCACTCAACGCCATAGGCACACAAATGCTACTGGAAATTCCGATCGCTTTAAAGCGGGTGACAGCATTGAAAGCCCGCTGCCTACTTATTACCGGCGCCGGCCGGGCCTTTTGCTCCGGCGCCAATCTGACTGACCGGGCGGTAGACAAAGCTCCGGAACATGACATGTTGTCGGACCTAACCCTGGAATCGGATATGGGCGCCACGCTGGAATCGACTTACCACCCGATACTGCTAACGCTAAAAGACCTAGATATGCCCATCGTCAGCGCTGTCAACGGTGTTGCCGCCGGCGTCGGCACCAGCTTTGCAATGATTGCAGATATTGTCGTTGCGGCTAAGTCGGCATACTTTTTACAAGCCTTCGCCCGTATTGGCCTAATCCCCGATGGCGGCGCCACCTTTATGCTACCGCGGCTAATCGGCTGGGGGCGTGCCATGGAGCTGGCCCTGCTGGCGGACAAGTTGCCGGCGGAAAAAGCCTGCGACTGGGGGCTTGTTAACCGAGTTGCCGAAGACGACGCACTAATGACTGATGCCATGGAAATTGCGGTGAAATTGGCCCAGGGCCCCAAGTCGCTGACATTGATTCGCAAAGCCATGTGGGAAAGCTACGACAATAGCTTTGAACAGCAACTTAATACCGAGCGTAAATACCAGCGCGAGGCCGGTCGCAGCAAAGACAGTGCCGAGGGTGTTAAGGCGTTTATTCAGAAGCGTCCGGCCCAGTTCATCGGCGAATAGCTTGTCCTGAAAGCAGAGCCCAACCGAAGGGCTCTGTGGCTACGCCGCTATTAACTTCGCCTACTGGCATTAGCTGAGCGTCAAATATTCAGACAATTCTTCCAGCTGCATATACTCGAGATATTTTTTTATCACCCCTCCGGCCTCTTCACTGTCGGCATAGGATAAACCTAACAGTATATGATTCGCCTCCTGGCTGAACGATTTTATTTTTATGTAAAAGGACGAGTCGGAGCTGTCAAAGGGAAAACGTACGTTTAAACTTGAGGTCTTGTCGTTTTCCATGATCGCCTTAATACCCTCAGTATTGGACGTCAGCTTCATTCTCAGCAGACAACCACCTTCGCTAATATTAATCAACACGCCGCGATACTTGGTCTCCCCCAATAGAAATCCCGCCTGCAGCACACAGGGGTAACGGACACCTGCCCGCAATTTTCGGATCTGAATTTTTTCGGGAAGTGAACTGAGCAGCAACTTGCTGCTCTCTTGGTAAATTGCTTTTACTTTGGAACTAAATGCATAAATATTGCCGTCGACGATAAGCCGCATGACCAGCGCCGTATCGGCGCAGAGAAATTGCTCAAAAGGTGTTGCTGACTCAGGCAGTTGCGCAGCTTTAGGCAGCGCGGTAATCAGCAACCCGCTGTCGTAGCCGACGACCTTGCTACGGTATTTGAGGCCATCACTACCGGTTATATGAATTCCAGTGGCAATCGCCGTCTTGGCGATTAACTCACCTCGTTTGATAAACGTGTCTGTACTCATTGCGCTAGATCTCATATTTCTATTTACGCAATAGGCGGCGAGCGGACAATGACCGCACTACAACAAGGAGGAACAACAGTATGAATCAATCGATGCAATAACGAAACAACAAAGCGTGAAACGCCAATATCGCGGCAAATCCAGTGATACGAATCACAGCGTAGGCTAAATAAGAGTGGAGTGCATATCGAGAGGGAAATAATGCCCCAACAGCCACGGCTTACAAGCGCCGCGGCTGTTGGGATAACGACTACCAGGAATCGTGCTTTTGCGCTTCAGCGCGGCCTACAACCATGTGATGCACTTCATCAGGACCGTCGGCAAAACGCAGGTGGCGTTGATTAGTGTACATACCCGCCAACGGCGTCCACTGTGAAATACCGGTAGCACCGTGTATTTGTATGGCCTGGTCGATAATATTACAGACTTTCTCGGGCACCATGGCTTTTACTGCGCTGACATAGACGCGGGCCTCTTTATTTCCCAGTACATCCATCGCCTTGGCCGCCTGTAACACCATTAACCGACAAGCATCCAGTTCAATGCGCGCCCGTGAGATGACCTCAAGGTTTTTACCCAAACGGAGAATGGGTTTGCCAAAGGCAATTCGACTACCCGCGCGCTTAACCATAAGTTCCAAGGCCTGCTCGCCCTGACCAATTGAGCGCATGCAGTGATGGATGCGACCCGGACCTAAGCGTACCTGTGAAATCTCAAAACCGCGGCCTTCTCCCAGCAACATGTTGCTGGCGGGTACCCGTACGTTGTTGAATTTAATATGCATATGGCCGCGGGGGGCATGATCTTCACCAAACACCTGCATACCTTCGAGTATTTCTACTCCAGGGGCATCTGTCGGCACCAGAATTTGTGACTGCTGACGCGAGGGCGCCGCGTCGGGGCTGGTCTTAACCATGGTAATCATGATTTTACAGCGTGGATCACCGGCACCAGAAATATAGAATTTCTCACCATTGATCACCCACTCATCGCCGTCCAACACGGCTACAGTGCCAATGTTTTTGGCATCGGAGGAGGCAACATTGGGTTCGGTCATGGCGTAGGCAGAACGAATTTCACCGTTAAGCAGCGGTGTTAACCACTTGTCTTTTTGCTCCTGAGTACCGACTCGCTCCAACACTTCCATATTACCAGTATCCGGCGCACTGCAATTGAGTGATTCGGAGGCCAGCGGGTATTTACCCAGTTCGGTGGCAATATAGGCATAGTCGAGATTGGTCAGGCCTTCACCGACTTCGGAATCAGGTAGGAAAAAGTTCCACAGACCGGATTCTTTGGCTTTTTGCTTGGCACCGTCCAATAATTCCAACTGCCGTGGATGCCAGCTCCAACGATCTTTTTTACCGTGCTCCAGAGCGCGAAACTCCTCGGTAATCGGCGCTACATTTTCCTCGATGTGTTTCTTAACCGCAAACAGTAGCGGTTGTGCTCGCTCTGACATAGCGAGGTTAAATAGGTTTTCATCAGCATTAGCCATAGGTCTTCTCCGTTATTAAAATTCTTGAACTTGCACTAAAGCCAGCTCACCAAAGTGAACAGGCACAGCATTATTTAAGGCGGTTAACCGCCTGCTCCGACAAATCCAGCATGCCGATAATACGATTGAGCATTTCTTCCATGTCGATGCCCTCACTGCTCTTTTGTCCCGCCATATAGCGGGCATAAACACCGTGTAAAATGGCGGCGGACTTCCAGCGATTGAAACCGATATAGTAATCGAGTTGATCCAAGTTGCGACCGGTACGCTGAGCGTAACGAGCTGCCAATTCACTGCGCGGCGGAAACCCCGAGGCGCCGGTGCCACTGGTGTTAAGAGCACGCTCTTCTTCATCTTCGGGCCAGGGGTTGAGTGCATAGGCCAAATCTGCCAACGGATCGCCGAGGGTGGATATTTCCCAGTCGACTACCGCAGCAACTTTGGAATCGGCACCGATCAGGCAGTTGTGCAGCCCGTAGTCACCATGTACAACTCGAGCTTTGCCTTGGTCCGGCATATTGTCGAGGAAAAACTGCTGTAACTCATGAGCCCGGGGATCGTCAAATTTTGCCGGCTCGATCGAGGCATTCCAGGAGCGGTACCACGTTTTTAGCTGGCGACCGACATAATTTTCTTTTTTACCCAGTTCACCCAGGCCGATCTCGTCTGGGTCCAGAGAGTGTAAATCCGCCAGCGAATCAAAAAAGGAATGGGCCAGTGTCACCCGTTTGTCCTCGGGAATCCAGGCTTCGGTTTCCTCCTGCGAATACAGCGGGCGCCCATCTATCAGGCCCATAATATAAAACCAGGCGCCGGTTACTTCCGGGCTTTCGCAAAAGCCAATGGCCTCCGGTACCGGTACGGAAGTTGGTCCCAGGGAAGAAATAAGCGACCACTCGCGGCCCATATCGTGGGCCTTGGGTAATAACTCACCCTGGGGTGGGCGCCGAATAACCGCCTGTTTGCCGTTACTGTCCTCAATCTGATAGGTCAGATTGGAGTGCCCGCCTTCCAGGCGTGTCCACTTCAGCGGTGGTACCAGGGCACTGACATTATCGCTAATCCACTGTTCTACCGCGGGGATGTCGTAGCCTTCGGCTTGAGACTCACTCATTGTATTTCCTCTAATTCAATCGTTTCTGTATTGATGTGGCAATGCTATGCACCTAGCCAGTAGGCAAATCCATCGCTAATAGGTCTGACAATTCTGCCAGGGCCTGGGCGGCGGATGTCACTTTAATCGTGCTCATACCCATCGCCTTAGCTGGTTTTAAGTTAACCCCTAAATCGTCTAAAAAGACCGCCTCTGCCGGCTCAATAGCCAGTTTTTCACAGGCCAACTGGTAAATCTTGGGGTTTGGCTTTCTAAATCCAACCACGCTGGATTCAATCACAAAGTCGAACAAACCCATAATCTCGCTTATCTTGGCGGCCTTGTCACTGTCGCTGGCCATTCCAGGGCCTGCGCCGGCGCCCTTTACGTTATTGGTAATACAGGCAATGCGGTATTTCTGTTTGATCAAACCCAGCGCTGTTACCATTTCTTCACGGATTGATCCCGACAACAGTTGCATCACTTCAGCGCCTTGAATGCGGTGACCGGCGGCGGCGGTTTCCTCGGCAAATATAGGGTCAAACTCCTGCAAACTAACCGCATTACTTTCAAATTGTGCCCAGGCATTACTATCGGGATTAGTAGCATTGACCGAGCGGATAAAGTCTTTGGGGATATTGTTGGCGGCTTCAAAACGGTTGAAGGCCTCGAAGGGACTGGAGGTAATTACCCCCCCAAAATCCCACAGTACTGCTTTAATCATAATGTAAACTCTATTTGTTCAGTGATAGTGCCTGGTACGATACAATTGCGAAATTTCCGGTCTGGCACAGTTCGGCCGCTACCAGGCTTCGTGTTTTTGTGCCTCGGCGCGGCCCACAACCATATGGTGCACCTCGTCGGGACCATCCGCCAGCCGTAGACAGCGCTGACTGATATACATAGCTGGTAGTTGGGTCCACTGGGAGACACCTGCGGCGCCGTGCATTTGAATGGCCTGGTCTATAATAATGCAGGCTTTTTCTGGCACCATGGCCTTTACCGCGCTGACATAGATACGCGCTTCTTTATTACCTAAAACGTCCATAGCTTTGGCGGCCTGCAACACCATTAGACGACAGGCATCGATTTCAATACGGGCTCGGGATATCACCTCGAGATTCTTGCCCAATCGCAAAATAGGCTTGCCAAAGGCGATGCGACTACCGGCGCGCTTAACCATTAATTCCAGCGCTTTTTCAGCCGAGCCTATAGAGCGCATACAGTGGTGAATACGCCCGGGACCCAGACGTACCTGGGATATTTCAAAACCGCGGCCTTCACCCAATAACATGTTCGACTTGGGCACTCGCACATTGGTAAATCTTATATGCATATGGCCGTGGGGAGCGTCCTCGTCACCAAACACCTGCATACCCTCTACTATTTCAACTCCGGGTGCGTCAATGGGTACCAAAATTTGCGATTGCTGCCGCGAGGGGGCGGCGTCGGGGCTGGTTTTTACCATGGTGATCAGTATTTTACAGCGTGGGTCACCGGCACCGGAAATATAGAACTTCTCGCCATTGATAACCCAGTCGTCACCATCTAACACTGCTTCTGTGCCTATATTTTTTGCGTCAGAGGACGCCCTATTCGGCTCGGTCATGGCGTAGGCAGAACGAATTTCACCATTTAACAACGGTGTTAGCCACTTGTCTTTTTGCTCTTGGGTACCCACTCGCTCCAATACTTCCATATTGCCGGTATCCGGCGCACTGCAATTAAGTGTTTCCGAGGCCAAGGGGTTTTTCCCCAGTTCGGCAGCTATATAGGCGTAATCCAGGTTTTTCAATCCTTCGCCGGTTTCAGCGTCCGGCAGGAAAAAGTTCCACAAACCCGACTCTTTGGCTTTTTTCTTGGCGCCGTCTAACAGCTCCAATTGCCGCGGATGATAACTCCAGGGGTCAGTTTTCCCCTTATCTAAGGCATAAAACTCCTCGACTATAGGGTCGACATTTTCGACGATATGTTTTTTAACGGCAAACAACAGCGGCTGTGCCTTTTCCGACATCGCCAGGTTAAATAAACTTTCTGAATTGTCAGGCATAGCGCTTCCCTAATAGTTTTATTGTGAAATGTGATAAGTAGCTAAACCTGGTCAAACTGCTAAAAAGATTGACCAGGTTTAAATACTACAACACCGTGCACGAACGGCCAGTTCGTTGACAGAGATGGTGGTAATAGTAAAAAACAAAGGCTGAGTGTATCAATCAATACACTCAGCCGTTGCAGTAGTCGTTTCAAAATGCAAGAGCTAGAACCTTAGATCTCGCACTGATAACAAGATCTACCAGACACCGTGTTTCTGAGCTTCTGCACGCCCAACAACCATGTGGTGCACTTCATCGGGACCGTCGGCCAGTCTCAATGTGCGTTGACCGGTATACATAGCCGCCAGTGGTGTCCACTGAGAGATACCCGTAGCACCGTGCATTTGTATGGCCTGATCAATGATTATACAAACCTTCTCGGGAACCATCGCTTTGATCGCACTAACATAGACTCGAGCTTCTTTGTTACCCAATACATCCATCGCCTTGGCGGCCTGTAAAACCATTAACCGGCAAGCATCGATTTCGATACGGGCGCGGGAAATAACTTCAAGGTTTTTACCCAAACGCAAGATAGGCTTACCAAAAGCAATACGGCTACCGGCACGCTTAACCATCAGTTCCAATGCTTTTTCGGCTTGGCCGATAGAGCGCATACAGTGGTGGATACGACCGGGACCCAGACGCACCTGAGAAATTTCGAAACCTCGGCCTTCACCCAACAATATATTGGCTTTAGGCACACGTACATTTCTAAATTTGATATGCATATGGCCGTGGGGAGCGTCGTCGTGGTTAAACACCTTCATGCCTTCGACAATCTCAACACCAGCTGCATCGATAGGTACCAAAATCTGCGACTGCTGCCTGGAAGGCGCCGCATCGGGGCTAGTTTTCACCATGGTAATCATGACTTTACAACGCGGGTCACCGGCACCAGAGATATAGAACTTATCGCCATTGATAACCCACTCATCACCTTCCAGCACTGCAGAACAACCGATATTTTTAGCATCGGAAGAGGCCTGTCCGGGCTCGGTCATAGCAAATGCCGATCGAATCTCGCCGTTCAGCAGTGGTGTTAACCACTCGTCTTTTTGTGCCTGAGTACCGACACGCTCAAGTACTTCCATATTACCGGTATCGGGAGCACTGCAGTTCAACGTTTCTGATGCTAGCGGGTTGGCACCTAATTCACGGGCGATATAGGCATAATCTAGATTCGACAGGCCTTCACCAGTTTCCGCGTCGGGGAGAAAGAAGTTCCACAGACCAGACTCCTTGGCCTTGGTCTTGGCGCCTTCCAGTAATTCCAGCTGACGGGGGTGCCATGACCAGCGGTCTTCTTTTTCGGCATCCAGAGCGAAGAATTCTTCGGTAATGGGGGCAACATTTTCTTCGATGTGCTTTCTAACTGCAAACAGTAAGGGCTGTGCTTTTTCTGACATTGTCAGATCAAACAAGTTTTCACTATTATCTGCCATGTTTCTCTCTCCGTGTTTAATTATGTGGGCGCTTAATCTACAATAATACGCCTTTATTTACCATCCGTTTTACTTGAGACAGGTCAATTAGTTGGCTTAATTTGATTGCTAGTTGACTGTGCAAAGGTGTACACAGAGCAACATTCCAGGACCGCAACGGGTGCTAAAACATCGACAATAGCGTGTCGGATAGGGACAGGGACGCCTTTGCAGGCGGCCGTAGAAGTCTTATTATAAAAACCCTTTTAGCAAACCCATAAAATAATCGAGCTGATCGTGGTGCACCCAATGGCCGGCATTTTCGACATTCTCTGTTCTAACATCGCTAAACAGTTCAGCGCGGCCATCGACCAGCGGATCCGAGGCCCAGCTTTCAGTACCCCGTACCAATAGCGTTGGACAGCTAATCTTGCCATGCAGTGACATGGTATCTTCGGTGCTCATTCCGGTGGCGGGAAAGGCGCGTACGTAGTTATCAAACTTCCAACTATAACTGCCGTCCTCATTCTGGTTGATGCCATGTACCGTCAAATGATGGGCCTGCTCCACCGACAGGTGCGGGTTTGCCTCTTTCATTCGCTGCGCCGCCTCCTCGATGTTAGGGTAGCGCCTGGCCTGCCAACCCGAAAGTTTGCGCATTTGATTGACCCAGCCGCGCATGCCCCGGGCCACTTCAATTTCCTCGCGTTTTTTCAACATTTCCGGCGACGGTCCCACGCCCTCGATCGCCACCAGCTTACTAACCTTCTCTGGATAAATCCCCGCGTAACGCAGTGAAATACCACCACCCATAGAGTGGGATACAATACGCAGCGGCGCCAAGTTTAACTGATGGATAAGCTGGGCAATATCGTAGACATAATCCATGGTGGTATAGGTGCCGCCAGTAATCCATTGACTGTCACCATGGCCGCGCAGATCGGGGGCAATAACATGGTAGTCCTTACACAGTTCCCGCGCGACCCAATCCCAGTTGCGACAGTGATCCCGGCCCCCGTGCACCAGCAGCAACGGTGGCGCCTCTGGATTACCCCAATCGACATAGTGCAGGCGTAGGCGCTGGGAAAAATAGCTGTGCGAAGTGGGACCTGAAAGGGCGTGCATAAATTCTCCAAATTGTCATATCTGCGCGGACCGGCTAGCTCGCCCTGCGCGAACTGTTACTGATAGTTGACCGATTTAGTGGGCAAGCACTGCCTTCAAATCATAGCTGGCACCCCTAAAATCGCCAAACAACTCGTTGACCTGGGGATGGCGCACCGGCTTACCCGTTTCGTCTGTCAGTAAGTTCTGTTCGGATACATAGGCCACATAAGAACTGGCGTCATTTTCTGCCAGCAAATGGTAATAGGGTTGATCTTTTATTGGCCGAACCTCTTCGGGAATAGACAGCCACCACTCTTCGCTGTTGTTAAAAGTGGGGTCGACGTCGAATATTACCCCCCTGAAGGGGAAATGGCGGTGGCGAACAACTTGCCCGATCCTGAATTTTGCGTCCCGCTCTATCATGGCTGTACCCCTCATTGTGGCGCTGGCGATGGAACCGCCATCAAGCCTAGGACACGATTATAAACGCCGGTCAGGGAAAACAACAGTAAATGCCCAAACCCTAGCGGTGTTGCCACACATTGTTTGCTCTACGGAGCACTTAATGAGAAAATGGCAGGCTGTATGCGAACAGTTTTACTGTGTTGGGTCCTCAACAGTTGAACAATCACAGCTGTTCACGCTAGCTGGACATTTAGCAAGCGGGCTCATACGACGACAAGCGTACTCCCATTTTTTGTATTTTTACTACTACTTGGGTATCTATTCCCGAGTACCTGACAGCCAAGGAATTCACCATGCCTACTTATAAAGCCCCCGTAGAAGACTTTAAGTTTATCCTCAAAGACTTTTTACAGGTACTGGAGCACCGAGACCTGCCCGGATTTGACGTCCTCGATAACGAATTGATCGACCAGATATTGGAAAACGGCGCTAAGTTTTTCGAAGAAGTTTGGGCTCCACTCAATATGGTCGGCGACGAGCAGGGCTGCACCCTAGAGAATGGCGTAGTACGCACCCCTGAAGGCTTTAAAGATGCCTTTCAGCAAGCCTCCGAAGGCGGGTGGAACTCGCTGGCAATTCCCGAGGCCTTTGGCGGAGCGGGCCTGCCAGGCATTTTGTCCTCCTGTATTAGCGAAATGGGCAATAGCTCCAATCAATCGCTGGCGATGTATGGCGGCCTCAGCAGCGCAGCGCTGATGTCATTGATGTACCTGGGCAACGACTTCCAGAAAAGCGTTATTGTGCCCAAGCTAGTGTCCGGCGAGTGGACTGGCACCATGAACCTGACCGAACCCCACTGCGGCACCGACCTCAAGCTGATGAATACGCGAGCCGACCCGCAGGAAGATGGCACCTTCCGTATCAGCGGCACCAAAATATTTATCAGCGGTGGTGACCACGATATGACCGACAATATTATTCATATGGTTATCGCCAAGATTCCCAATGATGAAGGCAAGCTGGAAAATAGCCTGGGTACCGTTAACTTCTTTATGGTTCCCAAATTTTTGATCAACGAAGACGGTTCGCTGGGCGCCCGCAACGGCGTCACCACTGGCAGTATCGAAAAGAAAATGGGTATTAAAGGCAATGCCACCTGTGTACTTAATTACGACAATGCAGTCGCTTATAAAGTACCAGAGAGCAAGGCTCCCGTCGCCGGCGAGAAGCAATCTTCCGCTTCTGGCATGGCTGGTATGTTCCTGATGATGAACGGTGCCCGTATGGGCGTTGGTATGCAGGGTTATTCCCAGGCAGAGGTGGCCACACAAAATGCGGCGATTTACGCTAATGACCGACTGCAGGGGCGCTCGTTGTCGGGCCCCAAAAACCCTGATGGTCCAGCCGACCCGATTATTGTATACCCCGATGTGCGCCGCATGTTGATGATGGGCCGGTCCTTTTCCGAGGGCGCTCGCGCTCTGCATATGTGGCTGTCCTTTCTCGGTACCAGCGCTAGCAAGCTATCTAGCGACACCGAAAAAAAGGCGGCGGACGAGATCAGCAACCTGCTAACCCCGGTTATCAAGGGCTATTTAACCGATATGGGCTTTGCTTCGACCAATGCGGCTATGCAGTGTTTTGGTGGCCACGGTTTTATCAAGGAACACGGTATGGAGCAGTTTGTCCGCGACAGCCGGATCAATCAGATCTACGAAGGTGCTAATGGTGTGCAGGCGCTGGACCTCGTAGGCCGTAAATTATTTGCCAATGGTATGATCGGAACCAATGCCTATTACGCGATGATCGACAGTGACATCGCCGACGCCAAGGCTGTACCGGAGTTGGAAATAATGTGTGCCTCGCTTGCGCGCAGCATGACCCGACTGCGTGAAGCCACCAGCTGGATTGCCGAGAACGCACTGGCCGATCGCGAGCAGGCTGGGGCCGCCTCCTATGACTTTATGACCATGTTCGGCACTATATCTTTGGGATTTATGTGGCTTAAAATGATGAAGATTGCCCAGACCCAGCTAGATGCGGGTACTGGTAATGCGCAATTTCTTAGTAAGAAAATGGCTCACGGCAACTTTTGGGCGCAAAAAATGCTGCCAGACACCGCCTCATTGCTGGAAAAGATCCAGTCCGGTGGTGATGTACTGATGGTGATGGACGCCAGCAGCTTCTAATGTAACCAAACGCAACGGTCCACTAGCTGCCTCTATCGAGGGTGTTAGTGCACCGTTGTTATACCTGCCCACACGTTGTTATCGGAGTACCGTTCCCCGCCAACAGCAACGCGGCCAGTACTCATCAACGCTCATCAGTGTCACTGTTGCTCTCACTGGCATTCTCTCTACTAGTTTCACTGTTACTTTTACTGTCTATTGAGACGTTTTTTTTCATTAGTTTGTTGAGATAGCGGTCAATTGATGACTTGGTACTTGCTGTCAGCCCACCCTCGCCGTGCCCCTCTTTCAGCAGCTGTTCGATCTGGGCAAACAGGCGATCGACATTAAGGCCATCGCTGTCGTTACCGCCCTCCAACTCTTTCGGGTTACCAAACAAGTTAATCCAACGATCGGTTTTGTGACCAAATCGCATCAACCAGTGAAATAACCCAGGCTGCCGCGACTTGCCACGCAATACATCGATGATAAGAAAAACAATTGATATCGGACTCAATAACAGGTCTCTACCCGCATCGAGACCCAATTTTACTTGAAACATTAACCCAGCACGCAGTAGTGACCACCGCGATGGCTTCGATTTTTTCATCATTATTATCCTCTGACCCAGCGCTGCGGAAAATCAGGTCTCACCACCGAGCTAGCATGGCTGACGTAATGCATTTTAGCTTAGAGAATGCCCGCGGCGAAAGCAAACGGGGTCTCTCGCTGATTGCGATCTAGCCTTTTTAGCTGGCGGCAACCGCCGTGCCACCTCCGCTGACGCTTTGCACCAATTACACTCTGCGCCGCCAGTGCCAAGTATCAACACTGGCTCGATCAGCTCTAACTACTCGTTCATTGCCCATTGTTAATGTATTCCCTCTCCTATTCGTTGATTTTTGAGTGGGTGCGAGTATGCTTGATTAATAACCAATATAAGGAGCATTTACCATGAAGAGGATTGCACTAATTCTGGGGCTGAGTTTAGCGCTACCGGCACTGGGGCTTAGCCCAAACCAGAATGTTGAAAATTTTGAACTGCTGGATCACACCGGAACTGCCCACGAATTGTATTACCTATCTGACGCCAAGGCAGTGGTATTTATGGTACAGGCCAATAATTGTCCGGTAGTCAAGCAATCGCTGCCAGAACTCAAAGCCCTGCGCGACGCCTATAGTGAGAAAGGCGTCGAGTTTCGCATGATTAACTCTAGCCTCGCGGACAATCGCACTAACATCGCAGCTGAGGCTGAAAAACTCGGTATCGACATGCCGATATTAGTCGACAATACTCAAATTATTGCTGAGTCACTGGGGCTAAACCGCAGTGGTGAACTTTTTGTAGTTAACCCCAAGACCTGGGAAGTGGCCTATAGCGGCCCCGCCAGCGATGGTAAAAAGCACTATCTAAGTGACGCCCTCGACAGCCTCATTGCGGGAACCGCGATAAAAGTTGCCCAGGCTGAGGCCGCCGGCTGCGCCGTTGAACTGGCAGGCAATAGCAAAGCGGGCCGTATGGCCCACGCCCAAATTTCCTATTCCGATACCATTGCCCCGATTATTCGCGACAACTGTGTGACCTGTCACCGGGCCGGCGGCATGGGCCCCTTCGCGATGACCGACTACAATATAATCCGCGGTTTTTCGCCGATGATTCGCGAAGTTATTCGCACCAAGCGTATGCCACCTTGGCACGCCGATCCGCACTACGGTGAATTTTCCAACGATCGCTCGCTGTCCACCCAGCAAATTCAAGACATGGTGCACTGGATAGAAGCCGGCTCCCCTCGCGGTGATGGCCCGGACTTACTGGCTCAGGACACACGCACTTGGCCCAAGTTCGCCCTTGGCGAGCCCGATTTTGTTATCGACGTTCCCGCCACCAACGTGCCCGCCACCGGCGTGGTCGACTATCAGTATAAAATAGTAGACAACCCATTAGACAGAGATGTCTGGGTAGCGGCCACCGAGGTAATACCCGGTGACAACAAAGCCCTGCACCATGTAATCGGTATGTACGGCGTCGAAAACAAGAATCCCAACGCCAAGCGCAAGTTTATGCCCATGGGCGGCATGGGCGGTTACGCCCCGGGTACTGATGCCGGCGTATATCCCGATGATTCTGGGAAATTCTTGCCGAAGACAGCCAAGTTCTCCTTCCAAATGCACTACACCAGCTACGGTAAAGAAACTGTCGACAATACCCAGATAGGTGTATGGCTGCACAAAGACAAGCCAAAAAATGTTATGAGCGGCCAGTTTATTCTCAATAGCAAAATCCATATACCGCCCAATACCAAGCGCCACACAGAAAGCAAGGAGTACACCTTTAAACGCAAGGCACTGCTTTACAGTGTGTTGCCACACTCCCACTTTCGCGGCATAGCCTCTGACTTTATTGCCAAGTACCCAGATGGCAGTGAGGAAATGTTATTGTCGGTACCTAACTACGACTTTAACTGGCAGACTGACTACACCTTTGCCGAGCCCAAGGTAATGCCCGCAGGTACCACTATCGTACACTCGACTACCTATGACAACTCCAGTCAAAATCCGTCGAATCCCGATGCTACGATCGATGTTTACTGGGGGGAGCAGACCTTTGAGGAGATGTTGTTCGCCTCCTTTAGCTTCCGCTACCTGGACGAAGACACTGATCACTCTACAGTGGCGCAGTCCGGCGGCGACTGAGTCTAAGGCCTGCGGTACAAACCCTCGACCTAGCTCGAGGGTTTTTTTTGTCTGTAATTTAGGATTATTTATCAGCGATCTGCCAAACGCCCAGTGTTGCGATAATTTACAGTAATAAGGTACAGTCTATTTTCCCTTACTATCGGATTTTGTTTATGCCCGCTATCTACCACTCATTCCCACGCCTGTTCGTTTCTTTGTTATTTCTGTCGTTTATATTTACCGGCGCGCTGCAAGCCGCCGACGTCGGTAGTGGAGCAGACAAGTTTGCCCAGCTGGAGCAGGTTCTGCCGAGCCCAAATGTATACCGCACTGCCAGCGGCGAACCGGGGCCCAACTATTGGCAGCAACGCGCCGACTATACGATTAAGGTGTCACTCGACGAACAAAAACGGCGCATAACCGGTGAGCAACAAATTAAATACAGTAACCGCTCGCCCACTGCGCTGCGCTACCTCTGGATTCAGCTGGACCAAAATCGCTTCGACAATAAATCAAAGAGCGTGATGAGCCGTACTAGCAGACCTGGCAAAGACGGCGGTGATGCTCTTAGTTATAGCCGCCTGCGCGGCCTGCAAGCTTCAGCCGATCGCGATTACGGTTTTGAGATTGGTGCGGTGGAAGACGCCGACGGTAATGCACTACCCTATACTCTGGTCGATACTATGATGCGAATTGACCTAGCCAGCCCGCTGAGTAGCGGCAAAAGTACGGTGCTTACCATGCACTGGGCCCACAATATTATCGATGAGGCGGCCCTTGGTGGTCGCGGCGGCTACGAACACTTTGCCGATAGCGATACCTATCTCTACTTTTTGGCTCAGTGGCACCCTCGAGTGGCGGCATTCACCGATTACACGGGCTGGCAGCACAAGGCCTTTTTGGGCGGCGGCGAATTCACCTTAGAATTCGGTGACTTTGACGTCTTTATCACCGTGCCCGCAGACCACATCGTCTCCTCCACCGGTGCACTGGTCAACCCGAAGGACGTACTGAGCGTCCAGCAGCGCGAGCGTCTAGCCAGTGCCAATAATGACAATCCGGTGTTTATTGTCACCCCGGAAGAAGCCCTAGCCAATGAGAAAAAAGGCACTAACAAACGCAAGACCTGGCATTTTAAGGCCCACAATGTGCGTGACTTTGCCTGGGCCTCCAGCCGTAAATTTATCTGGGACGCGATGCTGCATCAACAGTCCGGTGCCGAGCAAAGCAATGTATTGGCGATGTCGTTCTACCCCAACGAGGCAGAGCCCATTTGGTCCAAGTATTCTACCCAGGCAGTTGTTCACACCATGGAGGTGTATTCACGATTTTCCTTTCCCTACCCCTACCCCACCGCGCAGTCGGTCAATACCTGGGAGTCCGGCGGAATGGAATACCCAATGATTACTTTTAATGGCTACCGGCCCGTCACCAAAAAGGCAGACGAAAAAACAGTTGCAAAAAGCCAAAAAAATATCGAAGACAAAAGCGCTGAACCCACCTATTCCAGGGCGATCAAATATTCACTGATCGGCGTCATTATTCACGAGATAGGCCATATCTATTTCCCTATGACTGTCAACTCCGATGAGCGCCAGTGGACCTGGATGGACGAGGGAATCAACAGCTTTCTAGAGACCCTGGCCGAGGCGGAGTGGGAGGAGAATTTCCCCACCCGGGGAGCCCAACACAATATACAGGATTATATTTGGCAGTATATGACCGACCCTAACCAGGTGCCGATCATGACCCAGTCTGATTCGATCTTACAATTTGGCAACAACGCCTATGCCAAACCTGCTGCCGCACTAATGTATCTGCGAGAGTCGGTCATGGGCCGGGAGCTATTCGACTTCGCCTTTAGAGAGTATGCCCGCCGTTGGATGTTTAAGCGCCCCACCCCCGCCGACTTTTTCCGCACTATGGAAGATGCCTCGGGAGTCGATCTCGACTGGTTTTGGCGTGGCTGGTTTTACAGTACCGAGCATCTTGACGTGGCCATTAGCGACATTAGAGAATATCAAATTTCAAGCCTGGACCCAGATCAGGAGTACCCACTGCAGCGCGAACAGTTCCACCGCGACGCACCTCCCGCGGCGGTAACCTTGAACAATCGCCAGCAGTTGGGCAAAACACGCATTGAGCGATTTAAACAATTACAAGACGACTACAATAAAAATGATCGTTTTACCGTGTCGAATAAAAACCGGAACGACTATCAAACCAGCTTAAAGGCGCTGGAAGACTGGGAGCTTGCGGTATTGGAGCGAGCAATAAAGGAAGATAATTATATCTATTTTATCGACTTTGAGAATATTGGCGGACTGGTTACACCGCTGAAATTAACCATAAAACTTGAGCGCGGGGAAACCCAAAACGTACAACTACCGGTAGAGATATGGCGACGCAACGCCAAGCAAGTAACAAAACTGTGGATCAGTGAAAAAAAGATCAGCTCCATCGCCCTGGACGAGGCCCACGACACCCCCGACGCCAATCGTGACAACAACCACTTCCCGCGTAAAATTAGCCGCGGTCGTATCGAGCTGTATAAAGACGACAAGAAAAAACGCAATCTTATGGCAGAGATGCTAGTGGAGCTAAAGGGCGATAACAAGGACGAAAAATGTGACTGCAAAGAGCTGCCGCTGAGCTCGTCAAATTGAGGGCAAAAGCTTCCATTTTCCTGTTGCTCTTTGCGGCGCAGCTGCTAGTTGGCGCAGCACTGGCGCACCGTGCCCCAGAGTCAAACAGCTCCATTGAATGGAACAAGCGTTCCCAGCGTTTTGAGGTTATCCACCGACTGCACCAGCACGACCTGCAAGGACTGATGAGACAGCGAGGCTACAGCGATATGAGCACGCTAAGAGCCCGCGCTGCTATTGCACTATTGGTCGCGGAAAGCTTTAGCCTGAGCAATGAACAGGGCCAGCCCATCCCGATGGCAACCCTGGGAGCAGAGCTAGAAGCAAACTATGTAGTGGTTATGCAGGAATTCGAAAAGCCAGACAATACAGTACTCAGCGTGCGTATTGACCTGCACCGGCTGTTGCTGCCCAATCACGTTAGTCTGCTGCGACTACTGCGCCCGGGCGCCAACACGCTATTGCGATTCGCTGCCGGCGGCAACAGTCAAAGTGTGCGGCTGGAGTGAAATTGCAACGCTTTTTGTAACTAGCAAAAACTAACTGCGAAGTGGACTGCGAAGTTATCCTGCGCGATCCACTTCGGTTTAAACCAGCTCATCTCTGCGCTGAGGCGCCGGTTTGCGAGCCAACCAGGCCTTAAATCGCGCAAGCAGCTGAATCCAGTCGTCCACCATCAAATACAAACAAGGTACTAGTAAAAGAGTAATAAAGGTGGCAAACAACACCCCCCAGGCCAGAGATATGGCCATCGGCATAAAGGGCGCTGTAGCCGGGGTCGATGTCGACATCAGCGGTATCAAGCCGACAAAGGTGGTAACCGAGGTCAGTAATATTGGCCGCAACCGCACCACACAGGCCGACAGTACCGCTTCACCGATATCTTCGCCCTCCCGGCGCTGACGATTGGCATAGTCGACCAATACCAGTGAGGCGTTGACCACCACCCCCGACAGAGCAACAATACCTAACGCCGAGAAAAACACCAACTCCACACCCATCACAAAGTGGCCGATGATAGCGCCCACCGCACCAAAGGGAATGACACTCATAATCACCAGCGGTTGCAGATAGCTCTTAAGCGGTATAGCCAACAAGCCGTAGATAACTACCAGCGAAAACAAGCTGCCCACAGCCAACCCGCCCATCGCCGTGGCACGCTCCTCCTGCTCACCGCCCATAACTACCACAACCTTTGGGTACAGACGCTTGAAGCGGGGGATGACCTCGCTGGTAATACTGCCGATAACTTCTTCTGGGGCCACTACGGCGCGGTCGACATCGGCCTGCACGGTAATAGTACGTTGTCCGTCGATACGCCTAATACTAGAATAACCACGGCTAATGGTAAACTGGGCCACGCTGAGAAAGGGCACCTCTTTGCCGGCGGGGGTGCGAATATACATATCCTCCAAATTGCCTATCGACTTACGATCTGCTTCGGGGAAACGCACCATAACCCGGATATCGTCCTGTCCGCGCTGGATGCGCTGGGCCTCGGAGCCATAAAAAGCGCTGCGCACCTGGCCGGCGAGATCCGCCAGAGTCAGCCCCAAATTGCGCGCCTCGGGCAACAGTTTGAGTTGGATTTCCTGCTTGCCGGAGCGAAAAGAATCGCTAATATCGAACACACCACCGTAGCGGGACAACTCCGACTTAAGTTCCTCCGCGGCTTGGCGTAACTGGTCTACATCCTTGCCTTTTAGCTGATATTCGATAGCGGCACCGGTATCGAAGGAGGCCGCATCGAAGGACAGCTTCACCACATCGGATATTGAACCGACATATTCGCGCCAGCGGCTAACGACTACCTTAGCGCTAAGATTGCCGCGTTCTGCCAGTGGTCCTAAATCGAGTACGATCTCGGCGATATTACTGCGGCCGGCCTCAGGAGGACGGCCCGGACCGTTGCGGTCGACATTCTGGCCCACGCTGGACAATATATTGCGGATCAATGGTCTATCGAGCCCCAGTTCCGCGGTCATATCTTCATTTAAACGCATCGCCGCCTGCTCGATCTTAGCCGCCGCTGCCATGGTCGCCTCGGCAGCGATGCCCTCGGGCATTTCAAGACCGGCATATACCCGATCGCCCTCCACCGAGGGGAAAAAACCAAACACCACCCGGCCGCTGGCAATCAGTGACAGCGCCAGAATTAGCAGCCCTAAGCACACCGCGGCGCTGATGTAGCGCAGTTGTGTAACTCTTCGCAGAAAGGGCAGGTAATAAACAGTACCAAATCGCTCGAGGCCATCCGACAAGCCACCTTGGAACTTAGTCCAACCTATCGCGACGCGACTAGTGGGCTCGCTCTGATTTCGGTGGGCCAGGTGGGAAGGCAATATAAGCTGGGACTCGACCAGACTACAAACTAGTGCAAAAATAACTACCCAGCCGATCGGAGCGAAAAACCCCGCCATCTGTCCCTGCACCATGATCAGCGGTAAAAAGGCCGCTATGGTGGTTAGCACCCCAAAAATAACCGGCACTGAAACCTCCCAAGTGCCATCAATCGCTGCATCGAGCGGCGACTTACCCATTTTCTCGTGGCCAAATACCCGCTCACCCACCACGATGGCATCGTCTACTACAATACCCAATACTAGGATAAACGCCATGACCGTCATCGTCGAGATGGTGATATCGGTAAAGGGCAGTGCTCCCAAGGTACCCAGTAGCGCCACTGGAATTCCGATTGACACCCACATCGCCACCCGAAACTTCAAAAATAGCGCGAGGATAACCAACACCAAAACTAGACCGCCGCCGGCATTCTGGGTAAGTACTGACATGCGTTCTTTAAGTTCTTCGGAAGTGTCGATCCAAGTATTAAGACTAATGCCCTCGGGCAGCTCGTTTTGATAAATTTCTAGCAGCGCGTGCACCTTTTGCGCGATCTCAATCAAATCTTCTTTGCCCACTTGAGAGACATTGACCACCACACCGCGCTGACCATTAAAGCTCGCCAGTAGGTCGCCCTCTTCGAAGCTGTCGCGAACAATACCAATATCACTGAGACTTACGCGGCTGCCATCGGGACGGGTCAATACAATAATGTCGGAAAATTCCGCTCCCCAATAAGCCTGCCCGGTGGTGCGAATTAGAATTTCGCCGTTGCGGGCCTTGATCGAACCGCCGGGCATATCCAGTGAACTACTACGGATTGCCCTACTAACCTGGTCCAGAGTAATACCGTAGCGTCGCAAGGTGTTTTCGGACACTTCCACTGAAATCTCGTAGGGCCTAATATAATCGACTGCTACCTGGGAGATACCTTTGATCGCGGCAATATCGTCCCGCAGCTCCCGAGCTATTTCCTTAAGACTGCGCTCATCGGCATTGCCGGAAACGGCAATTTGCAGCACACGCCTGGTCATCGTAGCCTGGGCGACGATGGGTTTTTCGGTTTCGACCGGGAAGCTGGTGATGGAATCGATGCGACTCTTAACGTCGTTTAACACCGCTATTTCCACGGCGTCCTGTTCCAGCTCCAGCATGACACTGCAGAGCCCTTCGGTGGCGGTGCTGTGGATTTTCTTAATACCTTCCACACCCTCAACCGCCTCTTCGACCCGTATGCAAACCCCGCGCTCTACTTCTACCGGCGCCGCTCCCAAATAGGGAATAGTGACAGTAATAAGTTTGATATCGAAGTTGGGGAATTCTTCTTGGTTAGTACTTAAGGCACCATAAGTACCCCCCAAAAGAAGCAATACCATCAACAGGTTTGCAGCGACGGGATTGTGAGCGAACCAACGAATGGCAGTGTGCATGGTGGACTCCTGCTTATAATGTATCGGCGACGGGCAATACGCTCATGCCGTCGATGGCGGTTTGCAGCGGCGACAGACACACTCGCTCCCCCGGCTCCAGCCCCCCCTCGATCAAGACATTATCTTGATACAGGCGCAGCTGATCGACCGCCCGGAAGCGAATTTTGTCGTCGGCGTCGACAATCAACACTTCGCCGCTATTACGCAGCGCCGAACGTGGCAATACCACTACGTTATCGACGGTGCGCCCGGCAATTTGTGCGTCGACAAAAAGTCCAACAGTAAGCGGCGGCAACCCGGCCACTGTAGGTACTCGCGCCACCAGTTGTACCATGCGACTGGAGAGGTCAATTTCGGCTTCTGTGCGTACAATCTTGCCGACCCAGCGCAACTGCTGACCGGCGTATTCTGTTGTCAGCACCACCTCTGGTTGAATCGCAAGGGGCAATTCGCCGCGCTGGGTTACCGGTATATTGAGAAAGGCTAACTGGCGATCGGCGATCGGCAGGCGAACTTCGACCGCATCACTGGCGTAGATTGAAGCGATTACTTCACCACGGGATATAAACTGGCCTATAGCCACATTTTCAGTACGCACCAGACCGTCAAAGGGGGCGCGAATCTCGGTGCGCTCTAGGTTTTGCTGGGCCTGCTCAAAGTTAACCTTGGCATCTTGTAAGCTGGCGATGGCAACACGACTGGCCCGCAGCGCATTCTCTAGTTGCGAGCGGGAGATCAGCTTGCGCTCCGCCAGACTCTGCATACGCTTGTATTCGAAACGGGCATGCTCTTCCTCTGCCTCGGTCCGACCCAGAGCCGCCTGGGCTCTATTCTTGGCGTTGGTATAGTCCACTTGGTCAACCCTAGCCAATACCTCGCCCTTGGCAAAATAACCACCGGCGACAAAATTAGGAGACATCCATAGGATGCGGCCACTAACCTCGGGAATTAACTGGGTTTCGGTGGAGGGCATCACCGAACCCTGGGAGTTCACCTTCAGTGCCACCGACTCGGACTTCACTTCTTGTACCCTCACCTTGGTCAGTACAGGCGTCTGCGCGGTCGGCTCCAGCATCGGCGAGGTGGCCATCAGGGTGGCGGCTCCCAACATAAATACGACGACGATAATAAGCGGCAAAATAAATGTTCGCATCATTGGACAGAGCCCTCCAGGGCTGTTGCTTCACGGGCAGCTTGTAGCGCACGAATCAGTGTTTCACGGTTTAAAGTGGAAAAAGTGGCAAAGGCCGAGCTGAGCGCCTGACCATCCCTTGCGGCAATGGCCCGGTCTATCTCGCCGGCAAAAAGGCTGCTGGCCTGCTCATCGACCAAGGCGTGAGCCTTAAGACTGTCATTGCTGGGCATTATTTGGTCAAACAAGGTGCGGGTAATTATTTGCAACGGCAAGTTAGCACTGGCCTGCATAATCGCCTTCATTAATAAAAAATAGCTTTCGCTGCGGGCGTCAGCATCCAGCTCCAGACTCATTAAGGGTTGGGCCAGGGCGCGAATAGCGTCTAGTTCATCGTCACCGGCCAGCTCCAGCGCTCGTTCGGCGGCGACAATAAACAATTTGTTGGTCACCAACATAATCTGATCAATCAGGCAGGGGTCTGGGATGGCTTCCTGAGCCAGTAAGTGACTAATAATATCGAGACTGGCTTCCTGCTTGTCTTTGACCCGAGCGCCGCCGGGCTGCACGTCGATCAACCCCATCTGCACGACCTTGGTGATTGCCTCTCGTATACAGCCGCGATTGGCGTCAAAGCGACTGGCCAGATCGCGCTCAGAGGGCAGCCTATCACTGACCCGGTAGCGTCCGGACAGAATATCCTGAATCAAGTGTTGAGCAATTTGCTCATGTTTGCTGGGCACTTACCGGTTCTCCTTCATATTGAGCGCAGGGTTGATGCAAGAGTAACAAGACTCTTTGTTTTGGATAGGCCAGACTGGTCTGTCCAATTTGGACTGTCCAATTTGGTCTGGGCGATTTTACAGGCAAACAAGCCAAACACAAGACCTCCAGCTGTGAATTGGCCCACAGTTTGATGACAGTTTGGTCAGGTTAGGGAATCATCGACGTGTATCAACCCTGCTGGGAGATCCTCGTAGGCCAGATTTCCGGCTCCGGCACAGAGGCTAGGCGCAGCCCGGATTAGCTCAACAGGGTGTGGCAGCGAGGAAAATGCCCTCTGCCTAGCAACACCCTAGAGCGCTATCGCGGTATAACTAGTACGCAATGCAGCAAAATAATAGCAGAGCTGGATCGCCGCCAGGAATTAGGATCGGCACACATTTTATCCGCGAACAACCGATATAATAAAAGGTATGCCCGGCCATAGCTCAAAGTGAAGATCGATCTGCCAGCCTTCAAACAGCGGACCGCTGCCCGTTATTTGGCCAACATTACTGATTGAATCCAAGGCCACCACAACCTGTTGCTGGGTTCCGGCGGGCACCGAAAATCCCGCGAGATCTACAGTGGCTATGGCAAATTCACCTTTATCTACTACCAACTGCGAAGGTTCAATGACGATATCAAACTCAGTACTATTGGTAATCGTCAGGTCGAAGGACAGCTCGCTGGTCACCTGTCCCTGCAAAAATGCCGACAGCGCCGGTAGCTGATAGCGAACAGAGGCCCAGTCAATACTGTATCGGGCTTTAAATAGCTGGCTCTTGTGGTGGGCACTGGCGATCAAACCACCGTGTAGGAACAACATACTTATTAGGGTTACTAGCACCGCTGCGTAGATAACGCGTTTGCCTTGGGGGCCAGGCCCCCGGGTCGTCGCCGCCTCGGCAAATAGAGCACTGGCAAGGTGGGTGCCAGCGGGTATCGCCAAGGCGTAAAACAAACTGCTCGCAATAAACAACACACTGGCCATTTCGATCAGGGTCAATGCTTCGCGGCTAAACACATAGTGGCTCAACAGCAGCATAGGCGCGCTGAACAGAGCGCCAAAGAACAGCGCCAGCAGCGGATTTTTCATCAGCACGGTGACTATCACCGTGTATTTAATGCGGTGGCGCTGCAGGGTTGGGGCAATAAAATCGAGAGCAAAGCTAAAAAACAAAAACCCATAGCTGAGCGCGACGGAACTCGCCTGAGCCCAGCCATAGGGGTAATAGCCTAGCCACAAAATGACCGACTGGGCGCTGAGGTAAAGCAGCAACAGCTTGCTTTCTTCTTGCATTTGCATCCACAGAGCAAATTCCCGCTGCGGGCCATTATCAAAGCCTGCTTCGCGCTCAAAGGCGGCAGAATACTGTTCCTTGATCGGGAACAGGAACACCGAAGCCAACACCACAGAGCCGGACAAAATCGCATTGGCGATCACTATTTTGGCTTGAGCTTCGAAAAAAAATAGCCCTAGGCGCTCAGACAGCCACTGCCAAGACTCGGGAAATAAATAATCGAGCAGGGCCTGTTTTATTTCCTGCTGATGTTCCAACAGTACCCAGCTAAGGGTAAAAAACACCAGCGACCCGGCGGCGAAGTAAAGCGCACACCAGCGCAGCGTGGCCGCCCTGGCCAATCTCAGGCTCATTGGCGCAGCGATAAGCCCCTGCCGCAGTTGACGCGATAGCTGCATATTCAATTACTCGCTGGCATTTACGATAAAGTCCCGACTGTGATACACATTGCGGAGGCGGAAAAGCCATCTATTCAAAATCAAGTTTGCATTGACCTGAGCTCAACTTCAAAGTTGTACGTTTAGCACCGCTAGTGCAGAACATGGAATACCTCAACAACATCGTTTCTCCACAATTAAAACACACGATAATGGCCTATAGTCAGATATCTCTCAGGCTGAAATTAGTATAATAACAAGCGTATTATTATCTGCTTTCAACCCTCGCGCAAGCCAACAACACCGCTTGCAATACGCTATATTGCAGCGACAATGATTGCTCAGCAGTTATAGGCGAATACCCGTAATTGACAGCCATGAAGGTCTTGCAATACCTCTCTCACGGAGTTGATTCGCCCGCGCCTCATCGAGAAAATCATCCATGTAATCACCGCGCCTTGCCTATTGATAGCAATTAAATCTCTTAACCACTCACAGTAACTGCAGCAGCGTAATTGAACAAAACATACTACCAACGTTCTATCAACGCCCAATCTAGTTGTTTAAGGCATTATCTACAGCAGAGAAAAACGACAGCGACACCCCCATGCCAGAAGTCCTGTCCAGGGGGCTAATCAGCTACAGTTTACTCACTCTACACAACGCCAATAAACATGCTATTCTGAAAGACTCATTACATTCCAAAAGGAGCCTACCGTGGCCGAATACATCCCACCTTCGTTAGATTGGGTACGCAAGCAAGTCGAACTTTATGAAGGCAGCGGCGGACGCGAAGGTAACACCTTACTAGACACAGGCATGCCCTGTATTATTGTGACCCACATCGGTAATAAAACCGGTGCTATTCGCAAGATCCCCTTAATGCGAGTCGCCAGCGACAACGCCTATGTCCTCATAGGCTCAATGGGCGGACAGCCAAAAAATCCAGTCTGGGTATACAATTTGAGAGCCAATCCGGACGTAGAAATTCGCGACCAAAGCGAAGTCACTAAGATGCGGGTACGGGAAGTCAACGATGACGCAGAGCGCCAGCGCTTATGGGCTATTGGTGCACAGGCGTACCCGCCCTACAACGACTACCAAGCGAAGACTTCTCGCAAGATACCCGTTTTTATCGCTGAACCAATCTAGAGCCAGGCACTGCGGTTAACAGTGTCACGTTTTTAAACGGGGAACACCCATGAAATCGAGTTTACCGACAGGCACTCCCTTCGACCGCAGGATATCGTAAGCGGTAGCTGCATGAAAATAGACATTGGGATGAGAGAAGGATAATACAAAATTTGATGCTGTGAATGGTAATTTGGTATCTCCCAATACAAAGGTGACATCATTCTCAGCCAGGACATTAACAAGATCGGGCGTGTACGTTTTTAACTCTGCGATGGTGTCCTTAACGAGCCCTTGCAATCCTTCATAATCAAAATCAGGGAAACCACTTGGAGCGCCCAACTCACCGGACGTCAGTGACCTCACTGTACCCATTGAATGGTGTACAACCGAAATTATTTGAAAATGAAAAGGCAGCATATCGGGGTGGAGCCGCGTTCCAACAACTTCAGCAAGGTCGATATTATTTTCGACACAATAGACCCTCCCCTTCTCAAGAAAACTCGCCACAGCGCCCAAAGATTGCAAATAGCTTGCTACGCTAATGTCGTAAAGTGATATTGCCATCGATGTGTAACTCCTGCGTTGATTACAATTTTTGTTCCGATTTGAAAATAACGGAAAACCACTACCTTTTCCGAACCATCCTACTATGAATAGAAAATATTCGAAATCACTTTAACAACATAGCAGATAGGAAATTGAACCTCCCAACACGTCAACATATTACTTGTCCAGCACCACCCGGCGATACCTACAACCCTCAACATCACCATTCAGCGTAATTATTTTGGCCAAATCACAGCCTGCCATTATCAGCACGGCGGTTGTTTATAGCTGCACTTGAGGCAGTTGTTTCTGCAGTATAATTCGAGAGTTAATCCCTAGACGACTAAATCATTTCCCCTGCAGATCTATTTCAGTAATTCTAAGAAGGGCGTATGATATTCAAAAAATAAGGAGGATCTATGTCGAAATGGAAAAAAATAACTCTTTGTATTGCGGGCCTAGTTGTTATTTCCGGTTCAGTAGCGTTTTATTTGTGGGAAACCGGTGACCTCGATATGTATGTAGCCATGACCGCGATAAACTGCGGCGAATGTCACGGCAACGATTTGAGAGGCACAGAACTAGCGCCGACTCTACTCGATCATGAATTAAAATACGGTGATACCGTGTCACAAATAATCGCCAGTATTACCCAGCGCCACGACGAATCAAATTTCGACTCCGAGCTTACAGCTCAACAAATCAAAGGTCTTTCTATTTATGTGGCAGAACGGCGACTGGGACAGCGATTTACCGATTTTCGCTTTGATAGAAATATTAATATTTCGCAAGAAGTAATTCAATCAGAGCAACATCAGTTCAGGTTGGAGATCGTAGCAGAGAACCTCGACCCGATGGCATTTTCTATCGAACCTATGCCTGACGGCACTTTGCTTCTTACTGAAAAGGAGCGTGGACTGTCAGTCATTTCTACTGATGGCAAGCAATCTCAGCTGATTAAAGGAACCCCTCAAACCGGCAATTCGATAGACGTGATGGGTATTAAATATGGCACTGGTTGGATACTAGACATTGCCAAACATCCGGATTACAAAAATAACGGCTGGCTCTATCTCCACTACACCGATTTATGTCCCGAGGGATGTGTCGACAGTGAGCCATCAAGTGCCTCTATGAACCGACTGGACAGAGGTCGAATAAAAGACGGCGAGTGGGTTGATGTCGAAACCATCTGGCAAGCTGATAAAGACTGGTATACCCGCGGCGCCGACACGGGAGCCGGCGGTAGAATCGCCTTCGACGATAGCGGGCATGTCTATATTAGCGTCGGCATTCGGGGCGCCTACGGCCCTCAAGATCTAAACAACCCAGCGGGTAAAATTCACCGCATCAACGATGATGGCACGGTACCTGCCGACAACCCTTTTGTTCTCTTAGCAGCCACCTCGGGGGAAAAAATCCCCTTCACTCAACAGACTATCTGGACCTATGGCCATCGCAGCCCACAAGGGCTTGAATGGAACTATCGACAACAGCGAGCGTGGAATGCGGAGATGGGACCAAGGGGGGGTGACGAAATCAACGAACTACTGCCGGGCAGAAACTACGGCTGGCCAAACTTCTCCCAGGGACTGGAATACAGTGGCGCTACGGTAGAGCGGCACAAGGAAAAAGGCCTGACATTTGATTCATCGACAATGCAGCACACATTAGTAGACATTACCCCATCCCCGGCAATTTCGAGCTTTGCCTTTTACTACCAGGATAAATTTTCCAACTGGAAAGACAACATACTTTTAGGTTCACTTAAGGGCAGCTCGCTTTTTCGCTACGTTTTTGAGGGCAATAAGGTAGTACACAAAGAAACCTTGATAAAAGATCTGGCGCGAATTCGCGACGTTGAGATTGGCTATGACGGAATGATTTACCTATTATTGGAAAATAAAAATGGCAGTAAAATTGTAAAATTAGTCCCTGTATAACGCTATCCAACGGGAAAGCCTGGCGATGACGGCAAAGATATTTACCTTTTGCGGTGGCAACCCTCTAGAATATTTCGAAATAAGTCGAGATACTATTAGTCAGAACTTGGACTCCCCTCTAGGAATTTATCCATTCTGATCGCGACTCCAGCGGCGCATAAAGGCCTAAAAAACTCGATATAAAAGAACATGCCTGCGCCATCATGAGGGTAAATATATTTTCCGCACTGGTCATTCATTAGTCTTTTTAACAACTGCGGAAATTGTCGTTATTAAAAAATTCGTGCATGCTACAGGTGAGTGGCAATGGCAGAGCAATCAATTTATTCTTTGTCAATGAGCAACGTAACCTTGCAAAGGGAAGCTAACAATGAGAAAACTCATTTTATCTCTGATACCTGTGATAATTTTCCCTCAACAATCGATTGCCGATATCCCGAGGACCTTGGATGGCAGCCCCGACCTTAGTGGCAATTATGACGTGGCGACGTTAACGCCATTACAGCGACCGAAAGAATTTGGTAATAATCTCTATTTAAGTAAAGATGCAGCCGATAAAATCACCGCCGCAGCGACGGCCGCCAAAGTAGAAGGTGACAAACAAATTAGCGCTGACCGCGAAGCACCACCTGCGGGAGGCGACGGCTCCTCCTATGCCGCGGGTAATGTAGGCGGCTATAATTCCTTCTGGATTGATAACGGTGATAGTCGCTTTCAAATTGATGGGAAATTCAGGACATCAATAATCTATCACCCCGAGAATGGCCGCTCCCCCGAGATGACTAAAAGTGGCAAAGCCAGGCGGGCGAAGCGCTTGGCAAATTACCAGAAAAACACCGGCACGGCTTGGTGGCTCGAGCGCCAAGGTCCCGGACCCTATGACGGACCCGAGTCCCGCACTCTTTCCGACCGCTGCCTTTCAGGCTTTGGTTCCACCGGCGGACCACCGATGCTACCGGTACTGTATAACAATGTTAAACGCATTGTACAAACCCCTGAACACGTAATGATTTTGGTAGAGATGGTACACGATGTTCGGATGATTCGACTGAACAGCAAACATGTTGCTCCCGATATTCGTAAATGGATGGGTGATTCTATCGGTCACTGGGAAGGCAATACCCTTGTTGTCGATACCAGCAACTTCACCGACAAGCCTGCATTGACCCGTGCCACAAGAGATCTGCATGTGGTAGAGCGCTTTACTCCCGTGGATGAAAATACCCTGCAATATAGCTTTACCGTTGAAGACCCCAATACTTGGACCAAGCCTTGGAGCGGCGAGTATCCCTGGCCGAAAACAGACAACTCGATCTATGAGTATGCCTGCCACGAAGGAAATTACGCCATGGGAAATATTCTACGCGGAGCCAGAATACTGGAAGACGAAGCGATCAATGGTAAGCAGTAACACTGTTTTATCTTCGCATAGCTTAGACAATTTGTACCTCTGCCTTACATCACGGCCCCGGGGGTAGCGCACTGACTCCACTGTTATTTTGTCGAATTCTCTTTGCCTATTTTCGCCTTGACACCGCCTAGAAATGACTTCAACCTCTTTCCTTATGACAAGCTGAGTGGGTCTATATAAACTGCAAACTCTCCTTCTACGTTATACTTCAGGGGTAGAGAACATACTCACTGGCAGAAAAAAAGTTTGACCCATTCCGTTCAACCATTGATTACAAAAAATCAACACTAGATCATTCTTAATGACTCGTTTATTTCTTTCCCACCAACAAGCCTCGCATTTATTACCTGCAAACACACCCATAAGCGCCCGTCTCTACAGCATTTCCACTAACAAACCTCGGACACCATCGTTTCATTTTTTCACTTAACTATTCCATTACTCGGTTAAGTTATTGTGGTATCTTCCGCGTTCTCTTGGATAAACATCAAAGCCATTTATAACGCCAAAGAAACGCAGTCAACAGTAAAACCAGTGACTGAAACAGGGCTAAACAGCAGTGCAGCAGCCGATTCATAGTGTAAAAAACCACGCCTGAACGTGGTTTTTATCGCCCTATTAGTGAATAGCTGTGATTACAGACCCAGCGATTGCGCCACTTTTTCATTGTGATAATCGGCATCGCCAAAGGCCATGGAGGCGGACTGAGACTTGCGCAGGAATAGGTGCATATCGTGCTCGTCACAGAACGAAATAGCGCCGTGAATTTGATGCCCCAGTTTGCAAATACGTACACCCGCCTTACTGGCAAAGGCTTTTGCCATCGACACTTCTTTTTGTGCGGGCAATCCCTGGGCCACTTTCCAGGCCGCCATGCCGGTCAGGTAGCGTGAGCTATCAACCTCCACCGCCATATTGGCACAGTGGTGTTGGATAGATTGAAAACCTCCAATTGGCTGGTCAAATTGGGTGCGATCTTTGGCGTAAGTAACGCTAATATCAGTCACCAGCTGAATGGCGCCCAATATCTCCGCACTCTTGGCCACTGCCGCAACCTGCTCCACCGACAACAATAGTGCCATGGCCTCGTCGCCGATGGCCACTAGGTTTTTACTCGCAACCTGCACATTCTGCAACTTTACCTCACACTGCTTCGAATAATCCAACGTCGGCATCGAGCGCAGGCTGATACCCTCACTACTTGCATCAACCATAAACAGCGCCAGACCGCTACCTTCCACCACTGTCACCACTAAAAAGTAATCTGCGCCCCGGGCGTACTCGACAAACAGCTTGGTACCGTTAATGACGTAGCAATCTCCCTGGGCAGTGGCGGCGCACTGAATATTACTGAGACCGTAGCTATTGCCTGGTTCGATTAGTGCATAGGAGGCGACCAGATCACCAGCGGCGATGGCCGGCAATAGCGCTTCTTTAAGCACGCTGTTCGATGATTGCTGCAGCGCAGTGCCACACACCGCCACCGTGGTAAAATAAGGCAGCGGTGCGCTGGCTGCACCCATCGCCTCCATTAGAACTGACAAGTCCTGAACATTGCCCTCGGTACCGTCGTACTGTTCTTCTATAGTAATACCCATCCAGCCCATTTGTGCCATTTGTTTCCACAGCGCGAGCGGATAGACTTCATCGGCGTCTCTGGCGGCGCGGCTCACATCACTATGGCAGTGCTTGCTCAAAAAGTCCTTGGCTGAGGCCTGCATAATTTTTTGTTCAGTGGTCAAATCTAGATTCATAGTTTTACTCCCAATGATTTACCGAGTTTGCTTACACTCTCGGTAAACCCAGGCCCCGCTGGGCGATAATGTTACGCTGAATTTCTGAGGTACCGGCACCGATGGTGGCGGAAATACTCTCCAAAAAACCCCTGGAGACCATTGCCCGTATTGGCGAGTACTCACTGTCTTCGGTGAGCTGACCGTAGGGGCCTAGAATTTCCATTGCCGCCTCGGCCATATCTCGGGCTAACTCGGTGGCGACCACTTTCAATGCAGAGGATTCAACGTTGGGATCCTGATCGCGATCTAGCATTTCGGCGGTGCGCCAGAACAGCATATAACCCACTTCAATCTTGGTGGCGATGTCCGCCATCTTACTGCGCACTGAGGGGATCTTGCCCAGTGGCTCACCGTTGCGGGTATTGTTTTTCACGTAGTCTAACAATTCTTCAAACATGCGTTTGAATCCGCCAATACCCACCAGGGTGATGCGCTCAAAGTCCAGCGCCTTCATCAGATGATAAAAGCCCTTATTTTTACCGCCGATCAAATTTTCCTTTGGCACCCGCGCATTGTCCATAAACACTTCGTTAAAGGAGTGATCGCCCAAAATATTGTAAACAGGACGCATGGTAATACCGGGCGTTTTATTGTCGACAATGATAAAGCTAACACCCTGGTGTTTTCTGGCATCGGGGTCTGTGCGTACAATCATCCAGGAGTAGTCTGCATTGTGAGCGCCACTAGACCAGCACTTTTGCCCATTTAATACATAGTCATCGCCGTCTTCGACAGCGCTGGTTCTCACCGAGCCCAGGTCTGAGCCGGCATTGGGCTCACTGTATCCCAGCCACATGGAAATTTCGGCATTGGCAATTCTTGGAATCCACTTCTGCTGTTGCTCCAAGGTACCAATTCTCAGCAACATCGGACCGACAATACCAGCGGCGATAGATCCACTGGAACCGCCTGGCGCCCGATGATAACTCATGCGTTCGTCGTAAATCGCCTGCTCGACATTACTATAGCCTTTGCCGCCGTATTCCTTCGGCCAAGATATGGTAAACCAACCCTTGGCCACCACTTTTTTAACAAAGGCCCGGGCCACCTCGTAGTCTTTTGCATCTTTCATCGGGCTTTCGGCGTAGTCGTGAGGCCATCTTACCGGCTTACTACCCCAGTCAACGGGAAGCTCGGCATTCAGAAAGTCGTCGAGCTCCTCATAGAAGGCCTGCTCCTTATCGGTGAAGGTAAAGTCCATAGCGTAATCCTATTAATTTCCACATTAGAATGGCTGCACACTAGCCGGTCGGCTAGCGTTTACTGAGGTTCGGCAAACATTGAGGTGCGACCACCGTCAACGACTAGATCGTGGCTATTCATAAAACGGCCCTCCTCACTGGCGAGAAACAGTGCGGCGTAGGCAATATCCTCAGGCAGACCGGCTTTTTGCAGCGGCGTGGCCCGGGCTAAATTATCTTTCAGCTTTTCCAGTTTTCGCGCATTGCTCTCATCGGACTTAGTGTTGGCAACCGCACTACCACCCCAAAAAATGGGCGTGGCGATGGCACCGGGGGAAATGCAATTGACACGAATACCCAGGGGCCCCAAATCGACACCGGCGAGTTTGGTATAATGGGTTACCGCCGCCTTTAACGCGCCATACAATATATTGCCCTGGCCGTAACGCAGTGCGGCAATACTGGTATTGTTAATAATTACCCCACCACCGTTGGCTTTCATCGGCTCAACCGCATAGCGAATACCGAGAATAACGCTGCTCAGCAACAGATCGACACCGTAGTGAATATTGTCGGCGCTGATATCGTCAACTTGGCCTGCGGTGGGGCCACCGGCGTTATTAAATAGGATGTCCAATTTGCCAAACTTCTCGACTGTACCGGCGATGGTGTCGGCAATATCCTGTTCTTTTGAAACATCAGCGCGCATATAGAGCGCTCGCTCGCCCAAACGCTGGGCTATAGCCTGGCCTTTGTCCTCCGAGCGGCCGGTCAATACTACGGTAGCGCCCTCATTGATAAAAAGCTCTGCTGTCGACTCGCCAATACCACTGGTACCACCGGTGATAATAGCGACTTTTCCCTGCAAGCGATTTGCCATGCTTCCTCCAAAATTTAAGCCATTAAATTATTAGGCCACTGATCAAACTGTAGTGGCTCATATACTGTATGCGATGGTACAACGGACCCATTCAGGTCCGTTGCCTCCAATAGAGCAGTGCGCCTTAATCGAGCAGCAGCGCTGCGAGGCGCTTGCGATGATACCTGGCATCACCAGATTGATTCTCGGTCCAAAAAGCCCGACGCCTAAATAACTGCGCGTCGCATTCAAAGGTAAAACCGAAACCGCCGTGAAACTGAATGGCACGGTCGCCGGCGTAAGAAAACACTTCACCTGCTTGGGCCTTGGCCATGCGCACCGCTACTTCACCTTTTTCACCGTCGTCCACAACGGTGGCTGCGTGGTATAAAAACGATCGCGCCGCCTCCATACCGGTGAGAATATCGACCATGGTGTGTTTCAGCGACTGGTAGGAGCCGATATAGCGCTCAAACTGTTTGCGCGTTTTCAGGTACTCAAGAGTCACGTCCATGGCCCCGGCAATCCCACCACAGGCTTCCGCCGCCAGTAACAGGCACGACAACTTGTGGTGACGAGTTAACGCCGCCGCGGTCTTGCTAACATCTAGCAAATTGCCCACCGGTACGCTAACGCCGTCTAAATCAATACGGTAACTGCGCCGGGTTTGATCCAGCACTACCTCTCGGGTCATGGCGCTATCGTCTATTGCCGCGCGGTCGATCAATACTAGACAACTGGAGCCGCAATACTTAACCGTGGTTATAATAGTGTCGGCGTTAGCGGCATCTGCAACTAGGGTTTTGGTGCCTGCCAGAGTAAGTTTATCGTGATCGAGTGTCGCGGTGCAGTCTATGTGGCTCAAATTCCAGTCACCGTGCTCTTCGCTGGAGGCGATACTGGTTATAGAGCCCTCGGCGATACGGGGTAAATAGGCTGCTTGTTGCGTTTCGGTACCGGCATCCAATAACAATTGTGCCGCCAAACTAGTGGTGACGAAGGGCGTGGCGAACAAGCTGCGCCCCATCGGTTCGGCTATACTCACCACCTCAGCCATGCTCAGGCCAGAGCCGCCAAATTGCTCGGGAATGGCAATACCTAGCCAACCCAGCTGCGCCATTTCCTGCCACAGGCCCGCCTCAAAACCGTCAACGGTATCGATCTGCGCACGCACTGCTGCGATTGGCGACTTATCGCGACAAAAATTTTCCGCTATATCTAGTAATTGCGCCTGCTCTTCAGTAAATACGATTTCTGCTTTAGTTGTCACTGTCGTCACCTCCTATGACTTGGGCAGGCCAAGAACCCGCTCACCGATAATATTTTTTTGAATTTGGGTAGTGCCGCCACCGATAGTTCCGGAGAAGGCCTGAAAATACGCCTGCTGCCAGCGACCGCCATCGACGGCGTTGTCGTCGTCGACAAAGTACAGTGAATTTGAACCCTGAAGAGAGGTTCCCACCTCTCCCATTTTTTTGTTGAACTCGGTGATCAACATCTTATTAGACATAGAAATAGAACTGGGCCGCTCGGACACCAGCGCCGGAATGCGGTCTCGTACTGAGTTGAGACGCATAGATTGGGAATACATAATCAGTTTCACCAGCTCGTCTCGCACTACGGGATCTTTAGTCGATAACTCGCCGTCTCGGTAAGTACGCTTGGCCATATTGATAACCTCTTCCACCACCGTTTTCATCGAGGTATGGCCACCGGCCTGACCACCCTCCGCGCCACGTTCGAACATCAGCGTTTTCATCGCCACCAACCAACCCTCACCCTCCTTACCGATAATACAATCTGCAGGGATACGAGCGTCGTTGAAGAATGTCTGACAGAAACCGTATTCATTAGTGAGTTTCTGAATCGGACGCGGCTCTATACCCTCGACTTTCATCGGCGCCAAGAAAAATGTCAGCCCCTTATATTTACTATCACTATGGCTCTGTGTGCGTGCCAGTAAAATCATGCGTGTGGCCTGGGTACCTAGGGTGGTCCATATTTTGGAACCATTGAGCACAAACTCGTCGCCGTCGCGCACGGCTTTTAACTGCGCATTGCCCAGGTCGGAGCCGTGGTCTGGCTCGGAAAAGCCCTGGCACCAGATTTCCTCGGTCGACAAAATCTTCTGGATATAGGCCTTCTTCTGCTCTTCGCTGCCCATAAACAAGATCAATGGACCGGCCCAATTGAGGCCTAATGTATTGACCATAAAGGGTGTATCCTGGGCAACCAGCTCCCGGGTAACAATATCCTGGTAAACCTGAGGCATGGAATGACCACCGTATTCTTTGGGCCACGACATACCCAAATAACCCGCCTCGTAGACTTTTTTCTGCCAAGCTTTTAAATACTGAAACTGTTCTTCGGTACCGACCTCCATAAAACTCTGCGGCATTAAAAAGTTGGGTCGAGCCGGCTTATTATCGCCAACCCACTGCTTCACCTCTTTGCTAAACTCTTCGATATCTGGCAATGTTTCATTCATGACAAACTCCTTTTTTTGCTTTTTAGTATAGGTTTTTACTGGGCGTTATTAGCAAGTGTTACTACTAGGGCCCGATAATCCGAGCCCTATCCTCTATTACAGGCGCATAACACCAAAGCTATTAGCCTCGGTATCCCGGTGCGGTGTTTCAAAGATTGTCGCCAGACAGAACGACACCACATGACGAGTGTCACGGGGATCGATCAAACCGTCATCTAACATACGAGCCGATGTGAATATAGACTCTGAGGCAATCTCCATACTGCTCTCTATGCGTTCGCTTTGTTCATCCAGCCCTTTTTGCACGTCCTCCGGCACCTCCTGCCCCATTGCCTTGTAGCGATCCTCGGTGACGATGGCCAACACTTTGGCCGCCTGGGCGCCGCCCATAACTGCTGTGCGGGCGGTGGGCCAGCTAAAACAGAACGACGGTTTTAGCGAGTGGGAGCACATAGCATAGTTGCCAGCACCGTAGGAGTTGCCAACTACAATAGTCACCTTGGGCGGGCGGAAATTGGCCACCGCCTGAATCATCTTGGAACCGTGTTTAACTTGGCCGTTTTGCTCGGCGTCAATGCCCACCAAAAAGCCGGTGGTATTGTGCAAGAACAGCATTGGCGTATTGCTCTGATCACACAACTGCAGGAACTGCGCAGACTTAACCGCACCCTGGGGGGTGATAGGCCCGTTGTTAGTAATAACCCCACAGCGCCAGCCATCGATATACACATGACCGCAGACCGTCTCGGCGCCAAACTCCGCCTTAAATTCCAAAAATTTTGAGCCGTCAACAATGCGCGCAATCACTTCTTTCATGTCATAGGGCACACGTTTGTCGGTAGGCACAATACCCAGCAGCTCCTGCTTGTCGTATAGCGGCGCCTCCGGCTCTTTGTCCCGCAGCAACAGCCGGCCCGCTGGCGGCGGCAGCTGATCGGTGATATCCCTAGCCACCCGAATACCGTCGGCGTCGTTCTCAGCCAGGTATTCACCGGTGCCGGCATGGCTGGCGTGCATTTCTGCACCGCCCAGGTCTTCGTGACTGGCTATCTCACCGGTGGCTGCCTTTAACAGCGGTGGGCCTGCCAAGAACAAATTGGTTTGCTCTCGCACCAATACAATATAGTCAGATAACGCCACCTGGTAGGCGCCACCGGCAGTGGCATTACCGTGGGCAACGGTAATTTGCGGAATACCCGCCGCCGATAGTTGCGCCTGTTGACAGTACACCCGGCCACCGGTAATAAAACCCTGAGCGGCCCAGGGATCGGGCTGACCACCGCCGCCAGCCAGATTACCGCCGCCGCTCTCGCTCAGGCAAATAATAGGCAGCCGTGTTTGAAAGGCAATTTCTTGCAACCGCAGATTCTTTTTAGTGGTCGCCTTGTTAATAGTGCCGCCCTTGATGGCATAGTTCCACACCATGACCAACACTCGGCGCCCTTTGACAAAACCGATGCCGATAATAAGATTGCCGCCGGCGGAAGTACCGTCGGTATCCCCCATCATCTGGTAGCCAGCAAAGGAGTTGAGTTCCAGAAATGGCGCCCCGGGATCTAACAAATGCGCTAACCGTTCACGGGGCAACAACTTGCCCTTCTTGGTGGCGCGCTCGCGATAGCGCTCCTCGCCCAGGCGAATTTGACCTTCAATATGGCGAACTTTGCCCACGTACTCGGTCATATACTCAACGTTGGCGGCAAAGTCTTCGCTATTGCTATCAATATTACTTTGAATTGGATTCACGCTTATTCTCCACTCTCGTCAGCTTCGTTCTCGGCCAAGGTCAATTCAATCATCACCTGCCCCTTCTTAACCTGTGTGCCTTGCTGTGCATTAACTATCGACACGGTACCGTCGCCGTCGGCAAGTAATCGGTGCTCCATCTTCATCGCCTCGATCACCGCGAGCAGATCGCCCTTGACCACCTGATCACCCACCTTGGCGGGAACCGCTATCACTAAGCCCTCGGTATTGGCCAGTATGCGACCATTGCCCGCCTCGTCTTCCGACGCCACCGCTTGATAGGTTCTGTTGACGATGGCAACGGTTTGACCGTTGGAGTCTAGCCACAAGGTATTGCCGTCGATGGCATATTGCGAACGACGGCGGATACCATCGATGGTGGCCGTTACCTGAGAAGCAACAATACCGTGAATAGTGATATCGTGAATACGCTCTTTAAACGTGGCACTAAAATTCAGGCCATCAAAACTAACTCCGATTTGATCGTCAGTTTCGTCGCTGGTCAGGCGCTGGCGCACTTCCATGCCCGCGGCATTAGACCAACTCCAGCCGACTACATCGTCAAAGCTACCGTCAGAGGCGTGATCGATCAAAAACAATACCGAGGCCAGAGCTAGATTGCTGTCCTCTGGAATAGCGGCATGGGAGGCCTGCTCCAGGGTGGCATCGTCGATAAAGGATGTGGTTGCCGCACCGCTAATAAAACGCGGATCCGCCAAAATTTGCGCTAAAAATGCCTTGTTAGTGGTCACCCCCAACAAGTGGGTTTCGCGCAGCGAGCGCTGCAGGCGGCGGCGTGCTTCCTCTCGCGTTGCGCCCCAGGCGATAACTTTGGCCAACATAGGGTCGTAGTGCGGACTTACCTTGCCACCCGTTTGCACACAGTGGTCGTTGCGCAGACCTTCACCTTCAGATTCCTGCCATAGCAATACGTCGCCGGTTTGCGGCATAAAACCATTGGCGGGGTCCTCAGCATACAATCGGCCTTCGATAGCGTGGCCCTCTAGCGCAATTTCGTCCTGGCTCAGCGGCAGCGGCACCCCTGCAGCAATCTGCAACTGCCAGTCAACCAGGTCGATACCAGTTATCAATTCGGTTACCGGGTGCTCAACCTGCAGGCGGGTATTCATTTCCAGAAAATAAAAAGCCTTATCGCTATCGACCAGAAACTCGACCGTGCCGACGCCTTGGTAGTGACAGGCGGCGGTGGCGTTGACCGCAGCCTGGCCCATTAGCTGGCGTAGCTTGTCGTCAACAAAGGGCGACGGCGCCTCTTCGATCACTTTTTGATGGCGGCGCTGAATAGAACAGTCCCGCTCGTGTAAAAATACCACCTGCCCAGAGGCGTCGGCGGCTACCTGAATTTCGATATGGCGGCCATCGATAACCGCCCGTTCCAGAATCAACTCGTCGGAACCAAAGGCGTTGAGCGCCTCGGTACGAGCTGACTGAATAGCATCGGCCAAGCCCTGCTCAGACATCTGGAAGCGCATACCGCGACCACCACCGCCGGCGGCAGCTTTGACCATCAGCGGGTAGCCAATTTCTTTGGCCTTTTCCAGCAGCGTAGCATCGGATTGATCCTGTCCCTGGTAGCCGGGAATACAGGGCACACCGGCGTCGATCATGCGCACCTTGGCGACCCGTTTATTACCCATTAAGTCGATAGCCTCCGGTGAAGGACCGATAAAGACTATGCCCGCCTCGCCGCAGGCCCTGGCAAAGTCAGCATTTTCGGAGAGGAAACCGTAACCTGGGTGAATCGCGTCGGCGCCGGTTTTTTTCGCAGCCGCCAGTATATTGTCTATTAGTAAATAGGACTGGTTAACCTGTGCCGGACCGATACAAACCGCTTCATCAGCACATTGCACATGGGCTGCTTCGCGGTCGGCCTCTGAAAAAACTGCGACAGACTGGTAGCCCGCGTCCTTTACACTTTCGATAACACGAACCGCGATTTCACCACGGTTAGCGACTAGCACTTTAGTAAACATATTCAATTTATTCCTCTTATCTGTTCCGCCGTTTGCGACACCCGGTGCCGCCGCCACTGCTACGCTGCTACGCGTCAATACCCCGTGCCAACTCGGCGGGGACGTCAATTAATTTTGCCCGCAAATATTCACCCAGTGACTTGGCTTGGCCGTCGACCCGAGTAGATGCCGCTACGCCCTCACCGAGAATATCCTTTATATAAAAATTCATAGACTTGATATTGGCCATATCGAAACGCTCAATATCGAATTGCGCGGTATCGGGCAACAGCTCTTTGAGTTTTTGTGCGGTTAAAAAGTTAAACAAAAAACTGTAAGCGGCGTCGGTTTTCGCCCACACACCCAGATTGGCATTACCACCTTTATCACCCGAACGGGTACCGAACAGGCGCCCAAAGGGAATACGTTGGGTGTCGCCGGCGGGCGGCGCAGCAATGTTGACCGGCTGTTGCTGATAGTACATGTCTTCCAGGTCCAACTGGCTGGTGGGGATCACATCGGTGACCTTACCGGCCATATGTACCCGTTCAATAATATGCTTGCCATCGATCAGCGCCGGCCAGTGCACCATAAAGGGTGAGCCATTGGCGCCACCGGGGCGGGAGGTAAAACCCGGAATATTGGCCAGCGATAATTCGACCAGCTTGGCGGTAAACATACGCCCCACCTTTACTTGATCGGTAGATTTTACCGTGACCCGCAGCGAGGCATAGGCCTCTTCGTTAGACCGCGGATCGATATTGTCGCTGCGAATAAGCTGCTCGGTGACACTGTCGAAAGTCTCGCGGCCGCCCAGTAACTCAAACAGCGCGTCGCTGAACAACTTGGCCTTGGCCTCTACATCGAGCCCGGTCAACAGAATTTCAATGGTGGTTTTAAAACCACCGAAGGTATTGATACAAACCTTGTGGGTCTTGGTCGGACTGGAACCCCGGGTTCCGGACACTCGCACCCGGTCATTGCCCTGGTCGTCGATACTCATGGTGTCGAAGTGGCCGATCACATCGGGGTTTAAATACGCGGGAGCGCCAATCTCATAGAGCAGCTGCGCGGTAACCGTTCCGGTGGAAACCAGGCCGCCGGTGCCCTTGTGTTTGGTGATGGTAAAGGAACCGTCGGCCTCTATCTCGGCGATGGGAAAGCCAATTTTGGTGAACGAGGGTACTTCTTGAAAAAAGGAATAATTGCCGCCGGTAGCCTGGGTGCCACACTCAATAATATGACCGGCGGCCAGCGCCCCGGCGAGGGCATCGTAGTCATCACGCTGCCAGTTAAATTTCCAGGCAGCTGGCCCAATAACCACCGCCGCGTCAGTCACCCGGGGGGCGACCACGATGTCGGCTCCCTGATCCAGCGCCTCTTTAATACCCCATGCGCCCAAATAGGCGTTGGCCGTTACCGGTTTTTTGTTGCCCTGCGCCAGGGCCACTCCGGTATCGATATTGATCAGTGGCTCACCGGCATCTTTGAGTGTATCGATACGGGGCAAAATGTCGTCCCCCTCGATATAGGCAATTTTGCATTCGACCCCCAATTCTTTGGCGATAGCTTCCAGTGCCTCCGCCATGCCCTTGGGATTGAGGCCACCCGCGTTGGTGACTATCTTAATATTTTTCTCCACACAGTCGCTGAGTACTTCCTTAGCCTGCTTGAGAAAAGTGCCGACGTAGCCGCCGCTGGGGTCTTTGGCCTTCTTGGAGTACAGAATCGACATAGTCAACTCGGCCAGATAGTCACCGGTCAATACGTCAATGGGGCCACCCTCGACCATCTCCTTGGCGGCAGACAACCTGTCGCCATAAAAACCGCTGCAATTTGCGACGCGAATAATACCCGCCTCGTCAGTTTTTTTTACATTCACGTTATTTTCTCCGAGGAAGGATTGTGACTATTAGCAGTGATAGCGGCAGTCGACGCTAGCCCATCGAGATCTACCAGCATAGACGGTTGAGTCGGTGCCGGTAGAAAATGTAGTGCGACAACCCCACCCAGACGAGGTCAATAAACTACTGGCTTTAACAGCCCCGGGTAATAACCATATCCGAATCCGCCTGGTTATCGAGTTCAAACTCGATAAAGTTGTCAATGTCGCGCCTGGAGCGACTAGCGCATAGCGTCGCCAAAATGCCACTCAAGATAGCGTGGGCCATCGAGTCTTCGCTCATAGCAGGATCTTGTTCTGCCTGCGCCATTGCCCCATCGATAAGTTCTTTTGCTATTGTGGTTTCACCGCTCATTGTTAACTCTCCGTTGTGTGTTGATGTGTTATGTAGCTAATAACTAGCCAGATAACAAATGATGCATGTTAGTTGTAGACCAATCAAGTTGACTTGACTATACTCCATTTCAAAGTGCAAAAAAAGCCTTCCGGATGGTTTTTTATTTGATCTAAATCATAGTGACCTTAGCCATACTGACCCCATACTGACGTAGACACGAGCATGAATACACCAGAAGAATTGGGCAAGCAACAGGCAAAAAGTCTGCGCGCCCGCGCCGCCATTGAAAATGCCACCATCGACTGTCTGTATGAAAACGGCTACGGCGAGACCACCTTGGCCCGAGTTGCAGCCATGGCGGAATTTTCCAAGGGTGCCTTGCAGCACCACTTCCCCACCAAGGAAGATTTGATGACCGCCACCGCCGACGCCTTGCTGAGCAGGCCCTTCGCCCGCAGCAGTAAACCCGACACCCGATCCAAGACTGTTGAACAGGCACTGAAACGCTCCTGGGATAAAATGACTAATACACCCGCCTACCGCGCCCTACTGGAGATATTAATCGCCGCACGCACTGATAAAAAACTACAGGACCGAATTTCAGGCAACCTACATAGCTGGAATAAGGCCATGGATGAACAAGCCGTCGAAAATTATCAATCTATCGACGGCGACGACGACGATGTGGTCGCGCTGCTAACCATGACCCGCAGCCTGATGCGCGGACTGGTCATTCAGGACAGCTATTCCGAAGATCCCAGCGAGAATGATCGCCACGTGCAGCGCTGGGTAAAGCTGATAGCGCCGCAGTTGCGACTTCGCTAGCGAGCGTACTTCAATCGCTTGAACAGTCGGCGTAAATCCCCACAATCTCGTCGCCGGAAAGTGCTAATATATATCCAATATTCCGCTATCAGCTCAATCGGCTCGCGCCAATAAAGATACGGGGGCTCGCTGGACTGTTACCAGCGGAATTGGCAAAATCGGCTTGAGTGCGTTTTGGGTTGCGGCTTCCCGGCGGACATCAATGGATGCCTATGCTCACTACAACAGACTCGGTGAGCAAAGCATCTATCAGAACCACTATTGATAACATTCCCGCTACCTATTGCACCTCCATTGCACTATATTTAGTAATGATGATTCGTTTGGACCTGCGATTACAACTTCCCGGCCTGAAGCAGGCACTACAAGAACCCACATTAAGAGCGATTTAAATAACTAAATCTAACATATTTGGGACTAGCTCTGTTTCTCGATACCCGGGTAATTCTAACAACCGAACAAACAATTTTTCTATCCGGAGCATTGACGCAATGAAAGCATTTCTACTATTAATGGCGATAGCATTTACGGGATGCATCGATCATCACAGCACCAATGAATTTGATATCCAGAAAATAAGTCTCGCCGCAACTGAATTGATCGAGCTAAACCTTAGCAACGGTCCTATCGAAGCCCAGTGGTGGCCCGTTAGTATCGTCGCGCTGAAGCCAACAGCAGCACGAAAAACCCAACAGGGTATCTATATACAACTGCGATCATTTTTGTCGGAGGAAAGCGGATTGTTTTTTCCAGCCTACACAGATCAATTTGAGCTGGAGGTGACTAATGACCCAAGCTTTAGCCGGTTGTCACAATCTATTTATAGCTACCATATCAAGGGTTGAACAAAAAGGCACGGTCACTCGCGCTCGCCGCTTAGCATCGACCTCACTATAAAAGTAAAGCTACGGATCAACTATGAACACGCCTTGTCGCTAGCACAACACTACTGCGATCTCTGCAACGGGGGAAAGCTGCAGGCGACTGAAGATATGCCGACCGCCTATTTCAGCTCAAGTTTTAGTGCACGCCTTCTATGAAAACAACTACAATCATCGCAGCTGCGACCTCGTAACAATCGCAACAAACAGATTAACTAGCAGCATGCATGCCCCCCAGAAAGACTATGGGGCAACTAATCAGCGAGGGAAACCCCCGGCCTCCTCAAGCGTCAATTCGACATTACTATTAAAAACCCTCTGCAAGCCGGTCACCGGATCGGTGAACTGAAGCGCCTGCGCCAGTAGCTGCAGCGGCTGACTATAGTCATCGAGACGCTCTGCCTGCAACAGCGGGTAATATCTGTCGTTCAGTATCGGCCAACCCAAACTTTGCATATGCAAGCGCAGCTGATGGGTTTTACCGGTGCGGGGCTTTAGTTGAAATAATGCTTTATCTCCTAATTGCTCAATGCAGCGAATGTGCGAGTAACTGTTGGCCTGACCAGGGACCACCCGCATCAAAAATCCCGGCTTGGACTTTTCCAATCGATTCTCCACCTGCCACTGCAGCCCTCTGGAAGGTTTGCTGGCTGTAACCCGGGCAACAGCCTGGTAGGTTTTTTCGATTAACCCACTCTCGAATAATTGATGGTAGCGGTGCCGCGTTTGCCGGTCGACTGAGAACAACACCAATCCCGCTGTTGCACGGTCTAAGCGGTGCAGCGCCTGCAGGTGATTGATACCGGTGTCGGCGCGCAGGCGGTTCTGTAAACATTCTTGCACATAAACACCGCCAGGAGTGACCGGTAAAAAATGAGGTTTGAACGCAAGTAACAGGTGTTGATCCTGGAACAAGATACGCTCCTTAAAGGGAATAACAGGCTCAACCTCTACCTCGCGATAGTAATAAACCCGCTGCTGGGGCCTGAACGCGGAATGCGCATCGATAAGCGTGCCATCGTGCCAGTGCAGTTTGCCCAATGCTGCTCGCTGCTGCCACACCTGGGCATCTATCGCCGGAAACTTGTCAATAAGGTATTCAAGCACTGTCGCCACACCCGGGTTGGTTTGTGGCAGACTCAGTTTTGAAGGAAATTTCGCGATGGTCATGGAGAACTGCTTGAATTTGGGGAAGTGCATACTATACCGTATTCGTTCCCGGTGCTGTAGCAGCGGCAAAGTGTTCGCTGACACCAAGGTATTGAATTAGTTTGAGGGGAAAATGTGGACCCGTTGTGGCGTTGAAGCCCGACAGGTTTTCAACGGGGTTTTCAACGCGGTTTTCAACGCGGTTTTCAACGCGGTTTTCAACGCGGTTTCCACCAGCGTACCAGTGCTTTGCCGATAGCAAGAGAACTGTTATCGTAGTAGTGATGTTATCGTAGTAGTGATGTTATCGTAGTAGTGATGTTATCGTAGTAGTGATGTTATCGTAGTAGTGATGTTATCCAGCTAATGGGGACTCAATGGGATACATACTAATAACCCACTCCTTCGATGACTACCCAAACTGAAGGGGTTTTGACCTTGTAGTACAAGAGCAAACGTAAGCGGGTGACCGACTATCAAATGTTCACCCCAAAGGCGATAGGAAACGTGTTATTCACTTCTGGCACGGGCAAATGACTAGTAGGCGAAAGTAATTTCGAATCCGAGCAGTTACGATTATTGCGAGGGCACCCTGCCGTCAAACAAACAGTATTTATTTACTTACAGTATCTGCAGTAACTGCAGTAAAAACTAACTCAATAGACTGGCTCACTTCGGCTTCAATTACTGATTATCTACATCGCTGCCACAGGCAGCTAACAAAGGCTTCAGCATGAATAATACAGGTACTTTAACGTTTTTTTGCGGCAAAATGGGCGCGGGGAAATCAACCTACAGCCAAAAGCTAGCCAGTGAGACGGGTGCTATATTGTTGTCGGAAGACGATTGGTTGGCAGCGCTATACCCCGACGAAATAAAATCCCTTAGCGACTATCAAAAATATTCCGCCAGATTCAAACCACTGCTGGCATCGCATCTACAAGCCACTTTGTTAAGGGGAATATCGGTAGTATTGGACTTTCCTGGAAATACCCGGCAGCAACGGCTCTGGTTTAAAGAAATTGTCTCATGCCACAACATCCCTCACCGCCTAGTGTATTTAGAAATGGACGATAGCAGCTGCTTGTTACAGATTGGCCAGCGCCGCTTAAGCCACCCCGAGCGGGCACAGTTTGACACCGATGCAATATTCCATCAGGTGACAGCACACTTTGAAACACCGGCAACTGATGAGGGTTTTGATATCTCAATCGTGCGCAGGACTGTTGCGTAGTAACTTTTCTACAGGCCATTGCTACACGCAGCGACGACATTGCAGGCCATCATTAGCGAATATTATGTTGAGTTCGTACTGTGTGAGTGAACGGCGTTTGCGTCGATAATAAGCGAATAGCCAGTACCGTTTTTACCTAGCTGTGTGCGCTAGCTGTGCGTTCTCTCTCAATATAGGCGACATACTGGATAGCTTCGTCGGCCACTATTAACAACAGCCTATGGGTACTATTGAGAGTATGTCATTGCACGGGGTGAGCAGACGACGGAAATTGGGCGCTATCGGCGGCTAAATCCGCAATATAAGACCACTTGTAGATAGACCGGCACACTCTCGAAGGCTGTGCACGAAAAGTTGGAGAAGCCACCGACGCTTGGCACCGGGGCTCGTTAAGATATCTAGTCGACTTTTGGCACGATAAGCACCTTGCCATTCCGTCCACGTTGCGCTGCGCGAGTAACAGCCTGCTTAATCTGAGCAACACTAAAACGCGAATCGACATTAGCTTTCAAAGCCCCACTGGCGATCAACGGAATAACTTGTCCAAAGGCGGCTTGCTTTTCAGCCATGCTAGAGGTCTGAAACCACTTATAGAGCCAAAAACCCCTTACCCGAATATCTTTAAAGATAATCATTCCTGAGTTCAACATAGACGCCTTACCCGACAGTGCACCGTAGGTAACCAGAGTGCCACCATTGCCGAGACTTTCTGCCAGACGGCTAAGGGTTTCACCGCCCACCGCGTCGACAGCCAATACCACAGCGGCATTATTGGTTGCCGCGGCGATTTGCTTGGCTAGATCTGGTCCGTCGATCAACACCACATCACCACCTTTCGCCATCAAATCCTCGGCTAGTCCTTCGCGGCGAACGACATTAATTGTTTTGATTCCACGCTGTTTGGCCAATTGAATAAGATAGCCACCCACTGCTGAATTTGCTGCGCTCTGCACCACCCAGTCGCCCTCTTTAAGGTCAGCATAAGAGGTTAGCATTAGCAGCGCGGACAGTGGATTAATCGCTGTCATTGAGAGTTGTTCAATCACTTCGTCACTGGGCGAGCCCAAGTCTGGCAGAGGAATAAATCCCGCCGCTGGGGCGACGATTTCGTCGCGCCAGGTGCCAACCCCAGCCAGAAGTACCAATTGTCCGACAGATAAGTGCGTCACCTGGGCGGAAGTTTCTAACACCCGCCCAACACCTTCGCTACCAGGAGTAGAGGGCAATACCGCGTCAACACCATAGTTGCCAGCAATTTGCAGTAAGTTAGAGGGGTGGATAGGAGCGGCCAGCACTCTAATCCTCACTTCGCCACTTTTTAAAGTTTGGGACTCTTCTTGTTTTACTTCAAGTACTTTGGCTGGGTCGCCAATCTTGTTCAACTCGACGTATTTCAAGCTGCCAGCACTGTGATGATCAGCCTGCGCCAACGCCGCCGAGCCTAAAGCCAGTGCCAATAGTGTAACCATTGAGATTTTCTTCATAGTGTGCCCCAAAGCCGAATCGATGCGGTGCTCGACAAGCTCCAATATATTAATTAGTCAGAATATGGATGATTCGATAACGTACGTTGCTCTCGAAGAATGTAACAAAAGGCAAACGCACAATATGTCTGTTGAATATTTTTGCTAGTTTCACCCTGGCTGCGCTAGTGCTAGCTCGAAGCAAAGTGATATTCGCGGCCAGTCTACCGCAAGCGCTGTCTGTACAGCAAGGGTATATCGGCCTCTACACCATTGCCGCCGAAGGTATTCGGCCCTGGTAATCAACGACCAGATCAACCTGATATCAGTGGACTTAGAAGCCTCCGAGCCGAGTTTTTTTACCGTCTACAACCCGAGCTCACACCCGCCGCGCTGTGTCCAACTGAAACCCGGAGGCAATGGTGATAGAAAAGTAGTACCCGCTAACTAACGCTGAGTTATGCCCAGCGCTGCAGTGGCAAACTAGTTACTGTTCGAACTTGTCCTCCGATAAAGAATAACCGCCGCACTTAATCCAAGAATCAGCAACAGTAGCGATGAAGGTAATTCCCAATCAGCATTTTGAAGCGCGGGAAATAACAACTCAAAGGTTTCTTCATTATTCTGGGTAGCGTGAAACAGAAGCACCGCAACTAACGATCCATTGCTACCGATATAGATCCAAGTAAACAGAAAGCTCAAAACAAATGCCAATAATAGGAAAACTATTATTGAAACGAGGTTTTTATCCAATAACACCGGCAGGTGCCACAGCGCCCACAGTAGACCAATAATACAGCTTGCCTTAAAGGCCGAATACCTCAGCAGCAACCTGGGCAGCGCAAACCCTCGCAGCCCCAACTCTTCGCCCATGGGCCCGCGCAGCAGTAAAGTGATCAGCAAACCAGACTCTAAACTCAAAAACATGTCGTAAACACGGTCACCGCTAATAATAAAGGAATCAAGACCGCCGGCTAGCAACATGGCAACAAAATAAAACACTAGCGGCAATAGCGCTACCAATAACCAGGTCCAGCCAATTCGCCAAGCCAACAGCCTGTCTTTTAGTTCGACTATACCCTGCCAACCCTGTACATAGAGGATCATGGTAATACCAGCAATAGAAAAACCAAAATCCTGGATACGAGTGATTAAATACAGCAGCCACGCCGGCGCCGTAAGTTCAGTATCCTGGTAGTCCCAGCGTTCCGCCATGGTACTCAGTTCAATCCAGCTATCGAGCCCCGACGTCGATGCTATCCAGGCCAGTAGAGGAATAAAACTCCAGGCAATGGCATAACCCAGTAGGAAAAATACTGCGAGGGGCTTGTCAAACTCAAGATGATCTGTGGACATGGTAGTCCCTAAGTAAAGGTAGTAGCACAGTGGATTCGCTCAATACCTCGCCATATTGACACAATAACAGCGACTATCAAAACAGTCGCGGTGAGTGTCCCAGCAACACCACCAGCAACAACCGACATCAAGAGAAACAGCCCGCGTACCATACCCTGCTGGACGAAGGACCTACAGCCATGATATTACCTACAGCCATGATATTTTCTTCGATCAATCAGCTTCACGCAATAAATCGTTTTACGTCACCCATTAACAAGGAACAACCCATGTCTGCAGCTCAAGAATTAGAGACTCCCTCAGTGCAAAGCCAGGTATCAGCGGAGGAGTGGCAGCTTCGCGTCGATCTAGCAGCCCTGTATCGCCTGGTCGCCCATTATGGCTGGGACGACTATATTTTTACCCATATTTCGATAAGGGTGCCTGGGCCCGAACACCATTTTTTGATGAATCCCTTTGGTTTGATGTTTGACGAAATAACCGCCTCGAGTCTGATCAAGATAGACCTTGAGGGCAATATCATGCTGCCCTCTCCCTATAAGGTCAACGCTGCGGGTTTTACCATTCACGGCGCCATCCACATGTCTGCACCAGAGCACAACTGCGTTATTCACACCCACTCCGAAGACGGGGTTGGCGTGTCAGCACAAAAACAAGGCCTGCTACCAATCAGCCAACACGCTATGCAAGTGATCAAAGATGTGAGTTACCACGACTTTGAAGGCATCGCTCTGGATCACGATGAACGGCCGCGATTAATCGAAGATTTGGCCGACAAACACTGTATGATTCTGCGCAACCACGGCTTGATGTCGGTGGGCAAGACCGCCGCCGATGCGTTTTTCCGTCACTTTTTCCTTGAGCGCTCCTGCACTATGCAAATTAAAGCTATGGCTGGGGGCAGTGAACTCATCACTCCCAGCCAGTCAGTACAGGACAATGTGGATAGCCAGGCCAATATGAGTCGGCCCGATCTGCGAGCAGAGAGCTTTGCCTGGGCGCCACTGATACGAAAATTGGATCGCTTAGACAGCTCTTTTCGAGACTAGCACCACGACACCGATAAAAAAAGACCCCATTAGCGGGGTCTTTTTTTATCGGTAAAAAACCCTTCTTGCCGGTATTCGCTCCGCCAGTACAGGTCACTTTACCAGCGCATTTTTTGTCGCCGCCAGTGAACGATTGAAAACAGTTCGGTGGTTATAACAACCGCATGAAATAAGCACACCATTTGATAGTAAAAAATCTTCTAGTAATCCCCCGGTATAAACAAGATATGAATATAATCTTAAAGTAATAAGGACTATAGTTTTAGATACATTATGAATGGGTGCAGAAAAACTCTCTGCAACCATGCTCTCGTAGTAGCCCGGTTAAACCGTCAGCCCCTTTGGGTTCTATCTAGAAAGGGAATCCGACTGACTAAAAACCTGGCGAACGTGTTCGGCAATTTGTTGTTCCTAATAATCAATAAGGAAAATAACACAATGGCCCTTGCAATAGTCCTGATCGTGCTTTTAATCGGGTCCGTTATTTTCAATTTCAACAACCCTTGGGGGGCTACACCGGTGGCCTCAAACTGGGGTTCGATTGACGATACCATCGCCATCACCTTTGTCATCACGGGTATTTTTTTTATTGCTATCACCGTCTTTGTCGCCCTGGCATTGATAAAATTCCGCTACCGAAAAACAACGACCTGGGGCCAGCACCCCGCCCAGAATAAGCCCGACAATAAAAAACTGGAACTGTGGTTAACCGTAATAACGACAGTGGGAATCTGTGCATTATTGGCCCCGGGTTTGAAGGTATACAGCGACTTTGTCGATGTCCCCCCCGAGGCCGCGGTGATCGAGGTGGTGGCGAAGCAGTGGCAATGGAGTTACCGACTACCCGGAACCGACGGCCTGCTGGGTAAGAGTACAGTCACCGCGTTCAGTGCCGACAACCCTTTTGCTATAGACCCACTGGATCCCGCCGGCCAGGACGACATTATAATCACCAGTAACGAGCTGCACCTGCTACTGGATCAGCCGGTAAAATTTCTATTGCGCTCGCTGGATGTATTGCACAATTTTTATGTCCCCCAGTTCCGAGCGAAAATGGACATGGTGCCGGGGCAGGTTTCCTATTTTTGGATGACCCCAATTACCTTGGGCCGCTTCGAAGTACTCTGCGCCGAATACTGTGGTCTCGCCCACTACAATATGCGCGGTATGGTGGTTGTAGACAATGCCCGGGACTATCAGTCCTGGCTTGACAAACAAGCCACCTTTGCCGGTGGACAACAGCAACCCGCCAGCGCAGACGGCGTAGATCCGCAAGTGGAACAGGGGCGGTTACTGGCCCAGAACAACGGCTGTTTTGCCTGCCACAGCATCGATGGTAGTAACAGCCTAGGGCCGGGGTGGAAGAACGTGATGGGGCGGGAGGAAACACTGGTCGACGACAGTATCGTTGTCGTTGACGAAGCGTATTTTAGACGCTCCGTACTCAACCCCAGCGAGCAATTGGTCAAAGGATTTCCCCCGGTCATGGTTGCCTACAACCTGAGTCCGGAACAGACAGACGCCATTATTGCCTTTATTCGATCGATTAGTGACTGAGTACCGCCAACAATACCTGTGCACTGCAAGATTATTTTAGAGAGAGACGCTAAATGGCCTATGCCGACGACACCCAGCAGCAGATAACACACACCCCTGCCAGCTACTGGACTAAATATATATTCAGCCAGGATCATAAAGTTATCGCTGTTCAGTATGCGCTAACCGCGATTTTTGCCGGACTTGTCGCGCTGGTGCTGTCAGCGCTAATGCGGATGCAAATTGGCTTTCCCGGCAGTCTCGAATTTATGGACGCCAACACCTACTACCAAGCCATGACCATGCACGGCATGATTATGGTTATTTATTTACTGACCGCATTGTTCCTAGGGGGCTTTGGCAATTACTTAATCCCGTTGATGGTGGGCGCCCGGGATATGGTATTCCCCTTCGTCAATATGCTGAGTTATTGGTTTTACCTGGTCTCGGTAGTGGTGCTGATGGCCAGTTTTTTTGTGCCCGGCGGCCCCACCGGCGCCGGCTGGACACTGTATCCTCCACAATCGATTACCGCCGGCACCCCCGGCTCCGGTTGGGGCATCATCTTAATGCTGGTATCGCTGGCAATTTTTATTGTCGCCGCAACCATGGGTGGACTCAACTATGTCACTACCGTGCTGCAGGCCCGTACTCACGGCATGAGTTTGTTCCGTATGCCGCTGTCGGTGTGGGGTATTTTTATGGCCACCGTACTAGCGCTGCTGGCCTTTCCGGCGCTATTTGTCAGTGCGATAATGATGTTGCTGGACCGAACACTAGGCACCAGTTTTTTTATGCCTGAAATGATTTCTATGGGGCAGCAACTCGACCACGAAGGCGGCAGTCCGATTCTGTTTCAACATCTCTTTTGGTTTTTTGGTCATCCGGAAGTGTATATTGTCGCACTACCCGCTTTTGGATTGGTGTCGGATATACTCAGCGTGCATTCTCGCAAAAAAGTATTTGGTTACAAAATGATGGTCTGGGCCATCGTCGCCATCGGCGTACTGAGCTTTATTGTCTGGGCCCACCACATGTATGTCAGTGGCATGAATCCCTATTTCGGATTCTTTTTTGCCACCACCACTTTGATCATAGCGGTGCCGACCGCGATAAAAGTCTACAACTGGGTGCTGACGCTGTGGGGGGGCAACATTCACATGACAGTGCCGCTACTATTTGCGGTTGCTTTTATTTTTACCTTTCTCTCCGGTGGACTGACCGGGTTGTTCCTCGGTAATGTTATTGTCGACATACCCCTTTCAGACACCTACTTTGTTATCGCCCATTTTCATATGGTAATGGGTGTTGCCCCTATTCTGGTGGTATTTGGCGCTATTTATCACTGGTATCCCTGTGTCACTGGTCGCATGCTAAACGATAGCATCGGCAAGACCCATTTTTGGATTACCTTTCTCGGTACTTATGCTATTTATTTCCCTATGCACTATCTAGGCATACTGGGTATGCCTAGGCGCTACTACGACGCCACTGAATACGCCTTCATTCCCCAATCCGCCCACGACTTAAACAGTTTTATAACCGTGGCGGCGCTGATTGTCGGTGTTGCTCAACTGTTGTTTTTATACAATATGCTCTACAGCTATTTTCGCGGCGAGAAGGCCGGGCTCAATCCTTGGAATGCCTGCTCGCTGGAGTGGTTAACCCCCGACACACCGCCGAAACACGGCAATTGGGGGCCGAAGCTGCCGGTGGTGGCTCGCTGGCCCTACGATTACAGCGTGCGGGGAGTAGAACTCGATTTTGTACCACAAACAGTGTCGCAAAAGACCTTGCAGACAATGATCGATGATGGCACCAGCCAGGCCTCCCCTGGAGCACAGCAATGACTAGCCTTAGCGGCAACTGGGCCGACAGTCCCTCTAGTCAACAGATGCAGCGACGAACCGGTATTCGCATTTTGCTGGTGGTTATTAGCTCCTTGTTTTTCCTGTTTTTTGTCGCCTATATGATTCGTGCCCAGCTAAGTGATTGGGAGCATTTATCTGCTCCTTGGAAGCCTTTAGAACAACCTCATTTACTGCGTATAAATACGCTCTGGTTGCTGCTCGCCAGTATTTTCATACAGTACGCCAGAGTACAATCGCGCAGGTTAGACCGGGGCGAACAAGAACACCAAAAAAATTATGGCGCCGTCAGTTTTTCGCTGCTGGGTGCCGGCGTATTCGCAATGTTGTTTCTGGCCGGACAACTGCTATTGTGGCGTCAGCTCACCGGGCTTGGCTACGGTGTTGCCGGCAATCCTGCCAACAGCTTTTTTTTCGTGTTGACTGGCTTACACGGCCTACATTTATTGGCCGGACTAGCGCTGTGGCTGCGGGCAGTATTGCGGATAGCACAGGGCACGCCCATGGCAGCAGCAGCCACTACCATAGACCTTTGCGCCATTTATTGGCACTACCTATTGGTATTGTGGCTTTTACTGTACGCGCTGCTGACCAGTTCTCCGGAGAGCTATGCAGCGTTTGCGAGAATGTGCGGGCTCTAATAAAGCCCTATAAAACAGGCAAAAAATACCGTTAAACGACTTCACCATTAGGACCAAGCCTTCAGCGGCGGGGAGATTATCTAATGAGCACAAAAGATCACAACGACGCCGCGAGTTCGAGCTGGGACACAGTGGTTGAGGATTGGTCCTCCGATAAAGACGCCTTCAAGCAGGTTCCCTGGGGCAAGGCGATGATGTGGATTTTTCTGTTGAGCGATACTTTTATATTCGGCTCATTTCTCACCAGCTATATGACTGTGCGCATGTCGGCGGTCGAGCCCTGGCCACTCACCAGCAGCGTATTTTCACTGACCGTATTCGGTGCTCAGGTCCCCCTGCTGCTAATTGCCATTATGACATTTATATTGATAAGCAGCAGTGGAACGATGGCTCTGGCGGTCAACTATGCCTACCGACGCGATCGCCAAACAACCTTTTACCTGATGATGGCCACGTGTTTTTTTGGTCTATGTTTTGTCGGCATGCAGGCCATAGAGTGGAGCAAGCTTATCCACGAAGGTGTAAGGCCCTGGTCCAACCCCTTTGGCGCGGCCCAATTTGGTGCCAGCTTTTTTATGATAACCGGCTTCCACGGACTGCATGTATCGATAGGTGTTATCTATTTGGCCATTGTTGCCTACAAAGTAAAACGCGGCGACTACGAACAGGCAGGGAACTACGAGATTGTCGAAATCGCAGGCCTGTATTGGCACTTTGTCGATCTGGTTTGGGTATTTATATTTGCTTTTTTCTATTTGTGGTAATAGCCAGCACCACAGAAAATAGCGCGAAAAACCTGCGGTGGTATCCGCACGCACCGCCCTTTAATGGCCTCCATCGGTGGTCAAAAGCGATTTGGGAGCAGCTATGAGTGACGCAACACTACACCAACAACACCCCATCACCATCTACTTGCAAATGTGGCTGTTACTCTTTGTGCTCAGCACACTGTCTTATATGGTGGACTATTTTGATTTCCAAGGTTATTTGCGTTGGGGGCTAATTCTACTTTTTATGCTGTTAAAGGCCGGACTCATTGTTTCTGTATTTATGCATATGCTCTGGGAGCGTTGGGCAATCATACTCGCTATTCTTGTACCCCCACTTTGTCTACTCGTATTAGTCGGTTTAATGGCATTGGAAGCCGACTACACTTTTGTCTCCCGCATCCACTTTTTCCGGTTTGATTAAAACACTGTTTGTCGAGCAATTATGATAAAAAGGCCCTGAACCAGGACCTTTTTATGACAACCATACTGCTACAGCACTGCTTATAGCGCCCCCGAAATGCAGTTTTTCAAATACGGGTCTAGTGCAGCCGATGGCGAGAGTCAGTCGTCAATTTACGGCATTGTCTTTACGAAACCCTTCCAGTGTCGCTGCCAATTAACAACCCACTCTGGTGTTGCTTCCCCTTCGCCCGCCAATTCGACGGCGGGGTGTCTTTTTATCGTACTGTCTAACATGTCTTCTTGCTGCTGGGAAACATCGACAAAAAACACGTGTTTTCCCTGCTGTAAAATAGTTTGAAAGGTTTTGAATTGGTAGTGGGGCTCTTGGATACCAAACAGACCGCCCTCCCAGGTGCAAAAGCCCAATACAACAATGGCCAGAAAAATAAATGGAACCCAACCTGCCGCCGATTCGGTCCAACCCATAACATAGGCCAGTGTCAACACTAGCAGGGCTGCGACAACGCCGATAACAGCCCCTCGCTCCATTGAGTGCACCACGTCTTTTTTCAATACCGCCTCAACTTGATGTAGGTGGTGGTGCTCGGCATCGGCCTCTCCCTGACTGAGCACATGAATTTGCGGCGTTGCGATGCCACTATTCTCCAGTTCCTGTTCCAGAATTTCCAGTTCGTCGAGGTCGTCACTGATATAAAAATGTCTTTTTAAACTCATAATCTGCCTCACCTTTTAGCGAATGAACGGAGTAGCAAACCTGCGGTCTGTCGATCAAGTAGGCTCACACCTGCGTATAATTTCGACAAAGCCCAGTACAGCGATTTTATCGCCACCGCTGCCATCGGAGCATGCAGTTCGATAAAAGTTACCTTAGTTATAACATCATCCAAGGTCTTTTGCCCTCGACTATTAGGTTGATTTGTTATGAGGTGGACGGTTTTTATATAGCTAGCATTAGTCGTGGAGGAGATCAGACCGGGTGGCTGTAGACGGTTGTGGCCACCTTCTGCGCGGGTAATCGCGTCCGTTTGGGGTTGTGCGCAAAACATAAATAATGGAACGCACTACTACCAATACAAACAACGCTGCAGATCTTCGTTTACCTAGCTGATTAATACTTTGAGGACAAAATGTGTTTAAGAAAGTCACTACCCTAGACTGTTCGGCAGTAGCCTCCACTCAGGACTGGTATTAAAATCATTACGGCGGCACACCCAGTTACGCTTCCGCTCATAGATCCCAATACCCGTTGATCACTGCTCAGTCAGCATCGTAGTTGTGGAATATAGTGCGATCCTGGTCTTTAAAGTCATTAAACTGACCCAGCTTTATCGAATTACAGCCTTCCGAGGTTAAATACAGACCGTAGATTTCACCGCCAATATGCAATCTCGTATCAGCTGGTAAGGGTGCTTGATCGTCTCTTTGCTGCTGCATCATATCGGGAATAAGTTCAAACAGGTTGCCTTCTGGCACCGCTACTTGGGGGATGGTTACAGTACCGTAGTCCAGCGACTCCGACTCAAATTCGTTTTCACTACGGTATACAAATGACTGCACCCGCCTATTGGCCTCGGAAATGCCAAACTGATAAACCGTTGCCTGAACACCCTCGGCCCGGTCTGTGCAATACGTTTTCCACAGCTGGCGCAACCCTTTAGGAGTATGGTAATCAAGGTTATGAATACCGTTGACGATCATCTTAGTACTGACAATCAGCGCCCATTCATTGATGAAACCCTGGCTACCGGTACCAGTGACAATACAACGTAAATGGGGGACATGAATGGCCTTCGACGCAAACATCAGCGGTTCCCCCCCCTTTGCCGCCACCAAGGTATCGGTGGCGACCAATATTTGTTTTTCATTAGTAACAAAAATCAACGACGACATAACTATACTCAGTGTTAGGGCCACCCGGCACAGCAACAGCTGACCACGGTGCGAGGTTCACGGGGTGGTCAATGCGCCGGAATAGTTTCTCTTAGCGAGGTTAGGGGCGCTCATACAACAAAGCGGGCCCCTCTTCCGGTGTTGCCGTGCCCAGCGCGATGGCATTAAATTTGGATGGTGAATAGTGGGAATTTGCATCCGCTACACATAATAAAAGCTGCCCCGCACTGCATCAATTTCGGGGCCTACCTCAGGGTGTTTAACTGCACGGCACCGATAGTGATTTGTGAAATCTGCTGTTCAGGTTCGCCGTATTCCCCACCGGAGCCAATGTGTCCACAGTATCGCGTGAGCATTTTGCAGACCAGTCACATTGTATATTTTTTCCTGCGCATTGTCAGTGTCATGCGCCCAGCGCTGGATCATCTGCACCGGCGTGAGATTATATCCCATAACGACTTTAACCGCCGATATTAGTTGTTTCAGTACCAGCCAGCGAGTCAACTTGTCAGGTACCGGCAAACCATCGCCAGTCGAGCTGGCTAACTCCTCTGCAAGCCCATCCGCGAAGCTAAAAGTCCAGTCGGCACAAAGCTGCGAACTAATTCGCGGAGCGGTGCTGGTTAGAGTGCCCGTTGTTTAGTGCGGTAATAGTAGGCTTTTACTGTTGCCTTTGCCCACACAGCGGTTAAGTCCGAGACAGACAGCGTCCATTAGACTAACTACCGTTGCGATAGCAGTCCATCACAGTGTTTTTTCATTACCCACTACAGCATCGACTTCATACCTACTATGTAGCTTAGCGCGTCGCTGGGAAGTACCCACATGATAGGACACCTGCAGTAACGTCTATTGGTAATGTAGCGGATAACCGCCAAGTTCAGTAAAAAGACGGCACCGTTAGTCCACAGGCATTTGATAGGTGAGCCAACTCGTTCGCTGGGCCAATTTGTCGTAGACACCCCGGCCGCGGTAATTATTATCGGCTGTTATCCAGCGCACCATAGGCCAACCGTGACTGCGGGCGGACTTGTCCAACGCCGCAAACAATGCGTCAACCACCCCTTGGCCACGGCATTGTGGATCGACAAACAAATCGTCTAGAAAGCCCACCGTCGAACCTCGCAGCGGCGAGACCATGGCTCGATAGTGCATAAGCCCGACACTGCGGCCACCGTCATCTTTGGCAACCTGTGCATAAAATTGATTGCTGTCGTCGAAAATCCATGACCATACAGTGTCGAGAATCTGCTCGGTCATCGGTACCTGGTAAAACTGCGCGTAACCTCGATAGAGCTGTTCCCATTCGCTGCGGTCGCTTAGCTGTAGTGCTGTGATCGCAATAGCCATGTATACCTCGCTTGTACATAATCCTAAACCTAGTAATTGCATCCAGCGGGTGCAACTTGGTCAATATGGGCCCTGTGCCTGCCGGTCACTAAAGCGTCTGAGCTCGAAAAGTTGGCTCATGGGGCCATTGACGCCGTGACGAGCGATAAAACTCACTGTCGATCTGGTTTGGCTCAGAGCTGCTACTCCACTGCCCCTCTACAGTTGAGGTAGCAATACTTAGCATCAGTTGCTCTCGTTGTTATTGCACTAGCGACAACACGGCGTCATCGCACTGCTGTACTTCAACCGACTATCACTGCGTTAACTGATAAGCATAGCGCTTGAAATCGTGACTAAAGGGGTGCCAAAACCCAGGCATTAGCTGAGTCATACACATGCCAGAGGTTCCCGCTGGCGACATCCACGAATGGGTGCCTGCCATTCCCCCCCAGTGGTATTCTCCCAGCGCCGCAGCGGGTTCGTCGCCGCTGAGCGCGGTTTTTAACGCGAAGCCCAGTCCAAATTCGGTGCCGGGCATGGCCCAGGCGGGAAATTGTACCGATACCCCCGCTGCCAATTGGCTCTGCCGCATCAACTGCAAGGTCTGTGGCTGTAAAATACGCACACCTTGCCACTGGCCACCACCAATCATCATACGTACAAAACTAAGGTAATCAGCCACAGTAGAGTACAGACCGCCGCCGCCGGAGAGAAGCTTGGGTGTTGACGTCACCGATTCCGGCGTGTCCATCCTCGTCAGTCCCCCGGCCATGGGGTCGAGCATATTATTGGGTGCCGCCATGGTCACCAGTCGCGCCAATTTTTCCGGAGCCACGTAAAAACCGGTATCGAGCATACCGAGCGGCGCGAATAGCCGTTCTTGTAAGTAATCGTCGAAGCGCTGCCCCGATAGTACCTCAACCAACCTTGCCGCGACGTCGGTGGCCAAGCTGTAGCGCCAACCGGTTCCGGGTTGATAGGCCAGGGGGAACTGAGCCATCTTATCCATCAAAGCCGCCAAGTCTCCGTTAAAACCGCCAAATATATTGAGCCCACCACCTAGATAGGCACCGTCTATAACTGACTCCGGCTCAATAAAACCATAGGAAAAACCAGCGCTGTGACTCAATACCTGGGCGATAGTAATCGGAGATTGCAGCGCCTCAGTTTGATCGATGGCGGTGGCACCGGGAATAAGTACCTGAGGGGCCGCAAAGGCGGGGATATAGTCAGCCAGCTTGTCCTGCAATTGAAACTTACCCTGTTCGTACAACTGCATCAATGCGACACTAGTCACCAATTTGGTATTGGAATACATACGGTAGATCGCATCTTCTCGCAATGGCGTCTTGCTGGCGATATCCATATACCCAAAGCATTTATAATCCAACACTTCAGTTCCGCGCATCACCAGCGTATTGATACAGGGCAAAATGTCTTGATCAATATACCATTGCATGCGCTGGTGTAGCTCGGAAAAATCTATGTTGTTGTGGCTAATATCGATGACAGCGATAATCTAACTCCTTCAATTTATTGTTTGAGTTGTATAGCCCAACGCTAAGTAAGCACCGGCTCATACACTACTGCAAGGTTAATGCATCGCTATGGAGAAGTCATGCACTGGCGATTACCGAACGGTAATCACCCTAGAGCGAGGCCAAACAAGGCAATTGAAGACAGTACCCAGCCGTCACTGCGACGGGGCAACGACTAGAACTTGCCGCTGAAAGAAAGCTTAACTTCCGGTCTTTGGGACCGTTTGGAAATCTCGCTGCTGCTCAATATACCATTGCGGTCCGGCTCATAGAGATAGCGACTACGCCGATAGTGCCCGGTGTTGAGGTTAGAGATTTCGAGTTTGCTCTTAACGCCAAAAAACCGAGTCGATTCCACATACAGCCGTACACGCTTGTTACCCTGGGTGGTCTGGATTTCGTCAACCAGATACCCGGTTCTATCAAAGCTACCGTAATACTCTCCGCCCCAGGCAAACTTCGCCGCCAGCAGATCTTGTCTAAACTTAAAATACAGCCAATCTGGTGCGTAAGAGGCAATACTGCGCTCCCCACCGATAATGGGATCGTCAAAACTGGAACGGCGATACTTGTAGCTGATCTCTATTAAGCCATTGGGCATAATCAGGTCCAACGGAATATTCAAATCCGTTACCACCCCCCAGTAACGGGCATCGCCGGCGTTGCCGAGGCCGTGGTCGCCGGAGGGCAATACAATATTCTCCAGAATATCACTGCGCCACTCGTGAAAGGCCGCCACTTTAAAATTACCAAGGCTGCTGAAGTTCCAATCGTAGCTGGCGGTAACGGCAGTGGCTTGATCTGGCACCAAATCGGGATTACCCGCTACCGTGCGATCATCACTGGCTTGTGAACTACTGGCAAAATCGTTGAAATTCAGCTGCCCCACCCGGTGTTCAGCCTCGAGCACAATACGGCTATCATCGCCTACTTTAAGCGTGCTCGACAGCCGTGGTTTGATAAACTGAAAACGTTGGCGCTGCTCAGTATCCGCCGACACTGAAATTTCCGACACTTCAGCGGTAAGCCCTCCCTCCAGGTTCAGACGTTCACTAGCCGCCATAACAAAACTGGCGAATAATTCGGCACGAAATTCCTCGACAGCCACATCCTCGCTGTCAAGTGTGTCTGGAACACCGTCGCTATAACTGGCGATCTGTGCGTCCAGCTTATTATTCGCAATCTCTAAACCGAACTGCGGATTGAAGTTGCTATTACCAAGGCGACTGAAGGTAGTGCGGGCAATAAATTCTGACTGTATTCTATTTTTACTGTAGCGGTCACTGCTGTCATCGATGGCGCCGGCATAATCGCTGCGAGAGTGATTCTGATAGCGATTTTCTTCGACCTGGCCCAACCCCATAAGCCGCCACCTCCAACGATCACTATTGCGGGTAAAGTCGGCACCCAGTTCGATTATATCGTGAACCCGGTTCTCCTTGAGTTGCCAATACGCATTAACTGGCCCTAGGGAGTTCAAAGACAGCTCATTAATATCGCGCTCGGTCTCGACCTCACTGACAAACCGGGCAATTCTTGAGTTGATGGTCAAACTACCTACGCCGATATCGCGGGTGCCCTCGCCGCTGAATATACGCCATCGCGTTTCGCTGGGCCGGGCTTCTCGGGTGATCGAGCTCACCGCACCTTGCACGTCAAAAATTTCCGTGACGGCACTGCGATGATCGGCCTTGCTACCAGCCTTGAGTTCGATGAGCGTGGACCAATCACCCATACGCCTAGCGATTATTGTCTCCATGCTCGGCTTAATCACACCGTCGGGGGCGCGGTAGGTTTTGACTGTCCAGGTGGCACTGGTGGCTCTGCGATCGCGAATCACATTGGCTACCACCGCGTGACCGCCGGCATCACCGGCACCGATACCCGCTCGAAAAACGTCGATTCGGGCAACCTGCTGAGCTGGAATACGAGACAGCGCACCGGCCAATCCACCAGATTTAGCAACGGGCCTGACCCCATCAACCAAAATATTACCGCCATTGCCACCAAAACCCCGGGCCATAGCCCCCCCGTTGAAAGAAAAACCCGGCAGCCGTTCGATCATCTCCAGCGCATTTTGCGGATTATACTGTTGGAAGAAACTAGGAGAATAAGAGTCGTTACCGGCGGCGGCAACTCCATTTACAGAGCTTTTTGCGGCGTCCGCAAACGAACACAGGGACAACAGCAGCAAACAGCGCGCGAACAGAGACAGACCTAATAGTAAACTAGGCAACGACATCTTGTTCACGTGATAGCGGATCATAACATCCCAGTCGGCGCGGCAATAAAAAGGAGTACGCTATGCCACGGATCTTGCTAAGAAATAGAGCATGACAACCTTCCTGAGGAGTGTGAACAAGCTCCATTACGTGCCCTGTACTGCACTGTTCAAAGCAAATTCGCCAATCTAAAATCGGCTATTGTAGTCGCCATACAGCCGTAACTCTTTCACAGCCATAGCTCGCACAGAGGGAAGATAATAACGAGGTTGTGCCGTAGATACTCGATCTTCCGGCACAGGTTATGAGTACATAATAGCAGCTGTTCACTATTCGTACAGAAATGAACTCTTACTTTCGATTAATACTGTTCACTGTAAAGTTTGGACAAAACCGTTGCAGAGACACAATCAGTCTAAAAATGGGGTTCAAGCCGAACCCCTCAGACTCGCTAGCTATTCGTGCTCCTGCCCCCATTGACTAAAGGTTTTACCTTCGTTGGCCAGCTGTGCCAATAGCGCCGAAGGTTTCCATATTGCCTCACCGTATTGATCCCGGTAACTACAAATACTCTCATAGACGTTTTTAAGACCCACCGTATCGGCATAGTGCATAGGACCGCCGCGGAACACTGGAAAAGCATAGCCGTGGGCAAAGACCACATCGATGTCGCTGGGGCGTTGGGCTATACCGTCTTCAAGAATCTTTGCCCCTTCGTTAATCAGCGCGTAAATCACCCGATTTTGAATCTCCTCGTCGCTGATCGGTTGCCGCTCAACTCCGTGTTTAGCCGCCATTGCTTCGACCACTTCCATCGCTACCGGATCGCTGCTTTTTGCGCGGGTCTTGGCGTCATAGCGGTAGTAACCGGCGCCTGTTTTTTGTCCCTTGCGGCCCATTTCGACCAGTGCGTCGGGAATAGCATAACAGGCGGGCTCGCCTTTTTGTTCCTCGGTCTGGGTCTGGCGCGCCGCGTAGCTTATATCGATACCCGACAAGTCATTGACTGACAGCGGCCCCATCGCCATACCCCACTGCTGCATGGCGTTGTCTATTTGCTCTGGAGTTGAGCCGCCAATCAAACAGCGCTGAGTTTCAGCAATATAGTTGCGGAACATCCGGTTGCCGATAAACCCGTAACAAACCCCCGCCAGGGCGGGGATTTTATTAATCGTTTTGCCGATTTTCATTGCCGTATTAATCGTTACCAGTGAAGACTTCTCGCCCCGCACCACCTCCAATAATTTCATCACATTGGCGGGACTAAAAAAGTGCATACCCACCACGTCTTCGGGTCGAGAGGTAGCCGCCGCAATTTGATCGACATCCTGGTAGGAAGTATTGGTGGCCAAAATGGCACCGGGCTTACAAACGGCATCGAGTTTGGCGAAGATTTGTTGCTTCACTTCGAGATTCTCAAAAGCCGCCTCGATAATCATATCGACATCACTGAGACCCTCGTAAGCAGTGGTGCCGTCGATCAATGCCAGGCAGCCATCCATTTGCTCCTCACTCAGCTTGCCCTTACTGACGGTAATACCGTAGTTTTTACGCACCAGATCCAAGCCCCGCTGCAGTGCCTCTTCGCTTACTTCCAAAATAGTTACTGCAATACCGACATTGGCAAAATTCATGGCAATGCCCCCGCCCATGGTACCGCCACCGATTATGCCCACCGACTTCACCTCGCGCACCGGGGTGTCTTTGGACAGGCCTTTAATTTTTGCCGAGGCCCGCTCGGCAAAAAACAGATGGCGCATCGCTGCCGACTGTGGCGAGGTTACACAAACGGTGAAATTGGCTCGTTCCTGAACCAGCCCCTCGTCCATAGGTAACGTTACCGCCGCCGCGATGCAATCGATAATCAGTTGCGGGGCGGTTTGACCCCGGGCTCGTTTAGCAACGGTTTTACGCCATTTATCAAACAGTTCCGCCGGAGCGGTAGCGGGGTCGATAGTGATATCTCGTACTTTCCTAAGCTCCGCCCCGTCATCGACTAACTCCCGGGCATAGCTGATTGCCGCTGGCAATAGATCGCTTTCAATCACTCGATCGATCAGCTTGAGGCTCAACGCTTTGCCCGCATCAATAGGGTTACCACTGGTTATCAACTCCAGCGCCGCTTCGACACCGGCTAGTCGTGGAGCTCGCTGAGTGCCACCGGCACCTGGTAGCAGTCCCAACTTCACTTCCGGCAGCCCTACCTTGGCCGAACTCAGGGCACAGCGGTAATGACAGGCCAGGGCCAGCTCAAATCCACCGCCCAGAGCAGTGCCGTGAATAGCGGCGATTACCGGCTTGCTGCTCTGCTCGATGGTGGAGATAACCGTGCTGGTACTCGGCTCCCGTGGTGGCTTGCCAAATTCGGTTATATCGGCACCGGCAACAAAGGTGCGACCCTCACAGATGATCAACAAGGCCTGACTGGCATCGGTTTGTGCCGTATTGACCGCATCAATAATACCCTCTCGCAGCGCGTAGGACAGCGCGTTAACCGGGGGGTTGTTTAAGCGAATCACACCGACACCTTCGGTAATTTCATAATTGACAACTGACATTGATTCTTCCTCACTATTTAAATTTGAATTCCGCCTAACCACGAATGCCGCACATTAGCGACAGTCGACAAAGCAGCGCTACCGACGTTGCTGCCAGCCACCTTGTCTTCTGGTATCTTTTTTCAGGGGAAAAATTGTAGCATTATTGTGCTTTGATTAACCTCTGCCGATTAACTATTTACCACCATCTAGCCGACAATCGCGCTACTCAGCCCCTGGAGCGTATTACGTAGGCGCTAACGGCATCATCAATAACGCGCCACAATGCCGTTAAACTAACCCTCAGTGGGTTTTCTCTGCCGCAAGCGCATCAACCCCTCCTGAGCACTGGAGGCCACCAGCACCCCCTCTCGGGTATAAAAACTGCCGCGACTGAAGTTGCGGCCGTGGCCTGCCCGGGGGCTGTCCATGTGGTAATAAAGCCAGTCGTCGACACGAATATCGCTGTGAAACCACAGCGAATGATCCAAACTCGCACCCTGAAAGCGCTTCATATCAATATCCGGATAGTGGGGTCTGATACCGGTACTCATTAAGCTCAGGTCGGAGATATAGGCCAGCAAGCTCTGATGCACATAGGCATCGGCGTCGATAGGCTCATTGAATTTCACCCAGTAGCCCTGCTCCGGTGCCATTGCCACTACCTTATTCTCATCCCGGGGATTAACCGAGCGAAAGTCCATGGCCGCACTCGGCAGTCGCGCGCGCAGGTGCCGATAGCGCGATTGCAGCCGCTCAGCGCGCTTCAGATCATTTTCCAAGGTCTCTGGCATTGGCACGTCAGCGGGCATATCGATTTGATGCTCCAGTCCCTGCTCTATCGTTTGAAAGGAGAGATTGGCACTAAAAATAATATGGCTTTTTTGTCGGGCATTCACTCGGCGGGTAGTGAAACTAACACCATCGCGTACCGTTTCCACCTCATAGATGATCTCATGCTTGGTGCTGCCCGGACGCAAAAAATAGCCGTGCAGTGAGTGGGCGACTCGCCCTGCGGTCACTGTTTGGCTGGCCGCACTCACCGCCTGGGCCAATACCTGGCCACCAAAGACACGGGGCAGTGGCAGCTCTAGGGACAGGCCTCTGAACTGACCGTCACCCAGCGCTTGTAATCGTATATTATTGATTAATTCTTCAAGTTCGAACATGGTGTATGGGCTCTAGATTGTGGGTCAAATGTTGCGATAACGAGCTAGCCCAATACCATAACCGCCAGTACCTCTCGCTGTCAAAATCAACGCCCTCTAGTATTTAACGTCTCAATGGCCTAGTACTTACTAACGGCTAGAGCTAGGTACAACGAGAAAATATCCAAACTGCGCAAGCAATGTGGCCAACAGGGGGTAGATTGAAACGTTATAGCAGTGATTGTGTAACAGGAATGGGACAAAGGGACAGTGGCGGCCTCTGGGGAGGCCGCCGAGATACTAATTACATTTTTTTGAATTTTAAGGTCATGCGAGTGGACTCGCCAATGGCAGTCATTGCCGCTTTGTTGGCCGCTGCGGTGGACAATGAGGGTGGCAAACGCCAAACGTAATCTGCCGCTCCAGGCATATCTTTGGGGTTGGTATTAACATCACTGCTACCCAGCAAGCTAAAACCGGCCTTTTCAAACAGGGCCACTACAGTGCTCTGCTTCATATAACCTTTGCTGCCATCGGCCCAGCTGTCATTGGCGCTTTCCGGTGCTTTGTGCTGTACCACTGCGGCAATACCACCGGGTTTTAACACCGCGTTAATCTGTTTTAACGCCGTGCTCATAGTACCGGCCTTCTTCTCGAAACGATTGAGATTGTGTAAACCGCGAATAATTAAAACCATATCGAGACTGGCATTAAGTGACTCTGGAACGCGACCAAAAGCGTAACCCTGGGCTTCTACTTTTTCAGCACCGGGGTAACCGGCAACCATGCTGGCAAACTGGCTGGAAGAGGCAACTCTCTCGGCGACAGTCGCTTCGTCAAACATTCCAAACATGGGCCACATATCATCGGCGTAATTAATACCAATGATTGCGCCCTTTTCACCGACTACCGGCGCCAGTATTTTGGTATACCAACCGCCACCGGGCAAAATTTCAGCCACGCGCATACCCGGTTTCAAGCCGAAAAAATCCAGTGTCTGCTGCGGGTGCCGATATTGATAGCGCCCTTTGGCCTCGTCGCTTTGGGCAGCTAAAACCGCCGTCAGTGCTGTCGATCCAGATTCGGCCTCACCGTGATGGGCTGACCAGGCCACGGTGCTAGAGACCAATAGCGCTGCAGCTAGGGCAATACCTTTGGGTAATATCATTGTGCTCTCCTTTTTTAAATTATCGCCCCAATAATTGGGCCGTTGAATGGGACTTAGCTCTGATCTTCTAATTCTTACCCATCAAACCGCGAATGGCAGCGGGAATATCAGCGGGGAATACCACCGACTTGGCATTATCCGACGCCGACAGCAACTGCAGCGAATTAATGTATTTCTCTCCCAGTAAATAAACTACCGGCATCTCTTGCTCGCCGATCGCCTCTGTGACCAGAGCAATCGACTTTTTGCTCGCCTCGGCCAGGATAATTTGCGCCTCGGCCGCCAGCCGCGAGGCCTCCAGTTTTCCCTCAGCCTCGAGAACCATCGCGGCTTTTTCACCACCGGCGCGGGTGACTGTGGCGCGACGAGCTCGCTCCGCTGCAGCCTGCTCTTCCATCGCTTGCTGCATGGTACTGGAGGGATTCACATCCTGAATTTCGACGGTTTTAAGGGTAATACCCCAATCGGCTATATCGTCGGATATGGCCGCCTTCAGCTTGGTTTTAATATATTCCCGAGACGACAGCGCCTCATCTAGGGCCATTTCGCCAACGATGGAGCGCAGCGAGGTCTGCACTAGAGTTTGAATAGCAATAACATAATCTTCCACGCCGTACACCGCTTTTTCCGGCGAGACAATATTAATATAAGCAACCGCATTGGTGATCAAAATAGCATTGTCTTTGGTGATCACCTCCTGGGAGGGAATATCCATCACGATATCTTTGGTGGTCACTTTATAAGCCACCGTGTCTATGTAGGGAATAATGAAATTCAGCCCAGGGTTGAGCGAAGAGCGGTATTTACCGAGGCGCTGGACCACCCATTTATTACCCTGGGGCACCTGACGCACCCCCTTGAAAGCGGTGACAATTACGAAGAAAAAAAACGCGGCGGTAACAAATAATCCTGGAGTCATAGATTTCTCTCACTTAAGGGGCTGAACCGACCGCCTCTGTTCAGTGAGGTCACAGCCGGGCTATTAATCGAAATTTAACTGACTTCTACCGTAATTTAACTGACTTTCTCAACAATAAGCGCGTTGCCCGATACCGCGCTAACACTGACCCGATCACCGATCGCCAGCTCATCTTGTGACATAATAAGCCACTCGTCGTTGCCCAGTAGCGGCGCGGGAAAGCGCAGGGTGCCACGATTTTCTCCCGTTGGCACTTTTAGCACTTGACCAATTTCACCTGTCAGTGCCTCCAGCGAAAGACCCGCTTTGGTACGGTCTACCGCCAGTGGTTTTAAATACTTAAACCAGGCAAAAGCCAGCCCGACGGAAAGAAGCGACCATGTGAACATTTGCCACGACAGTGGCAGCGCTGGCAGCAAAAACAAAAGGCCGCCGACAATAATCGCCGCCACCCCAAACCACAAAATGAAAAATGTGGTCAGAAAAGCCTCGCTGACCACCAGCACAATGCCAAACACCACCCAGTGCCAGGGTAATACTTCAATTCCCATGTATCTGCTCCTATGCATGATCTTTATTATCGATCGAGCCGGTTCGCTTTACAACCAGTCATAGTAAAAAGTCGAAGACGCCTGTATAGATCGGGCTTGCAACCGACAAACGTCCTGAAATAGACTGCTATTAGCACATTACCACAGTAATAATAGCGGATATCAAATAATGAATGATTCGACCGTAGTAGACGGCGTTGACTATGGCCCTCTAGCGGGGCTCATCGGCCACTGGCGCGGTGACAGGGGTGTCGACGTCGCGCCAGAACCCACCGGGCAAGAAGAAAATAGTTATTGGGAGACCTTGTTTTTTGAACCCATTGGCAGCGTTGGCAACGCCGGCGCGCAGACCTTAGCCGTGCTTCGCTACCACCAGGTTGTGCACCGCCACAGCAATAATGAGGTGTTTCACAATGAGACCGGTTATTGGCACTGGGATGGGGCCACCGATACTGTCTGCCAGTCGCTGAGCATTCCCCGGGGGGTTTGCGTGCTGGCCGGGGGCGGCGCACAGAATACCGAGGGCGGTCTGCAAATAGACGTGTCCGCAGCAGCCGATGACCCCGACTGGGGCATTATCCAATCGCCGTTTATGCGCGACAAGGCCACAACAACAGCATTCAACCACCGCTTACTTCTCACCGGGGACACTCTGGTCTATTGCGAGATGATCATGCTCGACATTTACGGCAAAGTGTTCGAACACCGCGATCAAAATACCTTGCAGCGCAGCAGCGGTTAATATTCCGCCGCTGCCCGAGAGCGGTGTATTTTTTATAGGCGATGCTAATTATTGATAGCCAGTAATTCAACCTCAAATATAAGTGTCGAGCCGGGGCTAATGGCACCCGCTGCCCGATTGCCGTAAGCCAATTCACTGGGGATAAAAAGGCGCGTTTTTTCACCCACTACCATCAACTGTAAACCCTCGGTCCAACCTTTGATTACCTGATGCAAGCCAAACTCAATTGGCTCGCCGCGCTGCACCGAGCTATCGAATACCGTGCCATCCAATAAGGTACCGTGATAGTGTACTTTCACGGTATCCTTAGCGTTGGGGTGAACCGTGCCGCTACCGGTCTGCAATCGCAAATATTGCAAGCCAGAGGCGGTTATCTCCACCCCCTCTCGCTGCTGGTTATCCGCTAAAAACACCTTTCCCTCGGCAATATTTTCCGCCGCCAACTTTTTACTGGTACCGGCACGCTGCCACAAAAACAGAGCCAGCACGACAGCCAGAACTACCACTACAGTTTTAAACACCTATTCACCTCGAAATTATTTAGCTGACCGGGTTAGCACAACTCCCGGGACAATGACTCACGGCCGGATATTTTAACCCGGCCCGGCGGCTGACAACAAACCCTATTCAGTCGATACTGCTTGCACAGCGAAAATACGTAACAATGAGCGTTGCCGTATCACGACTACAGAACTGACCACGCGAACACTGCCCATGAAGAAGCGAACTACCTCACTGTTTAATTATCTACTTACACTGACCCATTGCGCTTTTATAGTGCCCCCTGTGTGGCACAGGTATAGCCTTCGACGCCCGCATCGGCAATAACGCACTGCAACTTGGCGTTTCGAGATTACTCTATAACAGCGACGTGCTGATGTACCAACGGCACACACAATCGCTGTGGTCGCAGATTATGCAACACGCAATCAGCGGCCCGTTACGTGGCACGGCGCTAACAGTGCTGCCCCTGGAGCACAGCTCCAGGGAGGATTGGCGCCGGCGTCATCCCGACACCCTACTGCTGTCATTTCACACCGGTCACCGGCGCGATTATGGCAAGTCGCCCTACAGCGGTTACGGTAACAGCCGGGAACTTTATTTCCCCATCCATTATAGCGACAAGCGCTACCACCCCAAGGAAGTGGTTCTCGGACTCAGCATCGACGATGTTCACCGGGCTTATTCGCTAATTGAATTAAGTAAGCGCCATAAACCACTACGCCAGCGTATTGGCAAGCGTACTGTCACTATCGAGTTATATTGTGACTACCACAGCGCCCGGGTACTGGACAGTGCCGAGATTTATTGCCCTCGCTCACCGCATTCTGGTTTGCCTGGCTTGCTTTTCATCCCAATACCGAGGTTTATCGAGCGCCGGTCGATAGCGATGGACTTTGACTTGCACTACATTTAATCTGGCTGTCGCACCATAACAATTCAGAACCGGCTAATAAAGCCCGCTAATAAGAAGGACTACATCATGCGCTTATCATCACCCCGCGTACCTGTTTTAAAGGACAGCGAGGCCAACGAGGAGCAACGCGAACTGCTGACCTCCACCACCTCGGACACCACCGCCAACGCGGTCAATATATTTAGAACACTGGCCCACTACCCCAAACTAATGAAGCGCTGGATGGTTTTTGCCAACCATGTGTTATTCAAATCCTCTCTCAACGGCCGCGACCGGGAACTGTTAATCCTGCGAATCGGCTGGCTTTGTCAAGCTGAATACGAGTGGGCGCAACACGTAGTTATCGGCAAGAAAGCCGGGTTGACAGAACAAGAAATTGCCAACATCAAACTCGGCCCCGACGCCCCGGACTGGAGTTCCTTTGACCAGCTGTTACTTCGCGCTACCGACGAGTTGCACCACGATGCTTTTATCAGCGCGGCCACCTGGCAGGGGCTGGAGCAAAAATATTCCCGAGAACAGCTAATGGACGTTATTTTTACCGTCGGTAATTACACCGTGGTATCGATGGCCTTAAATACCCTGGGAGTGCAATTGGACCACGGACTAAAAGGTTTTTAGCGTTTTACCGGCGCTGCATGGACAGCGCTATATTCTGTAGTAATCGTAATAAATTAGCGCTGCAGTTACAGCTTTGACGGTAGACTTTACCAGGACCAGTGTTTATTCTCCAAAGCGATAATAATAAATTGAGCACAGCCTGTGAGTGAACCTAAATCTATTCCAGACCGCCCAGAGCCAGATACTTCTTCGAATTTAGACACCGCCCCAGAAAAACCAACGGGCACTTTAAGTGGCGCCTACGCAGGCAAGGTACCCAGCCGCGTAAAAGGCGCCTATGCCATCGGCGCCAGTGCGGAGACGATATTCACCATCGCTTTTAATACCTTTAACTTCTTCTTCTACACTAACTTGCTGGGATTATCCGGCACGTTGGCTGGGCTAGCAATAACCCTAGGCTTGTTTGTTGATGCTTTTACCGACCCATTGGTAGGTGCGCTGTCCGATCGCTGGCGATCCAGATGGGGCCGGCGCCACCCGTTTATGCTGGTCGCGCCGCTACCTGTAATGTTGTGCCTGTACCTTCTCTACTCTCCGCCTGAAGGTCTCGGACAGATTGGATTGTTTATTTGGCTGGGGGTAATGGCGGTGACTATGCGCTCTTTTTTCACCCTATTCCACGTACCTCATTTGGCCATGGGTGCGGAGCTGTCCAGCGATTTCTTTGAACGAACAAGAGTAATGAGTTTGAACACGCTATGCATGGCTGCCGGTGCTGCGCTAGTCTATTTTGTTGGCCTGTCGGTGTTTTTTAAGGCCACTCCGGAATTCGCCAATGGCTTAATGAACGCAGGGGCCTACCCCCAATTTGCCCTGACTGCCGCCCTAATGGGCGGCTCTATCATGTTGTTCTCCACCATTTTCACCCGCGAGGTCATACCCCATCTGCCGCAACCCAGCGCAGGCACTGCAGCATTTAACGTGGTCGCCTTTAAACAGGACCTAAAGGATGCCTTTCGCAACAGAAATTATCTGATGTTTCTGATTGGCTATATTTTTGTCAGTGCCACCTTGGGAACCAAAGAAACCATCAGCATTCATATGAGCACCTACTACTGGGAGCTGGCCACTGAGCAAATTCGTTTTTATGCTTTAGCCCTTATAATCGGACCGATTATTGGTTATTTTATCACCCTGCGGCTACACCGGCGCTTTGACAAAAAACCCACCTTGATTGCCGCCTTAGTAGCGCTCAGTGTTCTGACTGCAATCCCTGTTAGCTGCCGCATTCTGGGCATCTATCCCGACAATGGCTCAGCGTTACTGTTTCCCATGTTGCTGGCAAATTACCTCATCTATATGATTGCCGGCGCTCTTTTACACATTAGTGCCATGTCGGCGCTGGCCGATATTGCCGATGAGCACGAGCTGAACACCCACAAGCGCCAGGAGGGTATTTTTTATTCGGCGCGCTCGTTTTTTGGCAAGGCTTCGTCGGGCTTGGGCCATTTACTGGCGGGCATTGCCCTGGACATTATCGATTTTCCGGTGGGCGCAGAACCGGGCACAGTGGCAGCTGACAAAATCTATGCGCTGGGTATTGTCGATGGTCATTTGGCGGCGCTACCGGTTGCCATTTCAATAATATTTTATGTACAGTATCGCCTGACCCGAGAAAAACACAGCGAAATTCAGAGCGCTCTGCGCCGGCGCAACCCACTACAAACTTAGTTCAATAGACTATAGTAATCGCACAGCTTTCGGCTTGCTCGCCCATTCATCACTGCCGGTAACATTACCGACGAGTACAACAGGCCACTATGCCCCCCATCACTTGCATCGAAGATTTACATCAGCAGTTTATCAAGCGTGTACCGCGTATGTTTGTTGACTATGTTGACTCCGGATCCTGGACTGAAAGTACCTACAGGGACAACTGCACAGCCTTCGAGAAAATCAAATTGCGCCAACGAGTCATGGTCGATATGAGCAATCGCACCCTCGCCACTACGATGCTGGGGGAACAGGTGTCCATGCCTGTGGCCTTGGCACCGATTGGTTCTGCCGGTATGCAGTATGGCGACGGCGAAATACTGGCGGCAAAAGCAGCCGAGGCTTTTTCTGTGCCCTTTATTCTATCCACCCTCAGTGTGTGTTCGATAGAAGATGTAGCCAGTAATACACAAAAGCCATTTTGGTTTCAGCTCTATATGATGCGCGACCGCGCATTTGTCCAGCGCCTTATAGATCGCGCTCAAGCCGCTAATTGCTCGGCCTTAGTGTTAACCGCCGACCTGCAGATAATCGGTCAGCGGCACAAAGATATAAAAAATGGCTTAACCACTCCACCAAAACCAACTGTAAAAAATCTATTCAATATTGCCAGCAAACCGCGCTGGGCCATGTCCATGCTGGCCACCCAAAGGCGCACCTTTGGCAATATTGTCGGCCACGTGAAAAATATCGACAATATGAACAACTTGAGCATGTGGACTAATACCCAGTTTGATCAAAGCCTGAGCTGGGACGACGTAAAGTGGCTTAAGGATAAGTGGAGAGGGAAATTGATAATTAAAGGCATCATGGATGCCGAGGACGCGGTATTGGCGGTGCGCTCTGGCGCCGATGCCGTTGTTGTCTCCAACCATGGCGGCCGCCAACTCGACGGGGCACCGGCGTCGATCGACGCGTTGCCGGCGATTGTCGACGCCGTAGGTAATACAACCGAGGTGTGGATGGATGGCGGCATTCGAACTGGACAAGATATTATAAAAGCGTTAGCTTTGGGTGCCAAGGGCACATTTATCGGCCGCGCCTATATCTACGGCCTCGGCGCCATGGGTCAGGCCGGGGTGAAAAAAAGCCTCTCTTTATTGCACGACGAACTCGATACCACCATGGCATTTTGCGGCCTACGGGACATACAACACGTTGACAGCAATATCATTTGGCGGGGGTAGCCCAGCACTTCGCCAACCAGGCATACGTGTACAACAGCAGTAAATAAGGGCGCTATAAGGAGTATCATCTAAAATAAAAGCAAGTAATTAACACCAACTTTATCGCACTTTTATATGATAAAGATCAAGCATTCTCCCTACCATAGCGCTATACTCAAATTGTTCTTTGATAACTCTGCGAGGTATACCGTCTATGCAAATAAATATCACTGGCCACCATATGGACATCACTGACAGCATCCGTGAAGCGGTTAATAACAAGCTTCAGAAGCTGCAGCAACACTTCCCTAATATCACTTCTCTTAAGGTAATACTCACCGTCGAAAAACATCAGCAAGTAGCCGAGGTCAGCACTCATTTTTTGGGTCAGGACTTTAGCGCCAAAGCTGCATCTGATGATCTCTATCATGCTATCGGTGAAATGAGCACTAAACTTACCGCGCTCATGCAACGTAAAAAAGAAAAAGTGAAGTCGCACCCCCACCAAAAACCACCGCAAATAGAAGAGATCGACGAAGCGGAAAGCGCAGCAAACTAACACTACAACAGTAGCGTAAACCTGTGGCAGGGGGCACATGACAAGGCCCCCTCTGAGACGCTGCCACATGCGTGAACACTCTATATCCTGAACAAACATTTTCCCACTATTCGACTTATCAGCCGTGGCTATTGAGTATTAGTGGCGGCTGGGAACACCCTGCTATTGCCATCTCCAACTATTGTCACCTGCCACTACAGCAACTCCCAATCGTTACACTTTGGTAGCTATTCAACTCAGCACAGAATGCGAAAAACCCTCACTTAAGCAATCGATAAACCGCTCAATTCCAAACACTCGGAACACTCGATGTATTCATTACGTTAGATCGACAAACACAGAACAGCATTGCGATAAACAATCCCTCCGTACTAATAGTGAATCTACTAGTATTGAGCTGCATATCACAACATCATTGACCGACTGGCATAACCATCACTGCCAATACCGCAACACCGACGACCAGGGCTAATTTACCGTATAGAAGATCAACTCAGCAAGCCGGGCTTAGCTGGCACAAATCCTGCTTTCAGCTGTATATCAGATCAATTCTCACCGCCGCGGCAAGCAGTTGCCGCCCTGAACCATAAGCGAGAGATCCTATGCAACAATTGGCGGCAGCCCAGTCCCTGAACGAGTTGAAGTACCAATACCGGCGCCTGGCGGCTATACATCACCCCGACCGGGGTGGCTGCAACATGCAAATGCAAACGTTAAATAGCCGTTACGAACAATTACATCTCCAGTTTATCGGCAAAAATGCCCATGCAGCCAACCAAGGTTTCGACGATCACCCTGATTTTAGCCAACTGTGCTGCGGCGACCTGCTCTATATTAACAACACCCTGAGCGAGGTTTTGGAAGTGACTAATCGCGGCTTCCGAGTGGTGGCCAAGGGCCGCGCACGGCAGGCCTGGTTCGACCTGAACACCGGCCTGGGTATGTTCAATAGACGACTGCAGGCCGGATTCGCGCCGCGATCAACGACCCGGCACTAAGCATACTGACCCACGCCGTTACTGTGAACAACCCGCTCAAGGACGGTAGCTAAAGGTTCGCGGCCCGACTAATACATCGAGTTGTGATTGTATCATTTCGATCCAGTCACATAGATAGGGGCGTGTTTCCCGGGGATCGATCATATCGTTCACGGCAAAGGATTCCGCTGAAATATAGGGGTTTTTGCTCTTGGCAAACTGCTCTTCCATCTCTTTGCGAAAGGCTTCTGGATCAGCCGCCTCGGCAATTTGCCGGCGAAAGGCCACCGCTACACCGCCCTCGATCGGCAGTGCTCCCGAGTCGACACTGGGCCAAGTCAGGGTGTAGTCCTGGTCGCTAAAATGGGCCGCGCCGGCCACCCCAAAACATTTGCGCACCATCACCGAAGCCCAGGGAACTTCAGCCCCCACCGCCGCCAACACCGTGGTCATGCCGTACAAAATCGTCGCCTGCGCTTCCGCCTCGGGGCCGATCATAAAACCAGGTTCATCGACAAAATTGACAATGGGCAGATGAAAAGTCTCGCAAATTTCGATAAAACGTCGCACTTTTTGGCAGCCGTCGGCGGTCATCGCGCCGGCAAAAAAGCGGCAATCATTGCCGGTCACACCGACACTTTGCCCGTTGATACGGGCGAAGCCGGTAATCTGCCCCAAGCCGTATTGCTCAGAGATTTCAAAAAAAGAGTCCCTATCGACAATAGCCTCAATCACCTCGTGCATATCAAAAGTCTGAGTTCGATCCCTTGGTATGACCGACAGCAAACTCTGCTCCTGCCGATCGACGGGGTCACTGCAGGGAATACGAGGGGCCCGCTGCCAGACATTTTGTGGCATATAGCTCAAGAATTGGCGCAACTGATCAAAAGCGTCATATTCGTCCACCGCCAAGTTGTTGACCACGCCGTTTTTTAAATGCACTTGCGGGCCACCTAACTCCTCTTTGGAGGTCGGTTTGTTTAACGCCCGCTCCACCACCGAGGGACCGGCGATCAGTACCTGGGCGGTCTTTTCGGTCATTACCGAAAAATGCGAGGCCGCCAGTCGCGCCGCGGGAAAGCCCGCCACTGGACCAAGTGCCGCAGAGGCGACGGGGATAGTGCCCAGCGCCTCACCAAATATTTTCATCCGGTTGCGCTCGTATACTGGGCTGCCTACAGTGCGCGGCTGCTTTGGATCCGGAGGGCTGCCACCAACGCTGCCCCCCCCACCCTCCAGAAACCGTACTATGGGTATTTTATGTTGCACTGCCAAGTGTTCAGCATAAACACTGCGCCGCAGACCAGCACCGTTAGGAGAACCACCTTTAAGAGTAAAGTCTTCGCCTCCCACCGCAGTCAAACGGTTGTTGACCTTGCCGACACCCAACACATAATTGGCCGGCTGGAACGATTCAACTTTCATATCGTCCCCCAGCACCGCGCCGCCAGTAATTCTACCGGACTCCCGAAACGTACCGCGATCAAGAAAATTGTCGATGCGCTCTCGAATCGTCAGTTTACCGCGCTGGTGGTGGCGGGCAATTGACTGCTCTCCGCCCTGTTGCAGTGCCATCGACCGGCGCCGATTTAGCTCCTCTACTTCCTCCAACCAACTCATGTAATCCCCACTTGTATTCACCCTGTTAGTTGCCGCACTAGCGATAGTTCTGCTCGATGTCCCGGCAGCACGATTCAATGGCACTTGATTTACTGGCTACTCATTTTCAAATTCAAACATTGGGCTGGCCGATTCGACCAAATCGCCCTCATTGACATAAACTTCTTTAATAACGCCGTCCCGGGTCGCGGTCAACCGGGTTTCCATCTTCATCGACTCGAGCAACAGCACACTGTCACCGACTGTAACGCTGTCGCCGATAGCTATATCGACCGAAATGATTTTGGCCGGCATAGGCGCCAATATCACTGATTGCCCAGTCGAGCTCTGCCTGGCCTTGTCGGCTGGATAGACCACAATTTGCGCTGCCCCGGCGGTACTACTGTGTAACGACACCGTACTGACTGCGCCGTCCCGGTCTAGCAGCGCGCTAAAGCGGCTGCGCAGGCCATCGAGCAACAGCTCTAATGCCAACACCGCGCCCTGTGAACTGTCTGCAAGAGACTGCTTGGCGCTCAGCTCGCAATGGTGCTCACTATCGCCGACTAACACCACTAGCGAGCATTCGTCTTGCCACCGGGTCTGCACGGCGAACTGCTGCTCATTGAGTTCAATAAGCCACTGATCGTGTCGGTGTTGGCGACCTGGCCAATACTCTCCCAACGGCGCGCAGGCAAGGGCTACCGCGGCACAAATTAAACGGTCACGATTGGAATTGTGCTCAGTAGCTGACCACAATGGGTGGTAATTAGACACCGCGTTGGTATCGATAGCGCCCTCAATCCAAGGTACGGATGCAGTAATTTTGGCGAGGTAGTCAATATTATTATCGACGCCTAACAGAGCACACTGGGCCAGCGCCGCCTGCATATTTCGGTTAGCTTGACTAAAGTCGTCGCCAACACTGACAATCTTGGCCAGCAGCGAATCGTAGTACACTGAAATTTCACTGCCTGTGTGGATACCACTATCGCAACGCTGTAGCGACGGCCCGCGCCAGTAGCTAACCGTACCGCTGGCGGGCATAAAGTCTCGCAGAGGTACTTCAGCGCACAACCGGCACTCAATAGCATGGCCGCGCTGTTCGATATCTCTCTGCTGTAGGGCCAGCGCCTCACCCTCGGCAATTTTTATCTGCCACTGAACAATATCAATACCCGTTACCGCTTCGCTAACCCCGTGTTCCACTTGCAGGCGGGTATTCATTTCGAGGAAATAAAATTGCTCGCCATCGACCAAAAATTCAACGGTACCCGCACCGCGGTAGTCGATCTGCTGGGCAATAGTCACCGCCGCATGGCATAATTGTTCTTTGACGGTAGCAGCTAAATTACGTGCCGGAGACTCCTCCACAATTTTCTGCCGACGCCGCTGGATAGAGCAGTCGCGCTCGTGTAGATGCACGCAGTGGCCGTAGTTATCCGCTAACAACTGCACCTCGATATGCCTAGCCCCAGCCAGATATTTCTCGACAATAATAGCGCCGTCGGCGAAGGCCTGCCGTGCCTCCCTCGACACCGACGCAAAGGCCTGCGCCAACTCTCCTGCCCCCTCGACTATACGCATACCTAGACCGCCGCCACCAGCTGCAGCCTTTAACAGTATCGGATACCCCAGCTGCTCGCAGCTAGCAACAAACTCTGCGTCGTAGCTAGCCAATTCATCGAGGCCCGGGATAGTGGGCACAGACAAACTCTGAGCCAGGCAGCGGGCCGCATCCTTGGCCGCAACCGCCCGCATACTGCCTGCTGTGGGACCGATAAAAACCAGACCATTGTCGGCACAGGCCTGGGCAAACAACGGATTTTCCGCCAGAAAACCGTAACCGGGATGAATCGCCTGGGCGCCAGCAGCATGGGCGGCGGCGATAATTTTATCGATTGCCAGATAGGACTGTACCGCCTCGGGCTCGCCGAGAAACACTGCCTCGTCGGCCAACGCAACATGGGCACTATGGATATCGGCACTGGAATAGACCGCCACAGAGGAAATATCCATTTCCCGGCAGGCGCGAATAATCCGAACCGCAATCTCACCGCGATTGGCCACTAGTACTTTACTAAATCGTTTAATCGCCACCGGCGCTTATTCCCCACAAAAATTATTGTTGCGCCAGCCTACAAATAAAGTCGCTATTAAACAAGGGTGAGCTAGCCCCCTGCCGGAGTTGTTTTGCGTACCGTTACTTTTTTCCCAACGGTGCAGCAGTCGGTACTAACCGCATTACCCGACCCGGGCCTTCAACTGCTATATAGAGATACCCCTGTGGGCCCTGGCGAACATCCCTAATACGGCCATAGCCTGCCAATAGCGTTTCTTCATAAATCCCCGCTTTGCCGTCGTCGTCCAGTACAACTCTGGCCAGTTGCCTGCCACGCAAACCACCGACAAAAATGTTGCCCCGCCAATGAGGAAATTTGTCACCAGAATAAATCGTCAGCCCCGCTGTGGCGATAGAGGGTACCCAGTAGTGAATTGGCTGCTCCATACCGCCCTCACTCTGAGAGCTATGAATGGGTGTACCCAAGCCGTAATTGACACCGTAGCCGATAACAGGCCAGCCATAATTATTACCCGGCTCAACTATATTTATCTCATCGCCGCCCTGAGGGCCGTGCTCACCACTGTAAAGCACCCCGGTTTGCGGGTGTACCGCCAAGCCTTGAGGATTGCGGTGGCCGTAACTCCATATTTCATCCAGCGCACTGTCGTCGCCGACGAAAGGGTTGTCGGCGGGAATAGCGCCATCGGCCAACAACCGCAGGATCACCCCGTGGTGGTTAGATCGGTCCTGAGACGGGTGAAGCACCAGGTCACCGCTGGGGGAGGCCTGACGATCGCCAATAGTGGCATAGAGAAAACCCGCCTGGTCAAACACCAGGCGACCACCATAGTGCCCTTTACCCTCGGTGTCGCTAACAAAGACTTGCTCGATATCAGTCAACCTATCCTCAACCAACCTACCCCGCAGTATTGCTGTGGTGGCGCTGTCACCCCGGGGTTTGGCATAACTGAGGTAAATAAACTGATTATCGGCGAAGTTGGGGTGCACCAATACCTCAAACAATCCGCCTTGACCCTTGGCCAATACGGCTGGCACGCCCGCTATCGGCGGCGAAAGCTGCCCGTCGCGAACAATGTACACACTGCCCTCGCGTTCGGTAACCAACATTTCGCCACTGGGAAGCCAGGCCATAGACCAGGGGGTTTGCAAGCCCTCAACCACGGTTTCAAGCGCATAGCCGTACTCCACCGACTTGTAGCGCTCTGCGGCCTGGATGCTGCCGATAGACAGCATCGATGCAATCCCCAGCCCGATCGCGGGTAATAGTTTAGCTAACATAATTTCTACCTAATGTTTGAATTGAATAATTAACCGTACTGCCATGCTATAGACTAGGCAGCATTCGTCGCCAGTTCGTAAAAGCAAACCACTGTGACAGTGCTGGCAGCCACCAACAGGGGTTTTTGTCTGCGCGCTATTATAATGTAATAGCAGCTGTGGTAGATTCTAAAGTCGATAGTAATCAGTATAACCGGAATTAGGAAGGTCTATAGAAATGTTCGATTTGGAAAAATTAAAGCGCTTGGAATTGGACTTTTTAATGCAATACCCCAAGGGTTTCGCAGACCCCGAAATGGAAAAAATCGGCAAAAAACACAACGTCAACCGCATGACAGAACTGAGCAAAGAGTGTTTTTCCAAGCGTGCCTGCTCCAATGTGCACACTACTGCGGAGAATATGGTCAAAGTGATAAGCCGCTCATCAATGGTATCGCTGTTTGAAAAGCCCAAATTCAGGGATTTTGTTCGTGCAATGGACGATAATGAAAAGGTATTTATGGTCAACGCGCTAGTCAATATGCTGCACGGGAAAAAGCAGCTGGGCTTTGAGGCCATGGTCGATATCTTAAAAACCGGAAAATTAGCTAAATGGAGTCTTGTCAGTATTATTCCCGCTTACTTTGCGCCTACCAAAGAAGTTTTTGTCAAACCCACCACCGCTAAAAACGTACTCAAATACTTCGAGATTGATGATCCCGTCTACAAGCCAACGCCCAGCTGGGACTTTTACAAAAAATACCGCAAGCTGATAAATGACTCCAAGGGCTTGGTGGATAGCAGCCTTTCCCCCTCCAACGCCGCCTTCTCAGGTTTTCTAATGATGACAGTAAAAAAGTAGCGGCGGCTCCGCCGCTCTGGCCTGACGTGCGACTGGCTGCTAGTTAACCCCGACCAGACATGGTATTTGACGCGACAAGGTCTTTGAGGAGACTATGGTTTAGAAGTCATCAGATTCCAGTCCCATGGCCTCGTCCAGACGCCGATCCAGGTCCTCATTATCCAGTTTCTCGCTCTGTTCGCTCTGCAATTGCCCCATTAGCTCAATAGCAATAGCGACAAAACACGCCTCATCAATCGTTCCCACCAGGGTTTTGCCAATAACCACCGCCAGACAACTGTGCGAACTATCACGCAGATAGGCTGCTGCCGCCTGCAGCCCGGCATCTTTTTCCACAGTAATTAGCGGGCTGCCAGTGATCGAAGCCAGCGTTTGTGTCTCGCCAATATCGGCGCCGAGTAAATCCCGTGGACCCAACAGGGTAAGCAATTCACCGTACTCACCGAGCACCGCAATAACGTCTAAGGCGCGCTCTGTCATCAATTGCCTAGCCCGGGCAACGGTGTCGTTGGCCGCCATAGTCTGCGGGGTTTCATTCATATATTCAGCGATGTCGTACATGTAAGGTCTCTCGATCTAAGTGTATTTAGCGGCGCCAACAAAGATCGGCACGGCAAGCCCAATCGCCAGGATCGTATATCGATCGAGCATGGCGATCAAACTGTGTCAGTCCACCATGATAACATTGTAGTTCGCCACTCGCTCAATCTCTATCCGCTTCGTTGTGCTGCAGTGGAATCAATGCATAACTGCCCTGACGGTCCTCGACCTGATAGCCCATCGCCACCAGCTGCAATCGCAACTGATCTGCACCGCGCCAGTCCCCCTGCTGGCGTGCCAATTGCCTCCGTTGGGCTATCAGGTCTACCGCCTCCGGTACACTGTCGCCAACCACGCGATCCAGTTCCAGAGCAAATACCCGATCGAAGTCCAACAGCGTAGCGCGCTTAACTGCCGGTGCCAGTTCGCTGGCCAGCAACTCCCACAGCAGCGCCAGGGCCCCAGGCATATTCAAATCGTAATTGACCAGCAGATGAAAACGCCGCTGATAGCTGCTGTCGATCTGCCCACCGATGGGGGCACTAACAACGACCTTCCTGATCCGCGACAATGCCTTTGCCGCACTGGTAAGTGATTGCCAGCTAAAATTCAAACGCCGGCGATGGTGTGCTGTTAGTGTTAAGTAACGATAACTCAGCGGATCAAAACCGCGCTTCAGTAATTCAGACAACAACAGCGAGCGCCCAGACTTGGCGATTTTTTCATTATCTAGCTGCAAAAAATAACCGTGCAGCCAAATATTGGCCATGCGGTTACCATTGCGGCCCTGGGACTGGGCTATCTCATTGCTGTGATGAACCGGCATGTGATCCTCGCCGCCGACATGAATATCAAACAGTTTCCCCAAATATTTTTCAGCCATTGCCGAGCACTCGATATGCCAGCCGGGAAACCCTCGCCCCCAGGGACTGTCCCATTCCATCTGCCGCAACCGCACGCCACTCAATTTCCACAGTGCAAAGTCGGTAAGCGATTTTTTCTGCCCTGTTTCTACACGCACACCAGCGCGCAAACCGGCGCTATCGATTCTTGCTAGGTAGCCGTAATCATCCAACTTCGAGGTATCAAAATACACCCCATCCTCCAGCTGATAGGTAAACCCTTTTCGCACCAGAGACTCGATATAGATAATTTGCTCGGCAATATGGTCAGTTGCACGGCATACCACCGTCGGGATGTCGATATTGAGCTTGCCGCTGTCGGCAAAAAAATGGGCTTCAAAATTTTTCGCTATCTGCCAAGCACACTGCTGCCGCTGGCGCGCTGCTTTCTCCATTTTGTCCTCACCGCTATCCCCGTCAGAAACCAAATGCCCCACATCAGTGATATTCATAACGTGGTTGACGCCATAGCCATTGTAAGCCAGCACCCGACGTAGTACATCGACCAATAAATAGGTACGCAGATTACCCAAGTGAGCACGATCGTAGACGGTAGGGCCACAGGAATAGAGTCCGACACAGCCCTTTGCAATCGGTTTGAGGGGAACGATTTTTCGTTGATAGCTATCAAATAGGTACAGTGTCATCACATGCTTCCAGCACAAAAAAGGCCGCGGATAAAATCGGCGGCCTCTAAAAATCAATCATAGGATTTGCGGTCTTAACTAAGACAGCAAACATCGCCGCTGTTGCAAGCGGGGGCAACAGCGCTGGAGAAAAATGTGCAGTAGATGGACTGCATTGACGACGAATATTTTCATGCTGAGAGCATAGTCCAGCCCCCTATCTATTGCAACAACGTCTAGAACGCCAGTACAACAATTTCAAAACTAGTTTGCCAGCACTTAATCGTGTCGTTACTGAATAAATCGAGGCTGGTAATCCGCTCACAAGTCGCTTCAGTGCTGCAATTTTTAATTAGCGGGTAACAGCCCTCGGCGCTGGACTTTGTCGCGCAGGGCTTTTATTCTCTACCCCAGAAAATACTGGCGGCGTTAGGGTCTCAAGGCCCAAGCTTGCCCGCAATAGAACTCAACAGCGAATATAGGAACAGTATATGACTGCACTCAATGAGACCGTGGCCACCCACCCGGAGGCCGATGCGCTGAACATGAACATCGACGATATCGATGTCAGCCGCCCTGAAATCTATGAAAGTAATGTGCACCATAGTTTTTTTGACCGTCTGCGCCAAGATGACCCAGTGCATTTTTTTGAAAATGAAGAATTTGGTCGATTTTGGTCTGTCACCAAATTTAAGGACATTATGGCGGTGGACACAAATCACCAGGCCTTTTCCTCAGAGCCCAGTATTTTTCTGTCTGAGCCCGAGGCTGATTTTTCACCGGAGTCCTTTATCTCGATGGATCAGCCCCGGCACGACCAGCAGCGCAACGCCGTCACTGGCACGGTATCACCGCCCCGAGTGGCAGAATTGGAACCGTTAATACGCCAGCGCATCGGCGACGTACTGGACAGCCTGCCGGTGGGTGAAACCTTTAACTGGGTGGACAAAGTATCGATAGAGATCACCACGCAAATGCTGGCGACATTGTTCGACTTTCCCTTTGAAGACCGGCGCAAACTCACTCGCTGGTCCGATGTAACCACCACTCCAGCGGAGCTGTTAGGCCTCACTGTCGAGGAGGCTAGGGCAGAGCTAATGGAGTGTCTGCAAACCTTTGGCGCCATGTGGTCCGAGCGTGCTGCGGCGACCGAGCCAGGCAATGACTTTATCTCCCTGATGGCCCATAACCCCGACACCAAAGACTTGGAACCCATGCAAATTCTGGGCAATCTTATGCTGCTTATTGTCGGGGGCAACGATACCACCCGCAACTCCATGTCCGCCAGCGTATTGCTAATGGAACAAAACCCCGAGGAGTTTGCCAAGCTAAAAGCTAAACAGAGCCTAATCCCCAATATGGTGTCGGAGGTTATTCGCTATCAGACGCCATTGGCCTATATGCGCCGCACCGCGCTGGAAGATATTGAGCTCGGAGGTAAGCAAATTAAAAAAGGTGACAAAGTCATTATGTGGTATGTCTCGGGTAACCGCGACGAAGAAGTGATCGACAACCCCAATGCCTTTTTAGTCGACCGCAAAGGCGCCCGTCACCACTTGTCCTTTGGTTTTGGCATCCACCGCTGTATGGGTAATCGTATCGGCGAACTGCAGGTCAGGGTATTGTGGGAAGAAATTTTGAAGCGATTCGACCGGGTCGAGGTCGTCGATGAGCCAGTGCGCATTAAATCTTGTTTTGTTATGGGTATTGCCGACCTACAGGTACGGCTACACCCCAAAGCCGCCTAGCCCACTGTGTTGCGCGCTAATCGCGCGCTACACAGTTTGCAAATGCCTCTGTAGTGGCAGCTATAGGCTGTCGATAACCCCTAATAACTGTTCCACGCTGGGCCGGGTTTTAAAATCCCGAGACGAATGTGCCCAGCGTACCGTGCCCTCTTTATTCACCAAAAAAGCTGAGGAAACGGCGATTTTATGGTGCCCCTGCCCCGACCACTGTTCTAGGTCCGCACCATACGTTTTATAACGCTGATAAGTAGCTTCATCTAGCTCCATGATAACCTCGAATACGCCGTGGGCGGCCAGCGTCGAATCGGATAATACCGGAAAGGGAATGTCGTAACTGCGCTGGGCCAGTGTAGCACCGTCGACCGTATCGACACTGATTAACACAGGTGTCACACCGCGGCGCTGAAATTCCGGCCAGGCGGTAGTGAGCTGACGCACCTGCACATTGCAGAAGGGACACCAGCCGCCGCGATAAAACACCACCAGCGTATCACCCAAAGTCACTAACGAGGCCAAATCGAAAGCCTTGTTGTCGTGCGTATTGACGGAGAATGCCGGCACCTTGGAACCGGGGGCCAGGCCGATATTGTTATCTCGAGTACCCAATGCACCGCTCTGGGTGACAGCCAAATTAGGCCTGCGCTCGGCGAGATTCAAATCAGCTGCGGTGATTGTCGCGCTCAGCAACAAACTCACTAGCAGTGCGGCCAGCTTGCTTTTAATCATGGTATTCCCCTACGTTTATGTTTAATCACGACGTTATCCTAAGCTTGTGCTTAATCATGATGTTATCCTACGCTCGTACTTGCTCATAATGCCCGCCGATTTAACGGTTGATCAATTTTCTTGTAGGCGATTATGCCACTGCCAGTGGACATTAACTAATATCATGAAAACCACCTGGTATTGGCCACTACTGGCTGCTGCCAGCTTCGCTAATTGGCGGCAATCGCTAGACAAGCCATATGTTCAGACCTAAACCCTACTGACCGGACCCCAATAATGAAACTAAGTGTCGAGTTCCCCAGTGTCGCCTATCGCGAAGGCCCCGAGGCGGTTGTGCGATTGGCTAGCGCCTGCGAAGACATTGGCTACGATCAACTGGATATGTTTGATCACGTGGTGATGGGCTATGCCAGCGAGGGCAGGCCGGCACCACGCTACCCGGTGGCTATGCCGGTGATGGAGGCTTTAATGGCATTGTCCTATATCGCCGCGGTCACCTCTCGTATTGGTCTGGGCACCGAGGTATTGATATTACCCATGCGCCAACCCACCTTAGTGGCCAAGCAAATCAGCACTCTCGACACACTCTCCGCGGGACGGGTCAGGCTCGGCGTTGGCAGCGGTTGGCAACGGGCTGAGTTTGAGGCAATGGGTGTAGACTTTGACAGTCGCGGCCGACGCATGGACGAGTCAATAGCATTATTGCGAAGCTATTGGGGAGATGAACGCATCGACTTCGATGGTGAGTTTTACCAACTGCAAGCTATTGCGATGGAACCAAAACCCCCTCAGGGCGCGCAGTTGCCAATATGGATGGGCGGTTTTTCCCAGCGCGTGTTCCGGCGCATCGGCGAACGCGGCAACGGCTGGCTGGCCACAGCCATTACCGATCCGGCCCAGGCTAAAAAGGCCATCGATTCTATTGCCAACTTTGCCACTGCCGCCGGTAGAGACCCCAACAGTATCGGCCTGCAGCAAATGTTGGATTTGCCCCCCGGCGCTCACGGCGGCCACAAATTTTACAGTGACCTCGATCGCGTAGAAGCCCGCGCCGTGCAAGTAAAAGAGATGGGCTTTAGCTGGGGGGCAGTTAACGCCACCGCTATTTTCCAGGCCGGAGCGCGTAGCGTCGATGAAATTATCGAACAACTAGCGATGGTATACGAGCGCCTGACAAAGGCTACCCGTTAACATACCGATCATAGAAAACCCAAGTTTGCAGGTCGATGAGACCGGGCAAATACGCAGCAGACTACTCTCGGCACTGGATATACAAGCGGGGGCAGCTGCCGCCACGTTGTGGAGTTAAAGCCGGCCCTACTTTTTAATAGCATTTTCATCTATCAAATTTCCAAGCTAATTTTATCTACTTTATAAAAATTATTTTTTAGTATTTTGAAATTTCCTCTTGCTTTTTTTATTGATAGGCATACCATGCTTTGCAATAACTTTTTCGCAGAGTCGTTTATGAACACATCAATCAACAGCGCAGCAGTCTATCTCAGCGGGCCCACTTTTGTGGCCGCAGACTTTCTGCGCCTGTCGTTTGTGCTCAGTGCTGATTACATCGTCGAGCAACCCATTGACGACAGCATGCAAAAATCGACTACCAGCAAGGGCCATTCACATAGTGCCCGCCCACAAGTCAATTACGCAATTGCATCGATAACCTGACGAAATAACTATTTTTCGGAAGGTTTGTTCATCAAGCCTTCCGGAGACCAAAACCCCGGTAGGCCTATCACAAGGCAGTCGGGGTTTTTTTTGCCCCGGGAAAAGCTATAACAGGGGCATGTCATGTTTGACATCAATATTTTTGCCAACCCGGCACGATTGAAAAAAGAGTTTCTCGCGACCACCGCGATCAAACCCCAGACTATGGGGCCTGAATTACAAGCGGAGTTTGACGCCTTCACTGAGCAGAACCCGTCCATTTTGATGGGCGAAAATTTCTGGTTGGATTTTTTCCGCAGCTACAAAAACCATATTAGTATCATGGCTTTCGGACGCGCACTAATGACGGTTCTGTTATTGGTCGCGGTCTTCGCCAGCGAATGGATCTTAGACGACAGTAACACCCTTGAAATGGCACTGGGGTTTTTATTGTTTTATACCTTGGTGCAAATCCTGTTGAAGATTGTCAACGCCTGGACTTCGCTATACCAAAATCAGTTGTTTGTCAGTGCCAGAACTTTTATCACCCTGCGCGTGAACGTGAAATTACTGCGCATGGGTCAACTAACCGGCGGCGAGTTTTCCACTGGCAACTTAAAAACGCTCGTTTCCTCAGATATCTATCGAGTGGGGGAATTTTTCCAAGGTGTTGCTCGCAACGGTATCCCCTGTCTATTGGCACTGCTGATACTGGGCCCGGTGATTGTCTTTAAGATGGGATGGCCCGGGGTTTTTGCCATAGTGGCCGGCTTTGGTGCGATGCCGTTGTCTTTTTTACTGGGGAAATATGTTCACCAGAAAGAACTTCTCATTAAAAAGGAAGAGGACGATTTATCCACTCTGGTAGGAGAGTGGGTAGTCAATGTACGGTTGTTACGCTTTTTAGACTGGGAAGCCGTTATGCGCAGCCGGGTAGCCGGTCATGTACGCCAACTGGTAACCGAGGCCAGCAAGCAGCACGGAGTCAATTTGTTGAATTTTGGTATTAGTGTCAGCTGGTGGTTACTACCGATTATTGTTTTGATTTGGAGTAAGCAGTTGCTGGGCGGTGAGCAAGACATGGTCACTGTTTTTGCCAGTATCTGGATGTTAAATCACATCACTCTCTATATACGCTGGCTACCGGATATTTTTATCAGCTTTGCCGCCGCTTCCGCCTGCGTACAGCGACTAAATACCTTATTCGCCCACCGCGACATTAGCGATGAATTAATGCCACCGGCAAACCTACTGCTCTTTGATGCCCAGGTGATTTCTATACATTTCTGCAATGTCAGCTTTCGCTACAGTGGCAGCAGCGAGTTTGTTATTAAAAACCTAAATCTGGAGCTGGATTTAACGCAACGCAATAGTGTAATAGGTACCGTCGGTAGCGGCAAGTCAACACTACTGAAACTAATCTGCGCGGAAATAAAGCCCACTACCGGCTATATCGAAGTGCAGTTTAACGACGGCAACCGATTAGATTTGTGGCACAAAGATATCTACCAGCGGGTGCGCGACAGCTTTGCTTATATGCCCCAGGAGGCCTATTTATCCAACACCTCACTGGCGATCAATATTGCGCTGGATACCGAGCATCAGCGAGAGGACGTTCTGGGGGCCATAGCCCGGGCCGAACTGACCGCAGACATAAGCCACTTTGCCGCTGGCTGCGATGAAGAAATAGGCGAGACTGGGGTCAACCTCTCCGGCGGCCAGAAGCAGCGAGTCAACCTAGCCAGAGCACTGTACTCCAACAGACCCTACCTGTTGCTAGACGACCCACTCAGTGCAGTCGATAGCGACACCGAGTCGATGTTAATGCAAACCCTGCTAAACGAGCCTAAAGGATTTGTATTGTGCAGTCACCGACTGGCACAGCTGTCGCTAAGTGATCGTATTCTGGTAATGGCAGCGGGGACAATAATCGAAGACGGGGAACCAGCAGACTTAATAGATGACCCCCAATCTCAATTTAATCGGCAGTTACAAGCCGGCAATTTTGCCGACACCCAAACGATACATAGTAGCGATGCAGAGCATAAAAACCCCTCTGCCTATGCTCCGGGAGCAGCCCATGGATTATAAAAATTTTGTCAGCGCCGAGGAAGTCAGCGCACAGCAAAACAATATCAAAACGTTATTTCGCTTCGTGTCGAGCCTGACACTATTGCGCAAGTTATTGATACCTACACTGTTGATGATTCTATTCGCCGCCGCCACACCACCGTATTTTCTGTGGTTGGTGGGTGAAATGGTGGCCTGTATGGGCGAAGCCAGCTGCCAGGTACAGCACCAAATACTGGGTTGGGAACTTGTCATTCCCGCTACGCTGTCAACTCTAGTGGTGATTTTCCTACTGGCCATGTTCACCCGAGTAGTAGCCTGGTCCGCCTTCGAACTGAGCGGGCAGTGGTCTACCCAGACTATTCAGGCCGATATGATGCGCGCTATCAGCACAACTCAAACCACGTTTTTTGATGCCAATCCTTCAGGCCGGCTGATTAATCGGCTGATCGGTGACTACGGTATGTTGCGACTGGAGGGCGTCATGTCCATCGGCGATACAACTAACGGATTAGCAGAGGTGCTGTGTGTCGGCCTGCTTATTATGCTAGCGCACCCGGTAGCGGGACTGTTAATTATTCCGATAGTACTTCTGTATGTAGCCCTGCAGATGCAACTGGCACCGATGATGAGTCACGCCCGAGAAATTCGCGCGGTAAAAATAGGCGAGGCACTACACCGAGAAACCGACCTTATCGAGGGCCGCACGATTTTTAGCCTGTACAACAAGCAAAAAAACTTGCTGGCCCGCATCCACAAAGCCTTTGGTGCCTCCATGGATATACAATTGTTTTACTGCCGTCTATTGAGTTGGGGCATGTTGTGGATGGGTTTAATATCGGCACTGTACGCGGTCATTGTCTACGGCTTCTTAATATTCGGACTGCAGTCCGGCGCGATCAGCACGGTGCTGGCGGCGGTGATTATTACCGCTGTATTTAACCTCAACAATATATTTTTCGGCCTGGCCTGGGATATGTCGTTTATGGGTGAAACTGCCTCCCACGCCCGGCGGGCATTTTTTATTATCGATTTACCCCACGAAGTGACTCGAGAATCCGCGGTGCACCATGTCGAGGCTGAAGAATTGGCGTTTATACCTGCGCCGGTACTCAGTGGCGATATTTGTTTTGATAACTACAGCATGTCCTATCGCCAGGATAGCCCGCTGATACTCGATAATTTGTCGCTGACCATCCCCGCCGGTAAGAAGGTGGGGATTGTCGGTCGCACCGGTGCCGGCAAGTCGAGTGTTATGCAGGCGCTGTTTCGCATGGTGTATCACCAGGGGGGAGATATCCACATCGGCGGACAATCAATACTCACCGTCGATATTCAGTCTCTGCGCAGGCAGTTTGGGGTGGTGCCGCAGGACCCCTATTTGTTTATGGGAACTGTGCGCTTCAATCTTTTAGGGGATTTGAGTGGATTATCTGATGTTCAGCTCTATGCCGCACTGGCTACCGTCGGTCTTGCCATCGATCTGGATGCCAAGGTGCTAGAGGGCGGTAAAAACTACAGTGTCGGCGAGCGACAGTTACTGTGTTTGGCGCGATTAGTACTGCTGGACAAGCAGTATATTTTGATGGATGAGCCCACCAGTTCACTGGACCGAACCAGCGACGAGCACATCCAGCGATTGCTACACACCGTGCTGGCGGACAGAACAGTGATTACCATCGCGCACCGATTGGAAAGCCTGGCCCACTACGACTTAATTATGGAAATGGCCCAGGGCCAACTGCTACGCCAAGGGCCGCCGTCGAAAATGATGGCACTACTACACAACCGCTATGTTGAAGAGGAGGCGGTATAAGCTCCAGGTCGTTGCCATCACGTGGTGGCAACTTTTTGAGCTGGCGCGGGCAAAAGCACCATCGCACAATAGCCCGCGCAGGCTCCTTTTTCCCCGCAAATAGCCTCTAGCAAGGCCAGTCTTTTACCGCTTAGCCTGTTTATTAGTCGACCTACAGTGCAAGACCTATTACAGTACCAGCTCAATCGAGGCAAGCACCGTAGCGGCCTTGAAAACTACACTAGAGGGACATAACCTCCGCTATATCAACCTCATACTCACTAGTACACTAGGTAGAAACGCAACATGCGAAGGGTAATATTCAACCAAAAGGGCGGTGTCGGAAAATCCAGTATCACCTGTAATCTGGCGGCTATTAGCGCGCGCCGGGGCTTCAAAACACTTGTTGTGGACTTGGACGTGCAAGCCAACTCCAGCTACTACCTTGGACATGAGCAACCGCTTAATCTAGGTTACCAGCAAGATCAAGGTCACAAGTTACTGAGTGAAGGCTCTATTGTCGGCTTGTTCAAGCAGTCCATGGAATTTTTCGCACCTAAAAAAGATCTAATGGAGCATATTGTTGCCACCGAGTTTGAGAACCTCTCACTAATGGCATCGGACCCAGCATTGGATTTAATGGAGCGGGAACTGGAGTCTCGCTATAAAATCTACACTCTGCGGGACGCACTGATCAAACTGGAAGAGCATTTTGATCATATCTATATCGATACCGCGCCGGCCTTCAACTTTTACAGCAAATCGGCCCTAATCGCTGCACAGAGCGTGCTAATTCCCTTCGACTGCGACTCGTTTTCCCGTCAGGCGTTGTACAGTTTACTGCGTAATATCGCCGAGCTGAAACAGGATCACAATAGCGCCCTGGCTATCGGCGGCGTTATTGTCAATCAGTTTAACCGCCAGGCACGCTTCCCTAATGCTTTGGTCAACGAATTACTCGAGGAGGACTTCCCTATTCTCAGCCAGTATATTTCGTCCTCGGTAAAAATGAAGGAATCCCACGGCAGCCAGAAACCGCTGATACACCTGCAGCCAAAACACAAGTTGTCGCTGGAATTCGAGGCACTGTTTGACGAAATCGCAACCCAGCCCAACGGCGACTGAAATACGCCTAGCTGGGCCGATCTCAAGACTCAACAGCGTCGACGCTGTGCAGGGTGACCGAAGCCAGATCGGGCGTCGACAAATCGATGCCCTCCCCCACCGACGCCGTGTAGATCGCCTCGTTAACCCGATAAATCGTGCCCATTAAATGCCGGCGAATAGTGGCGGTGATTTTACTGTTGGGGATGCGCTCAAGATAAAACCACACACTGTATTCCAATGCGTAATTACCGGTATTGGTTAGCGAGCTCTCGAATGGTTTGTGACGATTAATCTTGATATCTGCGTCCTCACAGGCGCTCTCAAAGGCCCGTTGAAACAGCTTTTCAATCCGGCTCTTAAACTGCTGTAGAGCAGCCAGACGCTGCTCGGAGTTACCCTCGAATTGCGGATATCCGATTTGATAAACCAGCTTTCTGCGAACGCCATCGGTACTGGCGATACGGCTTAAATTATCTATTTTACTCTGCACAAAACGGCTATTTTTTACCAGCGTGCGGTGATTATTACGGATATCATAGAGAATAATATAGATAAAGGTCACCTTGTTGATAATGTACTCGTCGCGGTAACCGTCGACCACCACCACATCGCCATCCTCCAACATTTGGGTATTGAGAATAATCAAACCACTGATAATATCCGGCGCCCAGACACTGCTAGTAAAAGCCAAAAAGGCGGCAATAATACCGAAAATACCGGTGGTTTCCAGCAAACTATTAGCCCCCCAGATAACAATAAGCGCATAGATAGTGCTAATGACGATCAGGATAAGTAAAACAATATTGACCAGGCGACTGCTATAGGTCTCCACAAACAGTGTTCTTTCGTCCAACTCCTTTTCCAGACCAAATTTTTTCAGCAGTATAAATGAGCTAATACTGTACAGTAACAAGCTGGCGTACAGCGCCATCAATGTTACCCCCGCCTTGATAAAATAGTGCTGATAGTCGGGGCTAAAAGACAGTAACAATAAATCGAGCAACTGCAATACCATCACCAGTACATTCAGGTAGCGCAGAATACGCACCTTGGAATCGCCCTCCCTGCCATACTCGACAATAGCTAATAATGGCTTGGCAAAGGCAAACAGCAGCGCGTTGACGGCAAAAATCACCCCGTGCGCCAGCCATTGTAGTTGGCTTAGTTCAGGGATAAGAACGTCGAATGAGGACAAGACAGGCTCCTGGGCACGATTTGCGGTATTCTTGGGAATGGATTCCCTATATCATCGGACAGATCAGTATAGGTGAAAACTGGCTATGCAACAGAACAAATTTTTTGGGGACAGTAATGAGTGACAACGACACAAACGCGGATAATACCATTGATATCAACTTACTAGAGCTGGTCAATATAGCGGCAAACTCGATGGACCAGTTGTTTATTCGGGCCAGTAAAGAGCAGGCCAAGGCCACTTTTAAGGGCCTGAAAAATGGAAAAACACATCATCTTGGAAAGGTTAAAATTGCAGGCGTTATCGAACCGACGGTAAGTATAAGTCTCGACTATAGCGAATTTTGCGGCCCTGGTTTCAATTTTGACGTTTTTACTGTGGCGCTTTCGGCGATGTTACGCCAACTGGCAGCCAAGTTTAAAGCCAAAGACGAAATGAATATTCTGCCAGGAGAAAACAATAGCCAGCTTATTCACGTACCGGGTATAGTAAAAACGGCACAGCAGTTCAATGTGCTAGTATTTGCCATCGAACTGGGACAGCTGCAAAAAATCAACTTTAAACTGATGTTTGTCGACCCCGAACAGTACCCGGCATTGTCTACGGAGCAGCAGCCCGCGGGCGAGTCCGCTGAGGAACCCGCTCACAATTAGTGCACACTCATAGCGTAAACGACGCCTTCAATCACTTCGATGATAGATTTATTAAGCAGTGACCCGCTGTTGCGCGAGCCAATCGTTGATGGCCAGCCCGGTTCCCATATTCCATCCTCTTAACTCGCTGACAGGCACAATTTTGTGATCGTCCAATTCGTGGTTGAGCTTGATTTGGCCAGCGGCGCGAACATGGTAAGCAACAATCACTTGATTCTGCCGATCGAAGGGGTACACCCCGACCAGTGTAGTCTCCAGCGCGTGAAGATTGAGCTCTTCTAGGGTTTCTCGCTCGGCGCATTTCAAGGGATCTTCTCCTGATTCCAGAAATCCAGTGATGATCGAATAAAAGGTTTTGGGCCAAGCTACATTGTGCGCCATCACCACACCACCATCCACTTCGACAATCATCGCCACCACCGGTGTAGGATTGTTCCAAAACACAAAACCACATTGATTATCGGGACAACCGTTGCGGATTTCACCGTCAACTAAGATTTCGGCTAACTGACTTGCACATTGTGGACAGTACTTCATTCTCACGCCTCTTATGCTTGCTATAAGCTAATTTGGTTAATGGCCTGATGCGGGATCAATGCCTTCGTAGACACATTCTGCCATAATGACGCCCGCCTGCACTAGACTAAATATCAAGCGAGACAAGTTATGGACTTACAGCTCAATAGTAGAACCGCTTTGGTGACCGGCAGTAATCGCGGCACCGGTCTTATTATCGCCACTACTCTGGCCGCCGAGGGCGCCCAGGTGATCTACCACAGCAACGAGAAAAACGCGGCACCTGCAGGTGTTGATGCGGTATGGGGCGACATTCGCAGCGATGACGGTGCCGCACAGGTATTGAGTCAACTGGCCGAGCACGGTGCAGACATCGACATTCTTATCAATAACTACGGCACTACGTCACGGGGCAGCTGGGATAAGTCCTCCGCCTCAGATTGGATAGACATGTACCAAACGAATGTATTGTCTGCACTGCGATTAATTCAGGGCCTGACACCGTCGATGAAAGCGCAGCGCTGGGGCCGTATTGTGCAACTAGGCACCATTGGCAGCCATCGTCCGAATGCAATAATGCCGCATTATTATGCCGCCAAAGGAGCTATGGCTACCATGGGAGTTAGCCTGGCCAAAGAGTTGGCCAATACCGGAATTACTGTCAACACGGTATCACCGGGCCTCATTCGTACACCGGAATTGGAGGCCAGCTTTCGCAAGAGAGGCCAGCGGGAGGGCTGGGGCGACAGCTGGCACGAGATCGAGGCCAAAGTAGTTGAATTGAATTTCCCTAACCCCAGCGGCCGTATAGCCGAGCGCGAGGAAGTTGCAGAATTGGTCGCCTTTTTATGCGGCAACCGAGCCGGCATGATCAACGGTCAGAATATTCGTATCGACGGCGGCTCGGTAGACTACGTATGATGGCCGCTAGCCCCACGGGCTGACCTTGAGACAAGCAGCGGCAGCAACTTCGCTACTGCGACTCTAACAGCCGAATACAGCGATCTTCGATGGTTATACGCCGTTGTTTGTACAGCGCACCTACAGCCTTTTTATACATTTTTTTGCTGACTTTAAAGATAGCGTAAATCGATTCCGGTGGGCTCTTGTCGGTAATCATTAACACTCCTTCGTTCTCGATCAGCATGGCCACTATACGCTCGGCCAACTCGGCGACATCGCCAGCGCCCTGCTGGTATAGCGTTAAATCAATTTTATTGTCGCTTCGTATACGCTTGATATAGCCAGATAATCGCTGGCCCTTCTTAAGCGTCTGAAACAATTCGTTAGAGTACAAAACACCCCAATGGCTGTGGTCGACAATGGCCTTATAACCCAGCTCGGTAGTATCGGCAATCAACAGCTCGACCGCTTGATTGGCGCAAAATGTGCTAGATTCTTCGCTGAGATATTTTTCGATGCGTGTGGTGGCGACAATTCTCTCGGTCTGGTCATCCAGAAACAGATAAACCATCACTCGCCGGCCCTCTTCCGGCAGGTATTTATGCTCACTATAGGGCAGTAGCACATCCTTATCCAAACCCCAGTCCAAGAACGCACCAACCGGATTGATCGACACCACCTTTAACCAGGCAAATTCACCGACCATTGCCAGGGGCTGTTCGGTGGTGGCTACTAAGCGATCTTCGGAGTCCCAATAAACAAAAACATCTAGCAAGTCCCCCAACTCAGTCGCCGCGGCAACATAGCGGCGTGGTAACAGTATATTGCCGTAGTCACCACCGGCCAAATATAGGCCATGCTCGACCCGTTTGACGACCTCTAAACGATTCACTCTGCCGATATCAACCATCTACGTGTTCTCTTAGCTAACGAATGGACGGGGCCTTATACCTCGTAGTCGATCAGGTGGCGCTGTTCAAAGATCGAGCGCACGAAAGGCAATATTGCGGTATGCACCGGATGCTGTGCATAGACCTCTAGCGCCGCTCTGGACTCTAGTTCCGAGTACAGGGCCACATCAACAGAATCGGCGGTGGCGGAGTAATCGACACCCAACTCAACCTTGATCAGCCCGGGGATCTTACCGTTCATGCCCTCAATCAGAGCCTTGGCCTTAACGATATTCTCCTCCTTACTGCGCCCATCTACCTCGTCTTTCAGTCTAAATAGTATTATATGTTTAATCATCGATAGCTCTCTGTGCTTGTTAACGTCGCGATCAGTAACGGCTATGTTATTAAGGCTATGCCACTAACTACAGGCTGGCCGCCTCTGCCTCCGCCGTATTTTCACCGCCAAAGGCAGTGGTCAACGCGCTAATAAAACCCGACAAAGTCAGGGTCATAATGGAGAAGTCCACATCAAATTGCTCGGCAGCACTGTCGGTATCAATTTGGCCAGCCTTTTCCTGCACGATATCGCCGAAGCTAAGGCGTTTGATAGCCAGCGTATCGTCGATAACACACTCGACCCCTGAGTCCCAGCAAAGCCCCAGCTTACTGACATACATACCACTTTTAATATGGTTATTAATGTCGACAGAATCCAACTCCTGGTGCTTGCAGCGAATAACACCGGCTTCGTCGCTGGGGTCACGCAACTCGCACTCGTGGCCCAGAGAAAAACCGGAGGCTACCTCACCGTTCTTCAACCAGTCGGTCATCACCTGCTGGGGCATATTTTTTGCCGTGAGTGGAATAACGGGTAGACTGTCAATAGAGTCTCGCAGGCAGTTCATTAAGTCCTCAGCTCGGCTAGCGGATGAGGCATCAATGATCAACAGTCCCTCCTTGGGGGCGATATAGGCAAAGTGTTTGGAAGACTTGCTAAACGCCCTGGGCAGTAGGCTAAAGGTGATTTCCTCTTTAAGCGTTTGCCGTTCTTTGCGGCCGACACCGCGGCCTTGTTCTTGTTGAATTAATTGCACCTGCAGCTCCATCTGCTCGTTGACAACCGCGGCGGGCAAAATCTTGTCTTCCCGTTTTGCGCAAATCATCATATAGCCGTTGGCACTGTGCACGTACTCTACCCCCTCTTCGCCATTGGCCAGCCGACCGATTGGCGGTACCCAACCGTAGCGCGACGGGTCCTGGCTGCCACAGGGTGTGAAAGCTGTGGCCTCCAGCGCAGCTGCCAATTGCTCGGCAGATAGATCGAAG
>Ga0209395_1000152_pt1 | contig 105967 bp, 85 predicted proteins | sample GOMGulsemesocosm_3_FD_184635 | JGI IMG/M metagenome (GOLD analysis project Ga0209395, IMG submission 184635) | Methane-oxidizing microbial communities from mesocosms in the Gulf of Mexico - GOM9D Gulf of Mexico (SPAdes) (version 2) | ecosystem: Environmental > Aquatic > Marine > Cold seeps...
TAGTCGAAAATATAAAAGCGCGTAACCGAGTGCTTAAATTCAACGGTGTTCTACCAATGTTTCAGCACACAAAAAATAACGTGTGGGGACAACTAACAGTATATTATACGGAATTCACGATAATAACGGAACGCCGCAGTTTAAAACTACAACAAGAGTAGTAAATATTTGTTTAAAATGCAAAGACATATGCAGGAAATCAAATTATATACGTCATTTTTATTATGTAGAAAGATTGAATTGCGGCATACATGGCATGGCTAAGATATGTATGCCGCACCGTTGCTTTATTTTAATTATTAAACTCATTAGGTTAACAAAAAAGCTACGTAGAAAGCGTGCGTGCCACGCGCTCGACAATAACGTAAAATTTGCTATTTTGTTCAAAAACCATTATAACTGTATAAATAACCAGCATAACAAGGGTCGGTATTATGATGTTAAAATCTCCATTTTTAGAATCATTACGCGACGTTATGCGCGTAAAACGCTATAGCCTTCAAACTGAAAAAATCTATTTATATTGGGTAAAATATTACATATTATTTAACAACAAGTGCCATCCTAAAGATCTAGGTGAAAATGAGCTCAATCACTTCTTAACCCACTTAGCTGTTAATCGAGGTGTAAGTGCGGCTACCCAAAATCAAGCATTGTGCGCCATCGTATTTATGTATAAAAATTTATTATCAACAAAACTAGAAGGAATTAACTTTTCATACGCCAAGAAACCAAAGAGTATCCCAACCGTTCTATCTCCCAAACAAGTAGCTACAATCATTCAGCATTTACCAAGCCCATTTCAACTTATTGTGTCAATACTGTACGGTTCAGGACTTCGCTTGAATGAGGCTCTACGACTTCGGATCAAAGATATTGATTTTTCCAACAAATCAATATTTATATTTCGTGGAAAAGGACAGAAAGACCGAATTACACTACTTCCGAATGAATTAGAAAGCTCAATAAAAAGGCAAATTAAGCATGCTAAAGATGTCCATCTGCGAGATCTAAAAAATGGATTTGGCTTAACGTCTGTGCCAGCGTCGCTACACCGTAAATATCAAGACGCGATGAAAGACTTCGCGTGGCAATTCCTTTTCCCATCTACAACAAAATGTCAACATCCCATAGACGGTTATATTTGCCGCCACCACATTCATCCCAGCTCTTTATCACGTCAGTTACGTAACGCTACGGTAAAGTCTGGTGTCACTAAAAAAGTATCAGCTCACACTTTTAGACATAGTTTTGCGACTGCTTTACTGATCAACGGCACGGACATTAGAACAGTCCAAACTTTGTTAGGGCATAGTGATTTAAGAACTACCGAAATATACACTCATGTAATTGGTCAGCGCCATGCAGGCACTATCAGTCCCTTTGATAAGATTGCCGATGTAGATTAACGTAAGCAGTATCGCTATGATTACTTCGTCGCAATAAAAAAGGCTACCGAAGTAGCCTTTTAAAAATGTCTGATTTAGTTAACCTACATTGACACGTGCATTACGGAACATTCGCATCCATGGGCTATCTTCTTTCCATTCATCAGGGTGCCAAGAGTTTGCAACAGCGCGGAATACACGCTCAGGATGCGGCATCATAATAGTGACACGACCATCTGTGGTGGTTAAGCCTGTGATGCCGGCAACCGAACCGTTAGGGTTGGCTGGGTAGTTTTCTGTTACTTGACCATGGTTATCAACGTATTGCAGCGCAACCGTACCACTCGACAATGCTGCATCAATAGCCTGTTGGTTTTTAAATTCAGCGTGGCCTTCACCGTGTGAGACAGCGATAGGCATGACAGAACCCGCCATTCCATCTAAGAATAGCGATGGACTTTTTTGCACTTCGACTAAGCTAAATCTTGCTTCAAAACGCTCTGATTTGTTCTGTACAAAGTGTGGCCATAAATCACTTCCTGGAATTAATTCCTTAAGGTTTGACAACATTTGACAACCGTTACACACACCAAGGCTGAAGGTATTATCACGGCTGAAAAAGTCGCTGAACTGGCCGCGAGCTAGACCGTTAAACAAGATTGATTTTGCCCAACCTTCACCAGCACCAAGTACATCACCGTATGAGAAGCCGCCACAAGCAACCATGCCGTGGAAGTCTTCTAGTGAAATGTTACCAGCTAATACGTCAGACATGTGCACATCTTTAGCGGCGAAGCCTGCACGATTAAACGCAGCAGCCATCTCAACATGTGAGTTAACGCCTTGTTCTCTCAAAATAGCGACTTGCGGCTTGGCACCTTTAAGGATAAACGGCGCAGCAACATCTTGGTTTAGATCAAAGCTTAAGTTGGCGTGAAGGCCAGGATTGTTATCATCTGTCTTCACTGCATACTCTTGTTCAGCACAACTTGGGTTGTCACGTAGCTTTTGCATTTCAAAACTGGTCGCTGACCACAACTTACGTAAGTCGCTGCGTTTGGCACTAAATATTGCTTCACCGGCGACGCTGACGTTAATATTGTTATCACTATTTAATGAGCCAATAATACCGCTAACATCACGTAAACCGTTTTGTGCAAGCACCAAGTTAACCGCGTCTAAATCACTGTTTAACACTTGGATAACACAACCTAGTTCTTCGTTGAACAATTGTGCTAACGCATCGCCTGCGCCAAGTTCTAGGTTAACACCGGTGTTACCAGCAAACGCCATTTCAGTCACTGTAGTAAATAAGCCACCGTCAGAACGATCGTGATAGGCCAGCAATTTATCTTGTGCTAATAATGTTTGCACACTATCAAACAGGCCTTTCAATAATGCCGGGCTATCGAGATCAGGGGTCACGTTACCTAATTGCTTATACACTTGCGCGAGCGCCGAACCGCCTAAACGGTTTTGACCAGCGCCCAAATCGATAAGCATTAGGCTACTATCGCCTTTATCGGGTCGAAGTTGCGGCGTTAGTGTTGTACGCACGTCTGTTACTGGCGCGAATGCGGTCATAATCAATGATAATGGCGCGGTAACGCTTTTATCTTCACCTGCTTCATTCCATTGGGTTTTCATCGACATTGAGTCTTTACCCACTGGAATAGTAATACCGAGAGCAGGACATAGTTCTTCGCCAATCGCCTTTACGGCTTCGTATAAGCCCGCATCTTCACCCGGATGGCCAGCTGCAGACATCCAGTTAGCAGACATTTGGATTTGGCTGATGGCACCAATTTGTGCGCTTACTATATTAGTTAATGATTCAGCAACCGCCATGCGAGCAGAAGCGCCAAAGTTAATCAACGCTAATGGGGTACGTTCGCCCATCGCCATTGCTTCACCAGCGTATGTGTCATAACTTGCAGCAGTTACCGCAACGTTAGCTACTGGCACCTGCCAAGGACCAACCATTTGGTCACGCGCGACTAAACCGGTCACGGTGCGATCTCCAATGGTAATTAAGAAGCCTTTATCAGCAACGGTCGGTAGGCTAAGAACGCGAATAACAGCATCGTCAACACTTACATCACTAAAGTCTAGCTCGTCACCGTTAACCACTTGTGTCATAACATCACGGCTCATTTTAGGCGGTTTACCTAACAAGACGTCCAATGGCATATCGATTGGCGTGTTTTGATGATGGCTATCGGTCAATGTGAGGTGCTGCTCTTCTGTTGCCGTTCCAACCACTGCGTAAGGCGCGCGTTCGCGTTTACATATCGCGTCAAACTCTGCTAATTTTTCCGGCGGAATAGCCATCACATAACGTTCTTGTGATTCATTACACCAAATTTCATGGGGCGCCATGCCCGGCTCGTCGTTCGGCACGTTACGCAGTTCAAAGTTAGCGCCACGACCACCGTCATTCACTAGTTCAGGGAACGCATTTGAGATACCACCAGCACCAACATCATGGATAAAGGCGATAGGATTATCTTCACCTAGCTGCCAACAGCGGTCGATAACTTCCTGACAACGACGCTCCATTTCTGGATTTTCACGTTGCACCGATGCAAAATCAAGATTTTCAGCAGACTGGCCAGAGGCCATTGATGACGCTGCGCCGCCGCCAAGGCCAATGTTCATTGCTGGACCGCCAAGCACGACAAGCTTTGCGCCTACCGGGATTTCGTCTTTTTGAACGTGTTGGTCGCGAATGTTACCCAGACCGCCAGCAATCATAATTGGCTTGTGATATCCACGCACTTCAATACCATTGTGGCTGTTTACTTGCTCTTCGTAAGTTCTGAAATAACCACAAATAGCAGGACGACCGAACTCATTGTTAAATGCTGCGCCGCCCAATGGTCCGTCAATCATGATATCGAGGGCTGATACAATACGCCCAGGCTTACCAAAATCGGTTTCCCAAGGTTGAGTCGCGCCAGGAATACGGAGATTTGACACAGTGAAACCGTTTAAGCCGGCTTTTGGCTTAGAGCCGCGACCTGTCGCGCCCTCGTCTCGAATTTCACCGCCGTTACCCGTAGCAGCGCCAGGGAACGGCGAGATAGCGGTTGGATGGTTATGGGTTTCAACCTTCATTAGTATATGAATGTCTTCTTGATTATATTCATATTCACGAGTTTGGGGGTCAGGGAAGAAGCGACCTGCTTTTGAGCCAACCATGACCGACGCATTGTCTTTGTAGGCTGACAATACGTTCTCAGGTGATTTTTCAAACGTGTTCTTAATCATTTTAAATAATGATTTTTCTTGTACAGCCCCATCAATGGTCCAATCGGCATTGAATATTTTATGGCGACAATGCTCTGAGTTTGCTTGGGCAAACATCATTAGTTCAATATCGTTAGGATTACGATTTAAGCCTTTAAACGAGGTGACTAGATAATCAATCTCATCATCAGCAAGTGCCAAGCCCATCTCAGTATTAGCGCTAACAAGCGCTTGTATACCGCCGTCAAGAATATCAACACTGCGCATTTCACCAGGCGCAGCGCTGACAAATAAGTTACTCGCAAATGCAAAATCATCGCTAACCACTTCCATCATCCGGTCATGCAATAAGCTTGTTAGCGTTTCACGTTGGGCGGATGTTAATTCGCCCTCAACATAATAGGCAATACCGCGTTCTAAGCGCTTAACTTGGCTTAGACCACAATTGTTTGCGATATCGGTTGCCTTTGACGACCACGGCGAAATTGTGCCTGGTCGCGGCGTCACTAAATATAACTGGCCAGCCGGCGTATGCTCGGCAATCGTTGGGCCATAGGTCAATAACTTATTAAGTTTTTCCAATTCAGGAGCAGACAACGCATCGCTTAAATCAGCGAAATGTGCATATTCTGCGTAAATGTTAGTAACTGGCAATGACAACTCTGTTGCGCTTGCTAGCAGTTTATTTGTACGAAATTCTGAAAGGGCCGGGGCTCCGCGAAGGATTTCCATAAAGATATTCACCAATTAACAGTAGATGGGATAAAATTCCGCGCTATTATAAGTGAAATAGCTCACAAAATTAACCATAAATGTGAAGTTTCTCACATCCTATTTTATTTGTGATATTGTTAGCACAGATATTCATGGTAAAAAACGTTGTTTATAGAGGTTAAATCGTTGATTAATAAAGTGTGCAAAATACAATTCTTTCGTTCATGTAGTGCGCTAGTATTATCAATTTTTCTTATCAGCTGTACGCCAGCACCGGACATTGCACAGTTAGATGAAATTAAGCGTCGTAACACCCTCGTTATTGGAACACTGTATAGTCCCGCGAGTTATTTCTCAAATAGCCATACGTCCAGTGGGATGGAGTATGAACTCGCCCAAAATTTCGCTGCGGGGTTAGGGGTCGAATTACAAGTCGTCGCCAATGCCGACCTTGATCGACTTTTTACCATGCTCAATGAAGGGAAAATCGACATTTTAGCGACTGGACTAACCGTCACCGACAAACGCATTAATCAGATGCGATTTGGTCCGCCCTATTACCGTGTTTCCCAGCAATTAGTCTATAAGCAAGGTAAGAAGCGACCGCGTAAATTCAGCGATCTTACCGGTAACCTCACTGTGTTAGCTAATAGTAGCCACCAAGAAACCTTAACCAAATTAAAGCAACAACACCCATCATTAACATGGCATACCAACAATAAACTCAATCCAGACCAAATCCTCAAAGAAGTGATTGAGGAGCGCATCGACTACACCATTGTTGACTCCACGGTACTCGCCCGTAATCGTCGCCTGTATCCTGATTTAAGTTTGGCGATGACGGTCGAGGAAGACAAACCGATTGCGTGGGCGATATCTAAGTTTACCGACGACTCATTGTATAGTGAGATTATTAGTTTTTTTGGTGAACATCAAAGTGATGGCGACCTTATCCAGCTCGAAGAAAAATACTTCGGTCATGTGCAACGCTTTGACTATGTCGATACGCGAGCCTTTATTAAGGCAATTGGCAGTAAGCTCAAAAAATATCAAATCCTATTTGAAATTAATCAGGGACAACTTCAGTGGGAGCAACTAGCCGCGCTATCCTATCAAGAGTCTCATTGGAATCCGAAGGCCAAATCTCCCACCGGCGTTCGTGGAATGATGATGCTCACATTACCTACCGCCAAGCAAATGGGGGTTAAAAGCCGACTCGATGCCGAACAAAGCATCAAGGGTGGCGCCCAATATTTACAGCAACTGCTGCGACGATTACCGCAATCAATTCCAGCAGATCAACGATTTTGGTTCGCATTAGCGTCGTATAATGTTGGCTACGGTCATCTGATGGATGCACGACGGCTCGCGGTGACCTTAAATAAGGATCCCGACAGTTGGACTAGCTTAAAATTATTACTCCCATTATTAGAAAAAGCTAAATACTATAAAAAGTCCCGATATGGCTATGCGCGAGGTCGTGAAGCAGTCCACTATGTCGATAATATACGCCGCTATTATGAAACGCTTAAAGCGATGAATATAACCAGTGTGTTGGCCGAACCCGCCTTAGAAATCGCAGCACGCATCGACTCACTAACCCAAAAAGAAATAACGTCTTTACGAATTGAGAAACTACGAGGCACTATTGATAAATAATACCATTATTTTTTACTACGTTAAATCAACAGCATAGAGCTGGAACATTAACTGCTCTTGAATGAAAAAGATTGGCAATAAGTAATAAATAGGCTATTTTATTGTTCACCTCTAACATTAGTACAACTAATTAAATTATTGAATATTAATGCCCCACATAAATTAACGATCACGGTGTTGTTCTTCATCGCTCAATTACCGTACGTGGTCTTCATCGACCAGCAACACAAGAACAGTTCAATAAAACGATTGAGATTAGACAAGTTTTGGGCTAGCGTATTACGTCGTGAACAATGGATGTCAGTCAACATTAATGGAATTATATGACTCAATTATACAGTGTAAAGAAACATAATAATGTAGCTGATAAGCTCGCTGCCTTAACTAGTAGCATCGCGTTAGTCATCGTTGCTGTTGGACTCTTTTATGCATTAGGCACCATAAATTCAACCATCGCGCAGTTAACCTCAACCGAAATTGATCAAAAACGTGTATTCATTAACCGCATAAAGCCCATATTCGAAAGTATCAGCCAATTAGATGAGTCATTAAGTGAAAACCAGCGTACGCAATTACTGAACCAAGCCAGTGAAGCTGAAACAGCGGTGCGGACGATGCAAGCAATGCCTTTGTTAACGACAACCGAAGGCACACGGTTAATTGCTCTCAGCGCAGCTCTCAGTCGCATAACGTCAAGTCTACGTACTCAAGATATATCAGTGCAAGATTTTAGTAGCGCTGCCATGCACAAACTCAATGACTCGGCGAAGAAAGGATTACTGGAGCTGACCGAATCGATAACTAGCCAAGCACTCAATCAACAACAACTATCACAGCAGAAGCTCTCTTACTTAGTGATTTGGTGTTTGATCGGCTTTGTCGCCGTCATATTATTCAGCTATTTAATTATTCGTTATCTTATGCTGCTGAGTCGTTATCACAATACCGTTGAGTATTTACCCGCAACTAAACATGATATGGAATCGATCTTCTTGCATTTACCGGAATCGACGTTAGTCCTCGACATCGCAGGTAATATCATTTACGCCAACAAACAGGCGTATCAGTTCTCAAATTATAGCGAGGAGCAGCTGGCCCCAATGCACATTGGTCAATTAATTAGTCACTCCAACAACAGTCTATTTGACAAAAAAGTGAAAGAGTCAAGTGAGCAAGGCACCATCGAAGTAATCGTTAGTTTTCTACCCAAAGATCGGCCTGTAATACCCACCAAATTAAAGATATGGACTCAGTTAGTTAATGATGTGCCATTAACGATGGTAACTATGGCTAGCGTGGCTGTACAACAGCAAGAAGAAAACGAATTTAATGTCAGTTATCAGATGCTTAATCATTCCGAACTGTTGTCAAATATTGGTTCCTGGCGTTGGGATTTTGGCACCGACAAACTGTTTTGGTCTGACCAAGTCTATAAAATTTACGGTTATGAGTCCAACGAACTAGATATTAACAACGACATAATTCTCAGCTTAGTACCGCAACAAGAGCGAGAAGACGTGAGTGACTCAATGAATGAATCCATGATATTCGGTAAGCCGTATGATCACACTCATCATATTATTAAGAAAGATGGCACCCTAGTCATGGTTCGCCAACAAGCCGTTATTGTCAGAGATACCGATGAAAAAGCGATTGGCATGATGGGGTGTTTGGCCATCGTAGAACAAGAATCGATAGCCTGTGATCAGCAACTATTTATCACCGCGACCGATGCCATGATTATCACCGACTCATCGGGTAAGGTAGAACGAGTCAACCCTGCTTTTGTTCGAATGACCGGTTATAGCGAGAACAATGTCGTGGGTAATCCTATCAGCCAAATTAGCCGAGGTCCCTATTTTGATGAGGAAATTTACACCAACATATTAAAAGAAGTAGCCAGCAAACAGCGTTGGGAGGGAGAACTGTGGAATAGTAAAGCAAACGGTATTGTATACCCAACCTACCAATATTTTGAACAATTAAATAGTAAAGAAACACAACAAGTAAAATACTTGTGTCGTTTTAACGACATTAGCGAACAAAAACACGTTGCAGAGTTGCTTTCTAATCATTCTATCGAAAACCTCACTAAACTACCTTCACGTAATGTACTTTTTGACCGCATCACTCATGCGATTAAACGCCATGAACGAGATAATAAGAGCACAGTCGTTATCCTGTTGAGCTTAGATGCTAACATCGTCCCAGACAAACATTTGTTACAATGCGTATCAAGCCGCCTCAAGGATATTACGCGCTCCCACGATAGTATCGCTCGCTTTGGGGTCTACGAGTTTATCATCGTACTCGAAGGGATCACCAACCCTGAAGATGCTTACATTGTGTCAGACAAAATAGCAAAAAGCTTTGAAACCCCATTTGAGAGCAATGAAGCTAAAATCGGCCTAGCGTGTAATATCGGCATTGCAATGCATCCGCTCCATTCGGCCAATGACGTGTTACTGCTCAATTATGCTGATGCGGCCATGCAATATGCCAAAGCGAATGACAACGCAAATATTCAAGTATTTAACGAGAAGATTCTTAAAGATTACAATGAAACCCAACATCTTAACAATCAACTGCAACGCGCTATTGACTTAAAAGAGCTGTCGGTCCAATTTCAACCAATAATGGATTTAAATGACCAGGCTGTATCGATTGCCGTCGCCCATATTCGTTGGCATCATGCTGCATACAATAACACTCAAACATACCAATTTATTGATGCTGCTAAAAATGGAAAACTGCGGGAACCTCTACATTTTTGGCTACTAAGTCACGCACTCGAACAAGCGACGCAATGGCCAAATCACGATTTAGCTACCATTAAATTACAAATTAAGGTGGTTAAAGAACAACTCAATAAGACGGGATTAGCATTAAACGTCAAGGCGCTGCTCAATCAGTATCATTACGCCCCCTCACGCCTTATTTTGGAGCTTGAAGCAGCTGCAATTAATGAACTGTGTGATATTGCACAACAAGAGATCACCTCCCTAAAAGCTCTGGGCGTGACATTTAATGTCAGCTCATTTGATGGTCCGCAACAAACGCCGATAGAAAAGCTCAGCGCGCTAGAAGTTGATAGTTTAACCAGTGTTAAACGCTCGCTGACCGATGTTTCACAAGGCACTGATTACATCAAAGTCACTGAACAATTACTGGTGGCAATCGAAGAGCATAATATCTACCCAACATCACAAGCGTGGATAAAAAATGCCTGCACCATAGATATTAATCCGATCGCGTCCGAACACGGCATCACCTACTTAGTCTGTGATTCGGTACCCAACGACAAGTTAATCATGCTAGCACACCTCCTAAAATCTAAATCAACCGCCTAAGCCACCCAGTGATAGGAGCGCACGCTTCTATCACTCATTTACCAATCAATGCCCCGCTCTCAACCTCGCCTATTCATCGTTTTTTCAATCATCGATGATAGCTTCATTCCTAATCCGCGGGGCCTTGTCGCTAACTTTAGAATAACCCCATGATTGACAAGATCATTAATTAATCACACTATTAATATTGAGCCTTTCAGGCTTGAAGATAAATTGCTAATGAGTGGCGTTGTTAAGCGCGCCAGTCTTCTCAACCAAGATGCACGTTTTATAGCGATGGAATAGCAGTTAATTTCGGTGAACCATTGATTAAAATCAATACATTACCGTCCCACAAGGAACACAATATAAACATAAGCACATGTCTATATTGGGCATGTAAAATATGTACACTTGGAGTAAAGATGAAAATTGAAAAGGCATTCGCATTAAGCGCAATCGCGCTCTCTGTTGCTGGATTAAACCCAGCACACGCTGGTATCAACGACAATCTCGTTAAAGCAGTTAAAGAATCGACTGTTGCTACCACCTTTCGCTATCGCGCTGAATTAGTCGACCAAGAAGGATTTGACGAAAATGCATTGGCGTCAACGTTAAAAACTCGGGTTAGTATTACCAGTGGAAAGATTGCTAAGTTCTCGGCCAAGATAGAAGTTGATAATGTCTCTGCGCTGGGGCACGACAAATTTAACAGCACAGTCAACGGTCACACCCAATATCCAGTAGTTGTCGATCCACAAGGCACCGAACTAAACCAAGCATTTATCCAATACACCGGCGATGATAAAGCCGTGGTCATTGGTCGACAACGTATCGTGTTAGACGATCAACGATTTGTCGGTGGTGTAGCCTGGCGTCAAAACGAACAAACTTATGACGGTTTTCGTCTCAAGACAGCACTCAGCGACAACTTAAAAGTTGACGCGAGCTATGTTTATAACGTCAACCGAATTTTTGGTGAAACTAGCGCTAAGTCAGATCTTCACGGCAATATAGTGCTGGTTAACGCAAAATACGCGTTCAATAAAAGCCATAGTATTAGTGTCTATGATTACAGCCTCGATTTTGACCAAGCCGCCGGAGCCTCAAGCAATACCATCGGTGCTACCTACAACGGTAAATTTGGCAATGTTAGTGTTAAAGCAGGCTACGCGACACAAAACGACATTGGCGATCGCAGTGATTTCAGTGCCAATTATTATATTATTGAAGCGATGGTCAGATTAGATGGTTACAAGTTCGGTGCAGGTTACGAAGTGCTCGGCAGCGATGATGGCCAAACAGCCTTTTCTACGCCACTAGCAACACTCCATAAGTTCCAAGGCTTTGCCGACAAATTCTTAGGCACGCCTACCGACGGGATCAAAGACTTGTACCTTAAAGGTGCCACTCAAGTCGGTGATATTAACCTGTCTGCCGCATTGCATTTCTACACGAGCGACCATGGTGACACTGATTACGGCGATGAGATAAACATTGCCGCCAAATATAAGTTTAATAAACACGTTGGCGGCTTATTAAAACTTGCCTCTTATGCTGACGATGAGTATGCCACTGACACCACCAAAGTGTGGCTAATGGTCACAGCGAAATATTAAGCTGTTTAAGTTAGATTGACACAGATCAACTCTGGTTAGTTCTGGTCGAAATAACCAGCTCTTTGCCTTTAGTAGCATACGCTTGCGCCTTGCTACTACAGGCAATTCTAGGTAGTATTGAATACTAGTTTTATCGCCGAGTTTATTATTCTCCCCTCTTTTATGAGTACGAATATTAAGCCGTGGCTATTTTAGCCACCAGGGTTAGTTTGGAAACGAATTGGCCTCCCGACATTGGAAAGGTGAACATGTTACAAGATACCTATGGACGCAAGTTTAGTTATTTGCGACTCTCGATCACTGACGTTTGTAATTTCAGTTGTGATTACTGTCTACCCGACGGTTATCAACGCTGCCACAATGAAAAGTTCCTATCCTTAGCTGAGATAAAAACGCTGGCGACCAGTTTTAGTAGTCTGGGGATAGAGAAAGTCCGCATCACCGGTGGTGAGCCATCGTTACGCAAAGATTTACCGCAAATTATTCGTACCATCAAGAACACACCGGGGATCAAAACGGTCGCACTGACCACTAACGGTTATAAACTTACCGAACAATTGCCAGTGTGGATTGAAAACGGCCTCGATAACCTTAACGTCAGTATTGACTCGTTTGAACCAAAAAGCTTCAAACTGATCACAGGACACAACAAACTCCAAGAAATACTCGACGGAATCGAACATGCCCTAAACGATGGCTTTCACAACATTAAGATCAACACCGTCCTGATGAAAGAGCACAGCGCTAATCAGCTGCAACAATATTTCGATTACATCAAGCACCGACCGATCAGTCTGCGTTTTATCGAATTGATGCAAACAGGTGACAATGAAGCGTTTTATCAAGCGCAGCACGTTAGCGGCCAGCATATCAAAAATCAGTTATTTTCCCAAGGTTGGGTTCAAGTTATTCAAGATAAAACGGCGGGCCCAGCGCAGGTCTTTTCACATCCAGATTACCAAGGGACGATTGGCCTAATCATGCCCTATGCTAAAGACTTTTGTAGCACCTGTAATCGCCTGCGTATCAGTTCATTAGGCAAACTACATCTGTGTCTTTTTTCAGAGCAGGGATTATCCCTCAAACAATTTCTAGCCGATGACGATCAAGAAGGCTTAAACACCTATATCACCGCACAACTTGCGGATAAACACGCGACCCATTACTTGACTGAAGGCTTGACCGGCGCAACCAAGCATTTATCGATGCTAGGCGGTTAATAATGAGCGAGAACTGTATCGGCTTAGTACTGGCTGGCGGACGCTCCTCACGGATGGGGGAAAACAAAGCCTACCTAACGAGAAACAACCAAACAATGCTTGAGTATGCAACATCGCAACTGTTGCTCGCTGGCGTGAGCAAAGTTGTTGTGTCTGGAAATAACAGTGGCGGCCTTGCCGACATCGTTAACGACGGAGGTCCATTGGCAGGCGTACATGCGGTGCTCACAACCTATCAGCCAACATCATTATTAATTCTTCCCGTTGACATGCCGCTAATGACTAACGAGGCGCTGACAATGTTACTTCAAGCAGGAATAAAAACAAACAAAGCGCAGCATTTTACTGATGTCAGTTTGCCGGCCTATGTGCCGGTAACAGCGCAACTATCTGAATTCCTAACGCAGGCATTCACGTCACCACATTTTGTAACATCAGGGCGCGGTCCTTCATTACGGCAGTTATTTTCACTGATTGACGCACAATCACTGCCCTTAGCGAACCAGCAGTGTTTATTTAACACTAATACCCCTGAGCAATGGCAACAAAGCCAAAAACTTATCACATTTTAACTGGAGCTCACATGTCATCACATGCTAATGCAACCTTCATCCCATTAAATATCGCCGTATTGACCGTGTCAGACACTCGCACCGACGCAAACGACACCTCAGGACATACTCTGGCTCAACGCATACGTGACGCCGGCCATCAGGTAATAGACAAAGCGATTGTGATTGATGATGTCTATCAATTGCGTGCTAAGGTCTCAACGTGGATCGCCGACCCATCAGTTAACATCATTATCTCTACTGGCGGCACCGGCTTCACCGCACGAGACAACACCCCAGAAGCACTCGAAGTGCTGTTTGATAAAAAAGTCGAAGGGTTTGGCGAAACATTTCGCGCTATCTCGTTTGATGAAATTGGTACATCAACCATTCAATCTCGCGCCTTTGCAGGCATGGCCAACAGCACTGTTATCTTCTGCGTGCCCGGCTCTACCAACGCGTGTAAAACCGCTTGGGACAAATTGATTGCAGAGCAATTAGATGCCTCACATCGCCCGTGTAATTTTGTGCCTCATTTAGACTTGAGCACCAGTTGCGACACGAGAGGGTAATCATGAGCGAATTAACCCACCTCAATAAACACGGTGACGCTAACATGGTTGATGTTAGTGCCAAGGCCACCACGGTTCGCATCGCGCGCGCGCAAGCCATAGTGACCATGAGCGAACAAACTCTTACCCTCATTAGCCAAGGAAAACACGCTAAAGGGGATGTCTTTGCGGTGGCACGTATCGCGGGGATTCAAGGGGCAAAGCAATGTAGTAATCTCATTCCACTATGTCATCCCCTCATGTTAACCAAGGTACAGGTGGATTTTGAAATTTTAACCGCTAGTAATCAAGTACGCATTGAGACAATGTGTAAGCTTGCGGGACAAACAGGTGTCGAGATGGAAGCGTTAACAGCGGCCTCGGTCACCGCATTAACCCTGTTTGATATGTGTAAGGCAGTCGATCCAGCTATGGTTATTTCAGACATTAAAGTGCTGGAAAAACAAGGCGGGAAAAGTGGGCATTGGACCAATTAACCAATATTACATCCAACCACCGCATCGAGTTATGCCTGAACATCTGAGTTAGCAAGCTGTTTTACAAAAATCAGCAATGGCTGCGGTTGATCTTTAGCAACTTTAGTCAACTGCTCGACATAACTCGATTTCAACACGCTGCCTTTGGTTAACAGTACGCCGTGACGACAATCTTCGACATCTTTAGCGAGCACTAATTTATCGGTTAGCTGCGCTAAATCGACCGCAAACTCGAGGTGCGGATCATCACTTAGCGGCCGTGCCTGTACCATATCAAAAAACAACTTAACGATCAGCGGGTCAAAATGACTTGGGCTTTGTGCTTCAATCGATGCTTGTGCTTGGCGAACCGACATCCGCAACGCGGTTTTTCGGCCGAGGATCAATTCATCAAACGCAATAATTACCGCGAGTATCCGCGCGCCAAGCGTTAAATCATCGGCGCCAGTTTGTTCTTGTTGAGTAAATGGCTGGGCTATTTGGTCAATAACCTTAACCACATCGCCAAGTTGCCCTACTCGCCCTAACATCCTGCTAGACTGCCGATAGAACTGATTGTACGTGATCTGTTGCTGCGGCGAGAGTTGGTCAAACGGACTAGATAACAGCGTTTGCGGTAGCGACAACTTCCCAGTTTCGTACAACAGCCCAGCCACATAAACCCGATAGCCTTCTAATGGATTACATCCAAGCTGCGCGGCAAGGTATCTCGCCTGAGCACCGATACGATAACTATGACCACTGTTGTCTTGCGTATGCATCGCGATACTATCGGCATAAATTTCAATGAAGACATTGAAGTTTTTCTTGAGCCGAATCAGTTGCCGTTGATGTTTGTGGGAGTGTAGTTCCATCTCGGCATTTTGCTGTGACAACTCAATGTTTTTATCATGATTAACCTTCAGCATCTTAAGAGACTTAAGCTCAGTAATGTATCGTTTAATCGCCAGATTAAGCTCACTACTCAATGCTTTATTGTCCCACGGCTTAGTGAAGTAATGACTTATTTTACCATCATTTACTGCTGTCACCGTCAGATCAATATCGGAATGCCCAGTCAGTAGAAAACGCTTACTACGTGGGTTAATTTTTGAGACTAAGGTCAGAAAGGTCGCGCCATCCATTACCGGCATCCGCATGTCTGATAAGACCAAGGGCACCGGGTTGTCACGATAAAACTCGAGCGCGCGAATCGGTTCTGAAAATAAAAACAATTCAAACTCAGTTCTTAATGTTCGCTCTAGTGCTTTGAGCACTTCTGGCTCATCGTCCAAAATCAACAGTGACGGTTTAGTCATGGCATTCCTTGCAATAAATATTGTTATAGCTCCCCTATTTATAGCACACTAAAATTAGAGTTTGAACTATTACACAATAGATAGTCCCTTGAAATTAAACTTAAAACTAGCAATATTAAATGGGTTTCATCGTGGCTATTTATCGTTTACACTAAAATATTAGCTAGCGCTTAAGACAGGAGGTTTTATGCTTGATTCGACATTAGCGACACCGCGCTTACCAGTGTTATTATTGGTGGATGATGATAAAAATGTGCTCGCGGCATTGGAACGAACCTTACGTGGCGTCAAAGCCACTATTATTAGTTACTCCTGCCCTAACGAAGCACTTAAATACTGTCAGCATAATCAGCCGCAAGTTATTATTTCAGATCAAAAAATGCCATCACTCCAAGGGTGTGAATTGCTCAGTAAAGTTCAAACGTTGTGGCCAACCTCATCGCGCATCTTGTTGTCCGCCTATCAAGACTTTGAACATGTCTCAAGTGGTTTTAATTCTGGCGCGGTCGAACGCTACATCTGCAAGCCGTGGGATAACAAGGAATTAACATTTATTGTTAGCAAGGCACTGCAAAAAACAACCGGTCAATGCGAGCTGCACAATCGACTCAACACACCAAGGGATGACCAACCAACCAACTTTCATTCGATGATTACGTCACATCATTCAATGCAATCGTTATTTGATAATATCCGTCAAGCGGCAACGTCAAACGCCCCTATCTTTGTGACGGGGGAGACAGGCACCGGCAAAGAGTTGGTTGCACGAGCGTGTCACGAAGAGAGTTTTCATCAACCTCAGCCATTCTTAGCAGTCAATTGCGCAAATTTCACCGAACACTTGATGGAATCTCAGCTATTTGGTCATGTGAAGGGTGCATTTACTGGTGCAATATCGGCGCAGGAAGGTGTTTTCGCAGCGGCTAAACAGGGCACGTTGTTTCTCGATGAAATCACTACATTGTCAACGGCATTACAAGCCAAACTGCTGCGCGTGGTCCAAGAGCGTGAATTCACGCCATTAGGCAGCACTATAAGCCAAACATTTAACGCTAAGCTCATTTCAGCGTCATCAAACGCTATTAGAGATGCCGTACTTAGCGGTGATTTTCGTGAAGATTTATTTTACCGGCTTAATATCATCACCTTCAAATTACCACCATTACGCGAACGCGGTAGCGACAAATTACTGATCGCAAATCACTACCTTAAGAAGTATGCAGCGCTTGAAAATGAAGGCTTCACTAGGTTTTCTAAAGGCTGCGAGCAAATAATCCAACAATACAATTGGCCGGGGAACATCCGTCAATTAGAAAACGTGATCCACGGTATTATCATCCTCAATAGTGGCGCAACAATAAATTCACAAATGATAATAAATGCCCTCTCCACTAGTATATCACCACTTGAAATAACGCCATTAATCGAAAGGCTAGCACCCGCTAGAGCAGAGTCATCGCCTCACATAGCGTCATCAGCGGGTAATGGTATTTTACCGCTATGGCAAGTTGAAAAACAGGCGATAGAACACGCGATATCGTATTGCCAAGGCAATGTCCCGCAAGCAGCCGCCCTATTAGAAGTGAGCCCATCAACGATTTATCGCAAGAAACAGGCATGGCATGAGTGAACGCTTGTCTAGCGAACAAAGCACCCTTAGTCTTTTTTAATTCTCATCACCCATATAATTTATAGTCAGAAACTAAAAAAGAACGTAAAAACGTTCTTTTTGGATAAATTCTACAGCCTCAACGCCCCCATAAGCCGTGAGTAATACTGGCGTGTGGTTTTGCGTTTTTTATCAAAACGCGTGACCGTGTTACGAATCAGATTTGAGCTGCTTGTTGAACGAAGCCGCTACGCGACAGAAAGTTAGCTCAACCATACTCCATTAACACCATCACTCGATGGTTTTAATGGAGTATAACAAAAGAACACTTTTGAACAACAACACGTTAATAAACTTTACCATTGACACCATAGTCACTTGTTATATTTCGTTACGCAAGTGGTGCCAAGTCATCTGGAAAGGCTCTATATATATCCCGTTCGGATTCCGTCATTGCACCTTTTAATTCACGTGAGTTCCACGCACGATTTAAATGTGCATGAACGTGGGCTACCTGAATTGCATAATCCTCGTCATCAATTAGTCCATCTTTCTGCATGACTTTGATCAGATCGCCTAAATGTTCGTGAGCATCTTCTAACTCAAACATCAACGCGCTCCATTCTAATAAATTTTCATTGCTATTTATCATGTCAATCCAGAAATATAACGCCGCATTAAGAGGAAATTTATAGTTGGCTAAAATGTTGAACGCAGTGAAAACAGCCAACTGTAAATTTCCTGCTTTAATGACTTATACGCCTGATTACTCTGAACTTTCTTCGTCATTTTCTTCAGAGGTAGCCAGTGCATTTTTATAAGCCTCTAAACTCTCAAAAACTACATAATCAGTAACTCTGCTCCAAGCAATTGAGCATTGACAACCCGCAACCCAATTTGATTCTGTTGCGCCTTCTGGGATTGTGCCGACAATAAAAATTCGGTTACCTTGAGTTTCAAAGTGAGGATCAAATAAATCATGATTGACAGAATCATCCATAATAGTAATTGAAACACATTTTCCTTTTAGGTCTGGAAAATTCAAATTAACGTCATTCATAACTCATAATCCTTTAAGGCATATAACGAGGCTGTAAAATTTATCATTCTCAGCCCTAATTTATTAATACCAAAACAATAGTTGAGATAATCTAGTATTTCAATCATTAAGTCATTATTCGGTGGGAATGTTGATTTTAGTGGCGTGTTTGAACCGAAAAGGTGGGTGGTGATGCTATAGAAGACGTTTTATTGGCCAATAACCCATCAACTCAGGCTATTTCGTAGCTTCTCGATATTATGAACAAGGCAATACATCTGCCACTGCGCATTCACTTTTTCTTGGCCGCGCAACGTGAACTTATTCATTCCTTTATTAACCGCAATGTTGCCACTCTTTGCTACAAAATGGGGCTCTATCATCCCTAATCGTTTACCTTCCTTGCTGGAAAAAGTGTCGTCGGCCAACACTGCTGTCTATCTTTATGCGCATTTTGTCCGTGGAAGATGATTGGCTTTGAACATCAAGCAGGAACTGAACTTGCCGCCCTCTATCACTAGGCGGTTTTCGCATACATTGCCGTTGCAACGACATTCCATTGTATCTTTATTAAAGTGGAAGTCTTTGGCACTGAATAACCGTGGCCTGCCTTTGCTACGTTTCAGCCGTCGTTTTTCTTGCTCCGTCTGGTAAGTTTCACTGGTTTTAATTAACGGGTTTCGACTTCTTAATTTCGTATCTGCAATGTAGGTATCTAATCCGGTACTCGCCATAAACTCGAGGTTTTCTCACTGTGAAAGCCACTATCAGCGGTAAACGCGGCCGCTTCAAAGGCGTCAGGTGTGCCGAGCTTAGTCAGTTGTTCTTTTAGTTGATTGATGGCCGGTGGTAGTGTTTGTTGTTCTCCAACGTTCCCCCATACTTCAGCTTGTAAGATTATTTGGTGCTGACGTAAAGGGATTTACTAATGCCTTGGTGCCATGGATGACAAAGAAAGGCGAACATCATTAATCGCTATTCCGTTGTAGCCTTGAATAGTGCCTTTACTGGTGGTCATGACCGACATGGATGTTGGAAATGTCGTTTTTGAAGGAGAAATAAACGACTAAGCGCTGTCAGGATCGGTGATGTTACTTTTAACTGGCGTGTTTCGACACGTGCATTTCTCTTCGTTGGGTGCTAGGCATTTTTCAATCTTATCGGCGCTTTTATCTAACTTGGCTTTCTGCTTTAAACCATGCTTGACATAGTCTTCATATGAATTGTCATAAGATTGATGTCTGGCTAGAATGCGTTTACCCAAGGGCCGATAACCAACCGATCACACATTCACTACATAAGGTATATTGTGGCTTCGCGACACCTATTCTTATTTGTTAGGTTTTATTTACTACTTTGACTGTTTTAATATAAATAGCGCTTTATTAGGTATGTTATTAAAGTCACCAGAGTAAGATTGATTCTTTTGATAACCTTTTGTTAGATATACTACCCAATATTCAACATGAGGTGATTCCCATTTTTTTACAAGAGCAATACCAATTTCATCTTGCTCTAAATAAAACTCATGTTCGCCAAGTAAATGTGCTCTATGCCCTTCTGAACGTTTAAAGGCCCCCCAAACATCTCTTGCATCTGAATACCCACCTGCAATAGCTTCAACTTGATTACTATTAAACTCACCTCCGTAATGCTTGGGAAGCTTATAACCTATTTCCCAAAGTCGCGAATTAGGACTCCCCCCTAGGTTATGGGTGACAAGACCAAATTCAGCCATTTTTGTAGCTTTAGCTTCCGCGGCTTTTGTTAGCAGTATATTACAGCGAATATTCGTACGCTTTTGCTCTTTATCAGTGCTTATCAATTTTACTAAGAGCTGAGCTTGTTTGTTGTTTCCACAGTCATTTAACTCACCTGCAAAAACAGGGGGAAACAGGAAAAAACAGGGCAAAAAAATAGCAGAATGATTACATATAATCTTGAAAAAAAACCTAACGAGGATGTAGAATTTATTGATTGCAAAAAATGTGACAGTGTTAGCTGTCGCATTCAGGCTCTTGTTATATGATCGGGGCATCATCTACCATCCGGTTTTAAAGGTGCCAAAAGATAAAACACAATCCAAACAATCCAGCTTATAAACACAGTACCAATTATCCAAGCGAGCTTCTCGGATTGACCGACTTTTTTCGAACGATAAATTAAAATTATTGGAGTTAACCATATTAATATAATGAGAAGCATCGGTGTCCATGCTGTCAATATTCCAATAAGCATATTACTCTCCTAACTCAATTGTCATGTAACTAGGCTGTAGAATTAATCATTCTCGACCCTAATTTATTAATACCAAAACAATAGTTGAGATAATCGACTATTTCAATCATTAAATCATTTTTCGGTGGGAATATCGGTTTTAGTGGGAACTTAGAGTCTAAAAGCGGATGGCGATACTATAGAGGACATTTTGTTGGCGAAAACCTTATCAACTCAGACTATTTTGTAGCTTATCTATATTATGAACAACGCAATACATCTGCCACTGCGCTTAATCGTTGGTACGATAGCTTGCCAATTCTTCGAGGTAGATACCCTTTACCCAACGATTAAAGGCACCAATACCAAGCGACATCTATTTATTTCGTGATATTAAAATCTATCTTTTTATCACCACCGTTGAATATCATCACTCACTTTTACCCGATAGCTATTTACAAATTCACTACCGCCAACAATAATCGCTATTCGTCGTCGGTAATTATCGGCAAGGTGATTGTAAAACATGTTCCTTCGCCAATGGTGGAACGCACGCTAATATGACCGTGGTGCCGTTCGATAATACTGTAGCCTATCGCTAGTCCTAGGCCTGTGCCCTGTCCCGGCTCTTTTGTGGTGTAAAATGGCGTGAATATTTGCGCCAGCTGATCATTAGCGATACCCATGCCGCTGTCTGCTACTTCCACCACAATGTGCTGATCTTTAACGAAACTACGAATTGAAATTTCACCGCGATCAACAATGGCCTGACTGGCATTAACCAACAAGTTGAGGATAACTTGGTTTATTTGTCCCGGATAACCCTTTATTTTTGGGAGGTTCCCGAGCTCAACGGTGAGTTCGGCAACATATTTAAGTTCATTGGCGACCACAATTAATGTCGCTTCAATGCCCTCGTTAATATCAATTATTTCTGGGTCAGGCAGATCTTTACGGGCGAAGGTTTTCAGACCTTGTACGATAGTGGCAACCCGTGCGACACCTTCAATGCCCGATGAAGTTAATTGTGAAACGTCCCCGAGAATGTACTCAATGTCGAACTTAGCGACCAATTTTTCAAGTGCACCGGCGTCAACAATGTGTTCATTTTCAAGCGCTGAAATAAACTGCTCAATCTGCTCTAAATATCCCTGCAAGACTTCAAGGTTACATTTGATGTAAGAAATAGGATTGTTTATTTCATGGGCAACACCCGCGGATAAAACCCCTAAGCTGGCGAGTTTCTCTGACTGAATCACCTGTGCTTGGCTCTGCCTAAGATCTTCATGAACCTTAGACAGCTCTTTAAAACTATCCCTGAGCTGAGTCTCGCGGTTTTTAACCTGCTTGGCCATGGCGTTGAAATTATGAAATAGTTTGGAAAATTCAGATATTTCGAGTTGTTCATTAAGGTTTTGATAGCTGTTATCACGCGATAATGTGTCGGTGGCTAATGACAGTAGCTTTAGCGGCGCAACAAAGAGTTTACTACCATAAAAATAAGCAACCACGGTCGATACCAAAATAGAAAATAAGATTAAGGCAATCAGCTCAATCACAATTTCAACCACTTCATTATTGATCGCAGACTCATTGACACTAAACTGTAGAGTGATGCCAATCGTTGGCCACTCAATATTGTGAAACCGTCCTTCATTGGCATCACCAACATTTAACAGGATCTGGTCATGCTGCACTAATTTAAGGCCGAGATTGTTAGAGTATTTAGCAAAACTGAGGTGTTTGGCGATATCACCAATGGGGATAAACGCGATAAATACCCCCTCAACCTGTTGATTGTAGTCAACGGGTACCGCTAATAACCAGTAGTATTGGTCAGCGACTTGAGTGACTGAAATCTGTTGTGTCAGCTTGCCGTTAAGCAATCGCTTAACCCACGGTCGTTCTTGCCAGTCACCCGCAAGCGTCGGTTCTGTAAGATAAACAACGTCACCAGAAAAATCCAACAATCCCTGATGATAAGCATTCCCGAGCATTGACAGTGACGCGAGGTGGTCGATAATAATGCCACTGTTTTCTGCGGGTTGCATCAATGACTGAATAATGACTGGCGCCGACGCCTGATCTTTTAATACCGCAACATGCTGATTTAAAAATAGTTGAAACGTGTCACTAATCGCGGTTGTCTCACCGTCAACCAGTTGTTCCTGTTGCCGTTGCATAGAATCGATAACACGATTAACCACCAGCACTGTGCTGAGTAATCCCAGCATCAATAAGCTAATAAAGACAAACCGCGCCAGTGCATAGGAAATATTTATTTTCTTCATTTACCCCTCCCAACATACATTACTTGAGCAGGACAACGTCATTGTTCTCACCATAATAACCCATCAGGTAATCTGACAATGACAACGCTTCATGGCCATCTGGATTACTCGCATCAACGGTCGAAAATGGTCGTTTATACGTCTTGATCAGCCCTTTTACCGGCTGTTCTAAGTTTTCTAGGGCATGATGAATGGCGCGTTTATCGGCCAGTAAGTCACCGGTTAACCCCGCTTGATTGATCGCACTGAGTAGGATTTTTGTTAAATCATAGGCGTGTACAAAGCCCGTTTGCGCCTTGATGTCTGACGCACTTTCGATGTCACTAAATAATGACTGCGCTGAGGTCAGCACTTTATCTGCAAACGGTGATCGCACCGTGGTAATAAATGAAAACTTGGTTTGAATAAACTGCAATTGTTGTTTCGATTTTAGATAACCGTCAATATGCGTTACAAAATCACCGCCTGTAATGCCCCAATGACTACGAAGCGGTAATCTGATCGGTGCTTCAAGCGCGAGTATCGCATCGGCAAAGGTTTTTCCCTCTGCGGCATTGGCCACTAAGAAAATGACATCGGCGCCAGATTTATGGATATTGCGTAACTTAATTTTAGCGCCATGAACGCCAATTCCCCAGTTAAACCAAGATATGCCAACGGGTTCAATTCCTAGCGCGTTTAGTGCGTTAACCATGGTCTTGTTATTCGCTTTGCCCCAACCGGTTTTTTCGAGCAATAGATATGGCTTAGTAAAGCCTTCCTTAATCGCGGAATTGGCAATCACGTAGCCTGCTTTCGCATCATCGACCGACAATCTAAAAATCCAATTCTCACGGTCTTTGCCGCGAGTAATGGGGCTCGCTGCTGCCCATGGATCGAGCAATAACAACTGATTGTTATTGATATAGCTACGATTAGCCAATAATGGTGGTGAGTGTAGGCCAGAGAATACAGCCAACGCTTGAGGATTATTTACCACCGCGACTAAATTTTTCTTGCTCCGCGGCGTACTGCCATGATGATTCGCGATCACCAGCTCAATCGCATAACCGGCTGCCATATTATCTTGTTCAGCGAGTGCAGTTCGAATACCCCGTTCTATTGAAACAGATGATGCCTTAGTGCCACTAAAGTCAGCATCAAGTATCAATTGGTAGCTTGGTTGTTCAGTACTTTTCACGTCAACACACCAACTGACACAGACAATAATTAACAGCTGTTTGAGTCTACTCATGATTATTCCTTCATCCATTACCAAAGCCTCTCAACGACATTGTTATTAATTATTTCCGAATAATCATCAGTTTGTCTAGCTTTTTCAGCAATTGTAAATTGCAATTTGCAATGCCAAATAGAAAACCCACTGCTCGAATACCATAACAAAAACTATAACACATTGAATTTACGCTATTAAATATTTGGCACTGACTATGCAAATACGTTCTACATCCGTTGGCTAGATAGCGAGAACAGATGATGAAAAACACTAAACAAGTTTGGCTAGTATTAGACAGTCGAAATTTCGGCGGCATCGAAACACATGTTTTACAGTTGGCACGAAACTTAGTTAAACATCATATTCCGGTTGAGGTGGTCTTTCTTGCAGATTATGGAGGGCACCCTATTACCACCCTATTTGACGATGAACAGATCAAGTATCGAGTGTTGACACATGGTCTATGGTCACTGAACAGCATGATTAGAACCCAACGCCCGACACTTATCCACACTCACGGTTATAAAGCTGGAATCGTGACCCGCTTGGCCAATATATTGAGTAATACAACCGTGGTAAGCACCTTCCACGCGGGAGAGATTGTTGGCGGGAAATTGGCATTTTATGACTTCATTGACCGGGTTAGTGCCTGTCTATCCCATGCTATCATCGCAGTGAGCGCGCCAATTAATGCGCGGCTTGATAATAGAGCAACCATCCTCAATAACTTCGTCGCAATCAACCAACAGCATTTACCAGGTGATCAGATAGCTTTTGTCGGTCGGCTCAGTCATGAGAAAGGTCCGGACATTTTTCTAAAACTCGCCAGTTATTTTACTGAACAACATTTTCATGTCTACGGCGATGGTCCGATGGCTGATGAATTAAAGCGTCATGCGGGAGATAATGTCATCTTCCACGGTGATCAACCATCGATGGACCACCATTGGAAAAATATTGGCTTACTCGTGATGCCATCACGCCAAGAAGGATTGCCGATGGCCGCACTCGAAGCTATGTCACATGGCATTCCGGTGTGTGCTTTTAATGTTGGTGCATTACATAAATTGATAAATCAACGTAATGGCTGGTTGGCACCCGCAGGTGATACGAGAACACTTAAACATGCGATTTGCCAATGGTTGAGTAGCTCATTGGCCCACAAATTTTCTCGCTCGCGCCACGCTAGAAAACGGATCATCGTTAAGTTTAGTGATGTCGCTGCCATGCCGATGATTGTCGATTGCTATAACAACGCGTTAGTCAGTAACAACTGTCGTCACTTGCAATTCAATCCCCGGATCGAGGAACCATGTCATGGCACCTATTAATCAGCCGATTGTCATTTTGTTGGTCCATTATGGCGATGATTGGATAAGAGGCAGTGAGCGTTGTTTGTTGGATTTACTAACGCACCTTGATCGCACCGTTTTCTCGCCGATTGTATGGTGCAATAGTAAAATACTGGCACAGCAAGTAACGACCCTTGATATCGATGTCTCATACCAAGCTTTCCCATTGTTGCTTGGTTGGAACGCGCCGAGATTTGATATGACGAGTTTCGAAGCATTAGTGAGCCAAGGTGTCTCGCTAGTTCAATACTACAACGTCAAATTAATCCACAGTAATAGTGGCGCGCCATGCCAATGGTTAAACATTGTGGCGCGCAAAACTAACTTGCCGGTTGTGGCCCATCTCCATTGTCGCTATCCATTACGCGACAGACTCACGTTAGGGCTACATCATATATCCCACATCATTGCCGTCAGTAAGCCTGTCGCCGCGCAATATTTACATGATGGCATCGAGTCAGCGCGAATCAGCGTAATCGCAAACGGCATCGATCCGCAACGACTCAATGAAGTCAGCCCCCTAAATATCAGGCACTTATTAAACCTTGAACAGCAAGACTTGGTGATGTTGTCGGTGGGTTCATTAATAACGCGAAAAGGCATGGATGTGCTCATAAACGCATTAGCGATGGCAAGACGCGCCAATATACCAGCCAAGTTAGTCATTGTGGGCGATGGTCCGTGTTACGACGAGTTAATTCAACAGATTCAAGTGCTCAATCTCGAACGACATGTCTTTATGTTAGGCGAGCGTTCAGATGTCCCTAGCTTGTTAAGCGGTGGGATTGATCTGTGTATTTCAGGGGCAACCGAAGAAGTCTTTGGCCTAGTGTTAGCGGAAGCAGGCTTACACAAAATCCCGGTGATTGCCCCTGATGTCGGTGGTATATCACATGTCGTCAAACACCAGCAAACCGGCCTGCTGGTCGCGCCACAAGCACCGCAGCAAATGGCACAAGCGATAGAACTACTCTATTTTCGTCCTGACTTACGCATTGCGTTTGGCGACGCTGCGACCGCGCGCGTGCAGCGCCTATTTCTCATTGAACATCATGTTCGCGCGGTAGAATCGCTCTATTTAACAATGCTTACTAGCCCAAAACACACACTGTCTTGGACCAGTCATTGGTCGATCAAAGCACCTGTTATCAGCATTTTTCGTTTTGCCGTTACCAAGATTCGACACTTATTGATAAGGAGCGAACGATGAAGCAGCCTAATCACATTGTCGTCATCGATGCAATTGCCTATGCTGGCGGCTCAAAAGTGGCGACCAACAACCTCCTGTTAAGCTTTGCCGGGTCAAACCACAAAATAACAATTGTCACCAACGATGAAACGAGTTGGAGCCATCGTTTCGTCATAATTCCGCTTATCGAGCCACACTGGTTAGCTATTCGAGAGCAAGGCTTGTGCTATTTTTTGCGCCATTTCATGATTGCACTTCATTTGGTGTTTGTTCGATTACGTGTTGGGAAGATTGATTTAGCCATTGGCGCATCTGGTCCTGGGGTCGACCTTTCAATATACCTAGGCCAAAAACTCTTCGGATATAAAATCACGCAGCTTATTCATGGGCCAGTAGCACGTTCTTGTACCATCGCAAGATGCCTAGTTCAGGCAAATCACGTGTTCTATCTCCAAAGCAGTTTAAGTTCAATCCGAATATGTCTACATAAAACGCTCACAAAAATGCAGCTAAAAACATTGCTAACGAGTGCCCAGTTCCATCGCTTTAGTAACGGCATTTGTAACGACACTTGGCCGTCGCAATGTCAGTATCACACGCCGCATATTTTATGGGCTGCATCACTACTAAAGTGGAAAGGGTTAGACTTTTTTATCGCCACTATCTCGGCTATTCCACTCAAACTACGCCCCACTACTGAAATCTGCTATATCCGTCCTCATGTGACTGCTCAGGCTATCTCAAAGGCCCCGATAATAATACCGAAACTCTATTGGCATCAGCAACCTTCAGACTTAGATATGATCCGTGCCAATTGTAATATCTTCATTTCTACCAGCCGAAATGAGCCCTTCGGGCTATCAATTTTAGAGGCACTTGCCGCTGGGTTGTGTGTCATTATTCCACGTGACAACGCCTATTGGGACCAAACATTATGTCATGACATTGATTGTATAAAATATCATGCCAACAACTTGCATGATCTCGCTGAACGCGTGCTTTCACTATGTGCCGATGTCAATAAAATACGCGAAATTGGCCTCGCTGGACAACAGATCACCAGTCAATATCGAGCGGTAGATACTTACGACAAAATCAAAGATATCGTGCTTAATTCCTCAACGCCAACTGGAGAGCGCTAATGCTAACTCAATTGCTCAATAAATTCCCGACCGCGATCAAACATTCAATGGTCTACGGCTTAAGTATTGCACTGATGAAAAGTGTGTCACTGCTGATGTTACCGATCACCGCGCATTACCTGCAACCAACTCAATTCGGCCAACTGGAATTATTAACCAGTATCGGGATTGTCTGTAGTATCTTGGTTGGATTAGGCCTTGAAAATACCCTGTTCAGATTCGCAGGAACCCATAGTGATCAACATAAAAACCGACAAGGGGCCTCGGCTATCTTAGCCTTGGCGTTAATCGCGGGAATGATATCACTATGTGTGGCGTGGCTAGCGGCCCCCGATATCGCGGTAAGATTGTCGGTCGACATTTCAGCCTATCAATTACGATTAGTCTTTATTATGATATCGCTAGAGGGTGCTATAGCCATCCCATTAGCCTGGTTTCGGATGCAACAACGCGTGGTATTGTTCTTTCTCGCCACTTGCCTACGAACCATTGCCCAGGCCAGCCTAATCGTCGCCTTTCTCTACACCGGCTTCGGTGTTGAGGGCGTACTGGGCGCCTGTCTTATCGCCGCCGCAGTTCAAGCTATTATTCTCACCACCATAATGGTCCGAGAGGTCGGAATTGTGATTAATTTAAGTCAATTTAAACAGTTACTAAGCTACAGTTTACCGATTGTAGGCAGTGGCTTAATTGCTTTTTCGCTAGCGGGGTTCGATCGCTGGCTATTAGCTGCCGAGCGGCCACTGAGCGATGTTGCTATCTACGGTATCGCGGCAAAATTTGCGATTGCCACCGTATTATTGGTGCAACCTTTTGGGATGTGGTGGCTGCCAAAACGCTTTGTGGTCTTAAAACAACAATCCGGCGAAATCAAAGCCGCCCATTACATCACGATCGGTATACTGGTGGTAATGTCAGTCGCTATCATGGTAGCTATCCTCGCCCCGTTTTTAATCCATTGGCTATTGGCACCGGTTTATCATCAAACAATTAATTATGTGCTATGGCTAGTACTGGCGATGGCGTTCAAAGAAATTGCAGAGCTGGTCAATATCGGTTGTTTTTGCGGTGACACCACCTATCAACAGCTGGTGATTAATCTCATCTGTGCCACGCTTGGTTTAACGGTAATGTGGCTAGGTATCTCAGTGTGGGGCATTTGGGCGGTGGTTGCCGCACTAAATATCGCCTATGCCACTAAAGCGGTGATATTTTTTATGGTGAGTCAGCGTAATGTGCCGCTACCTTATGATCGCATCAAACTGATGCTAATCATTGCCACGGGGATCGCGGTTGTATTGCTGAGCCAATACATTCCCCTCAATCTACACGGTTTGTTGGCGTCACTAGCAATCTTTATGACGCTCTTTTTAGCCACGATTAAGCGGCGCGGCTTCTCGCTACATGAGAATTTAGGATAAGCCACATGAACACGGACTCTCACGGCCATCGGCTCCATTTTGTCATCGCAATCCTAAGCTGCGTGATGTTGAGCGTGGCATGGTGGTTTATGCCACTGCCTCACAGCGCCTTGATGATGGCGATAATACCCGTCGCTATCCTAGTAGTTATCGCACTCCCCTTTGAGCTGGTGTTACTGTTTGTAATTTTTTCATTTTTTAGGATCCATGAAGTAATACCGTCGCTGTATTCACTTAAAATTCCATTAATGCTTTCTCTCGCCGCAATCTCAAGCCTGTTGTGGCATATTGCTATTAGTCGAAAAATTCGCTTATGGTGGAATACCGAACTGTCCTTAATCAGCGTATTTTTTGTGTTGGTCATTATTGGTGTTTTGATGGCGAGTAACCGCACCGTGGCGCTGAGCTATTTTAATGGTATTTATTGGAAGATAGCATTGATGACCTATGCTATCACGTGGCTCACACGCTCTACTCGTGACTTTTCACTCGCCTCGATACTCATCACTGGCGCGGGCATGTTACTCGGCATTACGGCTTTGTTTAACAAGGTTAATGGCATTGGCTTGGTTGAACAAACCCGTGTCACCATCGGGCGCGCGCTGGGTTCGGTACTTGGCGATCCAAATGATTTAGCCTTGGTGTTGATGTTTCCGATGGCATTCGCCCTCAGCTTAATCACCACCGCCAACATACCGTATTGGCAACGTTGGCTAGGTTATATTAGCGCGCCGGTCTTGTTCTTTGCAGTGCTTGCGACACAAAGCCGTGGTGGGTTATTAGGGATTGTTGCGGTGTTTGGGGTCTTTGTTTATCAAAAAATAAACCACCGGATGTTGTTTTGGTTGCTTGCGGTGACTGGCTCAATCTTACTCTATGTTGTTGCCGATATTTCTGCACGATCGTCGGGCGGCGCAAGTGAGCAAGGGATCGATGCCTCGGCGCAAGGTAGGCTATTTGCCTGGCAAGCGGCATGGGGAATGGCCTTACACAATCCTTTTACCGGCGTTGGTCTTGACAATTTTTACGTCAATTATTTCTTCTATAGTCCACATTGGGATGGCCTAAACCATGCGGTGCATAGTACGTGGTTTGGCGTATTAGCTGAAACAGGGATCATCGGTTTACTGCTGTTTATCACCGTCATTGTGCTGTTACTACGTATGGCATTCTCTACAATTAACATCCTCAAGACAGTATCCGACGCGCCGCCGTCGATTATCGCCAGCGCACAAGCCGTGTATGCCGGCCTCATCGGCACGGTGGTTGCTGGCACGTTTTTAACCCAAGGGTTCACGTGGCCGATCTATATCTTGGCAGCGTTGATCCTAGCCGTGTCACGCTGGACTACTCTAGCCGCTAATAATGAGTCGCAAATCGATTCGCAATTTAAGTCTTCACGTTAAAACCCACTACCACACAAGCTTAACTCATTGAATTTATTGATAACAACACTTGGCATCAAATCTGCTCTACATAACATATACGACTTTTCGTCAACAGAGGCCATGCCATGAGCATATTGATTATTGAACAAACTAAGCAGCGCTTAAAACGCAGTCGTCAACCGTCGGTCCAACGAGCGGTGGCAATAATAAAAGCACTACGCTGTGGCGACTTACCATTGCCGTTATTACCGTATAAAGTGCTGTTTTATATCCACCAAACGCTGATGTTTGTCGGGCAATACATCACGCGTGTTTTCTACTGGACTCCGCTCTTTAAGAGTCAAATCAACCGCTGTGGTAAGCAACTGTATCTCTATGGCGGCCTTCCCTACTGCGCTGGGCCACTAAGTATCTATATTGGTGAGCAATGTCGAGTGTCTGGACAAACAACTATCACAGGCAGATCTAGCGCAGAATCTACTCCGCTATTAATTATCGGTGATAACGTTGATATCGGTTGGATGACCACCATTGCGGTTGGCGATAAAATTGTTATCGGTAACAATGTCCGAATTGCTGGAGGCGCATTTTTAGCTGGCTATCCCGGCCACCCTACAGATGCACAAGCGCGTGCCAATGGCGCACCAGAGACCAACGATCAAGTCGCCAACATCGTGCTAGAAGACGATGTATGGCTGGCGACTGGTGTTTCTGTAATGGCGGGCGTGACCATCGGGCGCGGCAGTATTATTGCTGCTTCGAGTGTCGTCACCAAAGACATACCTGCGGGTGTCCTTGCTGCTGGTGTTCCGGCAAAAGTCATTAGGGAGCTTAGCTAATGGACGACCATAACTTACCTAAACGGGACCTACCGGATCGTGACATAATAGTATTCGGGGAAGATTGGGGCGGCTTACCCAGCAGCACGCAACAACTAATAGCTCAACTTAGTGCCAATAGAACGGTTATTTGGGTCAATTCCATTGGTTTACGCCAACCCAAATTTAGCCTCCAAGATGCTAAACGGATCGGCAATAAACTCACCCGTATATTTACGCCATCCAAAATCAGTGGTACTAAGAAAGATAGGTTTATTGTGGTGAATCTCCGTGCGATACCGGCGCCAAAAAACGCATTTTTTCGCACTGTTAACGCCACGTACTTAGCCTATCAAGTTAACAAGCTGATACAAAAATATCACCTAGTGCATCCTATTTTATGGATTTCCCTGCCGACGGCAGTCGACATCGTGGGCCGAATCAATGAATCGGCGGTGGTGTATTACTGTTGTGACGATTTTAGCGCCTTGGCCGGAGTTGATCACGCAACTGTCAGTCAACGAGAGACGGAGTTAAGTCATTGCGCCGATCTCATCATCACTTCGAGTCAGATCTTGAGTGATAAATTCGACCAAAGTAAAACGGTAACCGTTGATCACGGGGTAGACTATCAACTCTTTACCACGCCCAGCCAGCGCGCGATTGATTTGCCAAACAACAAGCTTATCGCGGGATATTATGGCAGCATTTCAAGTTGGCTCGACATCGACTTGTTAGTCGAGGCCATTGGTGAGCTACCACAATGGAATTTTGTCTTTATTGGCGAGGTTAATGTCGATATCAGTCAGCTTAAACGCTTTCCTAATGTCTATTTCCTCGGGAAAAGAGCGCACGATGCGCTGCCATCATACAGTCAACATTGGGACGCTTCACTGTTACCATTTCGCGATACGCCACAAATATACGCGTGTAATCCTTTTAAGTTACGCGAGTATTTGGCGGTTGCTCGGCCGATAATTAGCACCGATTTCCCGGCTATCACCCCTTATAAAACGTTGATTGAAGTGGTTAGCAACGCCTCACAAATGATTGATGCGCTGCGAAAAATATCACTCAATCAACCGCTCGATCTACGCAAGCGCCGCGCGGTGGCGCAACACACTTGGCAGAGCCGCGCCGTAACAGTGTCTCGTTTGTTGGAGCGCTTATGAACGATCTATCCTATCAGCTACTCTACATTTTTATTGCGGCATGGCGTCGTCGCTATCTTATTGTTGTGCCTGTGTTTATTTTACCAATAGTTGGTTTAACCGTTGGCCTAACGACGGAGAAAAAGTATCAGTCCCACACCAGTATGTTGGTTCAAGAGACTGCCAAGATGAATCCATTTCTTGAGGATTTCGCGGTGTCGTCAATGCTTAAAGAGCGGTTAGATTCACTACAAACATTACTGCATTCACGGCATATTTTAGGCGCGGTGGCGCGGGAGCAATCGTTGATCGACGATACAACGAACGCCGATGACTATGAAAAAACAATCTCGCGTTTATCTAACGCATTGTCGATGACAATGGCGGGGAAAGATCTGATCCGTATCGATTATACAGCTACCTCCCCTGATGGCATGGAAAAAATGCTGGCAACGGTAAGTGATCATTTTATTGAACAGTTGTTAGCGCCGGAACGTTCCAGCATGAAAGACTCGGCACTGTTTCTCGAGAAATATCTCCAACAACGCCATCAAGAACTCACCGAAGCGGAGCTGGCATTAGCAAACTTTAAAGATCAACACGCCCGAAATCTACCGGAATTACACAGCGCCAATATCAGCCGTATCGCGAAGCTAAAACTCGATTTGGCTCAGAAAATAGCACAACGTTCAGGGGTCAAAAAGAGTCTCGGAGGATTGAACATCCAGTTGTCTAAAACCAATCCTATCATCGGTAAGATTGAAGATAAAATCATTCAATTACGGGGCAACCTTGCACTGCTAAAAGCACGTTACACCGACAAACATTCGCGCGTGAAAGCGGCTAACACAGAGATAAACAGCTTAGAGCAAGAGCGCCAACAACTGCTCACACAAAAATCACACCAACTTAATTCAGCGCAACTGTGGGACTTGGTTAGTTCAATGTCGGTCACTAACGGCAACGCGACTCAGCCGCTATTGGTAACGCAGTTGGAAAAGCTCCAAGAAGCACGGTCCAAGTTACAATTTTTAAGTGAAGAAATCAGTTCGCTGTCGGCAATGATCGCCGATTTTGAAACAATGGCAGCGACCTATGGCGGCGATGAACAAAAAATAACGAAGCTAGAGCGAAATTTAAGCGTGAAACAGCAACTTTACGAAGAACTGCTTCATCGCTTTGAAATGGCGCAAATGACCCAGGCGCTGGGCCGATTCGAGCACAAGAAAAGAATTAAAATTATTGATTTGCCTTATACCCCGGCCACGCCAAGTAATTACCCGCTATTGATATATATCGTGGCCGGTTTACTGGCTGGTGGCCTACTTGGCAGTGGTCTCGCCATACTATTTACACTCACCGACAACCGGATATTTCGACGCGATCAGCTCGAACGGTTGTCGTCGGTACCAGTGATTAGCCGGATCCCTCCGCTAACTTAAAGGAGCCTAACTATGTTTCATCATCGCAAAAAAGTCGTTGCTCAAGTTGTTCAGCATTTACGCCCCGGTGGCATTGAAACGCTGGTATTAACATTGCTCAAGCATCAACCGTTCAAAACCATTATTTTTAGTCTTGAGGGCACCAAAAGTGAAGCGATTAAGCGATGGCCGATGCTAGCCAAGGTCAGTGAACAACTCGTTTTCCTCGACAAACCTAATGGCGTTAGTGTGCGGACAATCTGGCGATTAGCGCATTTGCTTAAACATTATCAGGTCAGCGCAATTCACAGTCATCATATTGGCCCGCTAATTTATGGCGGTCTGGCGGCCAAACTCGCGCAAATTACTAAGCATATCCATACCGAACACGATGCATGGCATCTTGCCAAGATCAAGCATCGTTATCTGCAAAGACTATTGATAAAACTCGTCAAGCCAATTGTCGTGGCCGACGCATTAGCCGTCGCTGAGAAGATCAAAAGCCACCTCAATCATCACGATATTACGCTAATCCACAATGGTATTGATCTGGGTAAATTTGTGCCAGGCGATAGAAATAACGCACGCCGCGAGCTTAATCTTCCCACCGGGGTTGTCCTAATTGGTAACGCCGGTCGATTGGAAACAGTAAAAGGGCAAGACTTGCTGATCCAAGCGATGACTCAGTTTTCATCGACAGTACACCTTGCCATCGCGGGCGGTGGCAGTTGCGAAGGCGCACTTAAAAAACAGGTCAGCCGTCTGGGATTAGAACAACAAGTACATTTTCTCGGACCGATCGATGACATGACCAATTTTTATCAGTCACTGGATTTGTTCTGCTTGCCCTCTCGTCATGAAGGACTCCCGTTATCGCCAATGGAAGCGCAAGCTTGTGGCATCCCAGCTTTGATCACCGATGTTGGTGGTAGCGCCGAAGCATTGTGTCAGGTCACGGGGCTATTGGTGGAACGCGAGAATGTTGATCAATTAGTGAGTGCGATTGAAACAATGCTGTCGCGAACCAAAGCCATTAGTCCACGACAATTTATTTTCCAGCATCGCAACGTACACGAAATGGTAAACGCTTACACCAAATTAATTTGCGCTTAAGAGGACCACATTATGTTGACCACGCTAACACTAGCCTGCTTTGTATTGATTATTTATCATCATGTTGGCTACCCATTATTGCTTAGACAGCTTACTCAAAAGACCTCAAATAGCCCTAAACAATCTCCCGAAATCCCCAGCTCACTAGCGAGTATTGTCATGGTGATTCCAGCGTATAATGAGCAACAATACATTGCCGACAAAATTCGTAATTTAGCGATGCTCGATTACCCGAATACCTTACTCAAAATTATTATCGCTTGTGATGGTTGTAGCGATAACACCGCCGCTATTGTACGGAAAACGCTTACCGAATTCAGTTGCAAAACCCTCAATATCGAGCTTATCGAATACCCAACCAATCGGGGTAAAGTCGCGGTCATCAATACACTATTGCCACAGTTAAAGGCAGACATAATCGCGATGAGCGATGTATCAGCACTCATTTCAATCGATGCGTTAACCCAAGCAAATAGCGCCTTTAAGGATCCCAACGTTGGCTTAATCACTGGCCATTACCTACTCGCCAATCCCGGCTCCAGCGGTGAGCAAACCTATTGGCAATATCAAAGCGAGATCAAGCGCCGAGAAGCACAACTCAGCTCTATTATTGGCGCGCATGGCGCTTTATATCTCATTCGACGTCCATTGCTTCGCCCGCTTGAACAACACGTGATCAACGACGACTTTGTGATAGCAATGGCCGTGATTGAACAAGGGTTTCGCGCAATATATGTGCCCGCCATCAATGCCATCGAACTCGAACAATCGAGCAACCGATTAGATCTTCGTCGCAGACAGCGAATAGCCGCAGGAAACTTACAACAACTGATCCGCTTTAAAGGATTGCTGATGCCTAAGTATCGTGGCGTCGCCTTTAACTTTGCCTCCGGAAAAGCGCTGCGTGTTTTTATGCCAGTTGTATTGCTTGGCGCATGGGCTGGGAGTCTATTGTTAAGCACTAGCCAGCCATTTTTCGCACTGGTGGCAACAGCGCAAAGCGTGATCTACGGTTCGGTAGTGTTATTTGTGCTTACCCAGCCTCGTCGGCCAAACAAAATTTGGCAAGCAATTTATTATTTAGTCAGTGGTTATTACGCAAATTTAATCGGCTGTGCTCGCTACCTGTTAGGTAAAAAATGCCGTCATTAATTGCCAAAAAGGACACTATTATGAGTAATTACACGATAAACCCAACCATTAAGTTTTTAAAACGCGGTATCGATATATTGTTTTCCACTTGTTTGCTGCTGGCTGGTTTGCCGTTAATGTCAATGGTCGCAATTGCTATAAAACTCAGTAGCAAAGGCCCGGTTCTGTTTAAGCAACAGCGAATTGGATTGGCAACGCCACGGTACATCGAGTTCTTTATCATGTACAAATTTAGAACCATGGTGGATGGCGCAGAAAAGCGTTGTGGCGCCGTACTCGCCACCGCTAATGACGCCCGCATTACGCCGCTGGGCGCTGTGCTACGAAAAACACGTCTTGACGAGTTACCACAGCTGTTTAATGTCCTGCGTGGTGATATGTCTTTAGTGGGGCCTCGACCAGAACGACCTGAATTTTACCAACGACTCAACCGTGAAATTCCGTTCTTTGCCGAACGTACTTTTTTAATCCAACCGGGGATCACCGGACTAGCACAAGTTAATCAAGGATATGATACCTGTCTAGCCGATGTTCGAACCAAACTCAGTTATGATCATGGTTATGCATTATCGCTATTCACGCCATCGCAATGGGTAAGAATGGACTCACATATTATGCTTAAAACAATACTGGTGATGATAACGGGACGCGGTCAGTAGTTTTATCTTGCATTGCAAATTGAGAACAGCTTGTTCGGCCACCGTAAACTCACATCACAAAACACAATAATTACAATATTTATCAGCAACTTAACAAAACACCATAAGTTGGCTTAAATTCTGCAAATACCTTTATTGTCCATTATCAATAGGGGTATTTATTATGATGTTACAAACTCATCTAGCTCAAGATCAACAACTTGTCGTAACGTTCTTTGGCGACATGGATGCGCATGGCGTAAAAACCATACAGGCTAAATTTGTCACGCTAGAGCAATCTCACAGTCCGCAAATGGTATTAGACCTGCACCACGTTGATCTCATCGATTCATCCGGGATTGGCGCTATCGTTTTTCTCTATAAACGAATCCGAAACCGTGGTAATTCCTTATCGCTAATCGGTGTGCATGGCCAACCAAAGTGCCTGATTAAGATGTTGAGGATCCATCAACACATGCCGGTGACGTGGTCATCAAGCACGCTCAACACTAATGACCATCAAGACGAGGAATAATCATGAACTTTCATCGGCTTATAGTTGGCGCATCGTTAGCGCTACTTACTCAAGGATGTGCCGTCCTCTCGACAATGAATAAGCTTAACAGTGGTCCGCAACGTTATGTGGTCGAAGCCGACCAGCCGTTGGGTCAAGAGCATGGTTTGCGATTTGACTATACGCTACTAACACAGCATTTAGACATTCTCGTGTTAGAAGGCGCAGAGCTTTGCTTTCCTGCAACCGTGGTGCAAGCGCAAAATCGTGAGTTACGTATCGGTCATGAATTACAAGGCGGATTGTTATTTGACGCCGCCAACGACATTATCATTCAACGGCGGCTACTCGATCGGTTAGAACGCCAACTACAGTATGTGAACCAACAACGCGCGTGTACCTTGGCAAGCACTCATCCGCTAACAACCCCAGGCGACATTGGTAAACGAATCGCTGCCTTACTCAATATTGATAATCAGTTTGCAATCGGTTCATTCTCTCTCAATCCAAAGTTTGTGGTTAAGCTTGGCCAAGCAGTCGAGCTAATCGCAAATATTAACGACTATCGTCTGTTAATCACCGGACACGCCGACAACAGCGGTAGTGATCAAAACAACTTAACATTATCGAGAAAACGCGCCGAACAAGTCAGCCGCTACATCCAAATCATGGGAATTGACAAAACTCGTATTGAGATTGCAGCGCTCGGTAGCAATGACCCACTGGTCGCCGGGAACCTAAGCCAAAATCGCTTGGTCAATCGCCGCGTCACCGTCGAATTAATCGAAACGGCCATCGGGCCACAATAGGACAGTTTGTTATGACTAAATATCTATTACTATTAATAATATTCGCCGGTTCGATCCAAGCAGCAACAAATTATCAGATTCAACTCGGTGACAAAATTCACATTACCCTTCCCGGGGAGTCCTCCCTAAACAAAGAATTCACGGTCGACAGTGGTGGTGAAATAAATTTGCCTGAAGTGGGCAAGATAACCGTTGCTGGCTACCAAGAAATTGAACTTCAAAAAGTGTTGCAGCAATCCCTTAGTCCGCTCTTTAGAGACATGACCGATTTTAGGGTATTTATTGCCGAAAAACGGTTATTAATCTCAGTGATGGGTTACGTAAAACATCCGGGAAAGGTATTTCTACCCGCCGAGGCCAATATTCAAATGGCCTTACAAGCCGCTGGAGGTTTACGTTCAGGGGCTCAATTAGACAAATTACAACTGCGTTCAGACAACGCCACAACGGTCTTTAACTACAAACGATATTTAGACAGTGGCAATGCCGCTATCCTGCCGATCATAAAATCTCTCGATACGTTATTTGTGCCGGCGTCTCCGATGATTGGAAATATTGAAGTGGAGTTCGATCCTGCCAAAATTGCGGCGGGTGGTGACGCGACGGATCGACAGGCCATTAAAGTCTTTGGCGAAGTTCACCAGCAAGGGACGTTTTCGTTTCACCGTGACACCAATTTGATTGAGTTTCTAATGAAAGCTGGCGGTGTAACACGCTACGCGGGTGTCGAACAGATACGGGTGATAACCCAAGGAGAGCCTGTTCTATTCAATCTAAAACGGTATTTAGACAGTGGCGATATCACCCTACTACCGCCAATAAACCCTGGTACCACCATCTTTGTACCACGCCAAGAAGAAGAAATAAAAGCGGGCAGCAATGTTGTGTACGTCATGGGCGAAGTGTTTAAGCCCGGTGCCTTTGAGGGGAAAGACGACATCACGTTCATGGATATTCTTGCCAATGCCGGCGGGCCGACACGATTTGCAGAATCACGCCAAATAAAAATAATAAAAGCCGATGGCACTGTCACTTCATTTGATTTAACGGGCTATACCCACGGAACCACCAATCATGTGTTACCAATGATCGACTCTGGCGATGCGATTTTTGTACCTGAAAAGACTGATATGAATGAAAAGTCTTGGCTAAAAATATCCCCCACGAGAGCGGTACGGGTTATTGGCGAAGTCGTACGTCCTGGTCGTTATGAGTGGGCGGATGAAATGTCATTACTCGACTTATTAGCGCACGTTGGTGGGCCAACATCACGCGCCGACACCGCGAATATCGATGTGATATCACCTGACATCAATGGTGTAGTGAAACAATATACCTTCGACCTTGATACGTTTATTCGCGATGGCAGCAGCGAAGATACACTGCCGACTATTCGCGGTGGTGCAACGGTTCGGATCCATGATTTACCCAGTGACCCTAGTGATAACAAGGCGCAATGGGTACGGCAGTCGTCAGACAAGTCAATCTATGTCTTTGGCCAAGTTGGCGCTCCCGGTCGTTACATGTTTACCAACCGAATGAATTTCCTCGATATTCTAGCCGCAGCTGACGGTCCAACGGATAAAGCAGATATTCGAAATATTCGAATTAGTCACCGCAACGGTCACCATTCTCGAGTGAGTAAGCTAAACCTCGCGCTGTATTTCGAAACAGGCGATGAAAATCTGCTACCGGAAATTAGCACTGGCGACACCATTTATCTCCCGGAGAGAAATAGGCAGTGGCTTGATAAATCGAAAGAAATGACAGTTAGGGTGCTTGGTGCCGTCAACAAGCCAGGGCGTTATAGCTATGACGACACCATGACAATACTAGATTTGTTAGCACAAGCCGGCGGCACCAGTGGCAGTGCCTATATCGAAAAAATAACGGTGGTTAATCTCTCGTGTTGTCGTAGCCAAGCCCAAGAATTTGATCTGGCTAACTTTGCTAAAACCGCTGATTTTAGTTCTCTACCCGTTATTCGGGTTGGCGATACAATCTTCGTACCAGACCAACGCAACAGCACGCTGTCCAAAGCACGTTCAGGGCTACGAGATGTCTTTGAACTCGTCTCGTTAGCGTCATTACTTGGCTTGTTATAAAGGAGCATATGATGATAAATATTCCAGCGCACTACCTCGAGTTAGAACACATCTACAGCGCTACCCTAGCCCGCGGCATTAGGTCACTCGCTGTGGTCTCAACCTCACCGGGTGAAGGAGTTAGCTCCGTAATTTTAAGCTTAGCCAAGCGTAATATCATTGCGGGACGTAAAACCTTAGTGGTGGATTTAAACATCTACAACCCAGAGTTAAGCGCACTAGCGGTACCGGGACTAGACGATTCGTCTACTCGTAAGTTGCCGCAGCCGGCTGCACTGTCACCAGAACATAGCGCCCGCGACGTTGCGATTATTTCCGTTCCGTTGGAGCGCAAGCTAGTCTTAGAGTTGCGCGAACCTGGCGTATTGCAAACCCATATTGAACAATGGCTCCAAGATTTTGATAATGTGCTGTTTGATACCTCGCCAATGAGCCTAACCAATGGGGCTAACCTTCCCCCTGAATATATCTCCAGTGCATGCGATGGCACGGTGTTAACCGTACTTGCAGCCAGCACCACCAACACTTCACTGACCCAAACTCTGAAAAAACTCAATAACGCCCAAGCGCTGCTGATTGGCATTGTTATTAACGATCAATTTAATCCGACGCTAAAGCATGAGTTGTTACGAGAAGTAGCACGGCTAGCGCCCATTTTTCCAACGTTGGCGAATAAGCTGACGACTTGGTTAAACAACCGAAAAATATTAGCCTTAGAGATTTGAAGCGCACGACGATAAACTAAGCTAAGCTAAGCTAATTGTGGGATCTACATGCTAAGCTTAATATTCAAATTATCAAAGAGTAATCAATAATGGAAAAAGTATTAGGGATAGGCGGCATATTTTTTAAATCCAAAGATCCGGCAGCACTAGGCGCTTGGTACGAACAGCACCTCGGTATTAATCCGGTGCCAACTGATTATGAACAACCGGTGTGGCAACAACAAGGCGGCGATACTGTATTCGCCCCCTTTAGCGATGACACCGACTATTTTGGTTCACCAGAACAAACATGGATGATCAACTTTAAAGTCAGTGATCTTAGCGCGATGGCCGCGCAGCTTAAAGGCGCTGGGATTGAGGTAAAAGTCGATCCGCAAGAGTATCCCAACGGATCATTCGCTCGGCTCTATGATCCTGATGGTAATCCCATCGAATTATGGCAGCCTAAATAGACATTTATCTTGCTAGTTAACGGTAAATCTTGCCAAAACCTGTTCAATCACATCGACCAGTTTTTGGCATTTATCGCTATCTAACACATCTTGGTGTGGCGTCGAAAAATATCCCTTGTCGTTATCAAAATACTCCCCTGACCGACTCGTCAAATCATGTTCTAGTGCGAGCGTTGTAATAATCGACGCGCCTTTACTAAGGTCACCACCAGCAATACCAAATCCTTCTTTAACCATTTTGCTTCCCAATAAAGAGCCAGGATTTAGCGCGATAAATATGGGGGGATTAGTCGCTGCGTCCCGCGCTATATGACGACTCCACATCGTGATAGCAAGTTTGCTTTGGGCGTACGCAGCCATATCGTCCAACCCTAAATCGTCGCGCAATGCGTCAAGATTTACTGGCGCTTGAGCAGCGGATGACAAGTTAATGACACGACTGTCTTTACTTAATAGCGCTTGTAATTGTTGAGTCAGAAAATACGGTGCAATCGTGTTAACCATAAAGCGTGCATCGAGGCCATCAACCGTGGTTGCCTTTGGCAGTTTAAGCACACCGGCATTATTAATTAATACATCAATGCGTTGATGATTCTGCTTAATTAACGTTGCCATTGACTGCACATCAGCAAACTTGGACAAATCAGCGACGTATGTCGATACCCTGCCGCCTTTAACCGCTTGTAAGGTATCAGCTACATTAGCTAGCTTGGCCGGGTCACGACCATGGATCAGTAAATGATGACCCTTAGCGACTAACATTTTGGCAGTGGCTAATCCAATTCCATCGGTAGCACCCGTTAACAAAATAGTTTTATGCATAATTTGACTCCTGTTTCTTGACGATTGTTAATCGGTCGCGTTAAAGCTCAACCACGACTTTCCCCATGCCTTGACCACTAGATAGGCGGGCATGTGCTTGAGCAACTTCATCCAACGAGAACCGTAATTCATCTAACACGGGTGTTAAACCGCCCGCTTCAACAATGGTTGTTAACTCGTTAAGAATGTGGGCATGCTGTTCACGCTTTTTATTGTGTAACATCGGAATAAGCATAAACACCACGTGTAGTGACAACCCTTTAAAATGCGCCGTCGATAAATCAAGTTCAACCATCGATACCGTTGATGCAACGTGACCATTTAAGGCAGCTGCCTCAAATGAATTACTCATGTTTTCACCGCCAACCGAATCAAACACGATATCAAAGCCTTCGCCATCAGTATGTTTTGCTACATAATCGATGACGCTGTCGGTTTTGTAGTTGATCGAGGTCGCGCCAAGCTTTTCAATTAGTGCTAGCTGATTATCGCCACCACCTGTCGCAAACACCTCAGCGCCGAAATAGTTAGCAAGTTGCAGCGCAACATGACCAACACCGCCAGAACCACCATGAACCAAGACTTTTTGGCCAGCCGTAATGTTTGCACGCATTAACCCTTCATACGCGGTAATAGCAACGAGAGGCAAGGCCGCTGCTTCACGCATAGATAAGTTGCGTGGTTTACGGGCTATTAGTCGAGCGTCCGCTAACATATATTCAGCGAGTGTTCCTTGTAAATCAGCCAAACCACCTGCACAACCATAAACTTCATCACCCACAGTGTACTCGCTAACGCCATCGCCGATCTCAGTAATCGTGCCGGCAAAGTCCATTCCTAATACCGCTGGCAATGCTGGTGATAACGGTAAATCGTTACCCATTAATCGGATCATCGTATCTACCGTATTAACACTCGTTGCCGCTACCTTAACGATAACATGGCCAGATTGCAGTTGAGGCTTGTCTATTTGTACCGCTTCAAACACGTCTTCACTACCAAAACTTTTTACTATCATTGCTTTCATTATAAATTCTCTCTTGTCGTTGATGAGGTCAGTATATTAGCTCGCAATAACATTGATAATACCGCACAATAAAGAATCAGTTTTAAGATTTGGTTGATAAAGATGAATATTGAACATCTTAAGTTATTTTGTAGAATCGCAATAACGCATAACATGAGTGCCGCAGGCCAAGAATTAGGGCTGTCTCCTGCAGTCGCCAGCGCGCACATCAATAAATTAGAGGATACCTTGGGTGTTAGGTTAATCCATCGTACCACCCGAAAAGTATCGCTCACTGAAGAAGGACTAGCATTTCTGCCACATGCCGAAGATGTACTCGCTAGTGTTGAAGCTGCAAGGTCATCGGTTGGCGCGGGTAGTCTGTTGCCCCAAGGGACGTTGCGGATAGCCGCACCCGCATCTTTTGGACGAATGCACTTACTCCCCGCCCTAACCGGTTTTCTATCGCAGTTTCCAGACTTGAATGTTGACCTAAAACTATCGGATACTATCGTTGATCTGGTGGAAGGAGGCTTTGATATCGCGATTAGAAACTCACAACTCAAAGATTCCAGTTTGGTCGCTCGCCGCTTAGCGCCAGATAAGCGCATCCTGTGTGCGTCTCCCAGTTACTTAGCCCGCTATGGACGTCCGAACACGCCTAACGATCTAAAATCTCATCAATGTATCACGTTATTTGGTATGGAAACTTGGGTCTTTAAACTCGAAAATAACGAGCTTAATGTCAATGCACGCGGTAATTTTAGAACTGACAACGGTGAAGCGTTACGAGATGCTTGTGTAAATGGGCTGGGGATAACGATTAATTCTAAATGGAGTGCTTATAAGCAATTACAACAAGGACAATTGGTTGAAATACTAGCCGACTATCCACTAGTTTCTGACACCGCAATCTGGGCGGTATACCCAAGTTCACGTCAGTTAGCACCCAAAGTACGAGCCTTTATTGACTATTTTAGTCAGTATTTTGGTGATGCCCCGTATTGGGACCGATAATAAGGTCGACAATCCCCGCGTCAATAGATTTAACGCGGGGAATTGAGTTAGGCTTTCGCCAACAGCGGTTGTTCTTGTAAGAACTGCGCAAATAAATCAGCAGGAACAATAGCCCCCTTATGTTGAATCACAAAACCAGCGGCCGCAGAAGCTAGTGTAATTGCATCCGCTAATGTATACCCTTGAGCTCGCGCTCCTAAATAGACACCATTGAATGAATCACCCGCAGAGGTCGTATCCACCACGTTAGTCACTGGCGTGATGCCAAAGTGGCTTATCTCGCCCGCGACATCACACATTATCCCTTGCTCGCCATTTTTAATCAGCAATTCTTCAAATTGAAAGGGCTGACAAAATAGGTGAACTTGCTCGGCAGTGGTTAGACCGTAAAGCTGAGCAAAATCATCGACACCAGGCAGTGCAATATCAGCGTACTTAAACGCTAACTCAAATTGGGTCTGCGCCTGAACTTGAGTGTCCCACATGCGGGCACGATAGTTAGGATCAAACACAATTTTAACGCCCGCTTTTTTAAGCTGCTCAACGAGTGACCAAAACAAACCACGATCTTCTGCGCGGATAACCGCCAGCGAAATACCAGAGAAGAAGAAGATATCCCCTTTCGATAGTTTCGCAATAACCGCTTGGCTAATATGGTTCATTACATCGCGCGCTGCGGCGTTTTCACGCCAATACGTGAAGCTTCGCTCGCCGGTGCTATCTGTTTTAATCGAGTACAGTCCCGGAATTTTATCCGGAGACTGAAACACATAATCGCAACCAATTGACTCGCGCTTAAATAGCTCGACCATCGCGGCGCTAAAATGATCCTGACCGACAGCGGTGATTAAATCAGTCGCTATCATCGGAAATGCGCGCTTTAAATAGACGGCGGTATTAAACACATCACCAGCAAACGATTGCTTCATGGTGTTATCTGATGTTTCCATCAACTCCACCATACATTCACCAACAAGAAATATATTTTTCATTTAACTACGCCTTTTCTTCGACAGCATTCAATGTTGTATCTTGTGATTTCTTTGGTTTAACTGGTTTAATTGGACCAGCAATGAACCATACAGCAATCAACATCAATGGCACCAATGATGCACCAAGAATAAAGAACGGAGGATAGTATGTTCCGTCATTCGTAATAATAGGCACCAGTTGAATCGCACCAATTACACTGACGATACCGATAGCACCACTGAGGCCGGCAAGTGACGCAACACTTTTGCCCGAGAAGAAATCACTCGGTAGTGTTTGCACGTTATTAATCGATACTTGGAAACCAAATAAAATAATCGCAATCAAACCCATCGCTAACATCGGCGTACTCGCAACCGTTGTCGCTAGAAGCGCTGGTAACATAAAACAGGCGCCCAACGTAATAACCGTGCGACGAGATTTATTAACCGACCAGCCACTATTAATGAAGCGTCCCGATAACCAACCGCCGAACAAGGCACCTAGCGCTGCACCAACATAAGGGATCCACGCTGATGCGCCGATTTCTTTAACGTTAAAACCAAATTTATCATTGAGGTAAAGCGGCAACCATGCCACGAACAACCACCAGATAGGCTCCATGAAGAAACGCGCTAAGATAACGCCCCAACTTTGGCGATGGCTTAACAGTTCACGATAGGTTGGTACATACTCTTCTTCTTCGGTGTCTGCTGCTACTTCTTCAGACTTCTGACCGCTTAGGATGTATTGACGTTCGTCTTCGGTGATCCATGGATGAGCATCAGGACCAGATTTATAGATAATCAACCAAGGCACTAACCAGACAAAACCAAAGCTAGCGACGATCATGAAGGTTGCTTGCCAACCAAAATAAGCATAAAGAAATGCGATTAACGGTGGTGATACAATACTACCGATAGACGCGCCGGCACCGAAGATACCTTGCGCTAAAGCACGTTCTTTAATCGGAAACCATTCAGCATTTGCTTTGGTCGCGCCAGGCCAGTTACCTGCTTCACCGAAACCAAGCATAATACGGAACAGACTAAATGAGGCAATAGACGATGCAAACGCATGCAATGCGATTGACACTGACCAAACCACAATGGACAGTAAGAAGCCAATACGTGTACCAACGGCATCAAATACCTTACCAAACACCGCTTGGCCAACCGCGTAAGCGATTAAGAATACACTCATGATATTAGCGTAATCGTGATTGTCCATCCCTAAATCTTTGGCGATTTCAGGCCACATAACCGACATTGCGGTACGGTCAATGTAATTAATAATGGTCGCAAAAGCGACTAGCGTTATGATTATCCATCTTAATCTTTGCATCTTCATTTTATTCTTCCTCTAAAAAGTCTTCGCGGGCAGGACTAAAGATATCAAGTAGTATCCCGCCAGTGGGACAAACAGCACCATGGTCAACATGTGGTGGCACAAAAAAACTATCTCCAGCTTTTAATATCTGGATAACACCGTCAACATTAACATGGAATTCACCTTCCATAACATGACTTACTTGGGAATGACGATGAGCATGTACGTAACCCTCAGCTCCTTTGGCAAACCAAATTTTAACCGCCATCACCTCGTGATTATAACCGAGCATTTGACGCTTTAACCCGGGACCAATATCTTCTATCTCTGTTTCATTACCGTATGAAAAATGTTTACTTTGACTCATTAAAAACTCCTACTGCTTGTTAGGTCGAATAACTGAAAGCGCTCTGTAAAGCGATAGTCTTGACCCTTATATGAAAATTATTGTGGTGAATAACAAGTGCGTTTCACCATCACGAAAAGCGATTTAAATGGCAATACCTCGACCATTAATGGTGTTTATTGTTCGATATAAATGCCGTATGCTCACCACCAGCGTGTAACTCTTTTACCGACAATGCCGGTGTTTTACTAAACATATTATCCGTGACACGCGATTGGGGTTCAGCCACCGTGTGCTCTATCGTTATCGCCGCCGTATTGGTAAATGAATTACCCGACACATCAGTGACTTGCACGCCATGTAACAGCACACTCGCATGACTTTTATTGCGCTTACCAAGACCAACAGTATCGACAATGTTATTCACCATCGAAAGGTGTGGACCAAAGGTGCTTTCGTCACTGCCGCCGCGATAAAGATTAACCAACGCACCACTAACACGGTCAAAACGGTTATCACGCATCACCACATACTCGGCGTTGTAAATGCCAAGGTCTTCCGTTTCTTTGTTCAAGCGCAACACATCGCCACTAATAGACTGAAAGCGATTATTGGTTAGCTCAATCAGATCGGCGAATGCACCATGACCAGAATCAAAGACATGAAATGAGTGATTAACATCGAGCGCTGCAACGACACTATTGCGCATAATGAAGCGATAATTGACTAACATGCCCCACTTCTTGGTACGGATTAATGTGTTACCAGATGCATCAGGACTATTGATGCCACTAATATCAAGACCGTCAATCAACAAGTTGCCACCGTCACTGATTTCAAACAATGTTGAACGCTCAAAGGTAAGGTGTGCTTTAGTGGCATTTTTCGCGGTGATGGTTAACGTTTTATCAATACTGATGAGTTTTCTAACATCATACTGACCATCTTGAAGGATTAATGTATCACCCGAACTCGCAGAGGTGATTGCTTTAATTAATGCATCGCCGCTAGCGTTGACTTCAATCTTTTTGCCAGAATCAAACGCAACCGCTAAGCCGCTTTTAGGATACCAGCTCGGCCCAGTCTGCGCTTTCTCTAATACCGTGAACGAACGGCTAATGCCCTTGTTCACTGTTGCCTGAGGATAATACAATCCATTGTCGGCACGTGTAAGAGTCAGATTAGATTTCGCAAATCCAGTGCCTAATTTATTATCGACAACGGTATTGGCGACATTACCAGAGAACGTGATCCCGCCAATATCGTCAAATAAACTAAACGGTTGTTGGTTATCTTGATTAACGATCAAGTTATTACGCATGGTGCTTCGTATCGGCACGGCACTACGCTCATTATCGCTACCCGCCGCTAACTGAACGTGCTTAACGTTAATTAAGGTGTTGTTCTCAATCAGTGCATTATCAACTTGATGGTAACGATTAATGGTCGAGTTAGGAACACCGTTCATTACCGTGAGGCCACTGCCAAAACGATAACCGGTTAAGCCTTCAAGGTAATTATTGCGAATTATTTGGTCTTTATTAATGACTCGGATACCGCCTGTGTGGTCGACACCATTACCAAAGAAGACATTGTTTTCAACGATGTTACCGTTGCCATGACGTAAGGTTAGCGTGCCACGTGATTCAAAAAACACGTTGTTACGCAGGATATTTTTGCCAGATTTAACGGAAATAATTTCGACTTCGCCATTACAGCGGTCAAAATAGTTGTTTTCAACAATGGTAAACGAATCAGTCAGCGAATAATGACTGGTGCCGATGCGTAATGTTTCTCCGCCATTAGATCCAAAAATAGGCCGCGGCCCAAAGTAGTTGTGATCAATGCGGTGATGATTTTGGCGGCTGCTTTCGCTGTCCAATCGAACAGCTACCGTCACGCCTTTGTTTCGCTTACCGACTAAATGATTGTGATCGAAACGATTGTGTTGGCCATACAAGGCAACCCAATAGTCCGACTCTTGTTTGTCAGGGTTATTAAAGTTATCTATCACCACTTCGGTAACCCGAGAATGATAGGCTAAATCCTGTTTATTGCGGCGAAACGAAATCACCGAACTGCTGGGGGTAAACCCATTTTTGAATACCAAACCAGATACGACAAGATATTCACCCGCTAATCGTAAACTCGATTGACCGGATAATATCACCTTTCCTTTGGTTTGGGCTGTTAGCGTAATAGGTTGTTTGGCGGTTCCTTGCGCTTTGAACACCAGATCGAAATCTGTCCAAACACCATTAGCTAGAATAATCTTATCACCAGGTTTTACCTGTTTAAGTGCATTTTTATACACTTGTTGCGTGTTGACCAACCATTCTTTAGCAAATATCTCATTGCTGAGACCGAGCATCACCACTGAACATAACGACACGTAAAACAACGATGAAAAAATTCTTGATAAATACATATTTTCACTCTTCACATTAAAACGCAAAAAGCACTTATCACCCATGACGAGTGATAAGTGCATAAGCTATTGATTAAAACTTATATTTTGCACTCACAAAGTACTTAGAACCTGAGCGAGAGTAATCTGCGATGGTTGAATCATTACCACGCGTCATCACTTGAGGTTGATCCGTTAGGTTAAGCGCTTTAAATGAGATTGATAAATCTTTGCTCACTTTATATTTAGCCGCAAAATCTACGTAACTAGCCGCTTGCACGTAACGATGTGAACGTGTTGGGAACGGTAAGTTATTTGGTTGGAAATATTTCGAACGATGCTTGTACATCACGCGGAACGATAGCGCTTCACCTTCCCAATAGAGCGACGCAGACGCGACGTTTTTAGAGAAACCAAACAAGTTAGCGTCAGGTACAATACCTGGGCTCGCTGTTTCTTCCGTCACAAAACTAGAATCTGCATAGTTATACGCAACCTTTGCGCCTAAGCCATTAAACGGTGCAGGCAAGTCAACGAAATGCTGTTGCGCTGTGAATTCAAACCCTTTAATGCTTGAGCTCTTTTCAGACGTCTGTTGGGTTGTATGACTAACATTGCTGTAAATCGTATCAACGCCATCAAGTGACACAGTAATATCGCGACTTTCGGTTACTTGATCAAAGCCCCCCTTAAAGTCTTTGTAATATAGCGCTAACGTAACCGCCGTATCGCTACTTGGGTAATACTCAAGCGATATATCGTAATTAGACGACATATACGGGTTCATGTGATTACCACTTGCGTCACCGCCACTAATTACTTCACTGTAATCGGTGTTGGTGTCCTCGTCACACGTTTCGTCACTTTCGGTCTCACAGATGTCGTAGCTTACGCCAGATGACATTGCATTAAGCTGGAAGCGCGACATGGCGCGATAAGCGGCAGTTTTCAAAAACCACTCGTCAGTCAGTTCAAACGTTAAGTTTAAGCTTGGCAGATACTTAGTGTAGCTAGAATCGAGGGTGATTACTTCGATGTCACCGCTATCATTAATGCTTGCATCAAACGTATCATCATCATTACTAACGATATAAACCTTGTCGCCCCAACCAGTAGAGTGGGTATCAGTCTTAACTACACGTAAACCAACGTTACCACTAACCGGCATATCGCCAATGTGAGTATCAATATCAGCCATGACATAAGCCGCGATGATTGTTTCCGTGATATCACGATCACCACCGCTACGTTTATCATCAAGCTCGCCGATGTCGTAAAACTCGGTATTACCATCATTGCCTGGCACTTGACCTAACATCTGTCCAATAACACAAGTAGAATCATAGGTTACAAAATCACCGGCACCGCCACCCGTTTGATCATCAAACAAGTTGCCGTTGTAATGGTCGTTCATACAATTATCGACAATACCGCTGGTTAACTCGATATGCGCGGCAGTATCATCATCCCAATCATTATTATCAGTGTCGGTCGAACCATTTCGCTGCACACCTTCATCTAGCGTTAACGAAACATCATTACTCGTTTCATCAATCAAATGTTCTTTAGAGTAACGAATGCCGCCTTTAATCGCAGAGAATACGGCGTTATCTAGCTCGTAATCCGCATCAAAATTAAGCGAAAGGATATCATCTTCACGTTCATCGTTTGAACGGCGATAGTCAACCCAAGCCGTACCATCGTGGACGAACGACTGGATATTCGAAGGGTCAAACACTTGAGATGCATCGTAGCCTGCTTCGCCTGCACCTAAACGGTTATCATCTAAGAACGTAAGTTGGGCAACTTCGCCCCCTCTAAAATCTAGCTCATATTGATAATATTCTTCAGAACGAACTTTGCTACGCTGGCGTAAGCGATAACGATAAGATTTCGAATAGGCCGCATCGAAACTTAATTCTAAATCGTCACTTACCATGTATTCAACGTTTAAGCCAAAACCATTGTATGTATCTAATTGAGTACGCTCTTCACCCATCACTTGAGGTCTTGCCTCGCCTTTAGCGTAAAGCAGTGTATGGTCCTCAGCAATGATATGGTCTGACAATGCACGGCGACGAGTGTTTAACCCGAATTCCATGCGTTGTTCTGTGTAGTCTAGGTTCGAATACTCATAATCAAAGTTAACGTTAACCTTATCATTTGGCACCCACTGGAACGTGGTCACAATATTAGTTCGCTGGTCTTCATCTTCACCGGTACGCCAATAAACATCATTAGGCACGAAAAAAATTGACGTTGCATCGAAATCAGCTAATTCATTGTCAACACCCGGTGTAGGCGAACGACCATCGCGGCCAGCACTGACCGCTTGATCTGAACCAGTACAGTCGCCACCGCCATCAGAGAGTGCATTACCTTGAGCATCGCGTAGTGCACAAACGCCCATTTGAGAGCTGCCACCAAAATTTTCTTCAGGATTCGAGGTGTTTGAATGACTAACACCAAAAGTGAAGCCCATGCTGCCGGCATTTTCTGTTTCCCAGCTTTGCACCGTAGACAACACAAACTTATTGCCCCAAGGCGACGAAGTATGGTCATCGTAATATGAATTATACACACCACTTGCTTCGACCACAGTTTGGTTTTTACCGTAATCAACAGCGCGTAGTGAGTTAACATCGATAGTACCCGATGTACCACCCTCTACAAGGTCTGCTTGTTGTGATTTGTAGATAACAACTTTATCAACTAAAGAAGAAGGGAATTTCTTGAAGTTAACGGCACGCCCAGGGCCTGCGTTCGTGATAGTACGACCATTAAACGTTGAATAACCCCAATATGAACCGATACCACGAATAGAAATTTCATTCTGGCTGCCTTTTAAGCGATGCGCTGTGGCGCCTGATACGTTTTCAATAATATCTGACAACGAGAGACCTGGTAATTCGCCAAAATCAGCGGCTGCTATCGCATCCACAATTGCCGTCGTGTTCTTTTTCTCATTCAATGAACGAGTCATTGTTCCGCGCATACCACTGACCGTAATCACTTCGACGTCTTTTTCTTGTTCGCTTTGTGCGGCGTCTTGTGCGTATACCGGCCCTGCTAACAGTGACAACATGATTGATTTATACAGCATGTTATTTGGCAATAATGCAATGCTTCGCTTTTTTAGTGCGATGCTTATTTTACTAAGTTTCAAGCTCATCTCCCTACCTTCCAATTTATAGTTTATTTAATTGTTAAAATAATGTAATTAAACTGTCACTAATTTAACCAATAGAAAAAACTAAGTCAACCAATTTATATTACCAATTAAGCAGAACCCTGCCACAGGATGTATTACCAATTATTAAAGGTATCCCGTTATCATGAATTTCGAAATTAACATTGAACAATAATAAATGACATAATATCTTTGCTATGCTAATTGCAACTCGCTATCATGTGTGTTCGAATTGGTAATAATTAATATTGTACATAAAGGAACGACTATGAAAAATCGGCGTATGTTTTGGCCAATAGTAGATAGTATTGAATCTTCTATTGATAAGGGAGAATACCCTCCCTTGAGCCGGTTGCCGCCTGAAAGGGAGCTCGCTGAGCGATTTAGCGTTAGTCGTCCAACCATCCGTGAAGCAATCATCGCGCTTGAAGTAAGAGAGAAAGTCGAAGTAAAAACTGGCTCAGGTGTCTATGTGCTTGGGAACTCTGAAAAAACACTAAGAAAGCAATCAATTAACGCGTTTGAGCTCACACAGGCTAGAGCACTCGTTGAAGGTGAAGTTGCTGCGATAGCTGCAACAAGCATTACCGATGACGAACTCGAGCAGTTATATGAAACGCTAGTGATGATGAAAAACAAAAACTACGTCGAGAAAGCTGACCAAATGTTCCATCAGATCATTGCCGGTTCCACCCGCAATGGCGCGATGATTCTGTCGGTAGAGAATCTATGGGCATTACGCGCATCAAATAACGATATTGTAGCCGACTACAAGAATGTATGTAGCGCCGACAATAGAGAAACTCTTGCTGAGCACACTGCGATTTATAATGCACTCAAAGCGCATGACTCGGCGCAAGCACGATCCGCTATGCATAGCCATTTCAATCGTTTAATCAATACTTTATTCGATACAGAAGAAGCGAAATCACTCGAAGAGGTTCGCCGTAAGAACAATGAAAAGCGTGGTTTATACTCGATTTCTCATCTGGTTAAAGCGAATCAGAAGTAACGTAAACGTGGTATAGCATTAACCACTACGTTGACAAAAAGCCTCTCAACATTGTTGAGAGGCTTTTTTTGTAGCGCTAATATATTAATTACTGACGTTATTGTTTATCACGTCCTGACGTTCTTTCTCATACTCTTCGTATGATTTTCTTTGTGCTGTGATGCAGTCTCGATGTTCTGAACTTGATCCAGCCGTTCGAACACATTCACTTTGTTGAGCATCTTGTCCCGCTTGATACAGCTGTTTATTGGTGCAACCAGCTAAAACAACTAAACAACACACAATAAATACATATCTATTCATAATGTTACCTTAAAATTTGAAATGATTAAATTCAGACGGATAAACGGTGATTAAGTTCAATAACCTCAACCAAAACAAACTAATCGACTGGATTAGACACCCAGAAAACCTAGCTATTCAAACCATCTAGCCCTACTAGGATATCGCCATCAACACGAACAATATTGGTCACATAATAAGCCAAGCTATATTCTATATTTAACGAGAAATAGTGGCTTTGTGACAGGTGTTCTTTTATCGCAACTTCAAGTTCTTGACTCAATTTTTGGGTGAAAACGGCATCTCGGTGCGGTTTAGTTAGCAATGATATGGTAACAAGAATGTGAGGGTGTTTATATTGTGAACAAGGGTATGCTCTTGATTTACAAACACCAGCACTGGAATCACTTTGATTAATGACGGTTTCGATTTCATCGAACAGGTGTTTGGTGTCAATATCTAGGTTATCAGAATACTTAATTTCTACATGAGGCATAGTAATCGCTTCCTTAAGCGCATAACGAGGCTGTAAATTTATCATTCACAACGCTAAGTTACAAAAAAATTAACACGAACCCAAACAAAAATGACGCGTTGTGAATTCAGCGCCCGTCTGATGATGACCGCTCTTCTAACTATTCACCTTTTAGCCGTTGGTGCAATGACAATTGCGCCTGCAATTCATTGGGTTCGATGGCGGTGAGCTGTTTGTTTAATTTATATCGTAGGTTACCATCAGCGATAACAGAGCCCTGTAGCGAGCGCCACGGCACTATTGAGAGAAATTTAGGTTGCTCTTTAGTGCCAACGATAGTGGTCTCAATGGCGATGACCCCTGTCGTTGTTTTTCGCACAGGCTTAGCCTTACTGTTTACTTCCTCTACTCGGTCACGGTTTACTTCAGCGCTGTTCTTGTCGTCTTGCGCTATTGTGTATTGGCTACTTACCGCTAATATCGCGCCAATACCACATATAATGACTAATCTAACCATTTCCTTACTCCTTGACTCGTTGCTGACGTTTCTTTAATTGCGACACTTGACGGCTAACATCGGCTATCCAGCCCTTAAGCTTTTTGTCAGGAGCTTTACCCTGTAATTCCCTAAGCTCTCTTACCAACTGGTATTCCAATAAAGCACCGGTTTTATCACCAAGATAAAGGTCGAGCAAGATGGCTAAATTAATGTGGCCGCTGACAAATCCAGGCCAACTGGCAATAGCTTGGAGATATTGCGCCTTGGCGGCGTCAAACTGACCTTGCTGACGGTATAACCCCGCCAACCGATTTCGAGCAAAGTAATTGTCAGTATTGACATCGATCGCCTGTAAATAATATTGTTGGGCCTCTGGCGCATTATCTTGGGCACGCGCGATATCACCCAGTGTTAACCACGCACCAGACAAACTAGGATAATCATGTGTTATCTTCTCGAGCTGCGATTTTGCCTGCCGCAATTTATTATCAGCGATCAAGTGCAATGCGATCTCAAATTGTAACGTCGCTTTTGGTGGCACGAACTGTCGCTGGCTCTTTAAATATCGATTGTCACTCGCGAACATTATCTGCCCTTGCGTTAAGGGCGGAACAACGCTTGGTGGCGTTTGACCATCGAGTTCGTTTAACGATTCTTCGACATTTTGTACCGACTCTTCAGTTGACATCGTCTGACAAGCGGACAGCAAGATGCTGATGGCCAATATACCCGCGAACTGACCTGTTCTAGTAAATATAATTTTGTTCACCTGCTATCACTTCTTTCTTGTTATAGCGACCGGGCATCAGTGCTGCCAAGGCCTCAAAGCTCTTTTTAACCCAGTTATCGTACACGCCTTGCCAGCTGCGCTGGGTATTATTCTCGAATACTTCAATTGCCTTATCTTCGAACGGGTAAGCTTGCTCTTCTAACAATATCTCGTATTGCTCGAGTGCTAATGCATCGAGACCCTTAGGGCGTGCTGACGCCATCAAGTCTTGCGCGAGCTGGCGATAGATTTGCGCCGTTTGAAACGTTGACTCGGTGGTATATTGCGCGACGTTATACGACGAGGTTTTGTGATAAGCCTTTAACACCTTAGCTAAACTACGTTGTTTACGCTTTAAACTCTTAGCCAATGGTAACGTTAATTTAATGTTGTTAAATGCACTCTGCGCGTCACTTGCAAACACCATCGCACTCATCGCGGCTAACGAAGTTGAACGTGGTGTTGCACTACTTTTTGCGTTGTCGTGTGCCTCAATTAACTTGTTTAACCAGAAACGACGCTTAGCATCATCGTGCTGCTCCTTATAGGTCTCACTGAGTTTAAATCTCACTTCGACCGACCGTTCAAACGGTTGCTGATAAGCATTGGCATAACGACGATAATGTAATCTGGCCTGCTCAATGTTGCCGGCTTTTTCAAAATAGGACGCCGCCATGAACAGTGGTGTTTCTCGGGCTGTTTTGTCAGCTAAACCATTAACAATAGCCTGATATTCCTTGGCCGCATTGCCCCAATCTTCTTGCTGCTCATAAATGCTAATCAATTGCGCGGCGATATCTTTAACTAATATATCCCCCTTGAATCGCTGACGAAAATCCGTTAAATACGTTTCAGCTTGCGCAAAGTCCTTTAACTGATACAAATATTGTGCGGCATTAAATTGTGCTGCTTTTCGTATCGACGTTGCTGGCGTTTGCTCAATAACGGCAATAAATAATGCAATACCTTGGCGTATCTGCCCTGATTTGACCGTTGCCTCTGCCTGTTTATAGAGACTAGCAGCATAGTTCTCTTTGATATCAGGCAAGCGTTTATCGGTGGTGGCAATCGACGCCAGCACCGCTTGATAACCAGACGCGGCCTCTTTATAGTTCTGTTGGTTGAAAATGCTATCAGCAATTATGAGCTGGGCATCGATATTTTGTTGTTGGCTAATGGCATGAGGCCAAGCGATTAGCAGCCGAGCGCTAGCGATGGCATCATCAAAGCGCCGCTCAGAAAATAGCTTGTTAATCAGCCACTCTAACACGGTGATGCTGCGTTTATCATCAACAAAACTATCGACAAACAGCTGCGCACTACGCTCTTGGCTGTTGAGCAGTGTATCGCTCGATTGCGCTGTTAGCAGCTTGTTGTAGGCGAGTAATGCTGTATAGCCTGCATCAGCGCGTTTAGCGAGGCTTTGTTGATAGCCTTGCTCCGCCGCGACACCTTCCGTCACACGAATATCTAGCTCGGGCATCTGGCTTTTTCTTCCGCCCACTGGGGTATAGGCGTACGCCTGATAAGCATCGATGGCTTTAATAAACTGGTCACTGGCATAGAGGCTTTCGGCATAGAGAAAGGCCATTTCCTCACTGTCGTTAAAGGTCTCTATATACTCTAAAAACCAGCTCGCTGACCGTGCGTATAAGGTCTTTTTCTTGGCCGCATTCTTTTCTTGCTGCGCCATTCGATAACTGTCTTGTGAAAACTCAACAACATAGGATTTAAGCATCGGCGCTAGCGCCAACTTTTCAGTCATTGGCCAATGTTGCCAATTAGGTCCTCGAATGCCGTAGCTGGTGATAAACAGGCGTTTGTGCTGCTGAACTAACGATGGAAAATGACCGTGCTTATACGTTTCGATTATCTTAATCGCAAAATGCGGTGATTTTTGATGCTGAGGATAACGGCTGACAAAATCACCATAGGTCACCGCGCTATCGCGATAACGTTTATTGGCTAAATACCACTGCGCCAAATTTTGATAGTTTAAATACTCATAATAACGATTACCGACCCGATCATAATGGCTGGCTAAGGTTTGTGCGCCATCCTGAAACGAAAATATCAAGCCCATCACTCGCAAGGTATCTTTAACCATCTGGCGGGTAGCTATCGGTAACGTATTAATATCAATATCATTGGTGGCCAGTGCCGGTAAACTAATGTCGAGCAACTGAGTAAAATACTCCAATGCCTGCGATTTATTGTCGAGCTTAAACTGCGCCCAAGCCAACATATACAGCGATGTATAGTAATACGGTGAGTTCTTGTCACCACTTATCACGTGGTGGTAGGCGCGAGCGGCAGCGCTGTATTCATGATTAGCGAACGAATGTTCACCACTTCTGAAATACAGCTCTTGGGCATAGGCGGTAGTAGGAAATTGTGTGGTGAGTTCTGTGACGGTGTTATAGCTAAGTTGAGCCTCACCTTGTAACTCATAAGCCTTGGCCAGTTGATACAACAAGTGTTCCGTTTGACCACTTTCAGGATAGGTCTTAAGTAAATCATTATATGCGTCAATGGCACTGTCATAATAACCGGCGGCATCAGTCGCTATTGGCGTGCCAACCTCTTGCGCTTGCTCGTTATTTATCAAGACTAACTGCGCTAACCGATAGCCGATTTTCTCTTTAATGCTGCCATCACTGCTTAACGCAAAGAGCTCGCGATAATCTGCAACCAGTTGCGAAACACTAGGCGTTGGCAATTGAGTCTTCACCAGCGGCTCAGCCGTCAGCTCGATGTCACCAATCGTTGCACCACGCGGTGCTTCAGATTGATAAAGACTACAGCCCGATAAACTCATCAGAAACAGGCAATATAACGCAAATTTTTTACCGTAAAACATTGTCATTACTGCGACCCTAAATCCGTTACTGGCAACTGCTCGCCTTGGCTAAAGCTAGCATCTTGCATTCGAATAATAGCCAATTTGGCCACCACAATGCTCCGGTTTAACTCATGTTGCCGTTGCTTAAAATATGCCGTTAATTGTTGACTAAAAGCCTGTTCAATACGTTCGGTAATATTGTTGCTTTGGCTCATTTGCGAGGTAATTCGCCTGCTTAAGTCGTCAATAGCGCTCAGTTCACGGTCAATATTAGCTACTTCATTAACGTGCTGTGACAACTGCTGGTACATCATCTTTAACTCGCTAAGATGTTGATCTAACTGTGTGAGAAAATGCTGGGTCTGATGAACGTTAACGGTGAAGTTATAATCACTTTCCCAGCCGAACATCCGTTTTATTAGGTCTAACCGTTGCTCAGCCACTTCAACGTTTTGGCCTTTGCTCTTTAGGTTTTCTAGTTTGGTCGATGCTTGGGTTATTTTGTCATGTCGCGCCAATAATGGTTGCGGTAAAAAGAACACGCTTCGTTTACTGCGTTTCGCCTCATCAATACGTGAGGCCAACAGATCACGCTTCGCACTAAGGTTATCGACCTGCCCTTTTAAATCACTCAGCTTAATATCGCTTAAGCGAGTTTGGGCGGTGCGCTGCTTTTCAGTCAACATCTGTTGATAGGTGTGCAATTTTTCAAGCTGTTGTTTAAATTGCTGCGATAAATCATTCACCTGTTGTAATTGCTCTCGCTTGGTTGAAAACTGGCTGTCACTTAACATCTCTATCAGCGCGAGATCAATAAACGCCTGATGCTTTTCATCACAGTTTACCGCAACTTGTTGCAATATAATTGCGCGATAACACGCACTACCCACGCTTAGTCGCTGCTCCATAACCTCCAAACTATTTTGGTGCTGCTTAAACTTGGTTATTCCTAGCTGTAGGATAGCTAGAGATGTTTCAAAGTCACCGAGTAATTCTGAGGCATAAGCATCGGCAAGAATCGCTTCCTGAACGTAGTAATTAGCATCGACTCGAGAAGCTAACTGACCAAACAAACTTTTTGCTTGGCCATATTGGGCCAAATTATTTAACGCCCAGCCATAGCCTAATAATGCAGGTTCAAATAAATAAGAATCGAGGGTGATCTGTTTAAAAGCGGTAATGGCGGCATGTTGCTCGCTTTGTTCGATAAAGTCATAGCCCATAGCTAAATAACTTCGGTCCGCCAGCGCGATTGATTGCGCATCAATACGTGAAAACTCTTGGCTCAATTCACTCGATGATAAGTCATCGTTGGCAATTTTTTGTAATAGGTAATTATGGCTAAGGTAACTGTGTAATGGTTGGTCGTCACTTATTTGGGATTTGAATTGCTTATATCGCTCAATGTCTTGTTCTTTTAGCGCCAGTTGGGCCTGAAAATAGTAAAAGTCGTCATGATGGCTATCTGACAGCACGTCGCTTACCCGCTCAAATGCTGTCTGCGCCTCTCGCCAGTTCCCTTCAAGGTATTGCAACTTGCCGCTACCAAACCACGCATCCGCCTTAACTTTTTCAGCAGGCTGCGCTTTTAATACCCGATCGAATATTTCATTGGCTTGGTCATACAGACCATAAGACAGGCTCATGCCGCCCTTGACCAGCTGTGGAGACAAACCTTGGTGTTGGATGTCTCCCTTGTGCTCAATAATCGCAAACTCTGTTAAGGCCGTTTGGTGGTCACCCTGATAATAGTGAAATAGCGCGACACCATAATCGAGATCGCTAATGGTATTGTCGTTGGGTTTGTCATCGGCCGCCGCGCACGTTAGCACGCAGCTGAGCAGCACGATCGGCAATACAGTCCGAAAATATCTCGGCAATAATGTCTTCGGTCGGGTTAAACGTATGCGCCACATAATTTATCGTCTAATCAATTCAAATGTCGGCTGCTCTTTAGCGACTGAATCACCTATTTTAAGCTCGACTGATAACGATTTTTTGTCTTTCTTAAATGTTTGGGTCGCGCCGAGTTTATATTCACGCTTGTTGGGGCCTGTGCCGCGTAGAATCGCTGTAATTTGATGCTCGCCTTGACTCACGTTACCCAAATATAACCGTTGTACGCCCCCCTTTTCTAATGCCGCAATTTGTTTCTGGGTGTAGAGGTAATGAGTGACGTTGTCGTCATCGATCGTTAATTCGATGGCATCTAACTCGAAATACTTGCCAATATCCATCGACACATAAACCGCCACCTGAGTATTGGTCGGAAAGAGTAAATCTTCTTCAAGAATATACAGATCACGATTGAGCGAAATAACCTGACGTTTTAGCGCCTGAATTTCTTTGTTAATACTCTGGCGTTCTTGCGCGTGAGCAGCACCAAACAGCAGCGAAAATATAAGCGCGGCAACTGTAAATTTCATCATTTATTCCTTAATACCAAAGCGAAACATAAAAACGGACCACGGTGGCCGAAAAACCATATAAAGACTCACTGCCAACAGCGCCACCGGATTCAGGTTGGTTCAATACGTTATTAAAATTGTCATAATCGAACTGAATATGATCGACCGATAAATTAACTGAGCTCGCTTTTGCCCATGATGTATGAGCGAACTTAAACACGTATCGTCCTTTAATTCCGATGGTGACGTCATTGAACGTGCTCATTTCTTTATCGCGGGCCATAAAATTATACTGATCTTTGCGCGCGAACATGTCTTGATAGAAATCCGCCTGATCTTGGGCGTAAAACCTGACGTGAAAATCTACTAACCAGTTATCAGCGATACTCTGACTATATCCCACCGTGTAGGTGTTGGCCTTGATGCCCCACGTATCAGCGAATAAGCGCGCGCTGGCGTAGATGGCCGCGTTATAGGGCAAGAAATAGCGTGCACGCAGGGCGCCAGCGTTACTGGTTCGGGTATTGGGATACACTTCGGTTGCGTAGCTATAGCCACTTGCAGCCGCTCCGTCCAAATAGCGGTAACTCCGATAAGGATTGTTGAGATATCCTTGATTGTTGATTGCTTCAAGGTTAACGCCCATCGTGAAATTTTTAGTCAATATCTGATTTAAGCCAAGCCGATAGTTAACCCGCTCGGCCTGTTCGAAAAACGTGTCATTACCGTTTTTTGTGATCTCGTCATTGCCCTTAGATACCCCCATGGTCAGTGTCGTCAGACTACCGAAAAACTCATGGCTAAGATCGAAGTTAAATGATTTAGCCTCGTAATCATTTTCACTCGACTGACTAACACTAGCGCTGATCAAGGTACTATCTTGTAGGTAGTTTAATCCTACTGACTGTTCAGAACGTTCTTCTTTATACGCACTAGCGGTCGCTAGAACATCGACTGACGCACTGCTCACCATATCGACGTAATGGCTAAAAGAAGCCGATATTTTATTGTTTATTTTCTTGCGGATTAAAATGGAAGGACCGTCAATCGACATGCCCCCGCCCTGATAAGAGTGATACATCACATCACTTCGATCTTTAGGCAACACCGCCGCATGACTTTGCTGAGTCAACTCGACAAATATCGCTATTAAGACCAACAGACCGACAAGTTTGGTGTTAGTTACAACCACAACCGCCTCCTGATGTTCCTTCCGCACCTTGCGCCCCTTCACGCGCCTGATAAACGTGGTGCATATAGTTATCCGCCACCGGATCTAATGCCCAGTCCATCACCGGTAACGTCAAATTGTTACGCTCGTAGGGTTTAACCCAAGGCTTAATGGTTCCTTGGCACGCCACCAAAAAGGGCAATAGTACAAACAGTATGTATTTACGTTGCTTAAATAACACCGGCTTACTCACGGATAAGCTCCTTGATAATTTTTCGATACGCCACTTCATCACCCTCTACGTAGCCACGATGCAATAGTCGCTGGTAGCCATTGCGATCAACCATCACCGTGGTCGGCATTGCATCTACGTTATACAATTCACTAACCAGTTGTTTGTTATCAAATAGCACCGGAAATTTAACTTGAAGTTCTGCTATGAATTCCTTGGCACTATTGCTGTCTTCTTCGACGTTAATTCCTAACACGGTAAACCCTAAGCCCGAAAATTCAGATTGTAATTCATCGAGATAAGGCATCTCTTTACGGCATGGTCCACACCAAGAAGCCCAGAAATTAATTAAGATTACATCACCGCGCATCTCTTCCAGGCGCAGGTTTTCACCCGATTGTGACTTTAGCGTGAAATCGCTAGCGAGGGTCTTTGTCTCATTGGCGGCAACTGCTCCAGTGCTAAGCATGAACATCACGATGACCAAGCTTCGATATGCTGTATATAAACGCATTTATTATTCCTTTGTTTTAGTTCTTATTTTGTGAATCTAAGTGATTAAAAAAACAGGCTTAAGCCAGCTGTAAACGATAAATTGTGAGTGGTATTCTCAGACCCCAAGATCTCGTTATCAAAAATATGATCGGACATATCGAGATGGACAATAAAATAATCCGACAAAATAATCCGATAACCAGCACCGACATTGACCGTAAATCGGTTATCGCCAGCAAACTTTGTACTGCCAACGCCTAGCATTAAATAGGTTGAAGAATTAAACACCGTGCTTTTTGAAATAAAGGTTTCACCATTTAGGTTGTAGCCCATGGATACATCGTAATAGCTTAACTCCCGTTGTTCGGGGGTTAATAATTGCGAGCCGCCACTCAAGCGCTCAAAACTAGTTTGCCCAGCGGTGGCTTGGCCGTAGCTTATCTTGCTGAAGAAGTTTTCGTTAATATGATACGAAAGTGACGCACCTTGCAGTGAATTGCTGCCAAAATCTTCGATATTAATAATTCCGGCAAAAACGCCAAACTCAAAATCATCAACATCAATCAACGATTCATCCACCATACGACGTGCGATCTTTGGATCAACTACCGGCTCATTAGCCGTTATTTGCGCGGTGTTGTCATTAGCGATTGCCGTTGCAGGCAATATTAATGTCAAACTCAATGTTGCTAAAAATAAACTGAAAAACCTAGTGTCCACTGTTCTAATTCCTCTGTTTCATCTCGATTTGTTAAGGCCGATATATTTTTATATTCAATAGCAAGAATGAAATTTCTCGTTAAGTGTTTTTTAATGCCTACGCTAAACATTAGTGCGTCCGAGCGTCGGTTTTCATCGCCAGAGCCAATAAGCGGTGTTCGTGGTTTGGTATCAATAATTCCAGCGCCGAGCGCAAAATAAGGCGAATATGACCACTGTGTAAATGGTTGATGGGAGATAGCAATACTCGCTACTCTATTTTCAGACACATCACCAAGCGCTTGGTCATAATGAATAGATGCGGACAGCGTTTCAGTAAACTGCCAACTAATATGTGCACCAAGCGCCGAACTGCCCTCTAGAAACCCAGCGCTAACGCCAACCTCAAAATCTCGTTCATTAAACGGAGTCAAGGTAACAACTTCCTCGCCAAAGGACTTCCCATTGCTAACATTGGTGTCTGCTAATGAGTGTGCAGCAACCCAACCGGCAATACCGGTATCCGTCAATACCTTATACCAACTTGTTCGCCTAATAAGCACCGCAACCATCTGCCCATGCTCCACCACATGAAACACCGGGTAGCCGTTTGCAGGGCCCGAATGCAACTCAATAAACGGTTGCGTGACTGTCACGCGTAACTGTTCAGTGTCGCTATCGGCGGTAACTTCCTCCGCGCCAATATTACAACTAACGCAATACATGGCGACAATGACTGACATTATCTTCAACATCTCTATGCTATTTTTCATCCTAATCGTTAGGCACTGCAAAAGGGTCATTATAGTACTGACCGCCAAGATCTAACCACTCGGTGAGCAATCGCAGTTCAGAATCATTTAGCCGCTCGTGATGGCTACCGCCAACGGCGAACAAATCGAAAAATCGTGGACTACTCGCTGCGCCAGCTAGTGACATCGCTGCACGAACACTAACGTTAGTCATTGTGATGATGGGCTGGTCATCGGCGTCTAAAATTAACTCACCGTCTTCATCGGTTTCAAACACCGGATTGCCCGCATTGTCTAGCACCGGCACCAGCTTATCCAGCAAGATGCCATCCACTATCTCTTGCTCATTATCATTCACTAATAACTCGCGATACGCCGTGGTGAAAAATGCATCATCGAGTGATGGCGCGCTGCTCAAATCAAGCTGAGCGAGTGGAACTCGGATTATGCCATCGCTGTCTGTGTTACTATGGCAACTGGTACACTGATTTTGTGCTAATTCAGTGACACCTGCATCATCAAATATTGGCCGCTCTAACTCAAATAGTGGTTGAACATGCACGGGGAAATGAATGCTAATTCTGCAATATTTTTGCCAATCACTCTGACAGTTATCTGATATTGGCGCCGCCGTTAATAGCGCGTCGTAGGATAGTTGGGTTGTAACATCAGCCACTCGTTGACTTACATCACTCCACAAATCAACATAAGCTAATGTTGGTGATAAGGATGAAACGCCCATTACCCGTGCGCGTGCCTGAGCCATTGTTTCACCCACTTGAGCAATTATAGTATCACCACTGCCCGTAAACACGCCCTCGCCGCTAGCGCCCTGATTAATTGACGTAATACCTCGGTCTATCAAACCATGGGGAGCGGTGCTTTGCGCCGTATGGCAACCATTACATTCCCGAACTTCGCCAGAAGCCAGTTGCAACCAACTTTCGTGGCGCGGCGAAGATCGCATACCTTGTGCATCTAGGATCTCTAACGAAAACGCCATATTAGCAGGCAGTCTGAACCGTGCTGAACCGTCGGGTTCAATCGGAGCATAGCCCAAAATATCACGCATCGATTGGCCACGATTACGGCCAAAAGCCCGATTATTAAAATCTAACACGTCCTCATCAGGGATTGATACCGCCTTGATCACCCGAATATACTGTGCTGACCGATCGGCCCTGACGCTTTGTGATGAATCACTCAGCGTCGCCAAGTCTGGGCTAGCGCTGTCTTGGCCAGAAAAATCATAGACACTTCGAATATCAAGGATTGCCATCTCACTGCTTTGTAACGAAATTTCAACATCACTTTGCGGTGCTTGCTCGGTCGATTGTGGGAAGGGCTTATCATCAAGCGCAACGATTTCAGCTAAGTATTCACCCTCTTTGGCTAACACCAGCGGAGTCTGAGTATCAGTGGCGCTATCATAAAGCCAATAGCCAAATAGCGGTGATGCCGCTTGAACATTAGCCTCGGCTAATCGCTCTAGCGTGCAGGGTAGCACATTGTCGTTATTGTCAGGATCGATGATCCGGCATTGACTCCATCCAATAATCAATCGCCCGCTGCCATCAAATAATGGCACCGCCGCATTAAACTGGCCTGCCATCGACAATGGTTCATCAAACGGACTGACGGCAAATAACACGGAGGTCTGCGCTGCGTCATCAGTGGTATCGGCACTTTCGAGTGTTTGATTGTTGTCAATATATTGCGTGATATCCACCGCAACATATTGCGTATTAATAGTCGTCTGGTCAAACGGCCTAATACCTATTAATATTCTACCATCGGGCATTTCTTGTAGCTGCGTGAATTGAATATCAATCTCAGTTTGGTCGTGAGAGTGTCGGCCGTATACTATTTCTAGTCCTTTGCCGTCAGAGTCCATTTGATAGAGGTTCATGCCTGGGTTTGCGCCACGTTGCTCCCAGCGGGTAAATAATATTTTACCCGTCGTTAACACAACGGGGCCCGTATCATGCGCCTGACTCATTGAGATTTGCTTAATGTTATTGCCGTCAGTGTCCATCACATGTAATACCGACGCATGTCGGTCACGGTCATCGTCTAGGGCTTTGTATTGCGGTTTTCCTTCATCGAGTAATATCGACTTATTACCACTTTGGCGGGTAGAGCTAAATATGATTCGGCCGTCTGGTAAGTAAGTAGGCGATGTATCATCCCCTTGTTCGGCGAGGATGTTGGATGATATCACTCGCGATAGTGTTTGCGTTGCTACCTCATACTGCCAGATATTCCATGTGGGTTGCTCATCGTCGTCGACATCTTCCAGCGCGGGCGCTCGTAAGCTAAACACAAGAAAGCTACCATCATTTGAGGCGGCTAAATCTTTAACATCATAAGGGAGAACAGTTTCACCTTCTGCAAAAAAGGCGCGATCAGAAATATTAATCGTTTGCGCATCACTCGCGCTACTAGCTTGATAGAACAAAGCCGCGCCAGGATGAAATGCGGTTACATCCGTTAATTCTCGGCTAACCAATTCCTCCGCGACAAAACCAACCCTTTTGACGTAGGAAATAGCAACAAGCTCAACCACTGGATCCGTAGTTTGCGAGTTCTCTTCAACCACACTTTGACCACCACAACCGATGAGCGTAACCAATAAAAACAAAAGAGACAATTGTCGTTTCACGTCATGACATCCCAGCAATAAACCGACCATTAAAAGGTATGTAACCTTAACGGTGCGTTAACAAACAGATAATTTTTAAATTGTTATTAATCAAGTCAATAAGTGAGCTATACGACGTTAATTACTAGCAATCAACGCCATAATACACTATATTAAGCACCCTTCATAATAATTATAAACTCGATGATTTCAGCCGCTAAAATGCTGATACTTACGGGTAACATGAGCGGATAGGAGTCATTACATTATGATAAATATAAAGCTTTTCCCAATAAATACCGGGTCACTCAGATCACTGTTACTACTGGTTTTATTACAAATTTCCGCCTTCCACTCATCCTTTAGTGCTGCAAATAGCCGAGATCAGGCAACCACCATGCATCTGAGATTGGCTGGCGTTGCACCATCGGATCAAGTTTTAACCGACATGGCACAAAACATCGCACAGGGTAATGGCGAAGCAGCGGCCTATCTTGCGATGGAAAATCCAAATTTTTATAATGTTACGCTGAAAAATTGGTCGGCACCTTGGGCCAACCGAGAAGCTGACATTTTTGTGCCGCTTAACGACTACAGCGCAACGGTGATCGGCATGGTGCGTGATGATGTCGATTTTAGACAACTATTATTTGCCGACATCTTATACGCGGGTAAAGATGACTTGGGCATACCCAGTTACGCGAGTAATAGCAACGCTCATTTCAACGCTCTTGAAGAACAAGGGCTAGACCTTAAAGAACACCTTGAAGCAAAAGTGCAATCTCAACTGACCAATATACCTGTAACCGCAACAGCAGGCGTGCTAACCAGCCGAGCGGCAGCAAAGAGCTTCTTTATCGATGGCACTAACCGTGCGATGCTCCGCTTTACGCTCATTAATCACCTATGCACCGATCTTGAAGCACTCAAAGATACCAGTCGCTCACCGGATCGAATTCGCCAAGATGTCAGCCGCAGCCCGGGTGGCGATAGCCGCCTGTTTATGAACTCTTGTTCTGGTTGTCATTCAGGCATGGACCCATTGGCTCAAGCGTTCGCTTATTACAACTTTGAGTACGACGGTGACCAAGATCCCGATGGTGACAGCGGTCAGCTCGCCTATAACCCAATTGGTAGTATCGATACCGAAACAGGTACCCGAGTCCAAGCGAAATATCATATTAATAGCAACAATTTCAAATTTGGATTTATTACCCCTAACGATAATTGGGTCAATTATTGGCGCGGTGGTATCAACGCAAGCTTAGGTTGGAGCGCCACTATGCCTAGTAACGGCAACGGAGCAAAATCGTTGGGCGAAGAACTCGCCAACAGTGACGCTTTTGCTCAGTGTCAGGTTGAAAAAGTATTTAAAAATGTCTGCTTAAGAGAACCAGATAATGCCGATGATCATCTGCAGATACAAAGTATGGTGACAGATTTTAAAGGCAGCCAATATCAAATTAAAAAAGCATTCTCCGCCGCCGCTAATTACTGTAAGGGGAGCTAATCATGAGGTTTAAATTATTAATTCCTGCATTCGCCTTATTACTTAGCGCCTGCGGCGGCGACTCAACGGTAACCGAATCAGCAGAGCCGCCGCCAACAGACACTGGTCCGTTTATTTATAGCGGTCCAGCGGCACAAACCGACGAGATTCAACAATTTAAAACCCAATTTTGGGACAATATTGTAACGACAGATAAATGCGGCAGTTGCCATAATGAAACCGGGCAATCGCCAATGTTTGCGCGCTCCGATGATGTCAATCTTGCCTATGCCGCCACCAACAGCATCGTCAACTTAACAGCGCCGGATCAATCCCTGCTCATCACCAAGGTCGCTGGCGGTCATAACTGTTGGTTAACCAGCGATAGCGCCTGTAGTGAAATATTAACAACATGGATCGCCAACTGGGCCAATGTTGAGCAAAAGAGCAATGAAATACAACTTATCGATCCCGTTATCAAGGATCCTGGCACCAACAAACGATTACCAGTAGATAGTAGTGAATTTGCAGCGACGGTTTATCCACTAACCCTCGCGTATTGTAGTGATTGTCACGCCAGTACCGCACAATTTCCAATCTCGCCATATTTCGCAGAATCGGATGTCAACATCGCCTATGAAGCGGCGCAAAGTAAAATTGATATCAACAATCCACAACTGTCCCGCTTAGTTTTACGTCTAAAAAATGAGTTTCATAACTGTTGGGATGATTGCGCCAGTAACGGCAATGAAATGGAAGCGGCGATCACAACGTTGGCGATGGAAATACCAACCACAGCGCTGGCCAATAATGTTATTCATAGTAAAGCACTAACCTTGCCCGATGGTATTATTGCCAGTGGCGGTAGTCGATACGAGCAAGACGTTATTGCGAAATATGAGTTTAAAACGGGAAATGGTCAAACAGCCTTTGACACCAGCGGCATATCCCCTGCGCTAGATCTAAACTTTAGTGGCGAGGTTTCTTGGGTCGGTGGTTGGGGCATCCAGTTCAGCAACGGACGCGCTCAAGGGAGCACCACCAACAGCAAGAAGCTCTACGATCTGATTAGTGCCACCGGCGAATACTCGATAGAAGCCTGGGTGACACCCGCCAACGTAACCCAAGAAGGTCCTGCCCGTATCGTCAGTTACTCTGGTGGTAAAGACAGCCGTAATTTCACTCTTGGTCAGACGTTATATAATTATGACCATTTATTACGTACTTCAAACACCGATATAAATGGTCAACCGTCGCTCTCAACCGATCCCAATAACGAGGTATTACAAGCGTCATTACAACATGTCGTGATTAATTATGATCCCGTTAACGGCCGACAAATTTTCGTTAATGGTCAGCACACTGGCGATGTTGATGCCATAGCGCCGGGTTCTCTTGCAGAATGGGATCCTAGTTTCGCCCTCGTATTGGGTAATGAAACCTCGGGAGATATTCCATGGCTTGGCAGCATTAGAATGCTCGCTATCCATAACCGCGCCTTAGATGCTGCTCAAATAACCCAAAACTACTCGGTTGGTGTCGGCGAGCGATTCTACTTGCTCTTTAGTGTCACCGAACTGGTGTCACTGCCACAAAGTTATATTGTGTTTGAAGTTAGCCAATATGATAATTATAGCTACCTGTTCCAAGAACCATTCTTCATCAGCTTAGACAATGACGCCGTGCCACAAGGTATTGCGCTCAGCGGGATGCGATTAGGCATTAACGGCGCAGAGCCAAGTCTCGGTCAAGCCTACAAAAATCTACAACTCACGTTAGACTCAGCTAACTACAGTTGGGGATCTGGGCAACAATTATCCCGCTTGGGCACAATAATTCCGCTTGAAAATGGTAGCCAACTTGACGAGTTTTTCTTAACATTCGAACAACTCGGCAGCCATCAAGATATCAGGGTAGAAGCAGTAATCTCTGAGTCACCAACAATAGCGACAATTGAAGAGCAATCACGTCTTGGCATTCGTATATTTAGCGAAATTAACGCCAGCATATCGCAGATAACAGGTGTCTCGACCGAACAAGTGGCGGTGAAAGCAACGTTTGAGAAATTGAAACAACAATTACCGGCGATATCAGACATCAATGGCTTTTTGGCCTCTAATCAAATGGCGATTACCCAGTTAGCAATAAAATATTGCAGTGCCTTGGTCGATGATCAAAGTGCCCGCAGCCTCTATTTTCCTGGTTTTGATTTTAGCCACAATGTCGCTGATGCATTTACCAATAGTAGTGGTCGCGATTTAATCCTAGATCCGCTGCTAAGTAATGCCATCGCCAGCGGCTTAGATAATCAAGCCACCAGAAGCGATGTAAAAGGTGAACTTAATGGTCTTATCGATACATTAAGCCAGTGTCCAGTTGCACAAGACTGTGATAATCAACGCACCCTAACCATCATTAAAGCTAACTGTGCCGCCGTCGTCGGCAGCGCAATTACCTTGTTGCAATAAGAGAGAGACATCATGGCTAAGTCGTCTAAAACATTATCACCCGATGCACCCTTGTTGCACAATTCACACGCGAGACCAGTTAGTCGCCGCGACTTTATCGCCCAAGGATTCGCAGCAGGCGTCGGCACACTATGTGCTGGCTCAGTGCTGAGCTTATTTGCTAGCCCAAATACCGCCCACGCCGCGCTGTCACCTGATCTTGAAGCACTAAAGGCCAGTTGCGGAATCTCAGCCGAAGGCGCTGGTAAAATCCCCTTTATTTGCTTTGATCTCGCAGGCGGAGCCAACATATCAGGCTCCAATGTCTTGGTCGGTAAACAAGGCGGACAACTCGATTTCTTGAGCACCGCAGGTTACAGCAAACTCGGCCTGCCTGGCGACATGATCCCCTCGATTATGAATCCAGCCAATGGTTTAAGTGATTTTGTTAACTCTGAATTAGGATTATCTTTTCATTCCGATAGCCAGTTTTTACGCGGCATTTTGGAAAAAGTAAGCTCAACAAATCGCGCCAATATAAACGGCGCGGTAATTCCTGCACGTTCTGAGAACGACAGTGGTAATAACCCGCACAATCCGATGTATGGTATCAACAAAGCGGGTGCTGATGGTTCGCTGTTAACATTATCAGGCTCTCGCAGTACAGACTCTGGCGGTAATTCGATGTCGGTACAATCGATGATTGATCTGAGCAAACGCCCTACTAAGATTGACCGCCCTTCCGATGTCGTCGGGTTGGTGGATACAGGCGATTTGGTCGGGTTATTAACCCAAGATGATACCGTTGCAGTGATGGAGTCAATTGAGCGCATCAGCGCGATGAGCCTTGCTAAAAAGAGCACCCAAATCACCAAAGATGATGTCATTAAAGATCTGGTCCGTTGCGGATACATCAAAACAGCAGATATTACCGACCGCTTTGGCGATCCAAGTAGTTTAGATCCACTCCAAGATCCTGACATCGTTGGTGAACAAGGTATCTTTAGCGAAGAAGAAATCGAGAGCGACAGTGAATTTAGAAAAACTGCCTCAATGATGAAACTCGTTATTAACGGTTACTCAGGTGCTGGCACTATCACCATGGGCGGTTTCGACTACCACACTGGCGACCGCGCCACTGGTGAAGTTCGTGATTTACGTGCCGGTCGTTGCATGGGCGCTTGCCTAGAATACGCAGCGCGCATGGGTAAACCGTTAATGATGTATGTATTTAGTGATGGCTCTGTAGCGAGTAACGGCATGATTGACGACACTGTTGACGGGCGTGGCAAAGGCGTTTGGACCGGCGATAACTCATCGACGGCCGCGTCATTCTTCTTGGTCTATAATCCAACGGGGACACCGCAATTGATGGGCGCGACTCCTGAAATGCAATCACAGCATCAGCAAATCGGGTATATGCGCAGTGACGCATCAGTAGAAACAGCGTCTAGCCCAGCGGCCAACAACGTTAACTTACTGGTCGAAACCGTGATCCTTAATTACATGGCACTACATGGTGAACAAGGAAACTTTAGCACCGTTTTCCCTAATCATGGCTTGGGTAATAGCAACTTAATGGATAGTATCACCGCATTCGAACCAATCACTACCACCTAATTCCAGCCAATTTAATGGCGACTAGTTCGCCATTAAATCGGCTGAAAAATGAAGTTTACGCTCACCATCAACGATAATAGCGCTATAACCGTCGAGCGAATTAATCAACGCTAATCCTTTCTCTACGCCGAGCACAAACACACTCGTCGATAAAGCATCAGTCATCATTGACTCCGGCCCAGTGATCGAAACACTCTGCACACCAGGGGCCGAAAATCCTGTTTTAGGGTTGATAATATGATGATAACGCACACCATCCTGTTCAAAATAGCGTTCGTAATCACCAGAGGTCGACAATGCTTCATCCTCGAGGGGTAGCATCACCGCCTGTTTGTCTTTATTACGCGGATCTTGAATACCAACAACCCACGGCCGCCCTAGCCTGTCACCCAACAATTTAGTGTCACCACCCGCGGTAACCAAAGCATGTTCTATACCTTGCTGTTTGAGCAACTCAATGGCGTTATCCACCGCATAACCTTTGGCAATGCCACCAAGATCGATTTTGACATTAGGATTGCTGAAATAGATAGTTTGTTGCGCGCTATCGAGCTTAATATTTTGGTAATTAATCGCGCCAAGTTGTTTGCTCGCTTGCTCAGCCGTCGGTTTAACCCCATGGCGATAGTCATACAAAAAGCCAACACTGGCGAAACTTATATCAAATGCCCCATTCGTCAGCGCTGATATCTCAAGCGACTTGGCAATCACCAAATATAATTCAGGATTAATCACTAACGGACGGATAGCTGCGTGCTGATTAATCGAAACCAGCTCACTTTGGCGCTTATAAGGACTCATTAACGCATCAATACGGCGCATCTCCGCCATTACCGAGTCAACAGCCTTATTACCTAGCGCGTCATCGTCACTCCATAACTCGACCCGAATATTGGTGCCCATAATAGACTGTTCTTGCTGATACCAATCTGCACTCACACATTGAGAGTAGCTTACTAATATCAAGAAAATAATAATAAAGCGCATTTAAAAATGACCCTATAACATTGGTTTAACAGTTATTTTATCGAATATAGCGTCACCAAACAACAGCAGATATTTGGGAAATTTATACTGCAGTAATTTGTGGTGGAGCCTGACCAAGCTCGATTGTGCAGCTCACATTACTAGCGCGTTAATACATATACCCCGATTGGAGTACTTATTTGCAAGTGGTTGGCACTATGAGAAATTATCTACCATTCGTTGACTTTTTCACCTTGGGTCACATATAAGGTGCTTTTGTCTCTGGTATACGGATATCGTCGTTTACCACCTTGACTGACAATTTCAAAAAGCACGTCTTCTTCAATCAGTAAAAAGTTGTCTGGCCCTATCTCATTAACGCTACCATCACTAACGACTTGCAGTAATTTCCATTGATACTTAATGCTATTTTCGATGGTTTTCTTGTCTGACATACACGCAGGCGCGCCTAATAACACAATGCATAAGAGACTAATTATCTTAAAAACGTGTTTCATATCATTAATAGCTCCAAGTTATTGTTTAGCTAGAACGGCCGATCAATGCTGCGTTCAGTGGGTTGTGGCATTATAGTCATCAGTTTCACACCTTTGGGTGATTCGAAACGATGCCAAACCCCTTTAGGAATTACTAATAGTTGACCCGATGATAATTGTTGTTCCTGATTTTAATCTAGTATAATCAACGTTGTTTCACCACCTAAAACCTGAACAGACTCGTCACTACAACGTATTTTCCATTCAGTGTGACAGTCATTTTCTTACCAGAGAATTTATCTGAGGTGCAGGCTTCAAGTCGTCCCTTTTGACAGTTCAACTGTTGCCGTTTGAACGTTGATGCCACATGTTCAACAGAAATTTTGTCGCTAATATGCAATATATTCCTGATAGCATTCCATTAGACGTACTAACGTTGGAACCTAGCGGCGGTTAAACCAATCATAAGCTTGCCGGTTTCTCTCTTTATTGGCCAAGTACAAGCCCAACTCTTTGAGCTGTTGACTATGGGGATGTTTTACGATTAATTGCTGCAGCTTAGCCAGCGCCATTGCCACTTCATTCTGGCCATCAAGCGCCAGGACATAGGCATAAATATATTGAGGCTCAGCGGGTTGCAATGTCATCGCCCGCTCAAAAAATGGCAATGCCTTAGGGTGTTGCTGTTGTCTAACCAATGATAACGCGTAAGCGTACTGCAAAGCCGCCGACGTTGGTAATGTCGACATCCCCCGTACTAATACCGACTGTTCTTGTGCTGCCTGCTGTTGTGCGCGATAAAACTGAGCTAAATTGACATACCCCGCCTCGAAGTAAGGGTCGATGTTAATGGCTGCCATAAATGATTGCAGTGCAGCGTCCAACTGACCAGTGCCAAACTCAACACTCCCTTGGTTCAACCGCCCTTCGCCACGCCAGCTACTCACCTTATTAGTCAATTCCAATTCGGAGAATGCCAGCTTAAGCACTGGCAATTGCTGCACTGTGATACCACTATCGATTAGCGATCTTGCCGCTGCGACTCTGACCGCTTTGAACCGATCTTTTAACAGCGGAGTAATAAATTTTATTCGCTGCTCAATTGGCAGTAAAACCGCAGAGACAGCGGCGGCTAAACGCAATAGCTGCTCACGATGTGTAAAATAGGGTGTAAGTTCAGCAGCATTAAGCTCATTAGTGGTCTGATTAAGTAGGCTGATTGCAGTGGCTCTGGTGATCACATCAATCTGTTGATCAGCGATAATTGCAAGGTGTTGTACTAAAGAAATACGCTGGCCACGGTGCAACCGATAATAGTTATGACGTGTCAATGAGAGCGGTTTAACTTTACCATGCCAACTCGCTAACACTTGCTCTGCCCACTGATTGGACTTTTCATCATGGCAACTAACGCAGGCATTGGGCGTGTCAAATTCGCTTGAAACATCGGGGCGAGGAATTTTGAAGCTATGGTCACGGCGGTCATCAACGCCCATGTAGCGATTCGTCGTCATATGGCAATTGACACATTGCGCGCCACTCGATTCCGCCTGATGTCGATGGTGTGATTTTACATCATAAGCCTCATTACTATGGCATTGTAAACACAGGCCATTACCCTTAATCTTTATTTTCATACTGTGTTTGTCATGACAATCGAGACAGTTAACTCCGGCAGCGAACATCTTACTTTGCTGGAAAGAGCCATAAACGTAGACTTCTTCTTTAATTTGACCATCGACATGATACATCGGTGCGGTGAGCAACTGCGGCATAAATTGATCTAATAAAGCAGTGTTTGAATCTAGACCATCGGTTAATGGTGCCCGTAATGAATGACATGAAAAGCAACCATCCATAAAACTATTATCCCGTGACTTCCCTTGCCAATGCGTTGTTTTATCAGTGACACCACGGACCCAAGCGCCGAATGCCGACGGTTGAGGTGCCGTAATTTTAGTGTTGTTCTCAAGATGATCAGACAAATCACCGTGACAAGAGATACAACCGACATTAATCCCCAGCGATGTCGTCGCGAACGTATCCTTCTCAAGATCGTAATTTCGTTTCAGACCATCTGAATGGCAATCAGCACACATGCCATTCCAATTTTGGAGCGGTTGACGCCAGTGCAATCGATCCTGGGGACTAATTTCTTGATCGTTATAAAGATGAAACCAGCGTTGACCACCCTCTTTAATAGACCGAGCATCCCATGCGAAAGGTAAAACCTGACGACGACCCGGTTCAGTTTCAACCAGATACTGTTGCAGAGGATAATGACCAAAGGTATATTTTATTGGATAAGTATCGCTATTGTCATCAAAAGAAACAGTCACCATAAACTGGCTATCTTTAATATAAAACTTAGCTTTTTGACCAAAATGTTGAACTTCGATGCCGGAAAAATCACCGAGTACCGATTGCTTATTGGCGACAGCCATCGCCTTAGCATGGTCTGATTGCTGCCACAAACTATGTTCACTCTGATGGCACGACTGACATTGCTGGTTCGGGTCGACTGGATGCTCCGCGACGGCAGCCAACGCGCTCAATGAACTAAAGGCTAACCAAACAAAAAATAAAAATTTCACCATAATAATACCTAATACCTAATACTCAACCACTAAACTCACTGCTCAGTATGAATTTAGTGGTTGACAATTTGACGACCTCAGCCCAATGTTAAATTTGATAACTATATATATAATAAACAATAATTAACATTTATGCATATGAGAATAATAAGTAAGGCTAAGGCGTAATACTGATCAGTTAACAACTTTCTCGATCCGTTGCATGATCTTCCCAGTGCTGTATAGAGGATTTTCACCTGTGTGGAAGCCCCTAGTATAATCATCAACTATTGAAAATAGTTGGGCCATAGCGTGACCAAATTAGTAGGGAGAGGCAAGTGATTTCACCAGTATAACCCGCCAAAACTCAAGTAACAGGTTCATTAAGTCGACCGTAGCTGGAATTTTTGCACTAACCGGAGCTATATCAATATTGCCGCGTGATGTTAATCACTTGTTAGACCACTTAGATCTAGCTTTAGCAGTTCCCGCTCGCTATATGCAGGAAAAGGCGAACTCTAGCAGGCTATCACGAGATCTGCCATCGCACGAGATGTTACATTTAAACATATAACATTTTCATTTGTGTTATTTTTATTCATTAATTGTTGCTTAAATTAATTATGGATGTATATTTATAACATCAACGAAGTTTATTTGGGTTACTTTTTAACATCGCTGAAGCAAGAATAAGGCATACCCTTGGGTATGGATTAAAAAATCATTTAACTAATTTAGTGATATAGGTGAAGCAAGTGAGAGAAAAACAATTAAAAAAAGCTATCTAGTCTGTTGTATGGGCATTATTTTGGCGAGTCATGGCATGGCTAATGCCGCGACTGAGGCAACAAAAAATGTTAAGGACAAGGACGTGGAAACGATAACGGTGTCTGGTGTCAGGGGCAGTATCGTTCGTTAGCCAACAAATACTCGGACAGTAATATTTCCGACTCTATTTCATCAGAAGACTTAGGTAAGTTCCCCGATCTTAACCTGTCTGAGTCACTACAACGCATTCCAGGCGTTACACTTAATCGTAATATGAACGGCGAAGGATCACAAATTAACGTGCGCGGCCTTGGTCCTCAGTTTACCCGTGTAGAAATTAACGGCATGACTGCTCCCGGTGGTGGTGGTGATCGTCTTGGTAAAAATGGCGGTGGACGAGGCTTTAGTTTTGAACTGTTACCCTCTGAACTTTTTAGCAGCGCAGCTGTCACCAAATCATCAGAAGCATCACAGTCAGAAGGTGGTTTAGCAGGTCTTGTTAGTTTAGACACTCCAAAACCGCTTGACCATGAAGAGGGAATAAAATTCTCATCATCTCTTCAAGGAAGTTACAGCGAAGCGCCTGATTCAATAGATCCACGTGCTTTTTTTACAATCAGTAATAATATTGATGACCTTTTCGGTGTGTCATTTAGCTTGGCACATTCACAAAGCAAATTTAGAACAGACGGTGTGGAGAGTGGCGCATGGCGTTCGTTAAACACAGTCACAGGTGACGATGTTAATTATGCAGCGGGTACAAAATTAGGCGATGCATTGATCGCCAATGGCACGCGCTTATACACTTTTTTAGAGGAGCGCGACAACACAGCAGCAACCCTTGCGTTACAATATCGTCCATCAGAAACACTCATGTTGAACTTTGATGTAATTTATTCATCGCTTAGCAGTGAAAAAGCAGCTCATCGAAATGATATCCCACTAGAACACAGCGCTATTATACCAATTGATTCTTCATTGGTGATTGACGATAGAGGTGTGGTTACAGCAGGGACGTTCGATAAAGTTCAACACCGTGTAGGTCCGCGTATTACGGATCTGGATGATACCTTTTACCAGAGCTCTTTTTCCGCCGAATGGTTACCAAATGACCAATGGAAAATCACTCCTTACATTGGTTATTCAAAACGTGAAGCTGACCGTGCAATGACCCTACTCTCATTTAAGCTAAATGACAGTAACGGAGCTGCAACGTCTGGCCTAATGTCGTATAAAGTGCGTGGTGATTATGTAGATTTCAACAGTGAACTGACAGATTTTTCAACGAGCCCTGAAGACTTTTCTTTAAATGTATTAATTTTCCAACCAAGTGTCGATATTGGGGACGAAGTAACGTCAAAACTAGATTTCACCCGCTATTTTGAACATGAAAATATTAATGATGTGCAATTTGGCGTACGTTACACGATTCGCAACAAAGAAGTGCGTGAGCAAGATTACCGCATAAGTCGTACGGGTGATCCAAACCAAGCACCAACACTTGATCAAACCATGGTCACTCTTGATTTTGAGTTCACGCGCTAGCGTTTCAAGTTCAGCGGCCGGTGCCTGATTAGCTGTCGCATAAGCAAGACCTGAGCTCAGGCCAATAGCGCCTTGAGATAATGCCGTGCGTAACTGCTTAGCCATGCTGTCGATCTCTTGTGCAGTCGCTGCGCGATAAAGATCGTCCATTACATTGTTACGAATAGCCGTGTGGCCCACTAGTGCCGCGACATTCACTGAAGGTCTGGCATCATTTACCGCAACGACATAATCACAAAAGTGGGGAAATGTAAATTCGTGTTGTTGGCCTAAGAGGTTCATCGGGTCCGGCGGTTCACATAACAAGATTGCAGGCGCCGCACTTATACCGCAATTACCAACAATCACGGTAGTGATCCCTTGGCTCACCTTAGATTCCATCGATGGGTTACGAATAACTTCAATATCATCGTGCGTATGTACATCGATAAAGCCCGGCGCTAGCGTCAAGCCATTAGCATCAATTGATTGGACACATTGAGCCCCTGTAAGATCACCGATCTTGGCGATGTAATCATCAATAATTGCAACATCTTGAACTCTCCCTTCGCTGCCACTGCCGTCGATGACGTTCGCGCGATAAATAATGAGATCGAATACAGGGTCTACCATCTAAAATTCCTTAATCCCCAAGGGGTAATCGGTCTGGGCCAGCGCGATGTTCATCTAAGTGCGCTTTTAATCGGCGTAGTTTTTCACGAGATTTACGCTGATTTTTCACCGCAAGCTCGGTGGCTAGAATATCGATAGCCGCCATCATCACGTACCTTGAAGTACTTGGTTTAAAAATATATTCGGTTTCTTTAATTTCAATCGGCAAATGTACATCGGCAATCTTAGATAAGTCACCCTCTGGACAAATAGCCACCACATGCGCGCCGTAGCTCTGCGCAATCTTGGCAGCATCTTCCACATCGGGGCTATAGCCACCAAGGGATAGGCAAATCACCACATCGTTTTTATCTATATTGGACGCAGTCATGCGCATCAACATCGGATCAGAATACGGATTGCTATGCACACTTAGGCGAAACAGACGATTGTGGCACTCCTGCGCAAGAACCGTGCTACCGCCACCGACGCCAAAAATAAGCACGTGATTGGCGCTGGCGATAAGCCCTACCGCCGCTAAGACGCTATCATCGGAAATAAGCGTAGCGTTATGTTCGAGAGAGCGAATTATCGCATGATATATTTCGGGAATATCCTTACGTTCCACCGTTTCATTCGAGGTGAAACGTTCTTGCAACGCATGTGACTGTGCCAGTTGCAGCTTAAAATCTCTAACATTTGCGCAATCAAGCGCCTTAGCCAAACGAGTGATACACGCGTGGCTAACCTTAGCCTTGTCTGCCAGCTCATTGATGCTAGCCTGCGAGGCATATTGCACATCGGCTAGGATCAATTTCGCCACTTTCTGCTCTGATAGACGCAAATGTGACAGCTGAATATTTATTCTAGAAATTATGTCCATAAATCCTTCTTTTATTTGGCGCCGGACGGATTAACTAACTGCGATACTAAAAATAAGTATCGACCACGTCACGAACGGTAAACTGTTGATCCATCATACAAACTTTTCGCCATTTATCCATGGTTAAACAAGGATGAGAGGTGGAAAAACTCACCATATCTCCCACTTTTAATGAACAATCGAGCGGCGTTGTCATGAAACTATGCTGATCCATGATATCGCGCACGCGCCAGCGACTATCGGCGCTAACGACGTCCTCACTCTGAGGACGATAATATAAACTTGGCTGCGGGAGCCCCGCGTCAAATGCTACATCGCGCTTGCCCATACCAATAATTGCTTTGCCGGGTTCGGGAATGGAGAGTACATATGCCCAAATCTCAAGGCTACTAACTAATTCGCCAACCACATCACAGACTAAACCGCCCCGCTCAAGCACTTCATTTTGCGCATCCTCGTAGATGCCATTGTCGTGAATTAAATAACAGCCGGGCCGAATAATCGGTAATATCCGTGCATTAACATCCACTTGCGTGAGCGCGTTAGCTACCAAATCGTACCAGGCTGAGCCGGCGCCGGTAAGCAGTACCTGCTTGTTTTCAAATACATCGCTAGTGATAAGTTGTTCAGTCAACCGAACAACTGAAAGTAAAAACTCCTCGATTTTAGTCTCAGCATCATCGCCGTGAATGACTCCTTCGTAAAATTCGATACCGACTAAGTTCAATGCCGGGGTTTGCTTAATGGCCAGCGCGAGCTCCTTGGCTTGATTGGCGTTGCGTACACCACAGCGACCACCCTCGACGCCAACCTCAATCAAGACGTTTAAAGACTGTCCTTGCCCGGTAAAGTAATCATCGAGCTGCCTGATGTTATCGAGCGAGTCCACCACGCAATAAAACTCGAAAGCAGGATCAACTAATGCATTTGAGATAAGCTGCATATTAAATTTACCAACCAACTGATTGGCCATGATAATCCGCTGTATTCCGTGTTGATGCGCCGCATTAACTTGGTGTGCCGATGCTAACGTAATGGCCCAAGCGCCTGCGGCTATCTGCTGCTTAAAAAAATAAGGCGTCATCGTTGTCTTGCCATGCGGCGCCAACAATACCTGCGATAAATCGGCGAATGACTGCATCCACCTTAGATTTTGTTCAATTTTCTCTTGATAGATAACCGCCGCCGGCAAACCAATTTCTTCGTTTAGCATATTCCAGCCAGTGTCACTAAGACGCTTATGATCACCGACACCTTTGTCGATAAATACTTTGTTGCGTATTGGGGAATTCTTAAGCGGCTCAGTATTCATTGCGTACATCCGTTTGCAGGTAAAGTTAGATTACCCGCAGCATGTTACCTTTCAACATACATAATGTCAAATAAATGTTACATTAAAACAAACGTAGTCGCAGCGATGCTGTTAGCGCCCACTAGGGCTTAATACTGGTCAGTTTAGGAAAGTAGCAACAGTAGAAGCGCGGCTATTCCCGCTATTTATCACCTTAAATTATAAACTGGCCAATGAAAAAATCAGGGATGGTTTATTATTCGCGCTATCCCTGCGCTCACCCCTTCGGGGCCAGCAGAGCTGTTAAAATTTATTCCCGATAAATTTTTAGTGTTTGCCGCAGGCGTAGCCATGGATGGCGAAGTTAGAGCGACGCATTTATCCAAGGATGGATATATTAGGGCAATGCCGGGAGCTGATTGCCGAGGAAGCCAAAGCCGAGGTGCGGATCAAATACGGGTTTGAACAGTCAATTTATCATTTAAGATCAGCGGTAAATAATCGTGTCGCCTTTGCAAATAACATCCCTGTCATTTGTCCTTCGGACCAGCTAAAGCTGTCTTAAAACTTTCCAGAAATTTTAATCTTTTGGATACTTTTTCTTTAACACGCACAAATTGGTCAGGAACCAATTTGAACAGCCGCAAGCTGGCCCGTAGGGTAAAATACACAGAGTATTTTATAAAGAAAAGTATCTGGTGTGCGTGCGCTAACTTCAATTAAAACGAAGAATTTGATAAGCACATCAAAAAATACTCAAAAGTTTGAATTTCCCTCTTAACTGACCAGTATTACAGATAGGGGCTATTGTTCTTTTGAGATTAGTTTTTGAACATCTAATCTAGCGCACCTATATTGATACAATCCGACTCATCAAATTAAACGACGCCACTGGTATTATTTGGAGAGACGATATTATATTTTTTCATTTTCCGATAGAGCGTCGCTCTACTAATTTTCAATTGTTTAGCCGCCTCAGTGGCATTCCAATTATTATTTTTTAGCGTTTGTACAATATTCTGGCCCTGTTCTGGCAGAATCTCAGCATGTTGTTCATGAGCACCTTCATTCTCATTAAAGAGAAAGGGAGTACAGTTAAATACGTAGTCAGGCATATGTTCAGGGGTAATTAAATCCGCGTCACATAAAGTACGAGCGTAGCTAATGACGTTTTTTAATTCTCGAATATTACCTGGCCATGAATATTCATGAAGAACTTGCATCGCAGACTCCGACAGACCAATATCTGAATCATTACCAATAAATAACGAGACTAAAAACTCTAGATCTTGTCGGTCACGCAGCGCCGGTAAGTTAATGGTAGCGCCATTGAGTCGATGGTATAGATCGGCTCTAAAACTACTTTTAGGATCATCAATTTTTGGTGCAATATCTTGATGTGTGGCGCTGATCAGACGAAAATCTACAGCAATTGACTGATCGGAGCCGATTGGAGTAATAACCTTTTCAGCCAATACTCTCAATAACCGGGTTTGCAACTCTGCTGGCATATCGCCGATCTCGTCTAAGAATAACGTGCCCTTATGTGCAGCTTGGATTAACCCTGATTTCCCTTTGCTGCTAGCACCTGTAAAACTACCCGCTTTGTAGCCAAATAATTCACTTTCGATCAAGCTATCTGGCAAAGCAGCGCAATTTACCGCAATAAAAGGTTCTTTACGACGTTTACTGCATAAATGAATCGCGTTTGCTAATACCTCTTTCCCTGTTCCTGTCTCGCCTCTGATCAGAATATTAATATCTGTTGGTGCAAACTTATTGGCAAGCAGCTTCACTTTTTTCATCATTGCGTCTGTTGCGCCAAGTTTATCGATTTCGGCGGCGATCGGCTTGGTAACGGCTTGCCTGCTTAATGGCATTTGACTAATCAAGCTATTACAACGTTTGATGGTTGGTGATTGCAAGTTACAATAGAATATAACGCCCGTATTCTTCGATTTAACCATAAAATGATCAATCGATGACTTAATATTAACGTGGCTCAACAGGAACAGTGCCGTAACATCAAACCCAGTGAGTAACTGAGATGTAATGTCGTGAATACCGAGTTCTCGCGCGATGATTTTTCGAGCATTCTGATTCGCACCGATCACCACGTTGTGATGATCCAGCGCGATTAAGTTAGGACAAAACGTATTTAGCGAACTAACGTTTGTGTCGAATTTCAAAATGGTTGAGTCCTTAAAATGATTTAAAAAGTTTGAAGCTTCAATCAACCCAGCAGACATTTGCACCAGCTTAAGTAACAGATGTTGGCTATTTTTCTCTTTGGGGGAATGAAGTGCTGATACGTCAAGTACGCATAACAGCTCACCATTATGATCTAAAATAGGTGAGGCAGAACAGCTTAACGTGGTATTGGCGATATCAAAATGATCATGATGATGAATAGTAAGTGGCACAAGTTCGTTAATAATGGTCCCAACAGCACAGGTCCCTGCGTGACGTTCGTTCCAATCTGCCCCTAAATATAGTCCTGCATTCTTCAAGTCTTTGGTCAGGCGATCGTTGCCAATATAATCAACCGTTACCCCGTTACTATCACAAAGTAAGACAACGTAATCTAACGCTTTAACCTGAGCGTACAGATTTTGCATTCCTTCTCTTGCTGTATCAATAAATTCTTCGAGCGGAGAGGTATGATTTTTTAATTCTGAATGCGTCAATACTCGAGAGTCATGACGTCCGAGAGGATCTAACTTGAACGTTTCAATACAACGCTTCCAGGAACTGGTCACTACATTCATTTCAGAATCTAGTTCGCCATTTTCTATGGCATTATAAACATTAGATAGATGTTGATCTACAACAGAATTTCTCATTAATTTTCACCAATTATTTGATTAAGCCTCCGTGCCTTTTATTATTATTTAACATTAGCGCAGGATAAATATTAACCACTATTTGTAGAATGATGTTGTAAGATTTTATCAATCATCGAAAGTGCCGATTGATGCAGTTCCGCCGCAAATTCGTGAGTTGTTATTTCTAAATCGTTATTAGCTTCAATTAGTGATGTCATCGCTGCGCGCGTAAATGATCCGCACTGACCTGATTGTTGATAACACCGATTGACCGCGTCGACGAGACTGGAGATATTTGGGTTAATCAAAATAAAGGCATGAGCAAGTATGCCCACATTTCTGCTACCATTAACATCACTAGTTCGGCGTATTCGCTGCGCCGTTCCAATGAACTTTTTATTCTGCAAAGACAAATTATAAGCGCCATTGCAATAAGCAGCATCCACTTCCCCTACTTGAGCACTGATACCATATTTTGATAACCACTGTTCTAAAATACTAATCAATAGTTGATAGCTTTTGTGCGTCGAAAACTGGATATCTTCCGGCCACGGATAAACCGCGCTAAAATTAAGTACACCAGACGTTTGAGGCACAGGCGAGCCGCCAGTTTTTCGCTGCTCCAATTGCCAGCCATGCGCTAACATGTGACGTTTCAGTTGAGGTGTGGGTGACCATTGCTTCGACGCCGGAAGTACCATTGCATCCTCTGTCGGTTCCCACACTAATATCCGAGGTGTTCGGTCGATAAGTACATCACGCAGCGCTTGTTCTTCCCATTTCAGCGCTGCGGATACAGTCATCGACCTTAACACCCCTGACTCACTCAAAGTTAAGCTCCTCAATATGAGTACAGATATCCGATAGAAAATTAGCGGCGGGTGAACCGTCAATAGCTCGATGATCAATCGTTAAAGACAGTCCCATCATTTTAACGGTTTCAAATTGACCTTTAATATTCGGCTTCACCACTTCAGTTGTTGCACCTAACCCTAAAATAGCAATTTGAGGGGTGTTTAATATCGGCGTAAAGTGCTTAACCCTCGTTAATCCGAGGTTAGTGACGGTAATAGTCCCCCCGGTATAATCCTTGGGTTTGAGTTCATTGCGATTAGCTCGTGCAGTCGCCTCATGCCGAGCCTGTTGCAACTCAACAGCGGTTAAGTTCTGAGCGCAAAAAATTGTTGGCGTCACCAGAATATTATTTTCCATACTTAACGCAAAAGACAAATTGATATCGCTATAATAAACAATTTCATTTTCTTCAACTTTACCGTTCATTTCCATATGCTTATTCAATGTTCTAATCAGTACATAATGCAACATGTCTTGTATTGAAACACTCTCTCCATGTTCTAATAGCTGCCGCTTAAAGTGTAATAATGGCGAAATATTTACTTCGGCGTGCAAGGTAAGCTGCGCACTATGTTGTAAACTCTGCAACATTTTTTTTGCGATAGCGCCTCTAATACCGCGCAGTGGTACTGAATTGGTGATAGTTCCTGTCATTTAAGATACCTCGGCAATAATACTTCCTTTACTCACGATATCGTCTTCCTTACTCAAGATCGATATCACGCCGTCACAGGTTGAATTGATTTCATATTGAATTTTTTCAACCATTACTTCTGCCACTAATTGATCCACTTTCACCGGTGTGTTGTTATCCACTAACCACGCGGTAATAACACCCTCTTCATCTTCTTCCCATAGATCCATCGGGATGATTATCACTTCCGCCATTTCATTTCTCCTTCATCATTAAACATGCATCAACTATTTTTTCGGTAGAAGGCAGCGCCCATTGTTCCATCGGCCGACTAAATGGAATGGGAATATCAGGAAATGTAATACGCTGTGGCGGCGTTTTGAGCATTAAATGGTCATGCTCAACGACCGACGCAATTATTTCTCCGCTCACCCCAAAACTGTGATAATCCTCGTCAACAACCAATAGTCGTCCGGTCTTTTTTACCGACGCAATAATATGCTCACGATCCAATGGAACCAATGAACGTAAATCAATGACTTCAGCGCTGATGTCATGTTGCTTTAATTCTTGCGCCGCTTTTAGCGCGTGATGCACACCAATTCCAATACTAACAATGGTTATATCATTGCCTTCGGCCACCGTTTTGGCTTTCCCGATCTCCAATACGTAGTTATCTTCCGGCACCTGATTGATTGCCGCTGGCTCGGTTCCAAGCCAGCCCATTCCTTGTAGCCCTTTATGAAACAGATATATGACTGGACTATTATCACGAATGGCCGCCGTCATGAGGCCTTTGGCATCATACGCATTACTTGGCGCTACAACTTTCATACCGGGTAAGTGGGCAAACGTGCCATAAAGACATTGTGAATGCTGTCCACCATCACTATAACCACCACCAGTTGACGCCATAATGACCATCGGTACGTTAGAGTTGCCGCCTGAGAAGTAAATGTTTTTCGCCATCATATTGTAAATTGCATCAAAACAAACACCGAAAAAGTCGACAAACATTAGTTCAACGACAGGTCGCATACCGTCCATAGCCGCACCAACGCCGGCACCAATGAACGCTGTTTCGGATATAGGAGTATCACGTATCCGATCTGATCCAAACTCATCCAATAAGCCCCGGGTATTGCCAAAAACACCACCGAGTTGGGCGATATCCTCCCCCATAACAAATACATTAGGATCGACTCGCATCTCTTGAGCCAGTGATTCGGCCATCGCACGCGCAATAGTTAGTTTTTTAGTTGCTGTCATTAGTTAATCTCCTGTGGTTAATTACGATTGAGCAAAGACATGTAACATGGCTTCTTCCGGTGCTGGATATTCACTGTCGCGGGCGAAGGTAATCGCCTCCTCAATCACTTGTTGCGTCTCTTGGATCAGCAACTCATCATCGGCTTGAGTTATAATATTGGCATCAAGTAATATCTGACGATAAGCAGGAATAGGATCGGCTTTAAACAATGTCTCTTTTTCTCCCTCAGGCCGATAATCTTCAGCATCGCCCATGAAATGCCCAGCCAAACGCGACGTTTTAATCTCAATCAGTGTTGGTCCACCGCCAGTCCGTGCCCGCTCAACAGCAGCTTGAGTCGCACTAAATATCGCATCAGGACAATTTTCTTCAATCGATAGACCTGGCATATTATATGCGCTGGCTCGATCACTATTTTTGGCAACCGCTGTCGAGGCTGATTTTGAAACAGATATCCCCCAATTATTATCTTCAATAATAAATATAACTGGGAGTTTCCACACTGAAGCTAAGTTTAGCGACTCATGAAACGCCCCCTGATTAGCAGCACCTTCTCCAATATATGAAACGGCAATGCCTGATTTATTCTGTAATTTTCTAGACAACGCAGCGCCAACTGCTGGGCCCATTCCCTGAGCAATAATCCCCGAACAGCCAAAATTAACATCACTATCAAACAAATGCATATGACCACCACGACCGCCGCTCAGCCCCGTGCTTTTTCCAAATATTTCCGCCATCATCTTGTTAAGGTCGACCCCTTTAGCCACGGCTATATGATGAGGCCTGTGAGTTGCAGTGACGACATCTTCCGCCGTTAGATGAGCACATATGCCGACAGCACATGGCTCTTGACCGTTAGATAGATGCATTTCGCCAGGGATTGGGCCATTAGCCATGTTAAAAACAGGTTTTTTACCTTCCATATAGATGCTTTCAATTCGCTCTTCCATATAGCGGCTAATTAACATGTTGCGGTACATCCATAATCGTTGTGTGTCTGTAGGGTTCATTTCTTTCTCCTAAATAAAAAGGTGGTGCTTTTCACTACCGCCAAAAAATATGGCTGTACAATCTAAAATAATTAACACTATCAATTACTAAAAACACCACGAAACTGAAAAGGGTTATAAAATATCTGGCTAAGCAGCCTAACAATATGCTCAACCTCGATAATGACCAATGCCACGATCATAAGATTTAAATTAACAGGGGCGCTACTCAGCATATTCACCTCTTGTTTTGTTATTATCATGATCAATCATTACTGTATCTATTCGTTCATACACACGGATACAGCAACTCCCATGCCAAAGCCGTAACGTACTAATATTTATAGACTTAAAAGTTATTTTTCTATACCAAACATCCTTAGGACGTTTATTTGAGACAGGTGTTACAACTTATTGAGTTCGTATTTTTAGCTAATGAATTTTTTGAGAGTATTTACGGGGAGGTCTCCACTTGGAGTAAACTTAAGGAGATGCTGGATGCGGTTACTTTGCTATTTTTATCTCGAAAATAGGTAGTGAGTCCGTCACACTCACTACCGCCCACGACAATCTTAGAATAGTTTTTTGGTCCATTTGATCAAAAGTGACTTCTCAAAGTTTAATTTTTTAATATGAGATTTTAATAATTTTATTTCAATTCTCAACAAGGAGTTTACATCGTTGATCACTATCGATTCTTTCGCGGAGATAGTAGAATTAATATCAACGTTTTGTGTTGGCGGGTGGTGATTTATCCACGTTGGTTCGTTGGGAACCATCTCGATAACTGAACCTGCAGAATATGCCAATTCTATTGATGGAGACAGTTCTGGTCTTCGATCTTTTTTTATATTTAGTTTCATCGACTTACCCTCTTTTTATATAGACTCGCTGATATTCAAACCGTCAGATAATGACCATATTGTCAGCGCATGAAAAGTCTCATTCATTTAGCTGAGGCGATATTCGTCATACCATACGCTTCAAACAAGCTTATTAACGTTCCATCATTTTTTAGTCCACGGAGCAGATTATTAAAAACATTTATCGTTTCGCTGTCGGCCCTTCTTAACCCAAGTGCGTAATCATAATTTAACGATACGCCAAGGATCATCTCAGCATTATTCAATCGTAGTTCGATACTGTTTTTTTGAGCAAACCAATTAGCTGTCAGTGATGACACAACTACAGCATCCACCTTTCCCGCAACTAACGCGTGTAAGCGCGCATTCTCATCCTGAAACCGAATAGCCGTCGCAATATTATTTTTTCGCAATGCAAACGATGCGACGCTTCCAGATGAAACACCAACAGTTAACTTATCAAGTTGTTTAGTTGACACGATTGGGGGAGAACCTTTGAGGGTTACCACAACGAATTTCATCCGATAATACGCGTCACTTATTTTAATATATTTCGAATCGCTTCCAGCAATTATGGCAACACCGGCATAAAAATCACAATCTGTTTTTTTTACATGGCGCTTTGAGATCACCCAGGACACATTCATTGCGACGTTTAGTTGAGAGGCCAATGCACGAGCTAAATCGATTTGAAAACCCAGCGCACCGTTTGAGTTTTCATCTCGGTGTGACAACGGCATTAATCTTGGGTGTGCACATAGTTCAAGCTCTTGAGTATCAACAATATGATTTATGGTATTGGCTGTTGAATCAAAGGACATACTCCCGATTAATATTATAAAACTAGCGATATATGAATGTTTCATCATGTGACTCCTACGGTTATTTTAAGTCTGACAACGACATGATGTAAGTTACTAGCTCCCAGCGCTCTTCGATAGAAAAAGCTTTTCTCCACGGCGGCATCACCGATCCACCTTTACGTTTTCCTTTAGTTATTGTTTTAAACAACCGATCAGCCACCAATTTTCGACCTTGAAGTTTTTTAGCTTTGCCACCAGAGCCTTGATAGCCATGACAATACACGCATGTTTGATTAAACCGCTTCTCACCGTTGTTTATCGACTGGGGCATTTTATTAAAGACCACTTCCTTAGCGATGTTAACTTGGTCAACCGATTCTGTAGCAACTTTTAATTTACCAGAGCCTGTTTTACTACTTAGACCTACCGCTTGTGATGATTGACACAACAACATTGAAAATGTCATTAGAAACAAAAGAATTACATAATTAAATTTGGACATTAATAGCCTTCCTTATTGACACAACTTATCGTCCCACTCTATAAAGCGCTAACGGACATGTTAGCGCTAGAGTCGATCAACAGCTTTTCTCTGACCTATTCAGCTAATGTAAACGCGATTAACGCCGCACCACCGGGTAAGCCCGATATTTCTGGGAAAGCACTCGCCATAAACCCTGGAGCATGAGAGCCTAAACCGGTTGCAGCAACAATGTACTGCTTACCATTAACGGCATAACTAACGATGCCACCACGTAAACCTGAGCCCGCATTAAACTGCCAAACCTCTTTACCGGTTTTCGCATCGTACGCAAATATCATGCCTTTTGGATCGCCATTAAAGACCAAATTGCCACCGGTCGTTAATACACTCCCTAACCCAGGTAACGGGTAATCCACGGTCCACTTTAATTCACCAGTTATTGGATCACGAGCATCTAATCGGGCTGACGCTTTTTTACCGGGAGGTGCCACGGCGATCAGTTTACTAACACCTAAATATAAACCTGCTATCCCTATATTCTCATGCTCTTGAGGAGCAGGTACTACCGTGTTACATACCTCCATCGCATTGGTATACCATAATCCAGTGTCAGGATTGTACGCACCGTGGTTCCAGCTTCTGGCCCCTAACAGATAAGGACAAACTGTGGTTTCTTTGCCTACTGGCATTTTTATTCTTCCGATCAACTCTCCCGTATTCTTATCGATCGACTTAACAAAATTTATATTTTGAGCGAGTGGCCAAACGGTCTCAAGTTTTCCGGTGCTTTTTTCCATTACGAAAACATAACCACTTTTATTTAGATGAACCAACAAATCTTTACCATTGCGACGAATGCTCAACGCTTCATAAGCTGAATCATAATCCCAAATATCGTGAGGGATTTCTTGATAGGCCCATCGGAGCTTGCCATTATTCGGATTAATGGCCAATAAACTTGCGCTGTGCTTGTTATCGCCTTCTCGTTCTGCACCATAAAAGTCTGGTGCAGCGTTTGCTGTACCAATAAATATCGTGTCCGATTTTTTGTCATAAGTGCCTGGCAACCAAGCGCCGCTTCCGCCAACCTCACCTGAATCTCCCGGCCAACTCTTTTTATTATCTTTATCTAAAATATCAAATGTCCATGCTTTTTTACCAGTGATCGCGTTAACAGCGAATATTTTACCTTGAGTAGGTTGATCACCGCCGGTAGTACCACCAAATAACAATTGACCAGCTAGCTGAGGTGGCGACGAAAACAAACAGCCATAACAACTGGCTAAATCGGTAATTTGAGTCGACCATTTTTCTTTACCCGTTTTCTGATCTAAGGCCACAAATCGGCCATCTAAGGTACCAACATAAACATTGCCATGTCCCACTGTAACTCCACGACTTGCGGCAACATAGAATACTTCTTCAACAATTTCGTCTAACTCGGGTTGGTAGTGCCATATTTGCTGGCCCGTATCGGCTTTAAGGGCAAAGACGTTATTATTAGGACCAATGTAATACGCCACTCCATCGACCACTATTGGCGTAGCCTGTAATCCGTGTTGGATATCGCCTGGTTGATGGATCCAAGCAACTTTTAGATTCTTGATATTTTTGGAAGTAATTTGAGCAAGGGGACTATACCGCCATGCGTCCGATGTACGATGATACTGAGGCCAGTCATTGGGGTCCGTTTCTGTTGATTGATTGGCAGCATTAGTCGCAAACGTTAACACACCGACGCAAAAACCAATCAATGCTCGTTTAGACAATTTCATTTTTATAATCATTCTTTTTCTCCATTTTAAAATAGTTATCCAACGACTTAGTTGTCAATTAGATGTTTAAACCAAAAGACTTTTCTACTACTCACCTTGGTTACAAATCTATAGAAAAATCATTTGAAGCTATCGATTACGTTAGGTAATGCAACAGTCACGCCAAATAATAATACTTTTATTTATTAGTTACTTAAAACGTTAAAATTGGAGGGAAGGTGGATTTCATAAAATGTGAAACAGGTGTGTCAGTAGTTGATAACACAAAATAACTAGACGACAATATGCCCAAGAGACGCCGCGATATAAAAATCCTCTCAACGATTTTTTTGGAACGATACAGTTGAGTCATATCAGAGATAAAGCCCAAAAAAAACGTTTACCCACCTTAATTAAAACACAAAAAACACAATTAAATCAAATAATTACGCCACAACAAACCAAACTGGTTCGAATTTAGCATAGTGACTTCAATCTTGATCTATTTAGGCATGGATTAGGAAGAAGGTAATGCGTTAAGCGTTATTCAATCGAAGTAAAATAACTAGAGAGAATACAACTATGCAAAAAATTAACTTTAAATCTGGGAAAGTAACACAATTAGTATCCCGAGCACTGATAGCTAGCACTATCTTAATTGTTCCAATGACCGCGACTGCAGATGGCAATCGCTCGAAAGACTTTCTTGACCGTGTAAAGCTAACGGGTTTCATATCTCAGGGGGCTCAAGCGCTTGAGGCTGACGATGGGGCGTTCAATGCACTCGATAGCGAGATGGATCCTGGTTTCAATTTTATCCGATACGCGCTCGGGTTTAATATTCAATTGACCGACAATATTAGTGCCTTTGTTGAATTGAGCGAAGAACCAAATGATTTTGGCGTCGATTACACACCTCACGTCGATTTTGCCATAGTTACTGCCAATTTAGATAAAAATCACACGGTACAAATAGGCACAAACCTTAATGCATTATTTAATTTTAGAGGTTATTCGGATGGCGCAGTGGTGCAATCGAACCCCCTAATCGGTAATTCACCCGCAGATATGGTGACCGCAGCAGAAGGGATTGCATTTGCTGGTACTTATGAAAAATTCCATTGGGATTTTACGGTTAGCAGCGGATCTTTTGGCGAATCGTTTCAAAAAGATCGTGGATTCACTTATATTCTGCGTTCAACGTACAACGTTAATTCACAGTTTTCGCTTGGATTAGGCGCATCTATTTCCGGCCATGGTGACCAAGTAAGAAATGGTACAACGGCTCCTGTTTCTTCCGCGATGTACCGCGGTGATGGCGATACTTACCGATTTTTAAGTGCTGGAAATGGTCCCATAAGAAATACTCATGCTGGATTAATACCGGGACTTGATACATCGGCTATCCACCTCGATGCGCAGTACGCCACAGAGACAATGACCTTTAGAGGTTGGTACGGAATGGTTAGAGATGACTTTAGCTATGTTGACGTTAATGGAGAGCAAACAGTAGCAAACCAGAGCGTTGGTTTTAGCGAGTTTGATAGTGAAATGAGTTTCGTAGGTGTGGAAGGAACATATTACATCACGCCAAAGAAATTTTATTTGGCAGGACGCTACGTCACTATATCGAATGATTCGAACGGTATTTCAAGCCAAGATACGATGACTAGATTACAACTAGGACTAGGTTACAAATACACTGACAATGTACTGTTTAAAGTTGAATACGTTAATCAAACAGAAGAAGTTAATTCCGCCGGTCAAATAGGTGCAGATTGGGATGGCATCGTGATGGAGGCATCATATAGCTTCTAACGATAACCCATCGGCCATTAGTCATTGGGTTATCCTAATAAGTGACCCAATAACTATGCCCGCCTAAACGTAACACATCACCAGAGACGATAAGAGACAACTGTTTCACATCTTATGAATCGAGGAAAAACCAGATAGAAAACCACCTAATAAACAATATATCCACTTGTATTAAAACACAAATTAAACACCGCTAGGCTTGTGGCACAAATAGTGCAATCGACAGCTATAACAGAAATATATGGTGGTCACATTGAGACCACTGCACGGCTTTCATTTTATCTCTGTTGTACCAGACGCATTTAAGGCCAAGGCTAGGATCAGGCTTGTCAAATGTGCCAACCAATAATAAATAAGGAAAATATCATGTGGACTAAACCATCATATAACGAAATGAGACTCGGATTCGAAGTAACTTTATATATTTCGAATCGTTAAGTCTCGCCTAAAAATCTTTTTAATATTAATTTCAAGTGGGAAAGTGTATGAATATCCAAAGATTACAACACAAACCAGACTCTAACGATTGCGGTACTACATTAAACTCTGAACATGCCAGCAAAAAACATTATAAAAGACTGATTAAAAACATTGCATTAGGGTTTGGCATTGCGACGTCTATCACGCTCTCTAATATTTCACTCGCTGAAATACAATGGAAAAACGTGACTGACGAACGGTTAGTTAACGCAAATAATAGCGGTGACTGGCTAATTTACGGTCGGACTTATGATTCAAATCGTTTTAGTCCGCTAAAACAAATTACGACGCGTAATATTAAAAAACTAAAGCCTGTTTTTGTCGAGTCCTTAGGAACGCTAGAGGGTCAGCAAGTGACCCCATCGATTAATAACGGCATCATGATTGTCTCTGTTTCTGGAGAATATGTTGATGCAATAGATGCTACCTCAGGCAAGCGTCTGTGGCGATATTCGGTAAAAGTACCCGCAAATATAACTCAATATGGGTGCTGCGGTAAGGTCAATAAAGGCGTCGCGCTTTATGGCGATAAGGTTTTTGTCGGCACATTAGATGCTCGTATGATTGCCCTCGATGCAAAAACAGGTAAAGAAGTGTGGGCTAAAAAGCTCGCCGATTATAAATTAGGCTATAGCATAACCATGGCACCGATGGCACTAAAAGGGAAGGTGCTCGTTGGTTTAGCGGGTGGCGAATTTGGCGCAGTTGGCCATATTTTAGCCCTCGACACTGAGACAGGCGAAACTATCTGGGATGAAAAAACAGTGCCGTCCGAAGGTGAAGAAGGCTACGACACTTGGGGCAATGATTCAGCCAAATATGGCGGCGGAGCTTCATGGAATACATCTTCATATGACCCCGAATTAAACCTTGTCTATTGGGGGACAGGTAACCCGGCACCTTGGAATGCTGATCAACGCCCTGGCGATAATCTTTACACCAATTCGATGTTAGCGCTCGATGCTGATACAGGAAAAAGAAAGTGGTACTTCCAGTTTGTGCCTCATGACGCCTGGGATTGGGATGCTATGAATGAAGCGGTATTAGTTGATCTAAAAATCAAGGGTAAAAAAGTTAAAGCATTGCTCCATGGTAATAAAAATGGTCATTTCTATGCACTTGATCGCCGTACTGGTAAGTTCCTCCAATCTGCTCCTATGGTTAACGTCGATTGGGGAACTGTTAATCAAAAAACAGGCGAAATGATCGTCAAACCAGGTAGTAGACCCGAGCTAAACCAATATGCCAATGTCTGCCCATCGTTCTTCGGCGGAAAAAACTGGGCACCGATGTCTTATAACCCGAACAATGGTATTGCGTATATTCCTACCATGGAAATGTGCATGCAAATGAAGCATGAAGAAACAAGCTATGTCAAAGGCACTATGTATCTCGGTGCCTCGGCTGAAATGACAAGTCATGGCTATGGCAATTTAGTCGCATTTGATGTCGAGAAAAACAAGATATTATGGAAATGGAAAAACCAATCACCGTTACAATCAAGCAGCGCATTAGCGACTGCTGGCGGTGTTGTTTTTGTCGGTACGTTTGAGGGGAACCTCGTTGCAATCAGTCAGAAAACAGGTAAAGAGCTTTGGAAATTCAAAACCGGCTCTGCAATTATTGGTGCGCCAATTTCCTATTCAGTTAAGGGTAAACAATATATTGCGGTTGTTTCAGGTTATGGTGGCGCATTCCCTCTTTGGGCAGGTAAAGGTGTGCCAACTCACCTAAAATCGGTGAACAAAGGGGCCTCGTTGACCGTTTTCGCCGTTAAGTAACATGCCTAAAATGCTGGATAGGCTGTCACGCCTACTCCAGCATTTCACTTTAAAACCCAATGAAATAGCTTCAGAACATATCAGGAACCTTACTCATGATTATAGTTAAACCAAATCGTAAACTAGTGATATTAATATCTTTGTTACTAATTCCAATGGCAACTGTATTTGCCCATACTCCGACAGGAAGTACGTCAAAGTCCGCGTTAGATACCGTTAAAGAGCAAGGCTACCTCACGCTTTGTAGCGACCCTGACAACAAACCTTTTTCAAATTCAGCAGGAACGCCATCAGGCTTTCAAATTGATCTTGCTAACGAGGTCGCACGAGATATTGGCGTTGAATTACGATACCACTGGTTTGCCCAAAATTTTTCACACAAACTATTTAAACAAATTGACCAAGGTAAGTGCGATATTATATTTGGCCTACCCGGTGTCAAAGATTTTATAAGAAACTCTCGAAAATTAGTATTTAGCGCGCCTTATTATCAAGGCGGATTTGCCCTTGTCACGCCTAAAGATACTCCCATCAAATCATTTTCAGATTTAAAAGGTAAGAAAATCGGTGTTGAAATGGGCACCGTACCGGACATTCGTTTTAGTAGAGAGCATCAGAAAAGAGTACTTTTTACCAATGCTGAAAACGCGGTTAAGGCTGTGCGTGAAGGTAAAGTTGATGCGAGTGTCGTCAGCTCTATGGTCGCTGGTTGGTTGATAAAGAATAACTATAATGACCACCTAACGTTATTAAATCACACGCGTGAAGACTTACGTTATCCGATCACCTTTGCGGTGAAGAAAGGCGCCGATCCACTACTATTACATATTCAATCAATCATTAAAAATATGAAAAAAGACGGACGATTCCAAAAGATAATGAACAAATTCGGGGTGGTAAGTTTACGCGATGAAGCACAAGCCACTAACGTAGCGACACTATCAGAGAGCGAGAGTGCATCGGCAAGCACCATTGAACATGGCCGGAAGTTATATAAGCAAGCTTGTTTTAAATGTCATGGTCCAAAAGGTGTTTCCGGCGGCACCATACCCGATGTGAGGCACTATGTGGGGAACGATGCGCAATTCTTAACACTAGTGAGTGATGGGCGCAATGCAATGCCACCTTGGAAAGATATTTTAGGAACAGAGAAAATTAAACAGATCCGTGCCTACATTGTTCACTTGCCTAAATAACATCAAATCAAAAAAGTAATGAGAAATGTTAATTCAATAATAACAATTTAAATATTTTCTCAATATTACAAAAAAACATCGGCGAGCTGGTGCTAGGAGGAGTTTTGGATAGACCAACGATACTTATACTCATATTATTAGCTTTGGGACTGTATCCCCCGCTAGCAACGGGTAATGATAGCGATATTCCTAAAGATATTACTCAACTATTTCCTAGCGCTAGCCACATTGAAGTAACCAACGAAAGTGCCGCTATTACCGCGGTCTATAATCAGCAACAGTTGCTTGGTTACGTTTTTGAATCTAACGACTTTACCCATATTCAAGGATATTCGGGTAAACCTATCAATATGTTAATTGCGCTTGATCCCCAAGGCGTCTTAGTCAACTTGTTGGTATTGAGTCATCACGAACCGCTATTTTTGCACGGCATCGGTGAAGAGCCGATGATAACCTTTATTGGGCAATATCACGGACACTCAATTAAAGAGCGGGTCACTATTGGTCATCTTAGCGAATACATCAATTCAGACGGAATTCATTTTGACGGTATCACTAAGGCAACGGTCTCAGCAATAGTCATTAATGACACCATCATTTCGTCTGCGTTAAAGGTAGCAAGAACCATGATTTCCGAGTTTAGTGACGTTAACGACAGAGTGCTTAAAGATATTGCTTTTGAACATTTAACATTCGATCAATTATTAAATGACGGCTATATCTTTCATTGGCAGGTATCTGAGCAAGAAGCATTACAACAACATCAACCCCTATCAACAACCATCGAAAAACTACGCGGCTCACCGGGTCAAGAACTCATCGACATTTATGCGGCCTTCTTAGATATTTCACTCATTGGTCGAAACTTACTGGGCGATATTCAATATCAACGATTAATGGCGGAACTAAAACCAACCGAGCATGCGCTCATCATTTTTAACCGAGGACAGTATTCCTATTTACGAGATGATTTTATGGCCCAATCGATGACGGGCCGCTTAAAAATAATCCAGAACGAATTACCTATATCTCTTTTAGATATTGATTTTTATAATTTTTACGAAGAAGAATTTACATTTGATAGTGCTAATTTCAATCATATCAAGATTTTTAAGATAAAATCTAAACTGGGGTTTGAGATAAGTGAACCATTTACCACCACGTTATCGATGCACTACCAACATTCCTTTATGGCAACAAAAAAACATTGGTTTAGTCAAATTCATCAGTTGCCCGATAGCCTTTTTGAGCCAGTCGTTCTTAATGATGCAGATGTAAAGCGCCCTTTGTGGCAAACGCTCTGGTTAGCCAGAAAAATTGAGATATTTTGTTTGATCACCTATCTACTACTAGTGATCACGTTATTTATTAATCCGTCTCGATGGGCTAACGACAACAAAAAAATGAAATTGGCCCGCACTATTTCATTGGTATTCTGCGTGTTGTTTATCGGGTTTTATGCTCAAGGGCAGTTATCCGTTGTTAATATATACACGCTACTACTCTCATTTGTTGATGGCTTTAATCTGACATTATTTTTACTTGATCCGATGTTATTTATCCTATGGTTTGTGGTGTTTATTAGCCTATTCCTCTGGGGCCGAGGGTTGTTTTGTGGTTGGTTATGTCCATTTGGCGCACTACAAGATCTGATAACCCTTGTTGCTAAAAAACTGTCGATTAGACAACTTAAAATTATACCTAACCATCACCAAATGGCCCGATACGTTAAGTATGTATTGCTGATAGCGATAGTTTGTAGCGCCTTTTATTCACTGTCTGTTGCCGAAAAAATTGCAGAGGTAGAGCCTTTTAAAACCTCGATGACACTGGTGTTTGATCGCTCGTGGCCATTTGTTCTCTATGCTGTGCTTATCTTATTAGCGAGTCTAAAAGTCCATAAATTTTATTGCCGTTATCTTTGTCCGTTGGGCGCTGGATTAGCACTTGTCGGTCGTTTTCCAATCATAAAATGGATCCGCCGACGACCAGAGTGTGGTTCCCCTTGTCAGTTGTGCAGTAATAAAGCGTGTGGGGTTAAAGCCATCAATAATAACGGCGCAATTGACTACGGTGAATGTATCGGTTGTTTTGAATGTGTTGTCGTCATTGAGGCACCAAAATTATGTGTTATCAACAAGTATGCTCATCACCAACGGTGAAAAGTACGACAAGAGAATAACGATGCTTAATAACAAATGGGAGAATTCTATGGCCAAAAAAATCACACTATTTATCTCTGCGACTTTACTCACCATGACAATATTCTCAGGTCATGCCATCGCAACAGTAACCACCATAACGTTGAGTTTTGTCGGCGAGACTAACACCCTTGCGTTTATGGGCGTATCACAGGGACGAGACGAGGCTAATATTCAAGGGATGTTTTTAGGACAGCGCTATTCCTTCACTGGCGACGTGGCATCAAGCACCGCAATATTTGCCGCTGTTGGCCCTTACAAGCTGCGACAACTCAGCATAAGTTACCCAAATAAAGCAATTTTCAATCTCATCGCCAAAGACAATGAACTCCGTACGGAGTGTCTACCCAATGTATTGCATATTATCCCTAGCGAATTGATGCTAGCAGACGCGGTGGCGCAGTGGCATAAAAAACAACCCGGGGAGCAAGTTCGCGCTCAAACCTGGCATCCATCATTTAAAAAATACGCTGCAAGTCAGCTTAATGCCCGTTTTACCCAATCAAGTAACCACAAGATGGATGATGAAGCGTGGGCAGGATGGGCTGCGGTTAAACTACTCAGTGACTCAATTGGCAGGAGCCAAATTACTGATCCTCTGCCGTTATTACAATTTTTAAAAACACAACTCGCTTTCGATGGTCAAAAAGGAATAGCCCTCGACTTTCGTCAAACTGGGCAATTGAGGCAGCCGTTGCTCTTGATCAACAATAATAAAATAGTCGGTGAAGCGCCTGTGCGAGGTGTCGCCAATACGATCAATCTAGATAGTCTCGGTATCACCCGCTGTCTCAAATCCCCTTCACCCCCAAATAATGGAGTCCACAATGAAATTAATTAATGCTGTAATCTTGTCTGCGCTTATATTTAGCCCGCTTGCAGGCGCCAAATCCACTGGCCGAATCTTTGTTACCAACGAAAAAGGTAATACGGTGAGTGTTATTAATGGTTCAACTCATCAAATTGAAGCCACGATAATGATTGGGAAGCGCCCTAGAGGTATTGGTATTTCACCCGATGGCAAAGAAGTGTATGTCGCGGTTAGTGAAGAAAATAAAATGGTGGTATTCGACCCTCAATCACTGGAGATCCTGCGTGAATTCGATGTTGGAGATGATCCTGAAGCGTTTGCCGTTCACCCAAATGGTCATATCTACATCTCAAATGAAGACAGTGCAAAAGCCACTGTTATTAATCCCACCAGCGGTAAGATTATTGCTGAAATCCCTGTGGGAATAGAGCCCGAAGGAGTTGCCGTTTCGCCGGACGGTAAATTCGTAATTATAACCAGTGAATCGACTAACATGCTTCATGTTATCGCCGTGCCAGAGAATAAAGTGGTCTCTAATATTCTTGTGGGAGCTCGACCTCGTGCAGCGACGTTTACCAAAAATAGTAAATTCGCCTATGCCACTGCTGAGATCGGTGGCGAAGTAATCAAGGTTAATGTCGCAACAGGAGCTGTTATTCAACGCATCTCGTTAGGGAACGACAAAGCTAAGCCGAAGGATATTCTTATCAGTAAAGATGGTAAGAAGCTGTATGTCGCCGGTGGACGTCTCAATCAGGTACTGGTGCTAGATGCTAATACGCTAGAAGTGCTTAGAGGTATCCCAGTCGGAAAACGTGTCTGGGGGCTTGCGATGTCTAGGGACGGCAAACGTATTTATAGTACCAACGGCGTCAGCTCGAATGTATCGGTCATTAATACCGATATTAACCAAGTGATTGCAACGGTTAACGTGGGGAGGTTTCCTTGGGGTATTGTTATCGATGATTAACCAGTAAAGGTTAGGTGGCTAATCATCGTTAGCCACCTCATTCTCAAATAGACTAAGATTAAAACTTGTAACTTGCTGACAACGAAATGGCTCGAGGTTTGGCTGGGCCAACAAATTGAGCCGAACTTATCTCAGGATACAAACCACCCAATACTTCATCTGCCTCGCCATACGTCCCAAATGTGTAATAACGACGATTAAACACGTTATCTACCCGTAACGACAGCTCCAACTGTGGGTTAACATCATAATTAAGGTATAGATTGACAATCGAATGCCCTGAAATTTGTTCATTCTCATTGGCTTCATCGCCTCGATAATACTGTGCTGAACTATAGGTAAATTCTCCCCCAACGTTAACGCTATCGGTAAACTCCCGTTCAATCGCTAGTTTTATTTGGTGTCTCGGCTGACCCGGAATTGTATCACCGGGGCTAACTTGGCGATCTGGTCCTTGCGGATTTACTGGACTAAACGAAACAAATGGCGATTCGAATGTCGCGTCAAGAAAATTATAACTCGCACTTAAGCGATAATTATCCACAGCATATAGCGCAGATAATTCTAACCCTTGACGCTTGTTTTTTTCAATATTAACGAAATAGCCCTGAGATGGCTTGCTACCCGCTTGTTGAAAAATAATATCGTTGTCACTATCGCTTAAAAACAGCGTCATAGAATACTGTGTTTTTAATTGATGATAGGTGGCATTCATTTCAATTGTTTTCACAATCACCTGCTCCAACGGCGGATCGGAAACAAAACCATTCGGTAGCTTGCAGGGATCATCTTCATCAGCACAACTAAGCTCTGCGGGGCTAGGCGTTCGTGATGACTCGCTATAACTTGCTTTCAGTATCACATTATCGATGGCGCCGTAACTAAGACCAATCGCGGGGTTAAATCGATGATATTGGTGCGTGCCGTCGAGAGAACCAGGACCGGAATCAATCAGGTCAATCATCTCAACTTTTGAACTATTATAGCGCCCTGCGAGCGTCAGCGTTAGCTCGTCCTCAAATTCAATGGTGTTCATTAAGTATATATAGCGATGGGAAATATTCGCCTCTAACCGTACCCTAGAGTCAATATCAAACAAACCAATTCCGCTAACCGAGCGCTTATCATTGACACTCTCATTGTGTAATATCGCAAATTCAGTATTGCTATCAAAACTAACGTTCGCTCTATCAACCCCTACGCCAAAGACCAATTCATTATCGCCCAATGCCAACGAGTCATGCCGTAATAACTGCCCTGTCATGCCATAACTACTATTATTCGTACTCCCGGTATTGCGTGTACCATCAACATCTTCAGCATCAACACTCGACAAGTCGGATAAGCGAACATCGGGTTCATAACCGGCAAAAACAACGGGTTCTAAATCATCAGAATCATCGTCATCGCCCTCACAAAGTGTCAGCCCGCCGTTCAATACACATGGCTCATAATCGCTGTCATCACCATTGATACTATCAATCTTGTTACGACGATAATAAGCATTGCCACTTATTGAATAGGCTGATGAGAGCGTCGCTTGCAGATTCAAACCGATCAACCCTAACTGAGTCTCGGTTTGGTCTGGTTGCGTATAAATCGCGGTCGGTGACTCGAGCGCCAGTAATTCAATGGGCACGGCACCATTACCAATCATTTGATTATCATTAGTCGCCATTAACAAGTTGGCCTCTAAACTCGGCGAGCGATAACTAAGATTAATCAGTAACTGCTTAACCTCACTCGGTGAATCATCACGCCAACCATCTTCATGATAGCGGTTAGCATTAATATAGTAAGCCCAGTTTTGATTACTGCCACTAAGCTGAACATTACCTTGTCGTTGACCAAAGCTACCTAACTGTAACGATAATTCATCACGATCAAAATCAAACCCATTTTTGGTTGATAACGCCAAAGCTCCGCCTAACGTATTATGACCAAATATCGGATTTGACCCAGAAAATAGCGCGACACTCTCAAGTGATGACAGTGGTAATAAATCCCAATTAACCGTATCGCCAAATGGTTCGTTAAATCGAATACCATTGAGGTAAACACTCAACCCCTGCGGTAACCCTAATAAGGGAGAGGCGGTAAACCCACGATATTGAACATCCGGTTGAAACGGATTGTTTTGCACATCATTAACATTGACGCTTGCCAAGGTGTTATTCATTTGCTCAGTAAGCGACATCGCATTAGAGCGATTCATCGTTTCACTAGTAATGATTTGCGAAGAACCGAGTAAGTAATTGGTGTTGTTATGGGATGACAGAGGTGTTTGGCCAACGATTAATATTTTCTCAACAGGTTCATCATCGTCATATCCGTAAGCTTGCCAATGAATTAAAAGCAATAAACTTGCCATCGTGCATTGGTTCATAGACCCTCCTATAGGCGTTTTAAGCGTTAAATCACACTTTATTAAATGAGTACAACTCATGATATGCAACATTTAGTCCGATATATTTAGCTGCTAACATTCAATTACATACGAAGTTAATCACACTGTCGTGAGACACCTGAATCACCAAGTAACGCACAAATAGTCTTATGTTATAAGACCGCTAGCCTGAGTTCACGTCATAACGCATGCTAACGGTTTTTTTCTATGGCCAGTGGCATAAAGATAAGGAATTTAACCCTATCTTCTTGAATTTTAAAACCACTAAACAGTTCACTTAAAAGTGTTAATGATTATCTCCAGCGCACATTTTAACGGTCGATAAAATTGATGATCCTCACTGTACTGTTTCTAATGATATTTATACCAAAGTGACCTCAAAATTTTTCCGCAATGCTGTTACACTAACGCAGCAGACATTAAAATGAAGACTTTTCCTATGCAACGCCCGCCACTTCGACAAGCAAAGAAAATCGATAACGTATTCAATAGTGCCTATTGGCATCTCGGCCAAAGAGATTTTACAATTAGCGAGATCCGTCGCAAGCTAGAACGTAAAACAGACAATATTGAGTGGATAGAAAAGGTCCTTGAACATCTTATCGAACATAGTTATCTCAAGAGTGACCTTGAATTTACGATACGTTATTGCGAGTCGGCATTTAGCAATGAAATAGGCAAAGCGGCCACTCAACGAAAGTTAAAACTACGCGGAATCTCCTCCAGTAATATTGAAACAGCAATAGAGCAAGTCATCGAACAACAAAATGTTGATTTCGATGAAATGGCGACCCGTCGACTACAGTCTCGATTTATGACATTCGACGGTATTAGTAAAGAAAAAGTGTACAGCCAGATGACAACCCGAGGCTTTACTCGCCCACAAATAGATCAGGCATTATCACAACACCCCGCACAAGACTCGCTACGCAGCAAAATGGCCATAAAAGCTGAAAAAGCTGAACTAGACACTGAAATAATTAAGTTATACCGCAAAGGAAAAGGACAAACGGTTATTCTCAATGAATTAAAACAGCGCCTTATTGATGTCAGCGAATTTGAAGAAAAATTATATCAACTCGAACTTGCTGGCGATATCGACTTTTATCAGAGCTGCAAAGATCAACTAGCCAAAAAAAGCTACGATTTATCTGACTATAAAGAGAAATCAAAGGCTTATACTTACTTAGCACGAAAAGGCTTCACCAGTGATGAAATCAAAGAAACAATGTCACCGAATCAAGACTAGTGCTTTCACCGCCTGACGCAATAAAACTTAACTTTTAATGCTAACTCTTTAGCTGTCATATTTTGTATCTAATGTGAAAAATATTTGAAAATAACGAATAAACGTTTAACTTTAACTTTTTGCATTATTTCCCTTATTATCGTGAAAGTTGTCGTGTTTCAAACTAACAACAGAGCTTCGGTAATATAGCTTATTGTAAAACCGAAGCTAAATTGTTAGTGTTATTTTTAATAAATTTAAACAACGAAAAACAGCAGAATATTATCACGCAGTTTTGCAATGTAATAAGCTGTTAGTTGCCGTCACATTTAAATATTGAAGTGTGTTTGTGGCTTAAAAATAGCATTGAGTTTGGCGCACGCGGTACGCGCTTTGAATTCTGCTAGACTCAGAAAGTTTGGGAACACGCTGTGTGAGTTGAGCCTTTTCGTTTTTGGAACGGTCAGCGAACAACAAATTTTTAAGTGCCATTGGTAAAGGGAGTTACTTTGCCAGTGGCTCAATTTAATGCCTGCGTGGTGGCGGATCTGTTTTGAGATTTCCGTAGCCACTAGGCCAACAACAAGTCGTCAAAGTTAAGCGTGCTTATTGGGTTTCAACTAACAAGAAGCTCAATCGCGATTCAGCATACTTTGTCATGTTTCATGCAAAAGACCGCATGAATCCATGCCAAAGCAGCTTCACGCATTAGCTGGGCGTTA
>Ga0209395_1000154_pt1 | contig 105026 bp, 100 predicted proteins | sample GOMGulsemesocosm_3_FD_184635 | JGI IMG/M metagenome (GOLD analysis project Ga0209395, IMG submission 184635) | Methane-oxidizing microbial communities from mesocosms in the Gulf of Mexico - GOM9D Gulf of Mexico (SPAdes) (version 2) | ecosystem: Environmental > Aquatic > Marine > Cold seeps...
CAATATTCATGTTAAAATCTTTTTTTATTTAGTATATCAAAAAATTAATTAAGTACTTTCTTCTTTGATATTAAATTCTTTTATCATAGTTGTTGCTAAAATTTGAAGGTTTCTTTTATGTGCAGCAGAAGTAAGATTTTTTTCTATATTAAGAATATTTTTATGAAACTTCTCAAAAAACTTAAGGATATCTTTCGTTTTTTCTGTATCGTTGTTAATTAGGGCACCTGCATTTATCATATCAAGAACTAGGGTTCTTTTTCCCATAAATGCAGCATAATTAATAGGTCTTACTCCAAAACTATCTGTTATATTAATAATTTCATTATTGTAGGAATGTATAAGTTTAAAATAGCGCGAATTATCTTTCCAAATACATTGATGAATAATACTTCTTCCTTTTTTATCAATAGCAAAAAAATTTGGTTTGGCTTCAAGTAATAATTTTACTGTATATTCACAGGATCTTGTTACTGCCTTATGCAAAGCAGTATCTCCAATATTGTCTTTTTCATTGATATCAACACCTAAGTTAAAGAGATTTTGAAGTGTTTCTAAATATTCAGCTCTGTTTTTAATACCACTTTCTAAGTCAAGTTCTAAAAGATTGAAAATTATATTTCTGCCTTCTTTGTCTTTGGCATTTATGTTTTGTTCATTGTCTCTGAAAATTTTAAATAAAGAATAATTAAAATGCATAAGGGTATCAAAAAATAAAGGTTTCCCTAAAGAATTTTTTTGATTTAAATCTACTTTAGAAGCAGAGAGTATCTCTAATAAAACAGTGAAATACTCTCCATTATTATGCAGTTTATTTTCCAGTGCTTTGGCAATATTTTTATTATTTTGTACATGAAGAATAATCTCAATGAGTATTTCAATAATACTCTTACCTTCTTTGTTTACAACATTAGGATTGGCTTTTTTATTTAAATACATTTTAATTAATTCCAGATTATCTAAACCCTTATAGATTAGCAAAAATAAAACACTTTCGCCTTGAATATTTTGCTGATTAATATCTATTTTTCTATTGGAGATAAATAATTCGATTAAGTCTTTGTTTTCGCTTCTTGTTGCTTTAAAAAAAGCAGTTTCATTTTGATCATCTAAGGCATCAATTTTTACGCCTTTGGCAATGAGTTTTTTAATCATTTCTAAATGTGATGTTCTTGTACTTGCATCTTCAACATCTGTATTTAAAAAATGGTTTATGGATTCCATTAGAATAGTGGAGTTTTGTGCTGATCTTGAATTTATATTACAGCCAAGACTAACCGCTTTTTCTAAAATACTTGCATTTTGTATACCTTTTGAAACTGCATAAAATAAAAAGTTCTTACCTTTTTTATCTTGAAGCGTTGGATCCATCCCAAGGTCCATTAATAAAAGAGCCAATTCATTATTTTTTAAAATTATTTCTTTATGTAAAACAGTATTTCCATCGTTGTTTTTTTGATTGATATTGAGATTCTTTAATTTTGTTATCTTGATTATAGTATCAATATCTCCATTTGCAAGAGCATCAAATACTAGATTGTTTCCATATATATCACAGTTATTTATATCTAAAGTTTTTTCAATTAAAAAATCTACAAGTCTGTTTTTTGCAGAAAGAACAGCATCTTGAAGTACATTTCTTTTATAATTATTGAGATGATTGACATCTGCCCCATGCTCAATAAGTATCTTTAATAAAGAAGTGCTATTAGTATGTATTGCGTAAAAAAGAGCGGTACATCCTTCCTGATTAGCAATATTAGTAGAGGCTCCCTTTTTTAGTAACCAATAAATAGAATCTTTTAATCCCTTTTTAGCACAAAGGTGTAAAAAGCTTTCTTTTTTGTCATTTAAATAATCAATATTTATATTATTTTTAAATATCTCATCAAGTTTTTCTACATTAAAAAGTGGCCTGAGAAGTTCGTTTAGTAAATCTATCTCAGTATATATTTTTTTATTCAAAAACTTTTTGATCATTATTTCTCTTTATATATTAATACTTAACTTTATTATTATTTACCTAAATAACAGATAAATAGTAAATAAAATACAAAAAAATTTATACTTATAATCAAATATTTCTCATTTGTATGACCAAGAAATACTTTGTCAAAAGCATTTCTCATTTTATATGGCTATAATACAAAAAATGAAGCTCTTTATAAAAGGAATAAATACGTGGACAGTCTTGAAATTTTTATCCATTCGTGGATGCGTTGGTTAGTATGTTTTGGAGTTATTGCTAATTTATCATTGGCATATTATGGATATTTTGCAAATAAACGTTTTACTTTGTTTAATAAAATATTCTCACATGTTTCAGTTGCATTTGTGCATATACAATTTATCTCTGGTCTTATTTTATATTATAACAGTGAAATTACTTCAATGTTTTTTTCTGATATGAAAAATTCTATGAGTAATTTAGAAGTAAGATACTTTTCTATTGAACACTCTTTGTTAATGTTAATTGCTGTTGTTTTAATCACAGTTGGTTCGTTTAAAGCAAAAAGAATCGAAGGGGATAAAAACAAATTTAAAACACTTATGGTTTATTTTACCTTGGCCTGTATATTGATACTTGTTGCAATTCCTTGGGAATTTAGTCCTTATGTTCAAAGACCCTTGTTTTCATCATAATATCTTCTTATCCCTAGTAAACAGTAATATAAATACACTATTTCTGTTTACTAGTAATCAAATGTTTAATGATTTTGTTTAGATAAGCACCGTTTATTTAAAATTGTCTTCATACAATGGATACAGATTAATTACTGAACGTTCAAATTCTGTATTAATCATAGAAATATTCAGAAATCGTTTTGGCATTTGTAGTTCAAGAATTTCAAAAACTCCTAAACCTTTTCTCGCAGCTTTTTTTAAGGTCTCATCTAAATAATTTAAATAATCACTCATTTGATTAATCGCTTCTTTTCCTTTTGTAATTTCTCCATGCCCTGGTACTAAAACTTTATAAGGAATTTTCTTTAATTCTTCCAAGGTTTTAAGCCATAAAGATATATCCGCATGAGGTGTAGCAGGCGTTCTATTGTAAAAAACCAAATCTGAAGTAAAAAGTGTTTGAGTATATTCATCGTACAAAACAAGATCATCTTTTGTATGTCCTTTTAACTTAAGGACTTTTAATTTGTGTTTCCCAAGAGATAAATAAGGACCTTTTATTACTGAATTAGGTGCTAGTACTTCAGTTTCTTTCATGGCTTGTAAAGTAATATTAATTAAATTAACAATATATTCATCTCCGTTGTCTTCAATATATTTTTTAGTGTAAGCAAGGGCTTGTATATTGACATCTTTAAAAGCAAGATTTCCTAAAAAATGATCAGGATGATGATGAGTATTAATAACATATTTAATTTCTTTTTGAGTGATTTTTCGTATTTCTTTTAAAAGTTGTTTTCCATATAAATACGAGCTTCCTGTATCAATTACAATGACACCCTCTTTTGTTATTATAAAAATACTATTTGATATATCTCCACCATTTTCACGTGAAAAATACTCTTTTTTTCCTTTTACCATATATGTATCTGTTGTTATTTTGACTGCTTTTAATTTAAAATCAAAGTCCTTTGAAAAAATACTTAAGCTTAGTATTAAAGCTAAAATTATAATTTTCACTTATTCTCCTTTGTATCTACAATGAATTCATTTCCATCTGTATCTTTTATTTCAAGCTTGTACTTGCCCTTAATTCTTCTACTCTCAAAAATAAAACGAGGGTTTTCACTTACAGAGGCAAACACTTTTAAATGGGCAAGTTCTTTATTCTTTTGAAATATTTTTATACTATCAATAAAAAATTCTGGATTTCCTATAAAAAATCCTGTTTCCATAGGGTGAAAAATTGAGAACTTTATTCTGTTTCTTTTTTCAAAGGAAAAAACTTTTATTTTATGTTTTCCTAATTGGCTTTCCCAATCATCCATGGAACTTGCATCACTTGCAACAGAACATCCTCCTCCAAAACTTTTAATGTCAATGCTTGCTACATGCCATAAACCATTTTTATCTTGAACAGCGGCTCTTAAAGGTGTACCTTGCGCAATCTTCATATTAAGCGATACAATGGCTTTAAAATCATATAAATTCATATCAACAATAGGAATTATGGCATTTAAATCAGCAAAGAGTAATAGCCTTTTTGCATCTTTATAATAGGAAGCATCAACAAAAATAGGAACTTGCAAAGGATTGTCTGCAAAAGAAGGAACTTTGATAATAATATTTTTATTATCAAAAACATAGGCTTCTTTTTTGAAGAACATCTTGACTACATCTTTCCACATGGGTGAATTCAAGGGATCATTTTGAGAAAACAAAACAGTAAAACTTAGTAAAAATAAAAGTAAAAATTTAAGGCTAAATTTTTGTGACATGCATATCCTTTATAATTAATTGTTCTGAAAGACCAAAGGTTTTTCATAAGAAATATTGTAGGCTTTAAAAATATCTGCGATCTCACCTCTTTTATATAATTCATCCATTATTCCATCTAGTTCATAGGATAAGGCTCTAAAATCAGTACGAACTGCAAGCCCTAAATCCCAGACTGATTTTGCGTACTGAATTTTTTTACTCATATAATATTTATCTTTGTTGTTTTTATAATCAAGTGCAAATTCCAATTGAGACTTTAAACCTGCTACTGCATCAATTTTCCCTGCTTTAAGATCTTTAACTGCTTCAAAGATATTTTTATAATGTTTTATATTCTCTTGTAATACGCCTTTAAAAGAGGAACCTAAGTGCGCATCTGGCAAAGTATCTAGCTCAACTCCAATTGCATGATATTTAAAAATAGCCAAATTATTGATATTCTTTATTTTCTTTTTGTTTGTTGCAATCACCCATCTTTCGGCATGATAAGGAGATTTCATTACTACAAGTTCATTATTTAATTCGCCTGTAGATTTATCTGTTTCTCTTATGAATTCATAATCAAAAGGAATTCTAAACATTACATCGGCTTTAGTTTTGTGAATTAGATGCCCTTTCCAAATGACATTTCTTAAGTCATCTTCTAAGTTTTCATCAGATCCTGTCCAATACCATTTGACTTTTACACCCATTTTTTTTGCAATTTTTAATGCAAGATCTACGTCAATACCTTTTTCTATTCCATTTTCTATGTATGAGTAGGGTGGGAAGTTTTCATAAACAGCAACAATAATAAAACCTTCTTTTTTTATTTCATCCAAACTTCTTGAAAAAAGTAGGGAGAATAAAACAGAAGTAAGTATCAATATTTTTCTCATACTTAATCAGCTGGTCTTGTTGCTAACCAAGATCTAATTGCCCAAATGGCTTCTGATGATAATACCTCTTTAAAAGGTGGCATATATACATTTCCATTTCTAACAACACCTGTTTTTACTATATCAATAAAGTATTCATCCAACTCATCCTCTCCTGCTGGTAATTCTCTTAAATCAGGAGCAATTCCACCTGAAATTGCATCTAATCCATGACATCTCGCACAGTTTGAGTTATAACCTGATCTTCCAATTTCAATAGCTAATTTATTGTCTCTGTATGGATTAATTACTGCTTCTTGATCTACTTTTTCTAAACCTTTTGTATCCATAGCCTGCGGTACAACATCTCCATGTGAATACGCCAAACCAACACAGGCAAGTAAACTAAGAGTTATATTTTTAATTAATTTCATTTTTTTCCTTTAATCATTTTAATTGGGGAAGTATATATTCTTTTAATAGCCTGATTATAGCGAGGATAGATTTTTGTTTGGCGCTATAATCAGGCTATAAAAGGAGATTATAATAAACAAAATTAAGGAGGTTTCATGAGATTATTTATTATTTTAATAATTACTTTGGCTTTTAATCATGCTTTTGCTGCAAACAAAATACGCATTGGTGTTCTTGCTTATGGAACAGTTAACTGGGAATTAGCAGTACTTCAAATGCAAAACTATGATAAAAAAAACAACTTAGAAATTGAAGTGATAAAATTAGCATCAAAAAATGCCGTTTCAGTTGCTTTGCAAGCAAAAGAAGTTGATCTTATTGTAAGTGATTTTATTTGGGTATCCAGACAGAGGTTTCAAGGAAGTGATTATACTTTTTATCCTTATTCCAACGCAACAGGTGGTTTATATGTTCAACCCTCTTTAAAAAATAAGTCACTTTTTGATTTACAAGAAAAGGAGTTTGGAATTGCAGGTGGGCCTGTGAGTAAAACATGGTTATTATTACGTGCATATTTTAAATTTAAATACAAACAAGACTTTAGTACTTTTGTAAATACAAACTTTGCTTCCCCACCTCTTTTAAAAAAAATGATGCTGGATAAATCCTTAGATGCTTCAATTAATTTTTGGCATTACAATGCAAAACTTGAAGCAAAAGGTATGCACAAACTTCTTTCTATAAAAACAATGTTAAGTGAAATGGGAATTAAAAATGATATTCCTTTAATAGGATGGGTATTTTCAAAAGATTTTGCACAAAAAAATACGAAGTTAATTAATGGTTTTTTACAAGCTTCTTATGAAACAAAACAACACTTGTTTTCTTCAATGTATTCATGGAAGAAAATTAGAAAACAAATGAAAGCAAAAGACGATATTATTTTTGCTGCTTTAATAAAAGGCTATAAAGAAGGAATTCCAAAAAACTTTTCACAAAAAGAAATAAAAGCTGCCAAGAATGTATTTAAACTCTTAGTAACAGAAGGTGGCGTTAGATTAGCAGGGAAAAGTAAAGAACTTCAAGAAGGTACTTTTTACTCTTTTAGCCCTAAAATTAGCTGGTAATAAATGAGAAAAGTAAAAAATACAAAAGAGAAAGTTTTTCCAATACTTGTTTTTTTACTTTTATGGCAAATACTTGCTTATTATTTAAATCTTTCTACTTTTCCTACTCCTCTAGCTGTTTTTGAATCTTTATATTATCACAGTACACAAGAAGAATTATTTTTTCATTTATCTATGACTTTGTACAGAGTTAGTATCGCTTTTTTTCTCTCAATGTTCTTAGGAGTATTTATAGGAATATTAATGGGAAAGTTTGAAATAATTGATAATTATTTCGACTCTGTACTTATATTTTTCCTTAATTTACCTGCTTTAGTTACAATAATTTTGTGTTACATTTGGTTTGGATTAAGTGATTTATCCGCAATATTAGCGGTTATTATTAATAAAGTTCCTCTTGTAATTGTTAATATTAAAGAAGGCTGCAGAAGTTTAGATAAACGATATTTTGATTTGTGTTTGGTGTATGATATTCCTGCAAAAAGAAGTTTTTTTAAGATATTTTTACCACAAATTTATCCCTATATACTTATTAGTGCAAGAACAGGTTTATCCTTGATTTGGAAAATAGTTTTATTGGTTGAATTATTGGGACGCAGTAATGGGGTTGGTTTTCAATTGTCCATGTTTTTTCAATTTTTTGATATTACATCTATTCTTGCTTATTCATTTGCTTTTATATTTATTGTGCTTTTAATTGAAAATTATGTGCTTCAGCCTTTGGAGAAAAAAATAAATAAATGGAGATAATATGTTAGAAATAAATGTAAAAAATAAAGCTTATGATAAACATCTTATTATTAATAATTTTGATCTTGATATTAAAGAGTCAGAATTTATCTCGATTATTGGGCCTTCTGGGTGTGGAAAAAGTACGCTCTTAAAAATTATAGCTTCTTTGGATAAAGACTATACCGGAAATGTACTGTATAAAAATCAGAAATCAATTAAGAATTTGGCTTTTATTTTTCAGGATTCAAGACTACTTCCTTGGTTAAGTGTTAAAGAGAATATACTTTTAGTATCACAAAATAAAGATGAAAAAATAATAGAACATTTATTGATACAAGTTGGTTTACAAGACTATATTAATGCTTATATAAAAGAGTTATCAGGAGGAATGAAAAAGAAAGTAGCACTAATAAGAGCTTTTATTAACAAACCAGATGTTTTACTTTTAGATGAAGCTTTTGTTTCATTGGATTATCCAAGTGCAAAACAATTAAGAGTATTATTCTATGATTTTTTTAAAGAATATTCTCCCATTGTCATTTTTGTTACTCATGATTTAAATGAAGCTTTATGCATGTCTAATAGGATTTTGTTTTTATCTTCTAAACCTTCAAATATTATTTATGAGTATGAGAATATTCCTTCTTTTGATGAAAAAATTTTTGCTTTAAAGAAAGAAAAAATTTTAGATAATTATCCAAACATTTTAAGTGGAGAACTCTATTAATCTTCTAGGGCTAAATCAATTAAATTTTCTATTTTTTGATTTATTATTAAAAAAACCTTTTCGCCATTTCTAAGCGCTTTGCTTTTTTTATAAAGAATATGAATTTCATTCTTTTTTATTTCATAAATGGCAAAAGATAAAGGACAATATATAATATTTTTTGGATTTTCACTCATCATTTTTAGTGTTAACGATTTTTTACAAAACCCCAAATTATGAGCCTTTAAAAAAAGAGGCTTTTTATTATAGAATTTACTTGTTTCTTTTGTACTTTTTCCAATATTTGCTTGATAAGAAAGAATAAAACCATCTGCTGCTATTTCACTCTTTAAAGCAAAAAGAACATCTTCATAAATGTCATCTACTTTATAGGCTAAATACTCTTTATCTTCTACTTTTTCATAGGAAAAAAGATTCATGGATAATAAGGAAAGAATAAGTATTTTAAACATTAGAAACATTTCATTTCATAAGGTGAAATTCCTAAAGTATCTAAATCACTTTTTTGATGTAAAAAACCTTCTTGTGGAGAAGAGGATACCAAAGCTCTTGGATGTACCAGCGCAATTGGCTGTCTTAATTGCCCATTAAAAGATCTAAAGGAGAGTTTTCTTCCTTTATATGCGCCTAAATCAAAATTATTTGAGTGGATATTCTTAATGTTTATTTGAAGAGAGCTTACTTTCGTTTTTGAAATTGAGCTTACTATTGTTCTAATTGCTAACCAAGATGCATAATCTTTTGAATTCATCCAACGTTTGTTTTGTTTTTCAAAACGTTTTTGCAATTGTGCTGCACCCCATGCTTCAATTACTTTATGCCAGGTAACTGGTTTTAAGCCTTGTGTTCCTGCAAGGGGCCTTGGAAGCCAAGTATTAAAATAAATATATTCTCCAAAATCTCCATAAAAATCAGCGACTAAAATTACATCATAATCATCGCTTTGAGTAAAAGAGGGCATTTCATTTTGTGCTTTTCTTCTAATATCACTGTTTGATGTCCATGTTTTTTCTTCTAAAATATTTCCTCCAAAACGTTTGCTTGCACGCTTCATGGCTTTTACTATTTCTAAATCTTTTTCATGTGTGCCTTTAATAACAAGCCAGTTTTTCCATTTTCTTTTTATTAAAAATTGTGCCAAAGCATCATATAACATAGCATTACTAGCAATAGTATGCAAAACATTTTTTTTACAAATATTTTTTCTTAAAGTGCTTGACGTATTGGCAACATTAATAAACAATGCATTAGAAGATAAAGGATGGTTTATAAGCTCTTTAAAAAGTTTGCTTTCTACGTTTAATAATACATAGTGATTTCCTTCATTTATAAAGGTTTCAAAAGAAACAAGTAAGTCTTTTTTATTTTTTGAAATGCTGCTTCTTAAATTATAATGTTGTTTGCTAAAGTTTGCACTTTTATTACTATCCCTAATACCCAAAAGTGCTCCACTTAATCCAGAATCTTTTGCTTCTTCAATAATATTTGATAAAACAGGTGGTTTTTTAGTTAGTTCCTCTATATACAAAATATCTATTTCTAAATTATTGGCAAAGGTATACATAGTAAACAAACATAGGAAAAAAAATTTTTTCATATAAATCCTTTAGCGTAATTTTACAAAAGTTAAATAGCATGAATATAGGTTTTGTTTTTAGCTATATTCATGCTTTATTCTTTATGTACACTTTTTAAATAAAAATAAGGATATATAATGAAAAAAATAAGTTTATGTTTTGTATTAATGCTTGGCAGTATTTTCGCTGATACCATTTATGTATCAAACGAAAAAGACAATACTTTAAGTATTATAAATAGTGATACAAATAAAGTCATTAAGGTAATTGATGTTGGTCAAAGACCAAGAGGTATTATTTTAAATAAAGACAGTAGCTTATTATATATTTGTGCCAGTGATGATGATACAGTACAAATTTTAGACACCAAAACAAATAAAATAATTGGAGACTTACCCTCAGGTGATGATCCTGAACAATTTGCACTTCATCCAAATGACAAACATTTATATATTGCAAATGAAGATGATGCTGTTTTAACGGTCGTTGATGTTAAAAAAAGAGAAGTAGTAGCTCAAATTGATGTGGGAGTAGAACCAGAAGGAATGGCTATTAGTCCAGATGGAAGTATAGCAATTAATTCTTCAGAAACATCAAATTTTTTGCATTGGATTGATACTAAAACCTATAAAATTATTCATAATACCCCTGTTGATCAAAGACCAAGACATATAGAATTCTCATATTCTGGCGATAAGGTTTGGGCAAGTTCAGAAATAGGAGGCACCGTAGCTATTATTGATACAAAAACAAAAGAGAAAATTAGAACCATTTCTTTTAAAATTCCAGGTATTTATAAGGACAAGATTCAACCAGTTGGCATTAAATTAAGCAAAGATGGGAAATATGCATTTGTAGCTCTAGGTCCAGCGAATCATATTGCAGTAGTAGATGCCAAGAGTTATGAAGTTATAAAGTACTTATTGGTTGGAAAAAGAGTTTGGCAAATGGAATTTGCTGATAATGAAAGTAAATTGTTTGCAGCAAATGGTGTTAGTGGGGATGTTTCTGTAATTGATATAAAAAAATTAAAAGTGCTAAGTACTATAAAAGTAGGAAGATATCCTTGGGGTTTAGCAGTTATTGCTAAAAAGTAAAATGAAAACAATCTTAGAAATAAAGAATATTTCTTATGCATATAAAAGAGACCTTGTTTTAAACAAGGTCTCTTTTTGTATTAAACAAGGAGAGTTTTTTGTACTTTTGGGCCTTAATGCAGCTGGAAAATCTACTCTTTTTTCTTTAATTACAAGGCTATTATCCCTTCAAGAAGGTGAAATAATAATTAATGATTATAATCTTAAGAACTATAAAAAGGCTCTTTTATCTATTGGAACTGTTTTTCAAGAAGCAAGCTTGGACTTGGATTTAAGTGTAAGACAAAACTTATATTTTTACGGTTGTTTAAAAGGTCTTTCCTTTAAAGAAACACTTGTTTCTATTGAGGAAGAATTGGATAAATTAGAGTTAAGAGAGTTTTTGGACGTCAATGTAAGAACTTTAAATGGAGGACACAGGCGCCGTGTAGAAATTTTAAGAGCTTTGATTAATAAACCTTCTTTTTTACTTTTAGATGAAGCTACTGTAGGACTTGATGTAAAAGCACGCTTTGATATTCTTGCTTACATACGATCATTGGTGAAAGAAAAAAAGATTTCTGTTTTATGGATAACGCATTTATTTGATGAACTAGAGCCCAATGATGCTTTGGCAATTATTCATAAAGGAGAAATAGTAGAAAATTCTTCTTTAAAAAATATTATTAAAAAATACAACAAAAATACAGTTCATGAGGTTTTTGAACAATTATCTAAGGATACAAAATGAAAGCTTTGTATTATTGTACTTTAGGAATTATTTACAAAGAGTTATTACGTTTTGTAAAACAAAAATCACGTTTTTTCTCTGCGTTAGTACGTCCCTTATTATGGTTATTTATATTTTCAGTGGGTTTTAAAATGGCTTTAGGTTTGGCTATTATTCCTCCTTATGAAACCTATATTACTTATGAAACTTACATAGTTCCTGGTTTAATTGGTATGATTTTATTGTTTAATGGTATGCAAAGTTCACTAACTATGTTATTTGATAGAGAAATGGGTTCTATGAAAATTCTTTTAAGTTCTCATATTTCGCGAAACTATCTTTTATTTTGTAAAATGTTAGCTACTGCAATTGTATCGTGCATTCAAAGTATTACATTTTTAATAATTGCTTATTTTTACGGTGTTGAAATGGAACTTATTGCTTATGTTTTAGTTCTTCCTGTTATTTTGTTTAGCTCCATTATTTTAAATGCTTTTGCTTTATTTATATCTTCTGTTATTAAACAATTGGAAAATTTTGCAGCTGTAATGAATTTCGTGATATTTCCTATGTTTTTTTTATCTTCTGCTTTATATCCTTTGTGGAAAATAAAAGATTCTTCTCTTCTTTTATACAATTTATCTTCTTATAATCCTTTTACTCATATTGTTGAATTTATTCGTTTTACTCTGTATTTAAAGTTTGATTATTCTTCGTTATTTATTATGATTTTTTTATTTATTGTTAGCTTGAGCCTTGCTTTTATAGGGTATGAGTTAAAAAAAATTCCTTCCTCAAAAAGTTAGTTTTTTAAATATTTTTATACCTATATTCAAGCTATATAGCTTATGTATACTTCGAAACAAGCATTTTTATTGCAAGGTAAAGGTGTTGAAAAGGAGAAGGAGAATGGACATGTTAAAAAAACACTTACTAAAAGGTGCAGTTGTATTAGGTATTTCTGTATTAATTAGTGGTTGTGCATATACAAGTGATACGAGTATGGGTACAAAAATTGAGAAACCGGGTTTTGCAGATGTTACGAATGCGGACATAGAAAATGATGCAAAAACAGTAGAAGATGTTGTTTCTTATGGTCTTGGGCCAAAAGCTCAACGTTATTCAAGCATGAGTGACATTAACAAAGATACAGTAGCAAATTTAGTTCCTGTTTGGAACTTTTCTTTTGGAGGAGAGAAACAAAGAGGACAAGAATCTCAACCCTTAGTTAAAGATGGAGTTATGTATGTAACTGGATCTTATTCAAGATTGTATGCTATTGATACCTTAACCGGCGATGAACTTTGGCAATATGATGCGCGTTTACCTGCTGCAATTTTACCTTGTTGTGATGTAATTAATAGAGGGGCTGCTTTATATAAAGATTTAGTAATTTTTGGAACGCTTGATGCTAAAATTGTTGCACTTGATAGAAAAACAGGGAAAGTTAGATGGAAAAAAAGAATTGCTAATTATAAAGAAGGATATTCTTATACAGCAGCACCCTTAATTGTAAAAGACTTATTGATTACTGGAAATTCTGGTGGAGAGTTTGGAGTTGTTGGTAAATTAGATGCAAGAAACCCTTTAACAGGTGAATTGGTATGGTCAAGACCTATGGTTGAAGGACATATGGGTTATTTAAATGGGAAGGAAAATGGAATTACAGGAGTTACTAATGCCACTTGGCCAGGTGATATTTGGAAACATGGAGGAGCTGCCCCTTGGAATGGTGTTACTTATGATCCAGAAGCTGATTTAATTTATGTTCCTACTGGAAACCCAGCACCTTGGAATTCTCATGAAAGACCAGGAGATAATTTATATTCTGCTTCAAGAGTAGCTATTAATCCAGATACCGGAAAAATTGTTTGGAATTTTCAAACAACCCCTAATGACGGTTGGGATTATGACGGTATTTCAGAATTAGTATTATTTGAATATGAAGAAAATGGTAAAACAATTAAAGCAGGTGCTACTGCTGATAAAAATGGATTTTTTTATGTAATTGATAGAATTACTGGAAAGTATATTAGATCACTTCCTTTTGTTGATAAGATTACTTGGGCAAAAGGTATTGATGAAAACGGACGCCCTATTGTAAATGAAGCGAACCGTCCTGGTAAGCCAGTTAATGGGAAACAAGGAACATCAGTATTTTCAGTACCATCATTTTTAGGTGGAAAAAACTGGAATCCAATGTCATTTTCTCAAAAAACAGGTTTATTTTATGTACCTGCAAATGAATGGGGAATGGATATTTGGAATAAACCAGCGGCTTATAAAAAAGGTGCTGCATATATGGGAGCTGGATTTACAATCAAGCCTATTTACGATGACCATATTGGAGCATTAAAAGCAATTGATCCTGTTAGTGGAGAGATTAAATGGATTTATAAGAACAATGCACCATTATGGGGTGGAGTACTTACTACTGCTGGGGGACTTGTTTTTACAGGAACACCTGAAGGTAAATTCTTAGCACTTGATGATGAAACGGGAAAAGTTTTATACTCTTTTCAAGCAGGTTCAGGAATTGTTAGTTCACCTATTACGTGGAAACAAAATGGTGAACAATATATTGCCGTTGTATCTGGTTGGGGTGGAGCTGTTCCTTTATGGGGTGGAGAAGTTGCTAAAACAGTAAAATACTTAAATCAAGGTGGAACAGTGCATGTTTTTAAACTGCATACACCAAGAGTAGTTAAGTAAAAATTTAAAACAAATAACAAAGGAGAAAAGATGAAATGGGAAAAACCAACATTTGTAGATAATAGATTTGGCTTTGAAGTGACAATGTATATTTGTCACGTATAAACAAAAGAACAAAAACCTTTAGGGGTTTTTGTTCTTAACGTTTTTTTGTAGAGATTAGGTCTCTACAAAAGAGCTTTAAATAGTAGAAAGGGTGAGTATGAGAATAGAGATATTAGGAAGTTCAGCTGGGGGAGGTTTGCCTCAATTTAATTGTAATTGTTCTAATTGTAAAGGTTTTAGAGAAGGTAAAGCAGGGATTAAAAGAAGAACACAAAGCTCCATTACTTTAAGTGAAAATGAAGAAGACTGGGTTTTATTTAATGCTTCTCCTGATATTTTAGAACAAATGATAAACTCATCTTTTTTACATCCTACTTCTTTGCGTGAAAGTAAAATAAAAGCCATTGTTTTTATTGATGCACAAATTGATCATACCACGGGACTAATTAATTTAAGAGAAGGTACCCCTTATGAGGTCTATTGTACAAAAGAAATCAAAGAAGAATTAAATACTTCTTTTCCTTTGTTTAAAATGTTAAAGCATTGGAATGGAGGAGGGGTTCATGTAAATGAAATATTATCTAATAAAGAAGTTTTTCACATACCTGTTATGCCCAATCATGAATTTTATGCGTTAAGTTTAATCTCCAATGCGCCTCCTTATTCTAAATACAGAGATAAACCAAGGCAAGGAGATAATATTGGTATTGTTGTAATCAATAAAATAAGCAATAAAAGACTGTTTTATTTACCTGGTTTGGGTGTTTTAGAAAAACATATTATTGATGAAATGGCACAAGCAGATGTTTTATTAATTGAAGGCACTTTATGGACAAATGATGAAATGATAAAAGGTAAATTTTCTTCAAAATTAGGAACAGATATGGGACATGTTCCTTTAAATGGAGAAAGAGGATTAATTAAAGTCTTAGATACTCTTAAAAAACCAAGAAAAATTTTAATTCATATTAATAATACCAACCCCATTTTAGATGAAAACACTAAAGAGTACAAAGCGTTAATATCTCATGATATTGAAGTATCTTACGATGGTATGAGAATTGACATATAAAGGATAAATATGAATACAATATTAAATAAAGCAGACTTTGAAGAAAAATTAAGAGACATGGGTTCTATGTATCATATACATCATCCTTTTCATGTTCGAATGTATGAGGGAAAATGTACAAAAGAAGAGATACAAGGGTGGGTTGCTAATAGATTTTATTATCAAAGTGCAATTCCCATTAAAGATGCAGCAATTATGTCTAATAATCCTCCCCTAGAAGACAGAAGAAAATGGTTGGATAGAATTATTGATCATGACAGTGTGGGAGGAGGTATTGATGCTTGGCTTGAATTAGGACTTGCAGTGGGTTTAAAAAAAGAGGACTTAATATCTCATAAGTATGTTTTACCAGCAGTGCGTTTTGCTGTTGATGCTTATATTAATTTTGCAAGACGTGCCCCTTGGAAAGAAGCTGCTATGTCTTCTTTAACAGAAATGTTTGCGCCTCAAATTCATCAACAAAGACTTGATACGTGGCCCAAACATTATCCTTGGATTAAACCTGAGGGTCTTGGTTATTTTCAAAAAAGACTAAAAGAAGCAAGAAGAGATGTTCAACATGGTTTGTCTTTAACCTTGGAAGAATTTAATACAAAAATTTTGCAAGATAAAGCCTTTGAAATACTACAATTTAAATTGGATATTTTATGGAGCATGTGTGATGCTTTGTATTTAGCTTACGAATTAAAAAGACCCCCATACTTTAATATAAAGGATTGTCATGCAAGAAGAAAAATTACTGCAAATTAATGCACACTTTCAATTACAATGGGAAGAAAAACAAGATTGTTATGTTCTTTTATATCCAGAAGGTATGGTGCAGTTAAGTCTTAGTGCGGGAGAAATCTTAAATCTTTGTGATGGAAAGAATTCCACTTTAGACATACGTGACCTTTTAGAGAAAAAATTTTCTACCCAAGATTTATTGGCACAAATTATTGATTTTTTAAAAGAAGCCATGAGTAGAAAATGGGTGGTGTATTATGAGTAAAATATCTCCTCCTTTATGGATACTCTTAGAACTAACACATAAATGTCCCCTAGAGTGCGCTTATTGTTATAATCAGTTGGATTTTGCCAAAACAAAAGATGCTATGAGTAAAAACGATTGGTTTCGAGTTATGCAAGAAGCAAGAGAAATGGGAGCAGTACAACTAGGAATTTCAGGAGGAGAGCCCTTATTAAATAAAGATATTCTAGAAATTGTAAAAAAAGCCAATGAGCTAAAATATTATACTAATCTTATTACATCTGGCGTGGGAGCAAATGTTTCTATTGTTAAAAAACTAAAAAATGCAGGTTTAAAAACCGTACAACTAGGCATTCAGTCTCATGATAAAGATACTATGAATTTAATTACGAATAATAAAAGTTCTTATGATACAAAGATTGCTTTTGCAAAAGAGGTCAAAAAACAAGGCTTACAACTTATTGTAAATACCTGTATTACCAGACAAAATATTCATCAAGTTCCTGAAATAATTGAATTCTCCAAAGAATTGGGTGCAAATTATTTAGAAATTGCCAATATTCAATATTATGGCTGGGCGCTTGAGAATGTAGATGCGCTTTTACCTACACAAATACAGTTAGAACAAGCAAGAAAAGATACGGATGAATATAGGGCTAAAAATGAAGATATGAAGGTCTTTTTTGTTGTTCCTGATTATTTTGCAACAAGACCCAAAGCCTGTATGAATGGATGGGGAACAACCTTTATTACTATTAATCCAGACGGTATTGCCCTTCCTTGTAATACAGCAAATACTTTGCCCTTGGATTTTCCTAGTGTAAAAGAATTTTCTATAGAACAAATTTGGATGGAATCCCATGCTTTTAATTATTTTAGAGGCGATAAGTGGATGAAAAAAGAGTGTAGAACCTGCGATGAAAAAGAGAAGGATTTTGGAGGCTGTAGATGCCAAGCTTATGCACTAACTAAAGACATGCATGAAGCTGATCCTGTATGTGATAAATCACCTTTTCATAACAAACTACAAAATTTAGTAAAAAAGTCTTTAGTAAATATGGATAAGAAACCTCTTTATAGAAATAAAAAGAATTCGATGAGGTTTTACGAAAAAGTATAAATATTTAATATCAATGTTGAGAAAGAAGATAAAATAAAGTAGAATAATTCATTCTTAAACTTTATTTTGGTCTTTCAACCATATAACCTATTCCTCTAATATTACTTATAAAATCCTCTTTTAGAACTTTTTTAACGCGGTTTACTTCTGCTCGTATGGTTGCATTATCAATAAAATCGTCGTCCCAAACGTAATCTCTGAACATATCGTAATTTACAACAAGTGAGCGGTTATTGGCTAATAACTGAATTATTTGCACCTGTCTTTTTGGTAAGATTTGTGGTTCATTATCAAAATACAAAGTCATTGTCTCGTTATCAAAACTATATGAGCGAGATAATCTTTTGTGATGCATAGGAACTTGTCTGGTTTGCAGGATTTTATTTATTCTAATTGTTAGTTCTTTTAAATGAAAGGGTTTTTTTAAATAATCATGACAGCCAATATCGAATGCTCTTGTTATATCTTCTATATCAATTAAAGCAGAAATGAAAATAGTAGGTACCATTCTTTTTTGTTCATGTAGTTTTTCTAAAATAGACAAACCATCTATATTTGGTACATTGATATCTAGAATTAATAAATCAAAAACTTCATCTTTTAAAACATCTAAACATTCGTTTCCTTCTTTTACAGAATGAACAGCATGACCAACTTTTTCAAGATATTGAGCAATGGCTTCATTTAACATAATATCATCTTCCATTAAAAGCACTTTCATTATATTTCTCCTTTAAATACATAAGCAAATGACGTGAAAAACTCATTAGATTCCAAATAAATTTTAACATTTTCTTCATCACAAATTCTTTTTACTAAATTTAAACCCAAACCAAAACCCTCTTGAGATTTTTCTTCTCTATAATACTCTTCAAATATTTTATCTGGATGCATTATTTTTTTTGAGTGAGAAGAAATTAAAAATTTAAAAATACCTTTTTCTTCTTTTAAAGAAACATAAATATCTTCATTTTCATAAGAATATTTAATAGCATTGGTTAGATTATTATCAATAATTCTTTGTAATTTTGTTTCATTAAAATAAATAATCATTGTCTCTTTATCCGAAGTAAAAACAAAATTTGATTTATTCTTTTTCGCAACTTGAGTAAAAAACTCGGTACGAACTCTCACATAATCAACAAGATCAATAGCATGTTTTCTGTATTGAATTTGATCTTTTTTAACTAAATAAGATAAATCATCGTAAATAGAGAATATATTTTTCATAGCAACTTCGATATTACTTAAATACTTATTTTTTCCATTTTCCATTTCGTAGAGCTCAATATTTGACATTATTACACTTAAGGGCGTATTCGTTTCATGTACTGCATGACGTAAAAACTGTTTTTGTGATTTTAAAAGATGCTGGGAATAGTTTTTTTCTTTTTGCAATTTATGCGATTGCTCTTGATAATCTTTTGTACTTTGTTGAATCAAGGAAGTCAATGATTTTGTGGTATTCATAAAAGCACTTTGATTTGGCCCCATTTTTTTATTAAGAGGAGTTATTTTTATAGTTTTTAAATCTTGGTTTTCTGTTAAAGCTACTAAAGTTAAGGTTTGATTTAAAAGTTCATTGTGATCGTTATTGTGAAAAAATTCGGCATAAGTGAAAAAACCAGCAGTAGTGGCAATCCTTGCAAATGGTTCTGTTTCTACTTTTATTAAATTTGGCATATATCTTCTTCTTGCCATACAGGAATAAATAAAAAAAGTTTCTGCTTTAAAGGTATTAATATTTTCTAAATATTCTATTGGGTTTTGCATCATTAATTCTGCATTTGCAAAACCTAAATGTACAATATCTCCATCATATAAATTCCCTGCACAACCTAAAGATCCATCACTATGTGAGGTTAAAACGGCACGTGCAATATTAATGCCTTTTCTTTTTACAATTAAAGGATATTCAGTTTGCGCAAAAGAATCCCCCAGATACTTTTCGTAAAATGCCTTGGCACTCATTCCACCTATTTTGTAAATACGATTACCAATTACCTTGTCAATTTTGTGTTCAATTCCAATAGGTAGCCAATCAAATTTATGCGCATTTTTAACTTCTAAAATATCTGAATTTAAAGAAATAGCGACCACTCCTTTTGAAATGACTTTATCTCCTAAAGAAAGGTGGGTTTTTTTAAAAACACCATTATCCCCTGCCATTCCTCCGCACACCATTAAGTGTTTATCATAGCTTTCAATGCCTTTTAAATAATCCTCCGCATTGGTATATATTCCATCTGTAAACGTAATTAAAAGTTTTGTATTATTTGTTTTTAGTTTTTTTGCTATTTTAGCACCATTTTCTTTTGTTCCAAGACCTTCAATAATATGGCCCTTTATTGTTGTATTTTTAAATACAGAAATAGCAATAATAGTTTTAAGAGTAGAAATTTTTTTATTAGAAATTTCTCCATCAGTAGTTGTTCCTATGCATATAGCTTGAGGTATGTTATCTTTTATATCACTTGCTAAGAGTTGTAAGGTACTTCCTTTATGACCACAAAAAATTTGCACCAAAATATTTTTTTCTTCTAAGAATTTTTTATAAGGTATTAAATTATTTAAATTGTTGTTATTAAAAGTATACAAATATGTTTTCATGATTGATTGTATCATAAAAAATACTTAAATATTTAATGCTACGTTCGCGCTATTATAGGACTTTTTCTTAAAAATATATATTTTCTGCTCTTTTTATATTTTGGCTATATTCAGGCTATAAAATAAATGTAAGCTGTCATATACAAAAAATAAATGCAAAAATATTTGTATTTAAAAATTAAAAAGGATTATAAATGGCTTATGCTAAACCGCAATATAAAGAACAATTCGAAAATTTTATTGGAGGAGAATGGGTGGCTCCCTTAAGTGGAGAATATTTTGATAATATTTCTCCTGTTGATGGAGAAGTTCTAACTAGAATTCCACGATCTAATGAAGCAGATGTTGATGCAGCTGTTGCAGCTGGTGTAAAAGCTTTTGAATCGTATAAACATTCAACAGTAGTTGAGCGATCAACAATGCTTAATAAAATTGCAGATGCAATTGAAGCAAATTTAGAAAATTTAGCAATTGCTGAAACATTAGATAATGGTAAAGCAGTACGAGAAACTTTGGCTGCTGATGTACCTTTGGTTGTGGATCATTTTAGATATTTTGCATCTGTTATTAGAGGAGAGAGTGGGCAGGTTTCAGATTTAGATGAAAATACTATTTCTCAAGAAGTATATGAACCTTTAGGTGTTGTTGCTCAAATCATTCCTTGGAATTTCCCTTTATTAATGGCTGCATGGAAAATTGCACCTGCTTTAGCTGCTGGAAATGCTGTAGTTTTAAAGCCAGCATCTGCTACGCCTATGTCAATATTGATGTTAATGGAAACAATTCAAGATGTATTACCAGCTGGATTAGTTAATATTATTAATGGTGCAGGCGGTAAAATTGGTAAACACTTGAGCACACATCCTGATATTAAAAAAGTTGGTTTTACTGGTGAGACTACTACGGGTCAATTAATTATGCAGTATGCAACTGAAAATATCATTCCTTCAACACTAGAATTAGGTGGAAAATCTCCTAATATCTTTTTAGAATCAATTATGGATGCAGATGATGCATTTTTTGATAAAGCTATTGAAGGATTAGTACTGTTTGCATTTAACTCCGGTGAAGTGTGTACTTGTCCTTCACGTGCATTAATTCAAGAATCAATATATGAACCTTTTATGAAAAGATGTTTAGAGCGAATTGAAGCTATTACTATGGAAAATCCACTTGATGCTACAACAAAAATGGGAGCTCAGTGTTCAGTCTCTCAAAAAGAAAAAATTCTTTCTTATATTAAAATCGGGAAAGAAGAAGGAGCCCAGTTATTAATTGGAGGAGAAGCATACGATAATAAAACCTATCCAAATGGTAACTATATTAAACCTACTATTTTTAAAGGTCATAATAAAATGAGAATTTTCCAAGAAGAAATTTTTGGACCAGTACTTGCAGTTACTACTTTTAAAGATGAAGATGAAGCACTGGAAATTGCAAATGATACTATTTATGGTCTTGGTTCTGGTGTTTGGTCTAGAGATGCTCATCAATTACATAAATTTTCAAGAGGCATTCAAGCAGGTAGAGTATGGGTAAATTGTTATCATTTATATCCATCACATGCTTCATTTGGTGGATACAAAAAATCAGGAATTGGACGTGAAACACATATGATGATGTTAAATTCTTACAGACATACAAAAAATATTTTAACATCATATTCTAAAGATGCACTAGGATTCTTTTAAAAAGAAGATTCTTAGTATTAATGCACAGAAGTATTCTTCTGTGCATTTTTAGTTTATAAAAGGAAAAATTATGTATACAGAACGTTTAGATATAACTCCTTCTGCTGCTTTAGTAGTAGAACAATTAAAAAAAGAAAATGGTAAATTGGTATTTAATCAAAGTGGAGGCTGTTGTGATGGTACGGCACCTATGTGTTTTGCACAAAAGGATTTTTATGTACCTTCTAGAAACATAAAATTAGGAACTATTTGTGGGGTAGAGTTTTTCATAGATAAAGATCAATTTGAATATTTTAAACATTCACATATTACGATTGATGTAAAAGAAGAAAAAGCCGCTTTTGGAAATTCATTTTCACTAGAAATTGACTTAGGATATCAGTTCATTACGGTATCTCGAATTTTTAGCGATGAAGAATACGAGAATTTAGAAATTAAATAAAGCCTTAAGAGTACTTAGATACTTTTAACATCTTAAAGCGATCTCCCATTCCCGTAGGTTCTATAAGAGTTTTTACTTTTTGAACCTCTCTTAAATAAACATCGTCACTTGTATGCTCTTTAAGCATTTCTAATAAATCCAAGATCCCAAAATCAATCAGTGCTTTCATTTGTGTTTTATATTGGCAATTACTGGAACTGTCTTGTGAAAATAAATCAATGAGGTATTCAAAATGTACATCGTAGGTTAAATCTGTTTTTTTATACAAATCTTTTAACATGATATTTTCTTCAAACAATGGGTATACCTTATGCTCTTTATAAATACGAGATGAAAAATCATTTCGTATATATTTTTCACCATAATCAAAAGTTAGAAATTCATAGTTTTGTATGTTTTTATTTATGGTGTTTACAAAATCTTCGTATGATAATGCTACTTCTCCTTTAGTAATGCGGTATTTCTTGCAATGTTCTATTAGTTTTTTATCTTTGCATACTTCAAAAAGTATCTTGTGCTCTTTTACATAAGCTTGTTGAAGGGTATTTTCTTTTGTATAAACGAGTTCACATGCAAAAGCATCAAATATCTCATTGGCAAGAATATAGGCACTAGGAAGTTTGAGCTCCTTGATATCTTTACAAAAAGACAGATTTATTTTCTTAGAAAAAGATTCTTCTAAATACAGCTTTTGCTGATTTTGTAAAGTGTCAAAACGCTCTACAATTACGAAATTTAAAGTATCTAAGAGTTTGGGTTGCAAAGTGTAAATAAATTGAATAATATCTGCTAACAAATAACCATGATGCGCACCAACTTCAACAATAGAAGAACTCTTATTTAATCGTCCTTCTTTTATTGCTTTTATAATATCTAGTGCAATTGCACCTCCAAAAAAAGAAGAAGTCGAAACCGAAGTATAAAAATCTCCTTCTTTACCAATTGTTTTGTAAGCGCTGTAATAAGCGTCTTTATCATAGAGCCAAGAATGGAAATATTCACTAAATTTAATCATAAAGTATTTTATCACAAAAGTTATGTAACCAAGATGTAAGCAAAATTTGTTATAATGTCATATCAAATTTTAAAATGTTCTTACTTTAATCAATATGTTTTACTGGCACATTTGCAAAGAATTCTATAAATCAAGTGAAATTTTTTATAAATATGCCATAGTAAAAACAAAAGTAATTATTAATTTTTGAATAAATCTTAAGGAAAATAAATGCCAAAAAAAACAAAAATACTAGCAACGCTAGGCCCAAAAAGTGATACAGTTGAAGTAATCGAAGGTTTAATTAAAGCAGGTGCAAACATGTTCAGATTAAACTTCTCTCATGGTACGCATGAGTACCATTCTCAAACACTTGAAAACATTAGAATTGCAATGAAAAATTGTGATACTGTTGTTGGAGTTTTACAAGATATTTCAGGACCAAAGGTTCGAATTGGAGATATTAAAGAGAATTTCAATCTTTTAAAAGGTGATACTATCACTTTTGTGAAAGAAGAGATTGTTGGTTTTCAAAAATCATCAAATGAATACGTAGTATCTTTAAATTATCCAGATTTATTAGATAAGGTTAAAGTAAATGAGTTTATTTATTTATACGATGGAACAATTAGAGCAAAAGTAGTACAAACGGGTAAAGAAATCATTGCAAACATTGAAAACAATGGAACATTAGGTTCAAGAAAAGGAATTAACTTTCCTAATACTGTTATTGATATTGATGTAATTACGAAAAAAGATGAAATTGATATTGCTTGGGGAGTTCTTAATAAAGTAGATTATTTTGCAATCTCTTTTGTACAAAATAAAGAAGACATGATACATGCAAGGGAACTTTTAAATGGTTACAATGGGAAATTAATTGCTAAAATTGAAAAATTTGATGCGGTTGAAAATATTGATGAAATTTTAGAAGCAAGTGATGGACTTATGGTTGCACGTGGTGACTTAGGAATTGAAGTTCCTTATTATGATGTACCTACAATTCAGAAAACATTAATTAAAAAAGGGAATGCTGTTTCTAAACCTGTAATTACGGCAACTCAAATGTTATTATCAATGACAACAAATGAAAGAGCAACAAGAGCTGAGATTTCAGATGTTGCTAATGCAGTTTTAGATGGTACAGATGTTGTTATGCTTTCTGAAGAAAGTGCTATTGGAGATGATCCTGTTAATGTAGTAAGTACAATGAGTAATATTATTAGAAAAACAGAAGAAATCTATAATTATGAGAAACAATATAAAATGAATTATTTAGATCATTTTGATGTTATTCAAGCAACAGCTACTAAATTAGCAGATGATATTCATGCAAAAGGAATTTTGGCACTTACTTCTTCTGGACAAAGTGCTTTAAGAATGTCAAGATACAGACCAAGAACTCCTCTTTACGCTTTCTCTCATAAAAAAAGAGTATTAAGTTCTTTAGCTATTGCCTGGGGTGTTAAACCAATTGCTACAATTAAAGAAGGAAAATCTTCAAAAATGTTAGCAAAAATGTTGCTTTCTTTAGAATCTAAAGGTTTATTAGATAAAAAAGGACCTTATGTGGCAACAGTTGGATATCCAGTTGGAATGCCAGGATCTACAAATATTATTAAGATTTTAAATGAAAGTGAAATCGAATATTATTTAAGTTTACTAGATAATAAATAAAACGCTTTTAGCGTTTTATTTTCTATTTAATTTTAGAATACAAGTCTAATAACTCTATTTGCTCTTCATAATAAAAAATCTTTATATCCAATGCTTTAATAGCTTGAGAGTTTACAAGTGTATCTACATCACTTTGTGTTTTAATTTGAGCATCTTTTTCTTCAATAATTATTTCTAACAAAGAAGCATATAATTCGTAATCTTCATTTGCAAGTTTTGCTTTATTTTGAAGCATTTTAATTTTTGCTAGTTTGTTTTTATATAAATTTTTTTCTTTAAGTTCTACAATACTTAAGTTTTCTTTTGCAATTAGCGTAGCAATTTTTTGTGCTTGAATATCATTTTTAAACCTTATATCAAAAGGCATAGAGATGTTAAAACCATAAGTACTTCCATCTTTTAGCTGTTCATTATTAGAAGCATGATATTTTGTGTAATCATAAACAAAATTTAAAGAAGGTAAATATTTTGCTTCTATTGTTTTACGAAAATTATTCTTAGTTTTGATGTCAAAATGGCTTTGTTCAATAAGAATATTTTTTTGTATGAATGCTTTTTTCGAAAGTAAACTTAAGCGAGGAGGTTTTAATTCATGATATTTTTTATGAGAGATATTTGAAAAATTGTTTATTAATTCTTCTTTTTGATACTCTAAATCAATCAATAAACTTTTTTCACTGTTTGATTTAATAATTGCATTATCTAAAAAAGAGGTATCTAAAAAACCACCTAGAACTTGTTCTTTTTTTCTTGTTATATCCAATAAGGAGTTTAGAATTGCGTGCTGTTGTTTTTTAATTTGTAAATCCAGCTTATATAAATTAAAAAGAATTTTAGTAGCATCTTTGATGAGATTCTTTCTTTGAATATCAATGTCTAAATCTGAGTATTCTTGTAAAAAACCAGCATATTTTATTGCAGAAAAAATTCCACCACTTTTAAAAAGGGGCTGAGAAATTGAAATATGTGACTTTGTTGTATCTAAAGTATCAGAATAACTTTTAGAGTATTTATAAATAATTGGATTAATCCAATCTTTTTTTAATTTGGAACTTTCTTCTTTTGTTTTTTCTTTCTTGAGTTTAAATATATTTTCATGCACAGGAGATAAAATATCTTCTTGCGCATAAACAAAACTAAGACATACAGATAAAAGCAGAGCCTTAGATTTTAGTAAGTACATTGTTTAATCTTTTGAAACCTTCATCGATTTCTTCTTTTGTAACAGTAATTACGGGTAAAAATCGTAAAGTATCTTTTCCTGCTCGTAAAACCAGTAAACCTTCTTCAAAAGATTTTTTAATTATAGCTTGAAGTGTTTGGGTATCTTTTACTCTTAAACCTCTAATTAGACCAATACCTACAAGGGAAGTAAATACGTGGGTATTATTTTCATATACTTCTTTTAATTTAGAAGTAAAATACAAAATATTTTCATCAATTGATCCCTTATTTTTCTCTTCTTCTAAAATATTAAGAACTTCAAGGGCCGCTGAACTTGATAAATAATTTCCACCAAAGGTTGAACCGTGATCTCCTGGTTCAAATACATCTTTTAAGGTAGTCATAACCGCTCCGATTGGAACACCTCCTGCTAATCCTTTAGCAAGAGTGATAATATCAGGTGTTATCCCATAGGCATTAGATGCTAAGAACTCACCCGTTCTGTATATTCCTGTTTGCACTTCATCTATTATTAATAAGATATCATTTTCTTTTAAGTATTTTGCTAATTTTTGAATCTCATTTTTTTCAAAAGGATGTACTCCTCCCTCTCCTTGAACAAGTTCAATCATTACTGCAACTGTTTCTTCATCTATATTCTCATACAAAGCTTGAATGTCTTTTGTATATGAAAAACCATCTGGATAAGGAGCAAAACTATTGTTATGCATTTTTTCTTGTCCACACGCTTTTACCGTAGTAATTGTTCTTCCATGAAAAGAGTGCTCAAGAGTAAGTACTTTATATTTTTTGTTTTCAAATCTTTTCTCACCGTATTTACGTGCTATTTTAATAGCACCTTCATTCGCTTCAGCGCCTGAGTTTCCAAAAAAAGTTTGAACATCCATCTTGCTTAAAAGATTTAGTTTTTGAGCTAGTTTAGCTTGTGGTTCAATGCCATAAAGGTTTGAAACGTGAGTAATATTTGATACTTGTTTATAAATAGCATCAGCAACTCTTTTATTTCCATGCCCTACAGAAACAACTCCTATTCCAGATCCAAAATCAATATAGTCTTTATTGTTTTCATCCCATAATCTTGCGTTCTCACCTTTTACAAAATTGACATAATTTTTTGAATAAGTATTTAACACATATTTTTTATCTAAGTCTTGTAAGTTCACACAATTTCCTTTTTCTTTATTGGCAAAATTATATCTAAGATAGAATAAACACTGCGTTAATATAAAGTTTGTATATAAAAAATAAAAAATTATTTAATTGAAATATTTTACTTTAATAGTGTATTTTTCCCAAGATGTCATTAAATTGTCATAAAAAAGTTATATATTATTTGAAGCGAAAAGCGAAAAGGAATGACGATGAACATATTAGGAACAAAGTCTGCAAAAGTACTACTAGCTACTGTATTACTTGCAGGATTATGTACTAGCTCACAGGCTAAAGAGAAAGTATATAAATGGAAATTAGCAACAACATGGGGACCAACATTATCTCCATTTATTGATGCACCAAAAAAATTATCAGCACTTGTTGAAAAAATGTCAAATGGAAGACTCCTTATTAGAGTAGATGCTTCTAATAAACATAAAGCGGCATTTGGAATTTTAGATATGGTAAAAGGTGGTCAATATGATATGGGTCACTCTGTTTCATATTATTGGAAAGGTAAAGATATTAATACTCTTCCCTTATCTACTATGCCATTTGGTATGACTGCTTCTGAGTTCTTTGCATGGTACTCTTACGGTGGTGGAGAAGAACTAACAAGAAAAGTATACAAAAAACATAAAGTATTATCTTTTCCTGGTGGAAATACTGGAAATCAAATGGGTGGATGGTTTAAAAAAGAGATTAATTCACTAGAAGATTTAAAAGGTCTTAAAATGAGAATTCCTGGTTTTGCTGGGGAAGTTATGGCAGAACTTGGAGCTACGGTTACAAATATTCCTTCAGGTGAGTTATATACAGCACTTGAAAGAGGTACTATTGATGCACTTGAATGGGTTGGACCTGGAATGGACATCAAAATGGGATTTCATAAAGTAGCTCCTTACTATTACACAGGATGGCATGAACCAGGTACAGATTTACAGTACTTAGTAAATGAAAAGAAATTTAACAAATTACCAAAAGATTTACAAGAAGTTTTAATGTCAGCTATTAAATTAACTGCATATGATAATTATGTTCAAAATTACGCAATGTCTGCTGAAGCTTGGGATAAAATTGAAAAAGATTACCCAAATATTAAAATCAAAACGTTCCCAAAAGAAGTTATGGATAAAATGAAAGCAGTAAACGACGCTTTAATTGTTAAAAAAGTAAATGCTGAATTAGCAAAAAATAATCCTTTATTTAAAGAAATTATTGATTCACAAAAAGCCTTTCAGAAAAAAGCAAGAGCTTGGACTGAAATGTCAGATTTCTTATACTTAAAAGACAACTTAAAATAGTACTAATCCCTCTTAGGGGTTAGACTTATAAACTTACAAATATCTCAACAATTGAACCCAAATACCTGTTTATTAAAAAATAGAAAAACAAAGATATCCTAACAATACAATGAGATAAATTATTTTAAATAATTTATCAAAAGCACAATAAATAATTATTTTAAATAAATTTATTCTATAAAAAGATAAATAATGATTCTTTTATAATTATTGTGGAATATTTCTTAAATATATCTATATATAGAAAAAAACACCTATTAAAGTAAGATTTTACTATAAATTGTCATATATTTGATAATAAACCAATAAATTTTGATAAAAATATAAACTTAAAAATGTATTAACTTGACATAATTTTGTCATTTTATAAATATATACTTAAATATCAAAAGAAAACAAATAATTATTTAGTTGCCAGAGCTGCTTTTAATAATTATTTGATAATTAAAATTACAGGAGATGAAAATGGCAAAAATTGCATTTATTGGTTTAGGAAATATGGGAGAACCAATGGCCGTTAATTTAATTAAGGCTGGGCATATTTTGAATATTTTTGATTTAGTGGATGCCCCATTAAAAAGGTTAGAAAAAATAGGTGCATCTATATGTTTAAATGCAAAACAAAGCGTAGAAAATGTTGATTTTGTCATTTCCATGTTACCTGCTGGTAAACATGTAGAAGGTTTGTATTTAGGGGAAGAGGGTTTATTAAATTATATTTCTAAAGAAACGCTTGTAATTGATTGCAGTACGATTGATGTTTCTACTACTAAGAAACTTTCATTTGAAGCTATTAACAAAGGTATCTCTATGTTAGATGCGCCTGTTTCAGGTGGAGTTAATGGTGCTATTGCTGGAACCTTAAGTTTTATGGTGGGATCTTCAAAAGAAATGTTTACTTTAGTGGAAACATTATTACAGGATATGGGACAAAATATTTTTCATGCAGGAAATGCAGGTTCTGGTCAAATGGCAAAAGCCTGCAATAATATGTTATTGGGAATTTTAATGGCAGGAACATCTGAAGCTTTACAACTTGGAATTGCAAATGGTTTAGACCCTAAAGTATTATCAGAAATCATGATTAAAAGCTCTTCAAGAAATTGGACATTAGAAGTATATAATCCCTGTCCAGATGTTTTGGAAAATGTGCCTTCTTCTAATAATTATGAAGGTGGTTTTGCTTTAGACTTGATGTTAAAAGATATGAACTTAGCAATGAAAGCAAGTATAGAGAGTAATTCTCCTACGCCTTTAGGTGCGATATCAAGAAATCTTTATTCACAATACTCAAATGAAGGAAATGGTGGAAAAGATTTTTCAAATATTTTTAATCTTTTTTCACAAAATTAACAAGATATATACAAAATTTTAAAAGGAGGCTTTATTTAATTCTTAAGAAGTACGTTAGAAAAAATTAAAAAACAAAAGGAAGATTATGAATATTAAAAATTTAGCAGTAACAGGATTAGTATCCTTAAGTATTTGTGCAACAAGCGTTGCGGCAGCTGAGAAAAAAGTTTTATTAAAAGTTCCAACAACATTTTCTACAAATCTAATTGGTTTAGGTACTCCTTTACCTGCATTTAAAGAAGGTCTTGAATCAATTTCTTCAACATTAAAAGTTAAAATATATGAGCCTAAGAAACTAGTAGCTCCTTTTGAAATACTAGATGCTGTTTCAAGTGGAAAAGTAAATGCCGGTTGGTCAACTGCTGGTTATTGGAAAGGGAAAATGCCTGCGGCAGCCATTTTCTCATCTGTTCCTTTTGGACCAGAAGCACCTGAGTTTTTCTCTTGGTTATACAAAGGAAATGGTTTAAAATTGTATCAAAAAATGTATGATGATGCAAAATACAACGTACATGTATTACCTTGTTCTATTTCATCACCAGAAACTGCTGGTTGGTATCAAAAAGAGATTAATTCTCCTGAAGATTTAAAAGGTCTTAAAATGAGATTCTTTGGTTTAGGTGGAGATGTTATGACAAAACTTGGAGCTTCTATTTCTCTTTTACCAGGTGGTGAGATTTTTTCTGCCTTAGAAAAAGGTGTAATTGATGCAAGTGAATTTTCAATGCCTGTAGTTGATCAATTATTAGGATTTTACAAAATTGCAAAATTTAATTATTTTCCAGGTTGGCATCAACAAGCAACCGTTTTTGAATTATTGATTAATAATAAAACATGGAATAAAATGTCTAATATGCAACAAAGTGCAATTGAAATGACGTGTAAAGCAAATATGACAGATTCTTTAGCTGAAAGTGAAGCCGTTCAAGGTGCTGTTATTAAAGAAAATATTGATAAACGTGGCGTTATTGTTAAAAAATGGTCTCCTGAGATGTTAAGTGCTTTTAGAGGCGCGTGGGATGAAGCATTGGTTGATCTTAAAAAAGATACAACATTTAATGCAGTATGGAGTGATTTAGAAAAATTTAGAGCGGATTATGCTTATTGGAATAATTTAGCATTTTTACCTAGATAAAGTATTAAAGGGATTATTATGAATGAAAAAGATCATATAGTTGAACCTGTTAAAATGTATGATGAAGTTTCTCATTTGCAAGAACAGCAAAACGATTTAGAAACAGAAAAAATACCAAAAATATGTACTTTCATAGATTCAATAATCTTTAAAATAGGGGCAGCCATTTCTTGGTTGTCTGTATTTCTAATTGCAATTATTGTGCTGCAAGTATTTTTGCGTTATGCCTTTACCATCAATTTAATACAATTAGAAGAATTACAGTGGCATTTATATGCAGCTATTGTTATGTTTGGTTTATCGTATTCAATGGTGAATCACTCTCATGTAAGAGTTGATATTTTACGAATACGTTTTTCAACAAGATTACAAAGACAAATTGAAGTCTTAGGGATTTTATTTTTAATGGTTCCTTTTATGTTTATTGTTATTGATTATGGTCTTGATATGACAATGGAAGCTTTAAGAATAAATGAGCGTTCTACTTCTCCTGAAGGTTTGCCTTTTAGATGGATTGTAAAAAGTGTTCTTCCTCTTAGTTTTATACTGTTATTTATGGCAAGTATTTCAAGGCTTATTCGTCATATAAGCTTTTTATTTAAAGGTGAAAAAAATGGAAATTAATGATTATTTAGTAATCTCAATGTTCTTATCTTTTATTTTCTTACTTATGTCAGGAATTCCAGTTGCTTGGGTATTAGGTGGAGTAGGCGTAGCATTTGCAGGGATTGGTTATTTATCGGATATTTATTTTGATACGATTACTGGTTTGGATTATAATACGATTGGGTTATTATCTAATAGAATATTCAAAATAATGGATAATTGGATTTTAGTTGCTTTACCTATGTTTATTTTTATGGGTTTAGCCCTTGACGAATCTGGAATTGCAGAAAAACTACTTAAATCTTTGCAACGTTTTTTTGGAAAAATGCGTGGAGGTTTAGCAATAACAGTTGTTATCTTAGGTGTTCTTTTAGCTGCATCAACAGGAATCATTGGTGCTTCAGTTGTTTTATTAGCCGTAATGTCTTTACCTGTTATGTTAAAACAAGGCTATGATAAACAAACAGCACTTGGGGTAATTGCAAGTTCAGGAACTCTAGGAATTCTTATTCCTCCTAGTATTATGCTTATTATAATGGCAGATCAATTAAGTATTTCAGTTGGAAATCTTTTTATGGGAGCCGTTTTCCCTGGTTTGATTTTAGGAACACTGTATGTTGGGTATTTAGTTATTTTAGGGATATTACGCCCAAGAAAGATGCCTTTGGTTACAGATGAATATGTAAACGAATCAGAAATAAGTTTAGTATGGGATTTGTTTAAAAATATTTTGCCACCAGCATTTTTAATTTTAACTGTTCTTGGTTCTATCTTTTTTGGCTTAGCAACATCAACAGAAGCCGCTGGAATTGGAGCTTTTGGAGCTTTAATTTTGATGTTGATAAACAAACAACTTACTTTTAGGAAAGTGAAAAATATTTCAAAAGCAACTATGAATACAACGGGTTATATTTTTGCAATTTTTGTAGGAGCTACGTGTTTTTCTTTGGTATTAAGAGAACTAGGGGGAGATGAATTGATTATGTCCGCCCTTAATTCTATCTCAGAAGACCCTGTTGTTATTATTTTATTTATACTTGCACTGGTATTTGTTTTAGGTTTTGTCCTTGATTGGATTGAAATTACTTTAATTGTTTTACCTTTAGTAGCACCTATTATTAGTGAACTTGCTTTAGAAATTAATGGTTTTGGAATTGAAAATCCTAGTTTAGTTTGGTTTGTTCTTTTAGTTGCAATGACCTTGCAAACGTCATTTTTAACTCCACCTGTTGGTTTTGCTTTGTTTTATTTAAAAGGGGTTTGTCCTCCTGAAATACAATTAAGTGATATTTATAAAGGGGTTATTCCTTTTATCATCTTGCAACTTATTGGTTTGGCCATTGTCTTTTCTTTTCCAGAAATTGTTACATGGTTACCGTCCATTGCATATACGTAAATAAATGCAGTTTCATCTTTTGAAACTGCCTTCATACTTGAATAGCTATTTAGTATAAGTACTTAGTTTTCAAAAAACTTTCAAATACAATCAAATTAAAAAACAAGGAATACAATGAAAAAATTAAACTTAATGATAAGTAATGTATTTATACAAAGTAATACAAGTGAGTATTATGAGAAAATTTGTCCTTTAACACAAGAGGTACAAGTATTGGTTCCTTTGAGCACAAAAGAGGAAATAAGTGCAGCTATTGAAAAATCACACCATGCCTATTTGTCATGGAAGGATACGCCTATAATGACACGTACACGTCTAATGTTAAAATATCAAGCCTTAATTAAAGAAAATATTGATGAACTGGCAGAAATTTTAAGTATTGAACAAGGTAAAACCTTAGATGATGCAAAAGGAGATATAGTAAGAGGTTATGAAGTCGTTGAATTTGCTTGTTCTGCTCCTACTTTAATGATGGGGGAAACCATAGAAAATGTTTCCACCAAAATGAATACCTACTCTTATAGACAGGCTTTAGGAGTTTGTGCTGGAGTTACACCTTTTAATTTCCCTGCAATGATACCTTTGTGGATGTTTCCTTTAGCTATTGTATGTGGAAATGCATTTATTTTAAAACCTTCAGAGATGGTTCCCAATACTGCAATGAAGTTAGCAGAACTGTTTATTCAAGCAGGTGCTCCGAAAGATTTATTACAAGTAATACATGGACAAAAAGAACAAGTGGATGTATTATTAGATCATGATTTAGTACAAGCATATTCTTTTGTAGGTTCTCCAGGTGTTGGTGCGTACATTTATTCAAGAGCTACTGCTAATTTAAAAAGAGCTCAAGCTTTTGTGGGAGCAAAAAATCACTTAGTTGTTATGCCTGATGCAAATAAACAAAATGTTATAAATGCGCTTATAGGAGCTTCTATGGGTGCAGCAGGTCAGCGATGTATGGGAATATCTGTTGTTTTATTTGTAGGACAAGCAAAAGCTTGGATTTCTGAGTTAGTTGAAGCATTAAGTAAGGTAAAACCAGGGGCTTGGAACGATAAGAGTGCTTCTTATGGTCCTGTTATGACAAAAATGGCACTTAGCCGCATTGAAGGATTTATTCAAGAAGGTGTGGATGCAGGAGCCTCATTATTATTAGATGGAAGAGGGGCAAAAGTAAAAGGGTATGATAAAGGGAACTGGATTGGGCCAACGGTTTTTTCACAGGTTACTAGTGATATGAGTATTTATAAAGAAGAGATTTTCGGACCTGTATTAAGCATAATGCAACCCAAAAATTTAAATGAAGCCTTAGATATTATTAATAACAATAAGTTTGGTAATGGAACTTCTATTTTTACTTCAAGTGGAGCCAGTTCAACTAAGTTTAGAAGAGAAGTTAAAGTAGGACAAGTGGGTATTAATGTACCTATTCCTGTGCCTCTACCTTTTTTCTCTTTTACTGGATGGAGAGGCTCTTTTTATGGAGATTTACATGCTTATGGAAAACAGGCAATAACCTTTTATACAGAAACAAAAACGGTAACAGAGAAATGGTTTGAAGAAGAAGAACATGAAGAGGTTGCTTTTAATTTTAAAGAAGACCACTCAAAATAATAAAGTAGAATTATGGTAAAAAATAAAATAACAATAATCACGGGTTCCGCATCTGGAATTGGTTTAAGTATCGCAAGAGTATTTGCAAAAAATGATGCAAAAATTGTATTATCTGATATTAATGAAGAAGCATTGTCCCAAGTCTATGACGAATTTATTAATGCAGGATATGATGTTTTAGCAATACCTTGTGATATTTCTAAAGAAGAAGATATTAAAAACTTAATTAAACAAAGTATGAAACATTATGGGCGCATTGATATTTTTATTTCAAATGCAGGAATCCAGCATGTAGATAAAATAGAGGATTTCCCTACTTCTAAATATGAGTTTATGTTAAAACTAATGTTAGTAGGTCCTTTTATTGCGATAAAAGAGTTGTTTCCTATTATGAAAAAACAAGGTTTTGGAAGAATTATTAATATGGCTTCTATTAATGGTTTGGTTGGTTTTGCTGGAAAAGCGGGATACAACTCGGCAAAACATGGTTTATTAGGGCTTACAAAAGTAGCAGCCTTAGAAGGTGCGCAAGATAATATTACGGTTAATTCAATTTGCCCTGGTTATGTGGATACTCCACTTGTAAGAAATCAATTAGCAGATATTGCAAAAACCAGAAATATGAGTGAACAAGATGTTTTAGAAGAAGTCATTTTAAAACTTGTGCCTCAAAAGAAATTATTAAGCTGCGATGAAATTGCCAATTATGCCATGTTTATAGCAAGTGAACATGGAAAGTCAATTACAGGTCAAGCTTTAGTAATGGATGGTGGATATACGGTTCAATAAAAGAAATAAGACAGTTTTTGTCTTATTTTTTGGGTAAAAAAAGCGTTTAGTGCTAAATAAATCATTTTCTCTCTCACTGTCATAATAATATCATTTTTTCGTTTTATAATTAGTAGAAGAAAATCACAAATAAAATAATTTAGATTCTTTTATTTGTGATTTATTAGCTGTTTATTAAGGAAAACAATATGGAAAAACAAATACAAATACACCAAATTTCTGAATTTTTAAAAGATGGAATGACTATTGCAATTGGTGGTTTTATGGGTTGTGGTAATGCACATAATATCATTGATGAAATTTTAAAAAGCAATGTTAAAAATTTAACACTAATTGCAACTGATACGGCAAGAGATGGCTATGGTATTGGACGTTTAATTGATGACAGAAGAATTACAAAACTATTGGCTTCTCATATTGGTACGAATAAAGAAACACAAAAACAAGTTATTGAAGGTTTTATTGATTTAGAACTTGTTCCTCAAGGAACATTAGCCGAACGAATACGAGCAAGTGCAGCAGGACTTGGAGGCGTGTTAACACAAACAGGTTTAGGTACTGAAGTACAAGATGGAAAAGAAGTAATTACAATTGATGGAAAAGATTATATCTTAGAATTACCTATTAAAATTGACCTGGCATTTATTTTGGCACAAAAAGCAGATGAAGCAGGAAACCTAATTTTTAATGGAGCAACTAGAAATTTTAATGTTCCAATGGCAGGAGCTGCAAAAGTAACTATTGCAGAAGTAGAAGAAATAGTTAAAAATGGAGAATTAGATCCCAATTTTATTCATACTCCATTTATTTACATTAATCATATTATAAAGGCCTAAGATGGAAGCAAAACAAATAATAGCTGCACGTGTTGCACAAGAATTTAAAAATGGTGATTTTGTTAATTTAGGAATTGGTTTGCCTACTTTAGCTGTTGATTATATTTCAAAAGATATTCATATTAATTTACATTCAGAAAATGGTTTTGCAGGTGTTTGGGATAAAGCAAATGAAGACAATATCGATAAAGATGTTGTTGATGCAGGTGGTACTAATGTTGTACTTCAAAAAGGTGGTATATTTTTTGATTCAGTTACTTCTTTTGAAATTATAAGAGGTGGGCATTTAGATATGACTGTATTAGGTGCTTTGGAAGTAGATGAAGAAGGAAACTTAGCTAACTGGAAAATTCCGGGAAAACTTTTACCTGGAATGGGTGGGGCAATGGATTTAGTTAATGGAGCTAAGAAAGTGATTATTTCTATGGTACATACGGCAAGGGGAAATCCTAAAATTTTGAAAAAATGTACACTTCCTTTAACAGGTAAAGGCGTTGTTGATATGATTATTACAGAAATGGGAGTTTTTGAGTTTATTAATAATAAACTTCATTTAACGCAATTAAGTAAAGGGGTGAGTTTAGAAGAGATTAAAGCTTTAACACCTGCTTCTTATATCGTAGCTTTAAAAGACTAAGGAAGAAAATGAAAGTATATATTGTAGAAGCAAAACGCTCAGCTATTGGAAGTTTTTTAGGAACATTAAAAGATATGGACCCTGGACATTTAGCAGGAGAAGTAATTAAAGACCTATTAAAAGATATTGATAGTAATGTTGTTGATGAGGTTATTGTCGGTAATATTTTATCCGCTGGTCATGCTCAAGGAATAGGAAGACAGGCCTCAATTTATGGTGGACTTCCTGAGTCAACCGTTGCATATTCTTTGAATATGTTATGTGGTTCTGGAATGAAAGCAGTTATGACAGCTGTTGCCGAAATTAAAAGTGGAGCTAAAGATGTGATTGTTGCAGGAGGAGTTGAATCTATGTCTAGTGCTCCTTATTTAATTCCAGCTAAAGGACGTTCTGGTTTAGGACTTGGTAATGCTTCTATGGTGGATTCTATGGTAAATGATGCTTTAATTGATGCTTTTGGTGGGTATCATATGGGAATTACTGCTGAAAACATTGCAGAAAAATTCAATATCAGCAGAGAAGCTCAAGATGAATATGCTATATCTTCACAACAAAAAGCAATACGTGCGGATGATGATGGAAAGTTTGAAAATGAAATTACACCCATCTTAATCAAAAACAGAAAAGGGGATATTCTTTTTTCAAAAGATGAATATATTAATCGTAAAACAAGTCTTGAAAAATTATCTTCTCTTCGAGCTGCTTTTAAAAAAGAAGGAACGGTAACAGCTGGAAATGCTTCTGGAATTAATGATGGGGCCAGTTTTACTCTTATTGTTTCACAAAAAGCACTAGAAGAATTAAATTTAACGCCCTTGGCTGAAATTGTTGATTATACACAAGTAGGAATTGATCCTAATGTAATGGGTCTAAGTCCTGCATATGCTATTAAAAATCTTCTTGAAAAGAACAATAAAACGTTTGATGATATTGATCTTTTAGAAATTAATGAAGCTTTTGCCGCTCAAAGTTTGGGTGTTTTTGAAATGTTAAAAGAAACATCTAATTTAAGTACTAAAGCTATTAACGAAAAAATAAATGTTAATGGTTCAGGTATTGCATTAGGACATCCAGTAGGTGCTAGTGGAAATAGAATTATTGTTTCTTTAGTGCATGAGATGCAAAAAAGGAAAAGTGAATATGGTATTGCTTCTTTATGTATTGGTGGGGGTTTAGGAACGGCTGTTTTATTAAAAAGAGTAAACTAATACTATTATTAAAGACTCTTTGTTATAATTCTTAAATAAAAAAAGGCTGGGAATGAAAATTAAAAAGAAAAGATCTTTACGAGGCAACTTAACCTTTGAGGATGTTTTATTAGATACCCTTCCCAATCCTGTTTATTATAAAGATATGCAAGGAATGTTTATTCGTTGTAATACCTCTTTTTCAAAACTTCTTGGCACGTGTAAACAAAAAATCATAGGTAAATCTGCTTATGATTTTTTCCCTAAATCAGTAACCGACAGACATAAGATAATTGATAAAAATATTATGAGTACCTTAAAACCTTATGAAGATGAAGTTTATTATATAAGTAATAAAGGTGAAATTTTATACTTTATTTTAAATAAAGCAGTTTCTTTACATCCCAATGGGGAAGTTGCTGGTATTGTTTGTGTGATGAATGATATAACTCAAAGAATAAAAGAAAAAGAGTTTTTAATTCAACAAAGTAAGTTTGCTGAAATGGGAGAAATGATTGCTTCTATTGCCCATCAATGGAATGAACCTTTAGTAGAACTCTCTGCACAAATTCAAAAAATGCAACTTTATTACACCATGGATAAAATCAATAAAGACAAAATGTCCGATTTTGTGAATGATTCTATGATTCAAATACAATATATGTCCGAAACCCTAAGTGATTTTAGAAACTTTTTGAAACCTTCTACACTTAAAAAAAGTTTTGGCATTAAAAAAGCCATACGTGATATTTTTGATATTGTTGGAAAACAGATTTTTTATTTTAATATTAAAGTTATTTTTGATTTTGAAGAAATAAAAGATGAAATGTTTATATATGGCTATGAAAATGAAATGAAACAAGTTTTATTAAATATTATAAATAATGCCAAAAATAAGATAGTTAAAGTCAATGAAAGCTCCGATTTGAAAGGGAAAATAAATATTCGTCTTTCTTTTTGTAATGATTATAATTTAATAGAAATAAAAGACAATGCTGGGGCTATTAATGAAGAGATAAAAGAACAACTTTTTGAGCCTTTTTTTACTACCAATGTAAATGGTACAGGTTTTGGTTTGTATATGGCAAAAATAATTATAGAAGATAAAATGCATGGAAAAATTACTGCACATAATGACAAAAACAATGCAATCTTCACTATAAAAATTCCTAAAAGTAAAGAGAAATAACATGAAAATACTATTATTAGAAGATAATAAAACACTAAACGAAACCATTATTTTAAAATTTGAATTAAAAGGTTATCAAGTTGATTCTTTTATTGACGGAAAAGAAGCCTATGTCAATATCACAAATGGATATTCTTGTTTTATTTTAGATATTAATGTTCCTAATGTTAATGGTATTAAAATTCTTAAAAAAATAAGAGAATATTATGAAGACGTTCCTGTTATTATTATTTCTGCAACTGTAGAATTAGATATTATTAAAGAATCCTACGATTTTGGTTGTAATGATTATTTGAAAAAACCTTTTTTTATCGATGAACTAGAGATTAAAGTGGATAAACTGTGTAATATTACTAAAAAAACAGTCGTTTTTGATCATAATTGTTATTTTTCTTTTTCAGAGAGTTGTATTAGTATTGAAAATGAAAAAAGCCAATTGACACAAAAAGAGAATTTATTAATGAATTTATTTTTAAGAAATAAAAATGAAATTGTTTCTTATGAGAACATACAAAATTATGTTTGGGAAGGAAACTACGCTTCTTTGGATGCCATTAGAACACTGATTAAAAGATTAAGAAAAAAATTTGAAAAAACCTATATTCTTGCTTCTTCTAATCGTGGTTATATGTTTGAAGTAAAATAAATTAGAAGCTTATTTAAATATTCCTAGTATTTCTCTCATATTTTGAGTTGACACTTTATTTATGTTTAAGGCAAGTAATTGATTTCTTAAATATTCTACTTGTTTTTGATTACTTACGGCTATATCTGCATTGGGAAGTTTTCTAGAGTTTTCAAAACCGATTCTATTATGGCCTCCAAAAACAGCAGCTGCTGTTAAAGAAGGAATTTCCATTTCTCCAAAAGCGCAAACCATCCAATGCACATTTTTTTCTAAACATAAATCTTTTAAGCTTTGTAAATAAGGCATTAAATCTTTTGCATCACAGCGTTGATCTTTTGAATAACGTCCCAATACAAATAAAATACTGTGTTTATCACCTTGAATGATTTCACGTTCCAAAAGCTTGGCAAAACGTTCTACATCCTCACGTGAATATAAAATATGCTGGACACCAATGTTTTCTTTTCTTGCAAAAGAGTAAAAATCTTTTGCAGCATTTAATTCTTCTTTGCTGTCATTTAAAATAAGTTCTCTTATTGCAACAGACGTTGCTTGTGGTTTTAACTCTTTTACTAAAGCTATCATTTCAGCAGGTTTATACATTCCTACTGCTTCTGTGGTAGCTTGAACAATAAAATCTTTTGAACAACGTTTTTTAATTGCTTTTGTAGTATCTTGATATTTTTTAACATCAAGTATATGTTTAAAATTATCTGCTCTTACATGTAAATGTATGGCTTGCGCTCCCGCTTGTTCACACTCGTAAGCAGTATTTGCAATATGTTCTTGTTCTAAAGGTAAAGCTTCGTGCTCGTCTTGTAATAATCTTGCTCCATTAGGCGCTACCATTATTCCTGTGTTCATACTAAACCCTTTTCTTCTAAACTTTGATTAATAGCACTTTCTAGTTTATCAACTAGCTCAATAACTTGTTCTTTGTTAATAATAAAAGGAGGCGCTAATAAAATATGGTCTCCTTCTTTTCCAAAGTTAGTACCACCCATTGGGTAACAAAGTAATCCTAAGTTTTTAGCAGTGTTTTTAATATGTGCAAAAAGTGCATGTTTAGGATCAAAACATTCTTTTGTTTCTTTATTTTTAACAAGTTCAAGTCCAAGAAATAAACCTCTTCCTCTAATATCTCCTACATGTTCATGATTAGCAAATCTTGTCTCTAAGGTAGTTTTTAAGTAATGCCCCATATTTTGAACATTTTCTAATAAATTCTCATTTTCGAATTCTTGTAAAACGGCGATCCCAGCAGCACAAGCTGTTGCATGAGCAATGTATGTATGACCATGAGAAAAATTTCCAGAGCCTTCTTCAATTGCTTTGCAAACTTTCTTAGAAATTAAACATGCAGCTAAAGCTTGATACCCCGCACCAATACCTTTAGCAATGGTAATTAAATCTGGTTTTACTTGGGTGTATTCACTTGCAAATAAATATCCTGTTCTTCCTGTTCCACACATAATTTCATCAAATACAAGTAATACTCCATATTCATCACATATTTCTCTTACTCTTTTATAATAGCTAATAGGAGCTTCTACAGCACCTAGAGTAGATCCTACTAAGGGTTCAAATATAAAGGCAGATACAGTATGTGCTCCCAATTCTAAAATCTTTTTTTCTAATAAATTAGCTGCTCTAATTCCATATTCATCCATACTTTCATTGTCTTTTTTAAGTCTGTATGCGTAAACTGGGTCAATATGGTGCATGCATGTAGGTAAGTAGGGTAGAAATGCTTCTTTACGTTTAACATTGCCACCTGTTGCTAAGGTTGCCAAAGTATTCCCATGATAACTTTGAAGTCTTGCAATAACATTTTTACGTTCTGGTTCATTATTTTCAAGATGGTACTGTCTTACTAATTTTAAAGCAGTTTCAACAGCTTCTGAACCCCCCGATAAAAAATAAACTTTGTCAAAATTATCAGGAGCTTTAGCGATTAGCATTTTGGCTAATTGTTCTGCTGGTTTTGATGTCATAAAAGAAGTATGTGCATAAGGTAGGCTCTCGAGTTGCTTAATGATAGCATCCTTGATATTTTGGTTGCTATGTCCTAAACAGGATACTGCTGCACCTGAGGAACCATCTAAATATTTTTTTCCGTTTTCATCAATGATATAAATACCATCACCTTTTACTGCAACAGGAAGATCTGCTTTTAAACTTCTTTGTAAAATATATTTTGAACTCATGTGTTTTCCTTAACGTAATAGAATAATTTTGTTTCCAGTATGAAAATAATGTTCTTTAATAGTATTTTCAATTAACTGTGCATTTTTACTTATAATAGCATCTGCTATTAATTGGTGTCGCTGTTTAACTTCTTCAATAGAATAAAGTTTTGAAAGATTTTTCGAAAAAAGTAATTGAGATTTTTTATTTAATTTTTCTAATTCTTCTAATAAAAGTTTGTTATTGGCATATTTTAAATAGTGTTTATGAAAAAGCGTACCAATGCTCGCTATTTCTTTTTGGCTGTTTGTATTCTTAGACATTTTTATGACATAAGTGTTTAATAAATCGTAATCTTTTTTAGAAGCTTTTTTAATAAAGGATCTTGCTAAAAAACCTTCAATAATGCCTTTTGCTTCATAAGTATCAATGATGTCTTGTTTGTTAATTTCTTTTACAAAAACACCTCTTTTTTCTATTTGTTCTAAAATTCCTAAAGAAACCAATTGTGAGAAAGCTTCTCTAATTGGTGCTCTACTTACTTCTAGTTTATTAGCAAGATGTGTTTCTTTTATTTGATCTTTGCTTTTAAATTCATTATTAAGTATGGCATCAAAAATATAATCAACAATCTTGTTTTTTAAATTGTCTTTTATTTTTATGGACATTGCATTTTCCTTTTGTCGACAATTACTATATTATTGTCGACAATTTTAATCTCTTTTAGCTTAAGATTACTTTAAAGAAAAAATAATAAAAATAAAGGCTTATGAAAAAGTTTAAATGTAGAATATTTGTGAGATCTAGGGGCAAATTAGTATAAATAAAAAAAGCCTGCTTATTTCATAGTGAAATAAACAGGCTTAATATAAGAGAGCAAAAAATTAAGATTAAATTGTTTCTTTATTTTCTTTTTCTGCTTTTTTCTTTTTTTTCTTTTTAGGAGAAGAAACCCATAATTTTTCAATATGGTTATAATGGTCATCCAATCGTGAATGATTTTTCACGATTTTATCTTGATTGTTTTGAATATTGTCTCTGTTTGAATCAATATTCTTACGATTCTCATCAATTAACTCTTGCATTTTGTTCATTTTTTGTTCGTATTTATAAATAATTACATACATTGCAATTGCAATACCAACAAGTATAATCCATTCAATCATATTAAGTCCTTCTTTTTAAGATTTTTGTTCTGTTTGTCTTTTCTTACGTTTAAGTTGCATCCATGCCATAAAGAATAAAAACGCAAAAACAGGAACTAAAACTATTTGTTTAGGTAATCTGTCTGTTTTAACTCTTACAGACTCAATTATCCATCCACTATCAACTCCAGCAGTTTTCATTGCTTGTACTTGTTTATTGTGACCTGGATTAACCATAGCTACTTCCATTGGTCCAAACATATTGTCTAACATGAAACCAGTACCATCTAATCTTTCTTTTCCGTCTTTACCTTCAGCTAAAGGAAGTCCAAATGTAAATGCTCTAATATCACCTTCAATAGTTTCACCTTTAACAGTAAATTCTAGAGTAGACCCAGAAGGCATATTTCCAGCAACTTGGAAAATCTCTGAACCTGGTCTGTTTTCATAAGGTGCTTGAACCTTGTCCCAAATATAACCGGGTCTAAACATTAAGAAAGTAATTGCCAATAATAACAGTGTTTCCCACCATTTATTTCTAACCAACCAGAATCCTTGCGTGGCAGCTGCAAAGAGCATCATACCTACAATGGCTGTAATGACTACTACTATGAAATCAAAAGTATTTTCAATTCCTATCATTAATAATTGTGTATTAAATATAAACATAAAAGGCAATAGTGCTGTTCTTATATCATAAGTAAAACCTTGAATACCCGTTTTAATTGGATCTCCACCTGAAATTGCTGCTGCTGCAAAGGCGGCAAGACCAACAGGAGGTGTATCATCGGCTAAAATACCAAAGTAAAATACAAACATATGTGCTGCAATTAAAGGAATCGCAATATCATTTGCTGCTCCTAAACTTACAATTACGGGTGCCATTAAACTAGAAACAACAATATAGTTAGCAGTTGTTGGTAGTCCCATCCCAAGAATTAATGAAATGATTGCTGTTAATAAAAGAATCAAGAAAATATTTCCACCAGAAACAGTTTCAACTAATCCAATTACAACTTGTCCAACACCTGTTAGTGTTACAGTTCCAACAATAAGACCAGCAACTGCAGTAGCAACTCCAATACCAATCATATTTTTAGCACCATTTACAAGACCTTCTTTAAGATCGTAAATACTTTCACCCATTCTTCCAAAAATACTTTCTTCTTTTCTAAAGAAATCCATTAGTGGTTTTTGAGTAAGAACAATAAAAATCATAAATATAGAAGCCCAAAATGCTGATAAATCTGGGCTTAGTCTCTCAACTGTAAGTAACCAAACAAGCACAACAATAGGTAATAAATAATGTAAACCAGATTTAACAGTAACGCCTACTTCTGGTAAGACTACAATATCATCGTCTGTTAAATCAGGAACTTTAGATGAATAATAAACCAAAGCAACATATGAAATAACAATCATTGCTAATATACCAGAGAAGGTATCATCACCCATGGTACTTTTTATGAATGCAATAATAGGAGGTAAAACATACATTAAAAAACTAACAACAATAATTACAGATAAAACACCAATCATTTTACCTTTTTTGTCCATTTTGTGAACACGAGGTAAGCCCTTCATATCTAATTTCATTGCTTCTAAATGAACAATATAAATCAGTGCAATATATGAAATAATTGCAGGTAAAAAAGCATGTTTAATAATTTCAACAAAAGGAATTCCTACATATTCAACCATTAAAAAAGCAGCAGCTCCCATAATAGGAGGTGTTAATTGACCATTTGTAGAGGCAGCAACTTCAATAGCTCCTGCTTTTTCAGATGAGAAACCAACTTTTTTCATTAAGGGAATAGTAAATGTTCCTGTTGTAACAACATTTGCAATTGAAGAACCAGAAATCATTCCTGTCATTGCAGATGATACAACGGCAGCTTTAGCTGGACCTCCTTTAAAGTGACCCATTAATGAGAAAGCAACTCGAATAAAATAATTACCAGCGCCTGCTTGCTCTAAAAGTGCACCAAAAAGTACAAATAAGAAAACCATAGTAGCAGATACACCAATAGCAATACCAAAGGCACCTTCTGTTGTAATCCACATATGAGATACAATTTTATTAATTGAAGCTCCACCATAATCGCCTAAACCAAAATAAGCGTAGGTTAAAGCACAGATTGCAACAATCATAAGTGGAGGTCCAAGAGATCTTCTTGCTGCTTCAAGTAATAGTCCTAAACCAATAACAGAAGTAATTAAATCCAGTTGGTTAGGAACTCCAAGTCTCATTTCAAAGTTTTCTGAATCCCATACTTGATTATAAATCAAGTAAGCAACACAGACTAATAACAAGATTCCCATAATCCAATCTGTAATAGGTACATAGTGTTTTGGAGAAGTTTTTAAAGGTAAGTAACTTAAATATGCAAGAAAACCTGCAAACATTAAGTGAATTCTTTTAACAACATCGGCGTTCATCCAAGGCGTAAATTCTAATACTAAAGGGGATGATACATATAATTGGAAAACAGACCAAGACAGTGCCAAATAGATAATAAAATTAGCTAAGTTGGGGTTTGAAGGTGTTCTTCCTCCTGATTCAGATTCTGCAGCTATTTCTGCTCCAGACATTTCAGGCTTTTTTTCTTCGTTCATAAATGCTCCTTATGAAAATGAATTTTTAAATCTCAAAGATATAATACATAGGCGAAATGAATTTTAAAAATTAATTTTGTAAGGGAAAAGATTTCCCTTACTTTTTACGATAAACGTAAGCCAAGCTTACATTAAACCCGCTTCTTTATAATATTTAACTGCACCTCTGTGTAAAGGAGCTGATAAACCATCTTTAACCATTTCTGATTTTTTAAGATTTGCAAATGCTGGGTGAAGTTTTCTGAATGCATCAAAGTTTTCAAATACAGCTTTAACAACATTGTAAATAACTGATTCAGATACTTTTGAAGATGTAATGAATGTTGCACCTACACCAAAAGTTTTAGTTTCGTTATCGTTACCCATGTACATTCCACCAGGAATACTTGCAGTTCTGTAATAATCATTGTCATTAACTAATTTAGTAACAGCATCACCAGTAATATTTACTAATACACTCTTACAAGTAGTTGTTGCTTCTTTAATAGATCCAGATGGATGTCCAACTGTATATACCATTGCATCAATTTTATTATCACAAAGTGCTTTTGATTGCTCAGATGCTTTAAGTTCAGATGCTAATTTAAATGTTGATTTATCCCATCCTTTAGCTTTCATTAGTACTTCCATTGTTCCACGTTGACCAGAACCAGGATTTCCAATATTAACTCTTTTACCTTTTAAATCATTAAGGTTTTTAATTCCAGAATCAGCACGAGCTACAACTGTAAAAGGTTCAGCATGAACAGAAAAAATTGCTCTTAATTCTTTAAAAGCACCTTTTTTAGCAAATTTACTTGTACCATTGTATGCATGATATTGCCAATCAGATTGAGCAACACCCATATCTAATTCACCAGCTCGAATTGTATTAATATTATAAATTGATCCACCAGTTGATTCTACAGAACATCTAACCCCATGCTCTTTTTTACCTTTGTTTACTAATCTACAAATTGATCCACCTGTTGGGTAATAAACACCAGTAACTCCACCAGTACCAATTGTTACAAATTCTGCCGCGAAAGCTGGAATTGATATTGCACCTGCTACTACAATACTTGCTAATTTTTTATTCATTTTATCTCCTTTAATTTTAATGCTAATTTATATGTATTTAATAAATAAACAAATAATCTATAAAATTATAAGATGTGAGCCTTTTTTTTCAAAAACTTACTTTCTTCACTTATGATTTTATATCTTTTGCGCTAATTTAAAAAATGTTCAAGATAAAGATGTCTTCACCTTATAAACTATCACTATTAACATTGATAAAGTATATATATAAATAATGACATGATTATGACAAAATATGATTATTAAAACAAAATAAAAATTATTAATTTAAATATAAAATAACAATGTAACATGATTATATAAAGATAATTTAAGATAAGAAAATAATGTATTTAGAAGAGTGAAAATGTCAGCTCCTCTTTATTGGAACTTAGCTAAGATACTTTAAATATAAGGATGATAATGCAGCATTTAATTACTAGCTCCGATTTTACTAATGAAGAAATCTTAGACTTATTTGAAGAGGCCAAAATATTTAAAGATTTAACAACAAATATGGCTCTAAGTGGGAAATTAATAGTTACTTTATTTTTTGAAAACTCAACACGAACGAGATCAGCTTTTGAAATAGCTGCAAAACGTTTAGGTGCGGATATTGTTTCTTTGGATATTGGAACATCATCTGGTTCTAAGGGTGAAACCATTTTTGATACGGTTGCTAATATTAATGCAATGAAGCCTGATGCAATTATTATTAGACATTCAGAGTGTGGTCTTCCTGCTACTCTTGCACAACATGTTGATTGTCCTTTAATTAACGCAGGGGATGGAACAAATGCTCACCCCACACAAGCTTTATTAGATCTATTTACAATAATGGAACATTTCAATGATGATGTAAAAGGAAAACGTATTGCTATTGTTGGCGATGCAAGAACATCGCGAGTTGCGGGTTCTAATAAAAAACTTTTACCAAGATTTGGAATTGATGTTTGTTTTGTAGCACCTGATTGTTTTAAACTAGAAGGAACTGATTTTAAACAATATGACAATCTAAGCCAAATCATTGATGATATTGATATTGTTATGAGTTTACGAACACAGCTTGAAAGACACAATGAAATTTATTTTGCTTCAATTCAAGAATATGCTAAAGATTATTGTATTACAAAAGAAGTTTTTGGGGACCGTGATATTTTATTATTGCATCCAGGCCCAGTAAACAGAAATGTAGATATTTCAGATGAAATGTTAAAAGACAAGCGAAACAAGATTTTGGAACAAGTTTCTAATGGAGTAGCAGTTAGAATGGCTATATTAAAAAAATTAATAAAGTAAATGATTAAAGAGAATCTTAAAAACAAACTCAATCATTATGGTTCATTAAAAGAGCCCTTTTTATTTATTAATTCCTATGATTCTTCTATGAATGACTTTTTTTTACTAAAAGATTTACCAAGTGAGATAAGCTTTGAAATGAACAGTAAAGTTTCTTCAAAAATTTCTAAAAGTATTCAAATAAAAAAAGAGCTTATATCTTTTAGAGCCTATGAAAAAAAGTTTAATACCATTCAAGAAGAAATAAAAAGCGGAAACTCCTACTTATTAAACTTAACATGCAAAACAAAAATTAACTGTGATTTATCCTTGAATGAAATATATGATTTGGCTAAAAGTAAATTTAAAATAAAATATAAAAATGACTTTGTTTGTTTTTCTCCTGAACGTTTTATCGAAATTAAAAAAAATAAAATCTCCACTTATCCTATGAAAGGTACCATTGATGCCAATCTTGCCAATGCAAAAACGCGAATTTTAGGTGATTTAAAAGAAATGGCAGAGCATACTATGGTGGTTGATTTATTACGAAATGATTTATCCATGGTTTCTTCAAATGTAAGAGTAAATAAGTTTAGATATATTGATAAAATAAATGCTGGGAATAAAGAATTATTACAAATTAGTTCCAAAATATCAGGAGATTTAGAGAGCTCATGGCGCAATAATATTGGAGACATATTAGACAAACTTTTACCATCTGGCTCAATTACTGGTTGCCCTAAAATTAATACTGTTAAAATTTTAAAAGAAGTAGAAGCCTATGATAGAGCTTATTATACCGGGGTATGTGGTGTTTTTGATGGAGAAAACTTAGATACTTTTATTATGATACGATTTATTGAAAAATCTAAAGAAGGCTTGTTTTATAAAAGTGGAGGAGGAATTACTTGTGATTCTAATGTTCATAGTGAATACAAAGAACTCGAAGATAAAATATATATTCCCGCTTAAGGATAAGAATGAAATATTTTGAAACAATTAAATGTGAAAATTTTGATGTGTACAATTTACACTATCATGAAAAACGTATTATGAATACAATTGCTAGAAATTTTTCCTTGAGTGAATTTATTTATCCTCCTTCAAAAGAATTGTTGAAATGCAAAGTAGTATACAATGAAGACGAAATATTAAGTATTGAGTTTTCACCTTATAAAAAGAAAGAAATTAAAAGTTTTAAATTTATTTGTGATAATAAGATTGAGTATACTAAAAAAATGCTAAACAGAGAGTGTATTAATATTTTATATAATCAAAAAGATAATACAGATGAAATAATTATTGTGAAAAACAATCTTATAAGTGATACCTCAATAGCAAATATAGCTATTTTTGATGGAGACATATGGCTAACACCTAAAACTCCTTTATTAAAAGGTACTATAAGAGCAAAATTATTACAAGAAGGCGAAATTTTTGAAAAAGATATTTCTGTAAAAATGTTTAAAGAAGCAAAAAAAGTTGCTTTAATGAATGCTATGATTGGTTTTGATGTACTTAAAACTTATTCATGTTTATCATAAACCCTAGTAAGTAAATTTTCCCATTTGTTATCACCTTTCCAGTTGATTTTAACTTTTTTTCCAAAACTTTCATTTGATAATAAATAAGAAGCACTTTCATTAAAAGCAAATTTAGGACTTAGTTTTTTTCTTATACTTAAAGGAACAACTTTAAAACTAAGATTATCCATAACCAAGGGAATGGCTTTTTTATGTTGTAAATACAGAAGAATCATATGATCTGTTTTTGCGCCTTTTACGGTAACTACAGATAGGTAGAGCTTTTCTTTTGGAATTCCAAGTTCAACGAGTGAAAAGTATTTTGCAATAACATAATCTTCACAATCTCCTTTTCCTTGAATTAAAAATTCTTTTCTTGTTGCCCAATGGTCTCCAATTTTATATTGTGTTTGGTCTAAAACGGGCATAATCTTATTGTAAAAAGTATTAATATGAGAGAGTTTACGTATTATTGAATAATCTTTTATTTTTTCTTTTAATTCTTTGTACATTAGTATTCGTTTTAATACTGCTTTTTTTTGTGATGAGTGTTTTATTGTTTCCACATCTTTTTTAGTAAAACTTAATCGATTGGCCTCTAAAACATTAAAAAGTAAAATTAATGATAAAATTAGTTGTTTCATAAGTAAGTTTAGCATAAAATTGTACTTTAAAGAAATAAATATGAAAATAATATGGAGTAAGAATATGATAAATAATGTACTAAAAGATGAAGATTATAAACATTTAATTTTAAAACAAAGTAAAGAAACAATTGAATTATTAATGGCTAAAAACGTTGAGTTCGCAGTTACAGCTAATTTAAAAGGTTTACATTTTGAACCGGCTTTGCCTAAAAGTATTAAATCAAAGCTGGCTAATTTTTCTTTGTTTGTTTTAAGTAATTATACTTATACTACAATATCCTTAGACGATACGACTATGACTTTTGAAGCAGGTTTTGGGGCTGAAAACTTTGCTACAATAGTAAGTGTTCCTTATATTTCAATTTTTCAAATCGTTATTGATGAGTCAATTATTTTCATAAATACGCTTGCAACTATGGATGATTTACAAGAGCAAAATAACTTTCATGACAAATCTATGAATGTGTTTAAAAACAACCCATTTAATAAAGATTTATTGGATTAATGCAAAAAGAATTTAAAAAAGCTTTAGAAGTTTCAATCCCTGTAATGATGGGATATTTAGTTCTTGGTTTTGCTTTTGGGCTTTTATTGGTTTCTATGTCTTATGATTGGTATTTAGCGCCCCTTATGTCTGTATTTATTTACGCAGGCGCTTTACAATTTGTTGCCATTGGGTTTTTTAATGCGAAAATGGGTTTTATTGACATTGCTATTGCTTCTTTATTTATAAATATTAGGCAGAGTTTTTATGGTTTGTCTTTACTAAAACGTTTTAAAGATACGAAACCTTTTAAGAACTATTTGATTTTTGCTTTAACAGATGAAACCTATGGTTTATTAACAAGTATAAAAGAAGATAAAACTTTATCAAGAAAACATTTTTATTTTTACTTGGCAGCTTTAAATCAATCTTATTGGATTTTTGGAACACTCCTTGGTTCAATTATTGGACTTAATATTCAGTTTAATACAGCAGGTTTGGAATTTTCACTAACAGCATTATTTGTTGTTTTATGTTTAGAACAATATAAAAACCTAAAAAATATTTACCCTTTCCTTATTGGTGGAAGTGCAGCATTATTTTCATTATGTTTTGTAAGCAGCGATAAAATGTTAATTGCTTCTATAGTGATTTCAATAATATCGCTTTTGGTATTAAAATCTAGGGTGATTAGTGAATAATAACGAAATATATATAGCCATAGCTATTATGACACTTGTTAATTATGCTACAAGATTATTTCCTTTTTTATTTTTTAGGAAAAAAGAACTGCCAGCATTTTTAGTATATATTGAAAAATATTTTCCTGCTGTTATTATGACGATACTTGTATTATACACATTAAAAGATGTCTCTTTTACTGCTGCTCCTTATGGATTCAAAGAAGTTTCTGGAATTATTTTTACTGCTTTTTTACATCTTCTTGTGAAAAACTACCTAGTGTCTATTTTTGCAGGAACACTATTTTATATGATACTTATACAATATTTTTAAAGAAAGGTTAGAATGAAAAAAACGAATATTATACTATTAAGACATGGACAAACCCATTGGAATGTGCAAAAGATTTGGCAAGGTACAAGTGAGTCTGAACTGACAAGTCTGGGAGAAGAACAAGCCCTTGGTGCGAAATATGTTCTTGATGACATAAAAGTAGATTATGCATATGTAAGTCCTCTTCTTCGCACCATTCAAACCTTGAATATTGTTATAAATAATACAAGCTTAGAATATAAAGAAAACTCCGACTTAAAAGAGATTCATTTAGGAGAATGGGAAGGGCAAAAACATGAAGATATTAAAATATCCAATAGAGAACAAAGTGATAACTTTTTCTTTAATCAAGATAAATTTAATGTCAAAGGGGCCGAAACATTTTATGACTTACAAAAAAGAGTTGTAAAGGTTTTAGATGATATTTTTTTAAAACATGAGGGTCAAACAGTTTTGGTAGTTTCTCACTGCATGAGCATTAAAGTTGCTTTGGCATATTATTGCGATATTAAAATGAATGAGTTAAATAAAATTAATAATCCAAAAAATGCTGAGTTGATTTTCTTAGAAAAAGAAAAAGATGTGATTCGTATTGCATAAAAAAGCTTGAAGATTATCTTCAGGCTTTTTTTAATTAAGAAGTTTTATTCTTTTCCAGAGAAAGGGAAAAGTGCAGAACCCCAAGTAAGCCCAGAACCAAAAGCATCAAATAAAACAGTATGACCTGTTTTAATTTTGCCTTGTTCATAAGCATAATTCATAGCCATAGGAATAGAAGCAGCTGATGTATTACCGTATCTATCAACAGTAACAACAGTTTGTTCTTCTGTTAGTTTTAAAGCAGTTCCTACGGCTTTAATAATTCTCATATTTGCTTGATGAGGAATAAAATGATTAATATCTTCATTGCTTAGCTTATGTTTTTTCATCATAACTTGAACATCAGATGTCAAGGTTTTAACTGCAAGTTTAAAGGTTTCATTTCCCTTCATTTTAATACAAGCCATTTTTTGATCCACAACTTCCTGACTACAAGGATGTAAACTTCCCCCACCAGGTGTTTGAATTAAATCATTATAGTTTCCATCACTGCTACAATTAACATCAATAATTGCTTCATCTTTGTTTGAAGTTGCACATATCATGGCAGCCCCAGCTCCATCTCCAAAGATAAAACATGTCCCTCTGTCTGTATAATCTAAGATTGAAGTGTACGTTTCAGCACCAACAATTAAGACATTTTTTTTCATTCCAGATTCGATAAATGCTTTTGCAACACTTAGAGCATATACAAAACCTGTACAAGCAGCAGAAATATCAAAAGCTTGTACAGGAGGTAAATCTAATTTTGAAGCGATTAAACATGCTGTTGAAGGCATACACAAATAATCAGGTGTAACAGTTGCACAAATAACCAAATCAATATCTTCTTTGTTTATTCCTGCTCTTTTAATAGCAACTTCGGCTGCTTTGTATCCTAAATCAGACGATGCTTCATTTTTTTCAGAGATTCTTCTTTCACGGATTCCTGTTCTTTTCACAATCCACTCATCTGTAGTATCAATGATTTTCTCAAAGTCTGCATTCGTCATAATTTTTGGTGGAATGTACGCACCAATAGACTTAAAAGCTGCATAAGCCATATATCTTCCTTAGTCTTTGTATTTTTTTAATCTGTCTTCAATATCTTGGTTAAGATTTGAACTGGCTGCATTTATTGCTTGAAAAATGGCATTTTTTATTGCTTTTGGATTGGATTTTCCATGAGCAATAATTACAGGAGCTTTAACTCCTAATAAAGGAGCTCCACCATATTCAGCATAATCAACTCTAACTTTTAAACTCTTAAATACTTTTCTCATTAAAACTGCACCCGCGATTGAGATTAGTGATCTTTTTAAATTCTTTTTAAGAATAAGACCAATAGTATCTGCAACACCTTCTGCTGTTTTTAATACAATATTTCCAATGAAACCATCACATACAACAACATCAACAGTCCCTTTAAAAATATCAGCACCTTCAATATTACCAGCAAAATTTGGAAGCGCAGAAATCAGTTTGTAAGCTTCTTTTGTTACTTCGTTTCCTTTAGATTCTTCTTCACCATTTGATAATAAACCAGTAATTGGTTCATCAAGTTCAAGTACATCTTCTGCATACACTTGTCCCATAATAGCAAATTCTAAAAGATTTTTTGCATCACAATCTACATTAGCACCAACATCTAAAACCAATGTATTTTGGTTTTCACTTGTTGGCATTAGTGTAGCAATTGCAGGTCTTGAAACACCCTTGATTCTACCTATTCGTAAAGTAGCTAAAGACATAGAAGCACCTGAATGTCCTGCTGAAACAATAGCAGCTGCTTCATTATTTCTTACAAGTTCAATGGCTTTATAAATAGTAGATTCTTTTCTTTTTAAAGCATCGGTTGCAGAATCAGACATTGCGATTACATCTTTTGTATCTAATATTTCAATTCGGTTTAGGTATTTTTCGGGGATTAAATTTAGGAGTTGTTCTTCATCACCTACAGCTATGGCTGTAAATTTGTTATTGTTTTTGAGTGCCGCTAAAAGTCCATCTACAATAGGTTCGGGACCAAAGTCCCCACCCATCGCATCAATTGCGATCTTTAACATTAGTTTTTGTATTCACCAGTGTTAGGGTTAACCGTGTGAGGCATCTTCCAAGTTCCATCTGTATCTTTAACAGGTCTTTTTAATGTAATCTTGTAATGTGTTCTTCTTTTAGCCGCTCTGGAATGAGAGACTCGTCTTTTTGGTACTGCCATAATATTTCCTTAAAATTCTTTTTCGAAGTCCTCACTGTTTTCTTTGCAGGTATCACATAAGTAATACTCACTTTGAAAAGATGCGACTTCACTTTGTATAATTTCATCAAAATCAATGATGTCATTGTTTAGTTCTATGATTAAATCTTCCGATTCTTCATTTTTGTGTACTCTATCGCTTACTAAAAAATTAAAACTTTCATCAAGCTTCAAGTCCCCAGTTTCGCTACATCTACAACACTCACACTCAATTGTCCCACGTAAAGTAGTTTCGAATTTCGCTAATGTAGATGATATCTTACAGAAAGTACCTTCAAATTTAACTGAAAGTAAAGAAGTAGAGAAATCTTTCTTTACACTTGGTAACTTTCTAAATTCAATTTTCATAATAATTACTTATTAAGAAAGTTCTCTTGTTGCAAAATAGAAAGCAATTTCATTTTTTGCATTTTCAACAGAATCTGAACCATGAACTGCATTTGCATCAATTGAATCTGCAAAGTCTGCTCTAATTGTACCAGCTTCAGCTTCTTTAGGGTTAGTAGCACCCATTAAGTCTCTGTTAATTTGCATAGCGTTTTCACCTTCTAAAACAGTTACTACAACTGGTCCAGAAATCATGAATTTAACTAAATCAGCGAAAAAAGGTCTTTGGGCATGAACTGCGTAAAAAGCTTCAGCATCAGCTTGGCTTAATTGTAATTTTTTTGTAGCAACAATTCTTAAGTCTGCAGCTTCAAATCTAGATAGAATTTGACCAACTACATTTTTTGCAACTGCGTCAGGTTTAATGATAGATAATGTTTGTTCCATTTATATTTTCCTATTTTTTGTTTTTAAGTCGCGGATTATACCTAAATTAAATTTAAAAGGCAAGGTATAAATTCATCATTTAATAAAAAGAGCTAAATTTAACTTTTTTAACAAATTAAAATTTATTTTAATGTAAAAAAGCTAAAAATTTACTGGTCTATATAAATGAAAGAATACTTTTATTCTTCTACTACTGCTTCATCATGAACAGCACCAGATGTACTTGGGTTATCCCATACAATACATCCTTCTGTTGGACAGGCTTCTGCACATGCTGGTTCATCATTATCTCCAACACATTCAGTACAGGTTTCAGGGTTTACATAATAAATGTCCTCTCCTGTTGGGTTTTCGTCATTGTCCACAATAGATTCTGTTGGACATTCATCTAAACATGCATCACATGAGATACATGTATCTGTTATTCTTACTGCCATATCTTTTCCTAATGTATTTATTACTTACTTTATCACAGTAATAATAAATATTTCTTTAATATATACAGTATTATGCACTCTAAAGAGTAGTAATATGTATCGTAATGAAACATATAATAGACAAGTTTTTTCCTTGTGATTAAAATTTATCTGTATTTATTCTTAATAATGATATTAGTTCTTGTTTTAAAGGATAATAATTATCCATAAATAAAATTTATCTTAAATTAAAAAATTTATTCATAAATCACATGTATATTTTAGAAATTTATAATATAATGCATCAAAAGAAAAACAATATGTTTTCTTAAATTAAATTAATTAAAAACAAGGAATTAAATATGTTAGTAACAAAAAAAGCTCCAGATTTTACAGCTACAACTGTACTTGCTGATGGTCAAATCGTTGAAGACTTTAACTTATATGAAAACTTCGGGGAAAATGGTACAGTTTTATTTTTCTATCCTTTAGACTTTACTTTTGTTTGTCCTTCAGAAATCATTGCATTCTCTAAAAGAGTAGCTGATTTTAAAGATAGAGGTGTAAATGTTATTGGTGTTTCTGTTGATTCACAATTTTCTCACTTCGCATGGAGAGAAACAGATGTTAACAATGGTGGAATTGGAAGAGTTAAATTTCCATTAGTTGCAGATATTACTAAATCAATTGCTAGAGACTATGATGTTTTACTTGATGATGCAGTTGCATTAAGAGGATCATTTTTAATTGACAAAGATGGAACAGTTAGACATGCAGTGATTAATGATTTACCATTAGGTAGAAACATTGATGAAATGGTTAGAATGGTAGATACTATGTTATATACTAATGAGCATGGTGAAGTTTGTCCTGCTGGTTGGACTAAAGGTGACGAAGGTATGACTGCTACTACTGAAGGTGTTGCAAAATACTTAGGTTCTAACGAAGACAAATTATAATCTTTTTGTAAATAAATATTATTTACACATCCTGGCAAAAAGTACACTTTACTTTTTGCCACATCTTCTTAATCTTTTTTTAAAAATATTATTATTTTAAAAATAATTTGACAAAATACCAAATATAGACTACAATAAGGTAATCTAAAGAATCATCCAAATACAACTAGCAAAAAACTACATACTTATGTAAAAATAAAAAGGTCATATTTCATATGGAAGAGCCAAAAACTCAAGCAAGCCCAAACGCTAAACAAAATGTAAAAGCAAAAAATACGAAAAGTAGTCCTAGGAAACCTAGAACACATATTCCAGTTGATGGATATAAAATTGAAAAATTAAGACAATTAACGCTTGAAGAACTCTTGGCAATTGCCAATGATGTTGATGTTGAGAATCCTCAAGAACTTAAACGTCAAGAATTGATGTTTGCAATTTTAAAATCACAAATTGATGCAGGTGGTTTTATACTTTTCACAGGTATTTTAGAAATAAAAGACGGGGGTTTTGGATTTTTAAGAGCAGTTGATGGAAACTTTTCTGATACTTCCAATGATTCTTATGTAAGTGCAACACAAATTAGAAAGTTTGCTTTACGTACGGGAGATATTGTTACTGGACAAGTACGACCTCCTAATAAAGAAAGTGAAAAGTACTATGCTTTATTAAAAATTGAAGCGATAAATTATCTTCCTATAAAAGAATCAAAAAACAGACCTCTCTTTGACAACTTAACTCCTTTATATCCAACTGAACGTTATAAATTTGAATACGAATCAGGACGAATGACGGGACGAATGTTAGATTTATTTGCACCTATGGGTAAAGGTCAACGTGGTTTAATTGTTGCGCCTCCAAAAACGGGAAAAACAGAACTTTTAAAAGAATTAGCACATGGAATTTCAAGAAATCATCCAGAAGCACATTTAATGGTTTTATTAATTGATGAAAGACCTGAAGAAGTAACAGATATGCAACGATCAGTAAAAGGAGAAGTTTATTCTTCTACTTTTGATTTACCTGCACATAATCATGTTCGAGTGGCTGAAATTGTAATTGAAAAAGCAAAACGTTTAGTTGAAATGAAAAAAGATGTAGTAATTTTACTAGATTCTATTACAAGACTTGCTCGAGCTTATAACACAGTAACACCTAGTTCTGGTAAGGTACTTTCAGGTGGAGTTGATGCTAACGCTTTACATAAACCGAAACGTTTTTTTGGAGCTGCTAGAAATATTGAAGAGGGTGGTTCTTTAACTATTATTTCTACTGCTTTAATTGAAACAGGTTCTAAAATGGATGAAGTTATTTTTGAAGAATTCAAAGGTACTGGAAACTCAGAAGTTGTATTAGGAAGAAAAGCTGCAAACAGAAGAATATATCCTGCCTTAGATATTATTAAATCAGGAACAAGAAAAGAAGAATTATTATTAGATCCAGAAATTTTACAAAAAACTTGGATTTTAAGAAATGCTATTGCTTCAATGGATGAAGTTGAAGCGCTTAAATTCTTATATACAAAAATGAAAAAAACGAAAGACAATGATGCCTTCTTTGCAGGTATGAACGAATAATATCTCTTAAGAACTCCTAAGTATTAGGAGTTCTTTTTTACTTAAATAAAGACTGCTTTCTAAAACAATAAAAACTTTAATGCTACAATAACAGATGCAAAACGTATCAATGTTTTAAAAATACTCATATTAATCATTTTCAAAAATTTTATTCCAAAATAAGCCCCTAATACAATTACAGGAATAAAATACATATTAAGAGTAAGTGTTTCAATAGTAATTAATCCAAGTCCCGCTGAAAAAGGCAATTTAAAGAGATTTAAAATTAAAAAATACATACTTCTAGTACCTACAAAGGTATTTTTATTCAATCCCAATTGTAAAAAATAAATAGCAAGTAATGGCCCAGCTGCATTGGCTAACATAGTTGCAATACCTGCACCTAAACCAACAACTATTAATATGATATTGTTTTGATAGGGTTTAATTGTTTTGTTTTCAAGGTAATATCCAAGTATGAGCATTAAAAGAATAACAAAACCTAATGTTTTTTCAAAAATATCTTTATCTATGTTATCCATAATAAAATATCCTAAAACCACACCAACTGCAGTTGTTGGGAATATTTTTTTTAATAGTGCATAATCACAGTCTTTTTTATAATAAAAAACGGCAAAAGCATCGGCAACTATTAACATAGGCAATAAAATTCCAACAGATGTTTTTGCATCAAAAGCCAAAGCCATTAACAAAACAACAATGATTCCTAAACCACCTACTGATGTTTTAGAAAAACCAGCTAAAAAAGAAGATAAAAAAAGATAAAAAAGTACTAAATAAGATAATTCCATATAAGCCTGCTTGTTTTATTGACTAATTATTTAAAGATTTATAATATTAGCGTAAGCACCATATGAAAACAAATAAGAAATATGCGTTTGAAAGAAAGAGATTGTTATTGTCTAAGCGAAACTCTTATAAATTTTTAGAACTATGGTCTAACAAAAATTAATTATAAAATTATATTTAAGTTGTATAATACTAAGAGATTAATTATAAAAAAGGGATTAATATGGAAAGTATAACAATGGCAGCTTTGCCCATCGCGTTGATAATAATTGCAATTATTGTAATAATACAGGGGTTAAAGATTGTACCTCAGTCTGATATGTATGTAGTTGAAAGACTAGGAAAGTACAATAAAGTACTTTTAGGTGGTTTAAATTTCATTATACCCTTTGTTGATTCTGTTAGAACAAAATTAACTACAAGAGAACAAATGGTTGATATTCCTAAGCAAGCCGTTATTACTAAAGATAATGTAAATATATCTATTGATGGCATAGTATTTTGTAAAGTTGATGATGCTAAAGAAGCAACCTATAATATAATTGATTTTAAAAGAGCTATTGCCAACCTTGCTATGACTACATTAAGAAGTGAAATTGGTTCAATGGAACTGGATAATACGCTTTCAAACAGAGAATCATTAAATTCTAAACTTCAAGAGTCCCTAGGTGCTGCAACTCAAAACTGGGGTGTTACTATTACAAGAGTAGAAATTAGTGATATTTCTGTTCCCATTGAAATTGAAAAAGCAATGAATATGCAAATGGAAGCTGAGCGAGCTAAAAGAGCTACTTTAACCAAAGCAGAAGCAGATAAAGAAGCAACGATTAGAAATGCAGAAGCGTTTAAACAATCAGAAGTACTAAAAGCAGAAGCCATTGAAAGAATGGCAGATGCTCTTAAATATGAGAAAGAGAAAATTGCAGAAGGTGAAAAAAGTGCAATGGAAAGTATTAATCAAGCAATGAAAGAAAACAAGGATGCGTCTACATTTTTATTGGCAAAAGACAGTATTTCAGCTTTTAAAGCACTATCCCAAAGTTCATCTGTTGATAAAATGATTCTTCCTTATGAAGTAGCTAATAGCATAGGTGCCGTTAGTTTGATGGGGGATGCATTCTTTAAAGGAGCAAGTAATGCAAAGCCTAATTCTTAGTCCCCTAGATCCAATTCTTTTAATTGGGATAGGATTTTTATTAATAGCAAGTGAGATGCTTATTACTGCGTTTATTATGCTTTGGTTTGGTCTTGGTATCATCATAGTAGGTATAATTAGTTATTTCTATGCATATACTGATGGTATCTGGCAATTAGCAAGTGCATCAATAATTGCACTCTTATTGTTAATAGTTTTACGAAATAAGTTTGTTCTTGAGTTTTTAAATCCTGTAGACAAATTACCTGAAGAGAATTTTTTAAACGAAGAAGGGCAAGGTATTATAAAAGATGGAAAGGTTTATTATAAATCTATTTTTTGGACTCCTGATAATCTAAGTAATGTTAATGATTTCGAAGAAGGTGAAGTTGTTGATGTACTCGAGGCTTTAAAAGGCAAAGCAAAAATTAGAAAAATAATAAAAAAGTAGCGCTGGCGTTCACGTAATAAAAGCAAGTATTTCTAAAATATTTTTTGATCTGTACTGTTCATGATAAAATAGTCAATAAGAAAAATCATGGCAGTACTAGAAAAATCTCTTCATGCGTTTAGAATTGCAGTCTTATTTATATAAGCAGCTAAAAATACTTCATATAATAATTTCCTATAAACCTTCTTGTCTTGACTGACTAAATTATGAAGATTAGATTAAAAAATTGATAAAAGCTAATTTAACAAAATACTTATAATTAAATTCCAGTCTTTATGTTACAATCTTGGCTTCAAAGGAATACAAATGGATTCAACTTTTTCAATTATCTCTACAGCAATATTATTATTTTTTATTTTAGACCCTTTTGGTAATGTACCTTTATTATTAAGTATTTTAAAAAACGTTGAGAAAGAGAAACATCGTTTTATCATTCTTCGAGAAACGTTTATTGGGCTTATAATTTTATTGGTATTTTTATTTTTTGGGGAAGAATTTTTAAGTATTTTTCATCTAGAAACACATTCAATTACCATAGCAGGAGCTATTATATTTTTTATTATTTCTTTAAAAATGATTTTTCCTGATGCTAATTCCGAGTTGTTTTCTTCTAAAAAAGGAGAAGATCCTTTGGTTGTTCCTATTGCAATGCCCATGATATCTGGGCCTGCTGCTATTGCAACATTATTGGTATTATCTAAAACCAACCCCAATGAAACAAGTAATTTACTTTTGTCTTTACTTCTTGCATGGTTTTTATCTTCTTTGGTTTTGCTTTTTTCTCCCTTATTGTATAAAGTACTTAAAACTAAAGGACTTAATGCTTTGGAGCGTTTAATGGGAATGTTGCTTCTTATTATGTCTGTACAGATGTTTGTAGATGGTATAAGAACACTCTTACCAACACTTGCGTAAACATTGAAACTTTAGCTCATAAATACTTTTTGATATTGAGAAACTCTAAAATCAAAAGTAGTATAATTTTTATTGATTTTTTTGTTTTCTTTATAAACCTTGGTACTTCCAATAAATCTGTTTGCTGCATTGGAAGGGGACGTTAAAGAAATACTTTTAATAAGCCGATTATTATAAGTAAAAGAATGTACTTTTGGTATTTCTTCCTTAATACAAGTAAATTTTATTTCTTTTTCTTTGAGTATTTTTCTTAAAAAATATTCTGGACCATTTTTTGAATTTCCTCCTGTAAAAATAAGGGTGTCAATATTTTTATATTCTTCTAAATAGGCTAATATATCTCTTAATTTTACATCTTTCATACCTAAATCACTAGCATCAATTTTTTCCCTGCTACACGAAGCTACAATATCACAAACAGCAATATTATGTTTATACAAAAAATCTTTTCGTTGTTTTATGGCTTCATTTGTATTTTCATACAATAAACCTAAGGAAAAAATCTTATCTAAGCTTTGCCAAAGTAGGCCATCACAAGAACCATAAGGAAAATTTACATCTTTAGTTTTTAAATTTTCTGTACAAAATCTGGGAGGTGGTAGGGTTCCTACTATCATTTTTGTGGCACTTTCAAATAAAATTGGTTTGTGTGGATGAAAATGGTGAAACATGTTTTTCCTTAATATTAGCAAGAAATATTTTAGGAGTATTTTAACACAGTAGTTATAACTTTTTTGTTATAATAATTAAAATATAAAATTGTCGAATAATAGTCATTGACAGAAAAAAGGTAAAATTTGAATGTTGGTATATTTGATTCAGGCCTTGGAGGATTAAGCGTAGTACGTGAAATTTCCAAAAGTTTTAAAGGCTTGGAAATATTTTATGTAGCAGATACGCAATATTCTCCTTATGGAGAAAAAGCACAAGAAGAAATCTTAGTGCGCTGTATTAAAATTACACATTCTTTAATAGCTAAACATAGAATTGAAGCCTTAGTACTTGCTTGTAATACAGCAACATCTGCTGCTATTAAAGAACTTCGTATTTTATTTCCTTCAATGATTGTTATTGGATGTGAACCAGGACTTAAACCAGCCAGTTTAGTAAGTAAAAGTTCAAATATAGGGGTTCTTGCTACATCTTTGACACTAAAAGGCAAGAAGTATCAAAGCTTAGCAAAACAATTATCTCTAAATAAAAACTTGCGTTTTTTTGAACAAGCTTGCCCCGGATTAGTAGAAAAAATTGAAGAAGGAAATATAAGTAAAACAAATGATATGTTAAGAAAGTGGCTCTTACCCATGAAGAAAAAAAATATAGATACAATTGTTCTTGGATGTACACATTATTCCTTGGTAAGTGAAATAATTAAACAAATAATGGAATATAAAATTACTATTATAGAAACAAGTAAAGCACTTGCAAATAGATTGATGGACTTAAGCCTTGAAAAGGGACATTTAAATGAAGGATTATTATCTATTAATATCTTTTATACAGGAAAAATTAATACAAAAATGGTAAATATGATATTTGAAAAAGAAGAAAAAATGATACTAGGAAAATATGAAATATGAGTAATGTTGCAAATAATACGAAGGTTTTAGCCTTAAAATACAGACCAAAACGATTTGAAGATTTAGTAGGTCAAAGTACTATTTCTCAAACATTAAGTTTAGCCCTTGATACTAATAGATTATCTCATGCTTATTTGTTCTCTGGTTTAAGAGGAAGTGGAAAAACTTCTACTGCACGAATAATGGCAAAAGCATTATTATGTGAAACAGGACCAACATCAAAGCCTTGTGAAACATGTGAACATTGTAGCAGTGCTAATAGCAACAGACATTTAGATATTATTGAAATGGATGCAGCTTCAAATAGAGGAATTGATGATATTAAAGATTTGATTGAGCATACTAAATACAAGCCTTCTTCTGCTAGGTTTAAAGTATTTATTATTGATGAAGTTCATATGTTAACGACTCAAGCTTTTAATGCTTTATTAAAAACACTGGAAGAACCTCCTGGTTTTGTAAAATTTATTTTAGCAACTACGGATGCTTTAAAATTACCCGCAACTATACTTTCACGAACACAACATTTCAGATTTAAAAAAATCTCAAATAAAGATGTAATTCATCACCTTTCTCATATTTTAAATGAAGAAAATATTGATTTTGAAAGTGAGTGCTTAGAAATAATTTCAAGATCTGGACAAGGAAGTTTACGAGATACGTTAACGCTTCTGGACCAAGCTATTATATTTTCAAAAGGAAAAATAACAACAACGAGTGTTGTTGATATGTTAGGCCTTATTGATCCTTCTTTTATGGATGAAATTTTTGATATTGTATTAAACCAAAAAGATATTAATGAAATTATCTTTAAATTAGAAGAATACGAAGCAAGTTCTGTATGTGATGAAATGTCAATTTATTTAAAAGACAAGATGCTTTCAAGAGATCCGCGTTTTGATATCTTGTTATTTGATAGGTTTTTTAGAATTTTAGCAGATGCAAAACATCTTTTGGGTTTAAATTCTGATGCTTCTTTTGTTCTCTTACTATCTTTATTAAAAATGCAAGAAGCCACAAATATTAGATCAATTGATGATTTAATTAATAAAGTACAAAATGTAGAAATTATTCATCCAATAAAAGACGCAATCAATACAAATATTGTAAGTTCTCATGCCAAAGCAGATGAAAAACATGTTTATGAAAATCTTGCAATTGTAAAAAATGAAAATATTGCAATTGCAAAAAATGAAAGTCAAAATCAAGTAATACAAAAGAAAGATGAAGCAAAACAAGAAGTGCAACAAGAGGTACAAATTGAGCTTGCAAATGTACAAAGTCCTAATAGTGCTGAAAATAAAAATGAAATACCTGCTTCTTTTAATACAGAACAAGCAGAGGTTTCAAAGTTAACACAAAATTCAAAAGAAGCTATTATTGAAGATATTGTTTCAAGTAATACGGCAGTAAATTATGCAAATCCTTTTGATTCTCCTTCGCTTGAAATAAATGAAAAAGAAATAATCAAAGAAGAAGTTCCTATTGTTTCTGCTTCACTTGAAGCAAGTGAAAGAAAAATAATCAAAGAAGAAGCTCCTATTGCTACAAATGAAAATATTATAAGTTCAAATAATAATATTATTGAACAAACAAAATCCTTGGAAGATTTTTTAAGTAAAAATGATCTTGAAGCAGTAAATAGCTTAAGTGAAAATAAAGCTGTAGAATCAAGTAATTTAGAAAATAAAGCAGTAGAAAACCTAGAAAACAATACAGAAGAAAAAGTTGCAGAAAAAGCGATAGAAAATATAGAAGAAAAACCTAAAGACGAATTTAGAGATAAGTTTGAACTGGTAATTAACAAAGTATATGACAGAGATATTCAATTGGGTGAGGTTTTTGAAGAGAACTTTATTTATAAAAAATTTGAAGAAAGTATTTTATACATTTCTTCTTTTGCACAAGGGGAAGAACGAAAATTATTGTTTAAACATTTTGCACTTTTAAAATCCTTTATGTATGATATTTATGGAAATACCATTGAAATTGAATTTGTAAAAGAAGAAGTAGAAGAGCAAAAAAAAAAGCCTAGTGAGCCAAGTTTAGGAGCTAATGTTGCTTCTATGGTAGAAGATGTAGTAATGGATCAAAATCCAGACAACTACGGTTCTGGATGTGTTGCTGATATGCATAAAACGTCTACTCAAAGCCCAGCGCAACAAGAATTGCAAATAAAAGATATTCTAAGCTCTCCCATGCTTAATAAAGCAAAAGAGCTTTTTGATGTTAGAAAAATAACAGTTAAAACTAAAACATAAGGTAAAGAATTGAAAAAATTAGTAATTGCAACAAGAAGAAGTAAATTGGCTTTATGGCAAAGTGAATATATAAAAGAAGAGCTATTAAAACATTATCCGGATATGGAAATTACCTTAGAAGAGTTTGTAACTAAAGGCGATAAAATTCTTGATGTTCCATTAGCAAAAATTGGTGGTAAAGGTTTATTTACAAAAGAACTCGAAGTTGCTATGTTAGAAGGGAATGCCCATTTAGCTGTGCATTCATTAAAAGATGTTCCTACACAATTTGAAGAAGGTTTAACCTTAGCAGCTGTTTCAAAAAGATATGATCCAAGAGATGCATTATTAAGTAATAAATACAAAAGTATTGATGACTTACCTAAAGGTGCTGTAATTGGGACTACCTCTTTACGAAGAAGAATGGCACTTAAGTTATTACGACCTGATATTGAGTTAAAAGACTTACGTGGAAATATAAATACACGTATTAAAAAATTAAACAATGGGGAATACGATGCTATTATTTTAGCAGCAACAGGTGTACAAAAATTAGGAATACAAGATGAAGTAAAATACTTTACACCCATTGATACTAAAGATATGATTCCTTCTATGGGACAAGCCACTCTAGCTATAGAAACACTTGATGAACCAGAAATTATAAAATTAGTGTCTGTTTTAAATGATGAAAATGCGCATATAGAATCTTTTATTGAAAGAAGTTTTGTTCATACACTTGAAGGTGGTTGCCAAGTTCCAATTGGAGTGAAAGCTACTATTATAAAAGATGAAAAAATTCATGTAGAAGCAATTGTTGGTTTACCTGATGGAAGTGAATATATCAAAGAAGAATTGATTGCTGCAATTGATGATTACAACACTATTGGAGAAGATTTTGCGCAGCTTTTCATTGAACAAGGTGCAAAAGAGTTATTAGCACGTGCAGAAAAGTTAGCGTTTAAATAGTTTAATACATTTTAAGGAGTTGATATGAGAATTAATATAGATGATTGTTTGTTTTGTTTGGTTGATGTTCAAGAAAGATTATTCCCTTTGGTATCGAATCATGAGGCTGTTGAGAATAACTTACTTATTTTAATAAAAGGTTTACAAGCCTTAAAGGTTCCTTTTATTATAAATGAACAGTATAAAAAAGGTTTAGGTGATACTATTGCTTCTATTAAAGAGCTTGTAAAAGACGAGCCTCATTTTGAAAAGTTATCATTTTCAATTTGTAAAAATGAAGCTACGTTAGAAGCACTTAAAAAATCAAATAAAAAAGTAGTTATTGTTGCAGGTATTGAAACGCATGTTTGTATTTTACAAACATGTTTAGATTTATTAGAAGAAGGATTTCAACCTGTTTTAGTAACAGATTGTATTTCTTCGAGAAGTGATTTTAATAATATAATGGCTGTTGAACGAATGGTTCAAGCAGGCGTTATTCCTACAAGTTATGAATCAATATTGTTTGAATTAACGGTACATTCAAAACATGAAGCCTTTAAAACTATTTCTTCTTTGGTAAAATAAAGCTTTGTTTTTATAGAAAGTAGTTTGTATTACTTTCTATAAAATATTTTTTATATTTTCTTGTTTTGCTAGTACAACAATATTTCTATTACTGTACTAATTATATATTTATAATCTTATTTGTAGGTATCAGCAGGTACGTGTACAAAACCATCCATAATGATTCTTGCACTTCTGCTCATGGAAGCTTTTTCAACAATTAATTTATTATTTTTATTAGAAATTACTGCTCCCACTTTAATAGCTCCAGATGGGTGACCAAAAGTTACTGTATCTTTTTCTTCTGCGCCTGCTGCTATATTTACAAGTGTTCCTTTAATACAAGCCGCAACTCCAATTGCAACTGAAGCTGTTCCCATCATTGCATGATGTAATTGTTGCATAGATAAAGCACGTACATGCAAGTCTATCTCATTTTCATTTACTTCTTTTCCGCTTGAGGTTATGAAATTTGACGCAGGGGAAACAAAAGCAATTTTTGGAGTATGTTGTTTTGTTTGGGCTTCTTTTGCATCTTTAATTAGACCCATTTTTAAAGCGCCAGCAATTCTGATTTTTTCAAATCGCTCTAGGGCTTTTTTATCCGCGTTGATATCACTTTGAAGTTCAGTTCCTTTATACCCAATTTCATGTGCATTTACGAAAATAGTAGGAATTCCAGCTGTTATCATAGTGGCTTTAAATGTTCCCACTCCTTCAACTTCCAAATCATCAAGCACGTTTCCAGTAGGAAACAGATCTTCGTTTGGATCAACAGGTTCTACAAACTCTAATTGTATTTCTTGCGCAGGAAAGGCAACCCCATCAATATAATAATCACCCATTTCTTTTACACGGCCATTTTCCATGCTTACATAACAAAGAATTGTTTTTTTGATATTGGCTTGCCAAATTCTTACACAACAAATGCCATCTCTTGGTACATTAGAAACTAGGCCTTCATGTATTGCAAAAGGACCAACAGCTGAGCTTAAGTTTCCACAGTTTCCACTCATATCAACAAAATCTTTATCTATTGCAACTTGACAGAAAAAATAATCTACATCATGATTGGGAACCTTAGATTTTCCAACTAAGATAGCCTTAGAAGTAGAAGAAGATGCTCCTCCCATTCCATCCATTTGTTTTTTATATACATCTGGACTTCCTACTATTCTTTGAAGAAGTTTATCTCTTTTTTGTGTATCGTTTTTCACCTCTTCTGGAAGGTTTTCAATATTAAAAAAAGTACCTTTAGAAGTACCACCTCTCATATAGGTAGCTTTTACTTTAAATTGTGGGCTATATGCCATTTGAATATCCTTTGAAATGTCCCTTTTTAAAGGGAATTATTGTTTTAGTTTGAAAAGTATTTAGAAAAAATTGTATAATTTTTTCTAAATACTTTTAGGGTAAAACCCTAAAAGATTTGTCGTAATTATTATTTATTTGCTACAAAATCAACAGCAAATTTTTGCAGTATTCCACCTGCATTATATACTTCAACTTCAGCAGATGTATCAAGTCTACAAATAACAGGTATATTTATAACTTCACCATTAGCTCTTGTCATAATAACGCTAAGGTTGCCTCTTGCTTGAATATTCCCTTTTATTTCATACGATTCGCTTCCAACAATAGAGTATGTATGTCTAGTATCTCCCTCTTTAAATTGTAAAGGAAGTACTCCCATTCCAACTAGATTTGTTCTATGAATTCGCTCAATTGATTCTGCAATTAAAACTTCAACTCCAGCTAATCTAACACCTTTTGCAGCCCAATCACGTGAGCTTCCTTGACCATAATTAGTTCCTGCTATGATAATTAAAGGCTGTTTTCTCTCCATATACGTCTCAATAGCTTCCCACATTCTACTTTCTTTTGCTTCTGGCATAATAGTGGTTAGTGAGCCTTGTTTTGTTTTTCCATTTTCATCTTTAACCATTTCATTAAATAGTTTTGGATTAGCTAAGGTTGCTCTTTGAGCAGTATAGTGATCCCCTCTATGTGTGGCATAAGAGTTTAAATCATTAATAGGTAAACCCATTTTTAAACAATACTGTCCAGCAGCACTCTCAGGCAAAATTGCATTTGAAGGAGACAAGTGATCTGTTGTAATATTATCAGGAAATACACCTAAGGGTACCATGTTTTTAAGTGCTGGTTTTCCCATGAATTCATCATCCCAATAAGGAGGTTTATTAATATAGGTACTTTGTCTGTTCCACTTATAAAAGGGTGAAATTTCAATATCTCCTAAAATCTTTTTTGCAAACATTGGATCATAAATTTTTGCAAACATTTCAGGTCTTACAGATGCTTTTTCAACAGCATTAATTTCTTCATCACTTGGCCATAAATCTTTTAATGTAATAGGATTTCCATTGGAATCCTTTCCTAAAGAATCTTTTTCAATATCAAATCGAATAGAACCAGCTAGTGCATAAGCAACTACCAAAGGAGGTGAGGCTAAAAATGCTTCTTTTACAAAGGGGTGAATTCTTCCATCAAAGTTTCTATTTCCTGATAAAACAGCAGTTGTATAAATATCATTATCAACAACTTCTTTTTGAATAATAGGATCTAAAGCCCCGCTCATTCCATTACAGGTGGTACAGGCAAAACCTACTATTCCAAAGCCTAATTTTTCTAGCTCAGGAAGTAAATTTGCATCTTTTAAATACTCTTCAACTATTTTTGAACCGGGTGCTAATGAAGTTTTAACCCATGGTTTCCTTTTTAGTCCCAATTCATTTGCTTTTTTAGCTAACAATGCAGCAGCAATTACATTTCTAGGATTTGAAGTATTTGTACATGAGGTAATAGCCGCAATTAAAATTGCGCCATCTGGCATATCACTTTCCCCAATTTCTACAGAAGAATCAGTAATTCCTTCTTCTTTAAGCGTTGAAGTAGGTACTAACTTATGAGGTTTAGATGGACCTGCTAAAGATCTTGTTACTGCTGTTAAATCAAAAGTTAATACTCTTGAGTAGGTAGCATTTTTTAAATCACTTGACCATAAACCATTTGCTTTAGCATAGGCTTCAACTAATTTAACTTGCTTAGACTCACGCCCAGTTAAGCTTAAGTAATCCAACGTTTGTTCATCAATACTAAACATACCAGCACTTGCACCGTATTCAGGAGTCATATTTGCAATAGTTGCACGATCGCCTAAGTTTAGATATTTCATCCCAAGACCAAAAAATTCTAAATAAGCAGAAATAACATTATTTTCTCTTAAGAATGAAGTCATTGCTAATGCAATATCAGTTGCTGTTATACCAGAAGCACGTGTTCCAATAATATTTACACCAATAATATCAGGAGTTCTCATAAAAGATGGGTTTCCAAGCATTACATTTTCAGCTTCTAATCCCCCAACTCCAATAGCTAAAACACCAAGTGCATCAACATGAGGTGTATGTGAATCTGTTCCTACTAGTGTATCAGGAGAGGCAATTCCATCAATATTATGAATAACAGGAGACATTTTTTCTAAATTGATTTGATGCATAATTCCATTTCCTGGAGGTATTACATCTACATTATCAAAAGCTTCTTTTGTCCAGTTAATAAAATGAAATCGGTCTGCATTTCTTCTGTCTTCAATATCTCTGTTTTGTTGGAATGCATCTTCAATGAAACCACCACATTCAACTGCTAATGAGTGATCCACAATTAGCTGTGTAGGAACAACAGGATTAACTTTCTTAGGATCTCCACCTTTTTGCGCAATTGCTTCTCTTAAACCAGCTAAATCTACCAATGCAGTAAGACCTAAAATATCATGAGTAACCACGCGGCTTGGATACCAAGGGAAATCTTTGTCAGTTCTTTTTTCAATTAATTGAACCAGCGAATCTTCTAAATCAACACTTGGACATTTTCGTAAAAGGTTTTCCGCTAATACTCTAGATGTATAATTAAGTTTGGCAAAACTCCCAGGAACAATATCCTCAACAGCTGCTTTTACATCATAGTATTTTGTATTAAAACCTTCTAATTCTTTAAGATATTTTTCACTTGTCATATTTATATCCATTTACTTTAAATTAAAAAGGATGAGCATAACTCATCCTTATTTGATTGCCAAGATGGCACTAGAATATTAAAATTGTTTATTTTTATCTTTGTTCAATGGGAACAAATTTTAAACCTTCTGGTCCTGTATACGTAGCTGATGGTCTAATGATTTTTCCATCTTCTCTTTGCTCAATAACATGAGCTCCCCATCCAGTAACTCTTGAAATAATAAAAATAGGAGTAAACATATCTGTTGGAATTCCCATTTGATTATAAGAAACAGCAGAGAACCAATCAAGATTTGGAAACATTTTCTTTTGTTCCCACATAATTGTTTCAATTCGTTCAGCTACATCGTACATTAACATATCATCATTTTCAGCAGATAAATCTTGTGCAACTTTTTTAATAACTACATTTCTAGGATCGCTTGTTGTATAAACAGGATGTCCAAAACCAATAATGATTTCTTTTTTTGCCATTCTTGCTTTGATATCTTCTTCTGCTTGATCTGCAGAGCTATATCTTTGTTGTATTCTAAAAGCAACTTCATTCGCTCCACCGTGCTTTGGACCTCTTAATGCTCCAATAGAACCAGTAATACATGAGAACATATCTGAATTAGTTCCAGCAATTACTCTTCCTGTAAACGTTGAAGCATTAAACTCATGTTCTGCATATAAAATTAACGATACATGCATAGCTTTTACCCATGATTCTTTTGGTTGCTCTCCATGTAATAAATGTAAGAAGTGACCACCTACAGTATCATCATCAGTCACTACATCAATTCTTTTTCCATTATATGCATAATGGTACCAGTATAATAAAATAGATGAAAATGATCCCATTAATCTATTAATAATCTCTTGAGCTTCTGCTTTATCATGTTCTTCATTTTCTTGATCAATTGCACCAAGAACAGAACAACCAGTTCTCATGACATCCATAGGATGACATGTTTTTGGTAATTGTTCTAAAGCAACTTTTACCCCATTTGGAATATCTCTGTAAGCTCTAAGTTTTTCTTTATAGGCATCTAACTCTGCTTGATTTGGTAGTTTTTCATGAACTATTAAATATGCGATTTCTTCAAATTCTGCTTTATCAGCAAATTCTAAAATATCATATCCTCTATAATGCAAGTCATTTCCGCTTTTACCAACTGAACAAAGTGCTGTATTTCCAGCAGATGTTCCAGAAAGTGCAACTGATTTTTTTGGTTTAAATCCTGTAGCTATAGTGCTCATAATTCTTCCTTAGTTTTTATTTTTAAATAGTTTAATGTGATTCCTAAAATTATTTTGCTTTTCCAGCTGTAAATAATGAATCCATTTTTTCTTCATATTCATGGTAACCTAACATATCGTAAAGCTCCATTCTTGTTTGCATAATTTCTAAAGTACCTTGTTGTGTACCTTTTTCTCTTAAGTCTTGGTATACATTTAATGCAGCTTTATTCATTGCTCTAAATGCTGATAAAGGATATAAAACCATAGAAATACCAACAGATCCTAATTCTTCTGTTGTAAACATAGGCGTAGAACCAAACTCAGTAATATTTGCAAGTACTGGAACTTTAATTACATCTGTAAATTCTTTGTACTCTTTAAGTGTATGAATTGCTTCTGCAAAAATCATATCTGCTCCTGCTTGCACATAAGCTTTTGCTCTATCAATTGCAGCTTGCTGACCTTCGCTCGCATGTGCATCTGTTCTTGCCATAATTACAAAATCAGGATCTGTTTTACCTGAAACTGCTGCTCTAATACGATCACACATTTCTTCTGTTGATACCAGTTCTTTATTGGGTCTATGACCACATCTTTTTGCAGCAACTTGATCTTCAATATGAATACCAGCAGCACCTGCTTTTGTCATTTCTTGAACCGTTCTTACTATATTAAAAGCATGTCCCCAACCAGTATCTGCATCCACTAATAAAGGTAAATCTGTAATAGAAGTAATTCTTCTAATATCAATACATACGTCTTCTAACATAGTCATACCTAAATCTGGTAAACCATATGATGAGTTTGCAACACCTGCTCCTGAAAGATATAAGGCTTTGTATCCAACTTTTGTAGCTTGTAATGCAGAGTATGCATTAACTGCTCCTACAATTTGTAAGGGACTTTCTTCTTCTAATGCTTTTCTAAATCTTTTTCCTGCGCTCATGTGATTCCTTTTTATTCTTGTGTTAAAGTATACAGGATATTACAGAGTAAATATGTATATTTATTGAGAGAGTATTCACAATTTATTTGCATTATTTATATTTATGTACAATATTTGTTTTTATGCTAAAAAATAGTACACTAGTGAATAATTTTTGTAAGGAAGATCATGTCATTAAAATCAGGAATAGAAAAGATCATTGAAATTTATAAACGATCTAATTTAAGTATATCAAAATTTTCTTCACTTATAAAGAAAGACAGACGAACAGTAACATCGTGGATTGATGGGGTAACAAGTATAGAACCCTCAGAAGAAATAAAAAAAAGCATCTGTTCTATTTTTAGATATCCTGATTATATTTGGGAAGAGGGCTGTAATGATGATGAGTTTGTACGTAGCATTACACAAATTCCGCAAAAAGAAGTGCGTATTATTGATGAAGATTATTATGGACGATTAAATTATATTATGGAAATAGAACAAAACAGACGTTTTGTAATACAAGCACAATTTCCAGGACCTATGTACAGAGATACAGCCGTTCAAAAAGTCTATAGAACAAAAAACTCAAAAGATATTGAAGATTTAAAACAAAAAAGAATCAAACAAATGCTGAGGTATGATTATGATACAACTGAGTGGTATTCTATTAAATCAATTTTAGGTTTTTGTTTTGCAAGTATTGGAAATTTTTATAAAAAAGAAGAAAAAATTAAAATTTTAGAATTAATTTATGAATTATTTCATAACAACTATAATAAAAAACTCTTTCTTTTTGATTCTTTTTCAAGAAAGATTTATGGTATGGAGACTACATATATTTCAATTAATGTCAAACAAAAGATACTCTTTTTTAAATCTCCCATAGAGTCTGTTTTTATAGAAATTAGAAACAAAAATTTGGTCGAGCGTATGCATAAATATTACTCTTCACCAATAGAAGCTCCTTCTCATGTAAACTTTTTAGAATCAATTAAAATTATCAAAATTTTACAAGATGCGCTAAGATATAACAATACTTTAGTTCAAGCCTATGAAACAATTAATAGAACAACTGATTATGGAGAATTGTTTTTTAACAATTTATCTTATGATTTACAAAAAGAAGTTAGTGCTCCAAAAGAGGGACAAAAAAGAAACTAAGGACAAGCATGAACAGTAAAGAAAAACTGCTAAGTATTACTTTTGAAGAAATTTATTTAAATGGTTACCATGCCACTTCTGTTGATAAAATACTAAAAAAAGCAAGTATGAATAAGGGTTCAATGTACCATTTTTTTAAATCAAAAAAAGAACTGGTATTAGCAAGTATCAATATAAACCTAGCTAATCATATGAGTAAAAGATATGAGCCTTTATTAGAACTTGAAGAAAATATTATTGAGGGACTTCTTTATATCTTTAAAACCAGAAAAGAGTTTGATGTAGCTCATGGTTGTAAATTAAATAATTTAGTGCAAGAACTGTCTTCACAAGATCCAGATTTTAAAATAGCCTTAGAAAAAGTATATACGCGATTTGAAGAAGTTATTGAAGAAGTATTAAACAATGCCATTAAAAATAAAGAAATACAACACAAAAATAGCAAAAATTTAGCTCTTTTTGTAGTAGCTTCTTTTGAAGGATGTCTTGGTACTGGTAAAAAATCTCAAAACTTAGCTGTATTTACCAGCTGCATCTGCGAACTTGAAGGCTATTTAAATTCTCTTAGAGTATAAGTTTATAGTTAAAAAAAGTATTAAGGAATAGCTCCTTAATACTTTTTTACTCTATAATATTTCTTTTTTCCACTTCCTTTATTAACTTTAATCCTATGTGTAAAAACTTATTTTGTATTCTATATTTTTGTACTTTTAAAATTAAAAATTTTTTTTTCTTCTCTTAATTTTTTCTCATTTATGTTTTAATAATTATTTAATAGAGAATAAATATCAACTTAATATCAACTTAATATTAAGTTTGTATTAATTTGATATATATTAGACTGTTTTACTTTAAAAAACATACAAAATAAAAGGACAATTATGAAACTTAAAACTCTTACGATATTAGCATCTTCAATGATTTTTGCTTCAACTTCATTGTTTGCAACAACTACCTTGAAGGTTACCTTACAGCTCCCACTTACTCACTCATTAGGTGAAAATTGGACGCAGTTTAAAAACATTGTAGAAAAAGAATCACAAGGAGATATCAAGGTTTTAATTTTCCCTTCTGCTCAGTTATATAAAGATAAACAAGTTCCTCAAGCAGTTGGAAGTGGTGCTATTGAAGCGGGTTCTGCTTTTATTGGACGCTTTGCTGGGTCTGTTCCTTCTGTTGATGTAGTTAGTATCCCATTTTTATTTAAAAATACGAAACAATTAACAAATGCAGTATCAAATGGTTCTAAAATGAGAAATATAATTGATGCAAGAATTTTAGATGAGACAGGTGCAAAGGTTTTATGGTGGCAAGCATTTGGAAGAAACGTTTATTTAAATAATGACAAAGCAGTAATTGTACCTTCTGATTTAAAGGGTAAAAAAATTAGATCATATGGAAAGATTCAAGGCTGGACTGCACAAGAAATTGGTGCGGTTCCAACACTTATGTCTGGATCTAAGCAGTTTTTAGCTTACCAACAAGGTACAGTTGATGCGGGTATGACTGGTTTATCTGCTGTCAAAAGTAGAAAACTGTACGAAGTAATGAAACATGTAACGGTTACAGGTGATAGCGCGATTGAGTTTGTTGCTATTATTAATAATAAAGTGTTTGAAGGCTTATCTTCTAAAAATAAAGAAATAGTTTTAAATGCTGCATCAAAAGTAGAAAAAGCTTTACGAACTAAAGTTTATTCAAATGAAGATGCTGTTGCGAAAGAATTAGAAAAAAAGATGACAGTTACAAGACTTAGTGATTCTCAAAGAGCTATTTGGGAAAAACAAACAATTGGTGTTCGAAATAAATTTATAAAAAATGTGGGAAAAATAGGTCAAGATGTAGTAAATGCTGCAACTATGGCAAACTAATGAATGATAAAAACAATTGATTTTATAAGTGAAATAACCGGTAAAATATCTGCTTGGTTATTTTTCTTAATTGGTATTATTATTACCTATGAAGTGTTCATGCGCTATGTATTAACTATGCCTACTATTTGGGTAGATGAAGTAGCTTCAATCACCCAAATATGGGCAACATTTCTAGCCGCTTCTTATGCCTTAAAACATAAAAACCTTATTGTAATAGATATTATTTTTAGAGATGAAAATACGCTTAGAAGAAAAATATCTGATACTTTTTCTTTACTTATTATTGTCGTTGTTTCTTTGATTACTGTTTATTATGGTTTTGAATTATGGCTTCATTCTACATTAAGAGGTCATACCACAGATTCTTTTTTGGCTATTCCTAAGTGGTTTACGCAAAGCTCAATTTGGATTGGTTTCTTATTTTTACTTTTACAAGCTTTTGTTGAAATATATAAGGTTTGGAAATTGGATTTTAATACACAAATAGAAGAAAGAATTTAATGACAGCTTTTATAATATTACTTCTTTTATTATCTTTACTCTTAGTTAGAGTTCCTGTTGCTTTTGCACTTGCTTTTCTTGGTATTGCACTTTTAGCATATTTCCCCTTACCCTTAAATGCTGTTCCTCAGAGATTCTATGGAGCAATGGACAGTTTTGAATTATTGGCTGTTCCTATGTTTTTACTAATGTCAAATGTTTTATTAAAAGCAAATGTTGGAAAAGATTTATTTGCAGCTGTGCAGTCTTGGATTGGGCATTGGCCTGGTGGACTAGGGGTAGCTACTATATTATCTTGTGGTTTATTCTCTGCTGTTTCTGGCTCATCTGTTGCTACTGCTGCAACCATTGGAACTGTTGCTATTCCTGAAATGACAAAAAGAGGTTACCCAAAGCCTTTTGTTTATGGTTTATTAGCAGCTGGTGGAACTTTAGGTATTTTAATTCCTCCTTCTATTCCTTTAATTCTTTATGGAATAATCACAGAAACCTCTATTTCTAAACTATTTTTAGCGGGAATTGGTCCTGGGATATTTTTAATGCTAATTTTTGTTTTATACAGCATGTTATATGCAAAATTTAACAAACAATATATTCCTATGGAAAAAGCATCAAAAAGTGAAAGAATAAGTTCAAGCATAAGGGCTCTTCCTACTTTATTTATTGCTATTAGTGTAATAGGCTCAATTTATTTAGGCATAGCTACTCCTTCTGAAAGTGCAGCACTTGGTTTTGTTTTTGCATTAATCATTACTTCTTTGATGGGAAGAATGACAATTGCTAAGCTAAAAGACGCTGTTTATGATTCAAGTAAAACTACTGTTATGATTTTTTTGATTATTGCAGGAGCAAAAGTATTTTCTTATGCCATTACTTTGTATCAAATACCACAAGAAATATCTAATTTACTAATATCAAATATTTCTAACCTTACTTTATTTATTTTTGCTATTGCAATAACACTTTTGATTATTGGGTTTTTTTTAGAGTCTTTATCCATGCTTTTAATTATGGTACCTGTTCTACTTCCTGCTATTTTAGAACGTGGTATTGATGTGATTTGGTTTGGTTTATTTTTTGTCGTTTTAATTGAAACAGCTTTAATAACCCCACCTGTGGGTATGAATATTTTTATTATTCAAGCCATATCAAAAGCAAAAATTGAAGAAATAATAAAAGGGGTTTGGCCCTTTGCACTTATGATGATAGCTACAGCTATGTTGCTTTGGTTTTGGCAAGATTTAGTGTTGTATATTCCTTACAATTTCTAGGTATTTAACATATAATTAAAAAACAAAAGAACAACAATACTTAGAACTTGTTGTTCTTTTACCTTATGGCACTTCGAAAATTAAACTATAAACAATCCCCTTTTTGATAATTTTCTATTTGATTAAATAAAAACTTGACTGCTTAGTACAATCTTGCTATAATAACTTGACTAAATAGTCAAGGAGTAGAAATGAATACAAAATATCTAAGTATGAGCATGCCTTTTATTTTTATAATTTTATATGGAAGTGGTTTTGTTTTTACTAAAATGGGTTTAGAGTTTGCAAGTCCGATGGCATTCTTGATTATTCGTTTTTTTATTGCTTTTTTAATTTTATTTATTCTGTCTTTGTTCTTAAAAAGTTCTTGGCCAAAAACCCAAAAAGAATTTTTGCATATTGCACTTGCGGGGACTTTAACAGTTGGAACTTTTTCTATTGGCGTATATTTGGCTTTATCTTATGGCTTATCGGTTTCTTTATGTGCTTTAATTATTTCACTTCAGCCCTTACTTGTATCTTTAATCGCACAAAAATATTTAAATGAAAGTATTAATAAATATATATGGAGAGGACTATTTATTGCCTTTTTTGGTGTCTTTTGTATTGTTTTGCTTAAATTAAATACACAGAACTTGAATATTATTTCGCTTATTTGTGCATTTTGTGCACTTCTTGGATTATCGTTTGGAAATATATATCAAAAAAAATATTGTGAAAATATGAATTTATTTACAGGTGGAGCCATTGGAACATTAAGTTCTTCGCTCTTAGTAATTCCTTTCTTATTTTTAGAAGAATCTTATGTTATTTATAATAAAGATTTTTTTATTGCTTTGTTTTATATGTCAATAGGAGTAAGCATTGGGGCCTTGTCTTTGCTGTATTTAATGATTAAAAAGAATAATATTTCTAAGGTGGCTTCTTTGTTTTATTTAGTGCCAGTAAGTGCAGTTGTAATTTCTTATTTTGTATTGGATGAGAATATTGATTCTTTGGTACTGTTTGGAATATTAATGGTTATATTAGGACTTAGAGAGATTCATAAAAACAAACAAAAAACAGAAGAAATAAAAACTGTAAATGTGAAAATATAAGAAAGTAAATTAGGGTAGTTTTATGTTACACTGCTTAAAATAAAAAGGTTAGACATGTTTGAATATACTATGTACTTAAATGAATTTTTAATTTTTGCTTTTGCGCTTCTTTTAGCGCTATTATCGCCAGGTCCAGATTTTGCGATGATTTTAAAACAAAGTATTACTTACGGAAAACGCTCTTCTGTAATTGCTAGTTTTGGAGTTGGTTTGGGAATTTCTGTTCATATCATTTATACTTTACTAGGGATTGGTTTTATTATCTCACAATCCATTGTATTATTTTCAATTGTTAAATACTTAGGTGCTGTATATTTAATATATATTGGATACCAAAGTTTAAAATCGGGTGGTTTAAAGTTAGAAAAACAAGAAGCAAAAAACTACAGTGATATTTCAGATAAAAAGTCTTTTATACTTGGTTTTTTGTGTAATGCACTAAATCCAAAAGCTACCTTATTTTTTATCTCAATGTTTACCGTAGTAATTAGCCCAAGTACTCCAATGAGTATACAAATACTTTATGGAATTTTTGCAATGTTAGCAACAACACTTTGGTTTGTCTCTTTAAGTTTGATTTTATCAAAAAATAAAGTAAGAAAATTTTTTAATTCTTTTGGAAAAATATTTGATAGAACAGTAGGTGCAGTACTTATTTCAATGGGTGTTTCTGTGGCTTTAAGTAAATAAAAATTTAAAATAATAAATTAGGAATAAATATGAAAATAATAATGTTAGATCGTAAAACCTTAGGTTTTGATGCAAATGTGGATATATTTAATGACTTAGGGGAGTTTATTTCTTATGATGTTACTTTTCCTAATCAAGTAGAAGAGCGTATAAAAAATGCAGACATAGTTATTACAAATAAAGTAGTTATAACTAAAGAGCATATGGATAACAGTTCTTTAAAGCTAATTTGCATAAGTGCTACAGGAATGAATAATGTTGACTTAGAACATGCGAAAAAGTCCAATATTGAAGTTAAAAATGTAGCAGGTTATTCTACATCTTCAGTCGTGCAACTTTCTTTTGCAATGATGTTTCACTTTATTCAAAAACTTTCGTATTATAAAAAATATGTCGACGATGGTAAATGGGAGCAATCTGATATTTTCACCCATATAGATGAACCTTTTTATGATTTAGATAATAAAAGACTAGGAATTATTGGATTAGGAAATATTGGAGAGAATCTTGCAAAAAAAGCGCAAGCCTTTGATTGTGAAGTTGTATATTACTCCACAAGTGGTGCTAATAATAACAGTAAATACAAACAAGTAAGTTTAGAAGAACTTCTTGAAAGCTCAGATATTATCTCAATTCACTGTCCTTTAAATGATAAAACACAAGACTTATTAAATTATGAGAATATGAAAAGTATTAAAAAAGGTGCTATTTTATTAAATCTTGGTCGTGGTGGAATAATAAATGAAAATGACTTAGCGAAAATTATTGATGAACAAGAAATATATTGTGGAATAGATGTGGTTTCAAAAGAACCCATATTAAGCTCAAATCCGCTCTTAAAAGTAAAAAATAAAGAACAATTACTCTTAACTCCTCACATTGGATGGGCGAGTATAGAAGCAAGAAATAGGCTTATAAAAGCAGTGGCTAAAAATATAGAAACATTCAAGACTAAATAACAAGTTCTTTTTTTATTAGAAGCGTTGAATTTCTTATACTTTTAATTTAATAAGAAATTCAACACCTTCATTTTCAACGCTTGCGCAAGTAATACTTCCTTTGAATCTTGAGGTAATAATATTATAAATAATATTTAGTCCTAAGCCAGAGCCTCCATTGTTTCTATTGGTCGTAAAAAAAGGATCAAAAATTTTGTTTAGATTTTCTTTTTTAATACCTTTTCCATTATCTGTATATACAATAAGAAGTTCATCTTTGTGTTTGTGAATACTGATGAAAATGTTGCCATGTTCTTTATTCTTAAAAGCATGAACCATTGAGTTCATAATCAAATTTGTAATAATTTGGGAATACTCACCGGCATAAGAGTTAATATTAATGTCATGTTCACAAATAACATCTATTTTTATATCTGCTTTTTTAGTAATAGAATGAATACTTTGTAAAATTTCATTCATATATTCTTTTAAATTAAAGACTCTTTTTTCTTCACTGCTTTGATCAACTGCTACTTGTTTAAAAGATCTAACCAATGATGCTGCTTTTTGTAAATTCTTATGAATTAAATTGCTTAAATCTTTTGAGGTTAATAAATATTCTTCAAAATCATTTTGTGTCATAGTATCTTTGCTGTATTGTTTGTTTATTGTTTCAGAAAGTACTTCAAGGTGTGATATTCCTGTTAGTCCAATGCCAATAGGTGTATTGATTTCATGAGCTACTCCTGCAACCAAACCACCTAAAGAGGCCATCTTTTCAGCTGCTACAAGTTGTTTTTGGGTTTGTTTTAAATTTTGAATACTTTCTTGTAATTCTTCATTTGAGTCTTCTAATTCTTGGTTGCTGTATACTAAATCATTTGTTCTGTGTTTTATTTGTTCTTGCAAGCGTTTTGTTTCAGAAATATTTCGTAGCACTACATGAATAATATTTTCATTGTTAATTTTTATATGGGTTAATACAATTTCAACCCAAAAATTTTCTCCCGAAACTTTTTTATGTATCCATTCAAAACGATTTGAGCCATATTTAACACTGTCAATCATTTTAAGTTTGGATTCCCTGCTGGATTTTTTATTATTTTCTTGATATAAAGGGGATATATCACTAAGACTTAAAGAGACAAGCTCACTTTTGTTTTTGAAACCAAACATACCTAGTACAGCATTATTACAATCAATTAAAAGGCCATCTTTAATTAAAGCTACCCCATCTGCACTGTCTTTAAATAAAGTCTCAAAGATATTTTTTTGTTCATTTAATTCAAGTTCTAAGAGTTTGGTTTTTGTGATATCTCTGCATAACATATGTAAAATATCTTCATTGAAGTATTTTACTTTACTTACCACAAACTCAACCCAAATAATCTCTCCTGTACTTCTTTTACTCTGCCATTGAAAACGAACACTTCCTTCTTTGTAACATATGTCTAAATATTTACGCATTTCATTAGATGATAATTTTCCATTGGCTTGATGTTTAGGCGCCATAGAACCAGGTTTTTGATCTAAAAAATCTTTTTTATTTTTTATATTAAAAAGTTTTAGTAAAGATTTATTGACATTAATATACTTCCCATCTTTAGCAAGTATTACAGCATCTTGTGTATCCATAAAAAATGTTTCAAGATTTTTTTTCTCTGCTTCAATTAAATTTTTTGCCATATTCAATTTTCGCATAAAAAAGAATATGATAATGAGGATAAGAATAAATACACCTATTAATTGATAAATTAAAGTGTAATCAATTGCCCTTTTATTGGAATTATGTATCCATTTATTTCTGATTTTATTTTTTTGATCTAAAGTAATACTTTTAATGACTTTATTTAAAATTGACAATAAAATAGGATTATCTTCTTGTACTAAAAAATGATGACTGTATTTTTTCTCTAATGTCCCTGCAATTTTTAAATCCTTATAAATCGTATTGATTTTATACGAAGCAATGGCATAATGTTCAATAGTGGCATAGGCTTTTTTTGAAGAAATGTGTTTGAATGCGTCTTCTTCATTTTTTGTTTCTAAAGTTTTTATATTTGGATAGGATTTTTCAATAAATCTTTTTACTGAAAAATTTTTTCTTAAAGCAATAGTTTTGTTATTTAAATCACTTATATTATCTACGAAAGCAGAATCTTTTTTTGTAACTATGACATATTTAAATGTTTCATAAGCATTGGATACCAGTCCTCTTGTTGGATTTAATTCAAAGGGATTATAGGATAATAGGATATCAAGTTCTTTGTGTTTAAATGCCTTGACTACATTTCCCCAATTATCACGCTTAATAGATTTAATGTTTTTAAATCTTAAATTTGTTTTGTTCTCTATTATTTTTTTGTATTCAGTTATTATTCCTTCATCATTATTGTTTTTATCTAAAAACGCAAAAGGTTTCCAATTGGTTTCGGCATATCTTATTATAGGCTTAGTTTTTATGTATTCTAGTTCTTTTTTTGTAAAGCTTAATTGTGGTGTAAAATAGTCAAATCTTTGATAGCTTTTCTTTATTTGTGGAAATATATTTAAATGATTAAATTCTTCTATCTTTGGAATAAGCATGTTCTTAGAAACTTTTTCCTTGAGTTTCTCTTCCTTAAAATAAATTCTAATAAAACCAACCTCAATGGGTTTGAAAAAGGCATTGTAAAAACTCTTTCCTTCTAAAAAAAACTTTTCATCACTGTTTTTAGATGTAAAAATAATCTTTCCTTTTTGATTGAATACCTCAAGTTTATCTATATAACCTAAAGCTAAAAAGATTTTAGAAATTTCTTCTATATCTTTTATATTATTTAATGCAATGCTTTCTGCAAGAGTTGCAGATAAAAAAAGACTGAGTTTTTTTTTGGATTTGATATCGAATTTCGTATAATTATTAATTATTTCTTGATATTTTCCAGATATTTTTATTTCTTGTAATTTTGAATTGAAGCTATCTCTTAACTGTTTATTTTTAAAAGCAACACTTAATTTACTCTTTTCTTTAAAAATATCATCAAATTTGTATTGGGAAATATCTCTTGAACTTAATTCTTTTAAATACCACTTGAAAATATTTCTATCAATGATTAATACACTAAATCTAGTATTTAAAAAGTCTTTTACTTGTTTTCTTTGCGTTTTATATTCCTTGTAATGTTCATTTTTTGTCGCAATTTCATATAAGTCAGCTCCCAGATATTTTGTTGCTAAATTAAAGGAGAGTATATTTTTGTTTTTTAGTGAAGAAATGTCTTTAATAACTATATTATCTTTGTGTCGTGTAATGGCAATATTATCAAATGATATGAAATCATCTGAATAATAAAAATCATTTTTTCTTTTTTTTAGAGAAGTAGCGATATCAAATTCATTGTTATTTTTAAATTCTTTATAAATATTTTCCCTAGAACTTATTTTTTCCTTTTTAATAGAAATATTCATTTTTTTCAAAATAAACTCAAGTAAATCATATTCAATTCCTCTTAAAAATGAATTCTCAAAAGTATAGGGTTCTTTGTTCTTGCCTAAAAATATATTTACTTCTTTTGTTTGTTTTTTTTCTTTTGTCCACTTTTCAAATATTGCATCTTTTTCTTTTAAGGAAATAGCGTTAAGGGATTTTTTTAAAATAGAATGTAACAAATAATCGTCTTTTTTAGAGAAAATACGAACGTCCTCTTTTTGTATATCATTTTGATAGATTGTTTTAATCGACTTAATTAGGGACTTTTTTAAAATATAATTTCCATTCAACTCAAAACCATAAAAAGCATCTACTTCATTATTTAATAACAGTTGAATGGATTCCTCAATGTTAGATACTTCTTTAATTTTAATATTGGGAAATTTCTTTTTAATTTTATTAATGGATGCGTAGTCTCTTACCATACTTAATGTTTTAAAGTTTAAATCTTTAAAGGATTGAATTGTACTATTGGATTTATTTACAAATAAAGCACTTAGATTTGTTAGATAAGAGGGGGTAAACAAACCATATTTTGTTCTTTCCTTTAAAAATGCAGTAGCTGGTAGAATATCAAGTTCTTGTTTTTTAAATTTATTTAGAATCCAAGACCATTCTCCTTGAGTATAATCAAATTTAAGACCAGATATATTTTGTATTCTTTTTAGAAGATCTGCTACCATCCCCTCAATTCTAATGCCGTCTTCTGAAAAGATAAAAGGAGGCCATTGTTCAACTCCTACTTTTAAAGGAGAAGTTTTTTTAATGTAATTTAATTCCTCATTTGTAAAAATTGACTTACTTTTCTTTACTAACCATTTGTTTCTTAAAGAATTTTTTTGTTTTTGGCTTAAAGAATTTATCCCCTTTTTTATAATGCCTGCTAAAACTTTATTTTTAATAGAGGTTCCTAAAGAAAATTCTCCAGCTTTTAAATATAAGGTATAGAATAATTTTAACTTGTATTTTTTTAAATCATCATTGTTTACATTATTTGCAAAAAAAACATCTGCTTCTTTATTTTGAACTTTTTCATATCGTTGTTTAAGTGTTTTTACTAATACAACCTTAGTACTTGGATAGTAAGTTTCTAATAATTTTAGAACTAAAGCATCTTTTATACTAACGACGGTTTTATTTTTTATATCATTAATGTTATTAACACTATTGTCATTTTCTCTTCCAATGAGATGGGTAGGGGCAGAATAGTAGGTCGGAGAATATATAAAGTCTTTTTCTCTGTCTTTTGACCAATATAAACCCATAATCCCATCCACACTAGCACTTTTTGCAGCGATGTATGCTTCTGACCAAGACGGGTACGCTTTTATTACAAAATTACTCTTTAGGTTTTTATTAATAATTTTTATTAAATCTATATGATAACCAACGAATTTCCCATTTTTGTCTCTGTATGAGAAGTTTTCCCAAGCATCAAATACAGCAATGCTTACACTTGCTCTTTTATCTAAATAGAGCTTTTCTTTCTTAGTTAAGATGTTTTTATTTTTAATATTATTATGTGTGTTAGCATTTAAAAGAGCAGTATAAAAAACTATAATTAATAAAATTTTTAATAATATTTTCATAAACTTCCCTTCTTTATTCTTTTTATTATAATAAAGTATTAATAGAAATTATCTTCTTTGCTGGAGTTAATATTTCTTCTTAATACAAATATAATAATACTAAATATTATGAAACAAGAGATGTATTAAAGTTAATAGTGTCCTAATTGTGATAAAATATGTGCAATTATTATAAGGAATATATATGGAAACACTACAAAATAAATTATGTGCCTCATGGCAAGATTGGAAATCATTTTTTAAAGTACTCTTTAATATTGTGCTCATTTCTGTTTTATCAATCGTACTGTGGTTCTTTCCCTTAAGTTTACTTGTTGCACCTTTTTACAGTATTACAAACGATAGTGTTAAAAATATTACACAATATGATGAGTTATTGGGAAAAACAACTGTATATTCTGTACGAAATGGAATTAGTGATCTTTTAGATGAAGGTTTGGTAACTAATTTTACAGGAGTTAATTTATATATTGATAATAAATATTATGAGCAAGTAGGTCAAATTGAAATGTACCGTATTGCTGTTAATACTTTAGAAAATAATCTTGCAAGGAATAGAGGTACTGGTGGAGCTAATAAATATTTAGTAAAAGCGCGTTCGAATATTTATGCGGATTATACCTTGCCTATTTTTACTTCATATACCACAAGGTTAAAACAAACAGTCTCAAATATTGATTCTTATGTTGCACAATTACAAAAAGATGAAAATATAGGTATGAATGAAAAAGAAGCTGTGTTCATTATTAATTCAGATAATTTAGCAGAAGTACTTGATAAATTAAAACAACAATTACAAACCAATACTATGCTTAAATCAAGTTTTTTTACGGATGATGATAAGTTTTATCAGCTAAAGGGAAATTTAATAGCAATATCAAAATTCTTGCAAGGTATTGATTATGATTTTAAAGATAAAATGAAAGACAAATCTTCTTATACTGAGAATTTCGTGCCCTTATTACAGTTAGTTAATGAAGCAATTTCACAAAACCATATTGTTATATTAGAAGCCTTTGGCCATGTTTCGAAATTAGAAAAACAAGCCAATATTATTGCTCAAAAACTGGGTGAATTAAGAGACAAACTAAGAAACGGCTAATCTTAAAACAAAAGTAAAATAATTTACTTTTGTTTTATTCTTCTTAATCTACATTATTGTAAAATACAAAAAATAAAAACCACATGGTTTAATCTCACAGGAATTTTAATGAAACAATATTTAGATTTAATGCAACACGTCTTAGCTAATGGCGTAAAAAAAGAAGACAGAACAGGTACAGGAACTACCTCTGTATTTGGTTACCAAATGCGTTTTGATTTAAAGGAAGGTTTTCCATTAGTTACTACAAAAAAATGTCATCTAAAAGCAATTATTTCTGAATTATTATGGTTTATTGAGGGCTCAACTGATGAAAGACGATTAGCTGAAATTCATTATGGAGAAGATGCTAAAAATCTTATTGGTAAAAAGACAGTATGGACAGCAAATGCTGATCAACAAGGGAAAGACTTAGGATATGAGAACAGTGACACTATAAAAGAACTGGGACCTGTTTATGGCTCACAGTGGCGTTCTTGGAAGAAAACAAATGGGGAGTCATTAGATCAGTTAAGTGAGCTTATAAATCAAATCAAAAATAATCCCGATTCAAGAAGATTAATTTTATCAGCTTGGAATGCAGGAGATATTGAAAAAATGGCCTTACCTCCTTGCCATACTTTTTTTCAGTTTTATGTAGCTAATGGAAAACTGTCTTGTCAGTTATATCAACGAAGTGCAGATATCTTTTTAGGAGTGCCCTTTAATATTGCTTCTTATGCGCTTCTTACTATGATGATTGCACAAGTATGTGATTTAGAATTAGGTGATTTTGTACATACCTTTGGAGATGCTCACTTGTATTCTAATCATATTGAACAAAGTACCCTTCAATTAAGCAGAACACCTTTTTCAAAACCAAGAATGAACATTAACAAAGACATAAAATCTATTTTTGATTTTAAAATGGAAGATTTTGTTTTAGAAGATTATGAATGTCATGATTCTATTAAAGCAAAGATGGCAGTATAATGATAGTTTCACTTATTGTTGCTTATGGAAAAGATTATCAAATTGGTTTAAACAATCAAATGCTTTGGCATATCTCAGAAGATTTTAAAAACTTTAAAAAAATAACATCAGGTCATCATATATTAATGGGAAGAAAAACCTTTGAATCCATTGGAAAACCATTACCCAATAGAACATCTCTTGTTTTATCTCAAAGTACTTTTGCTTATGAAGGAGTTCATGTTTATTCTGAGTTACAAAAAGCTGTAGAGTATGCTAAACGCAATGGTGAAAGTGAATTGTTTATTATAGGTGGTGCATTAATCTATGATTTGGCATTTGATATAGTAGATAGAATGTATGTATCAGAAGTGAACTATACAGGGGAAGCCGATGCATATTTTAGAACATACGATCAAGGTTTATGGAATATAAAAGAAGAAAAATTTTATGAAGAAATCAAGGAAGAAGAAGAAGTTAAATCTCCATCTTGGTTTTTTAAGGTTTTAGAAAAAAAGTCTTAAAATTAAATACTAGAGATTCTAGTATTTAATATAAGCTGTTTTAGTTGTTGTATAAAAATCACTAGCAGCATATGATTTTTCTCTAGATCCATAAGAAGAATTTTTTCTTCCTCCAAATGGTACATGATTATCCATTCCAGCCGTTGCAAGATTAATCATAATATTACCTACAATAGCATCGTGTTTAAATCTCATTGCCATGCTTAATGACTCAGTTATAATTCCACCTGATAATCCAAACTCGGTATCATTTAAAATCTCAACTGCTTCTTCATAGTTTTCAGCTCTAATTACACAAGCAATTGCACCAAAAATTTCTTCTTGGTTTAGTCTCATTTGAGATTTTCCATCTACAAATAATGCAGGTCTAAAAAAGTAACCACCTGTTTCACTTTCTATGGCTTCTCCTCCACAAACTAATGTAGCACCTTCTTCAATACCTAATTTTATATATGCTAAGTTTGAATCAAGTTGTTTTTGATCTATACAAGGTCCAATAGCTGAGCTTTTATCTAAGGCATTACCAACAACAAGTGTTTTCATTTTTGCAGTAAATGCTTCTATAAACTTATCATAAATACCAGGCGTTACTATTAATTTAGAACACGAAGTACATTTTTGTCCATTTGCATTGTAAGCACCTTTAATTGCAGCTTCAACAGCTAAATCTAAATTAGCATCATCTAAAACAATAAGAGAATTCTTACTTCCCATTTCTAATTGCAATTTAGTCATTGAGCTCATTGATCTAAGCGCTAATTCTTTTCCAACAGCTACAGAACCAGTAAACGTAATAGCTTGCACTTTTTTAGAATCAGATAAGGCATTTCCTACTATTCCACCAGAACCAGAAACATAAGAAAATACTCCCTTTGGTAAGTTAGTTGAATCAATAATCTCAGCCAAAATATATGCAATTGCTGGTGTTAAACTAGAAGGTTTTAAAATAACAGAATTTCCATAAGCTAAAGCTGGAGCAATTTTCCATGCAGGAATTGCTAAAGGGTAATTCCAAGGTGTAATTACTCCAATAACTCCAACAGGTTCATTGATGATTTCTATATCTACGTTATTTCTTGGAGAGTCCATAAATGCACCCTTATTACGACTTGCTTCTGCTGCAAAGTATGAAAAGAATTCAGCAGATTTTACTACTTCATCTGTTGCTTCTTTAATAGGTTTACCAGCTTCTCTTGCAAGTACTTCTCCATAATATTCTTTATTTTCAAGTAACTTTTTTGCAATGTCATTAAGTACTTCTTCTCTTAATGTCATAGGAGATTGGCTCCATTGTTTTTGTGCTTCATGTGCAAAGTCTATTGTGTCATTAACTTGACTTAAGCTTGCTTTATAAAATGTTGAAAGAATATCAGAAGGGTCAGATGGATTAATATTTTCTGCAGTTTCTTCACTAGTGGTCCATTCCCCACAAATTAAGTTTTTCATAGTATTTGTTTTTAATGATTCCATAAATGTAGATTTTAACATATCGTTTTCTAATAAGTTTTTCATTTGTTCTTCCTTGAATAATTGTTATGTCATTATAATGATTGTTAACTTATAAATAGCTTAGTTGTTATAATGATATGATAATATATTCAATAAAATTATTATCTTTGCTTTTTGCTGTTTAAAAAAATAGTACAAAGGATAAGTGTGAATCAGGCCTTTTAGCAAGAATAATTACTAAAAAGCTTTTGATATTTGGAGAGTATAAAAAGTATGATGCAATGTTTAAGTAGTAAGTGTTCTTTTAACTGCATCTTTCCAACCAAGGTATAAAGCTTGGCTTTCTTCTTGTTTCATATTCGTAGAAAAACGTTTTTCAAGTTTCCATGTTTTGGCAAACTCTTCTTTATTAGGATAAAATCCTGCTTTCATTCCTGCTAACCATGCAACGCCTAGGGCCGTTGTTTCAAGTATTTCAGGTCTGTCAACACTTTTTCCTAAAATATCTGATAAAAATTGTATTGTCCATGAAGAAGATGACATCCCTCCATCAACTCTCAGTGTTGCATTGGATTTTATTGAATCATCGCTAATATCCCAATCGTTATACATGGCTTCTAATAAATCACGTGTTTGGTAAGCAACACTTTGTAAAGCTGCTTTTGCAAACTCATTGGGTCCTGAATTTCTTGTTAAACCATAAATCGCACCTCTGCAGTTTGCATCCCAATATGGAGCTCCTAACCCTGTAAAAGCAGGTACTATATACAGTTGTTGGGAAGGATCAGCATTTATTGCCATTTCTTGTGTTTCTTTTGCATCTTTTATGATTTTTAAACCATCCCTTAACCACTGCACTACTGCACCTGCTACAAAAATTGAGCCTTCCAGAGCATAAGTTGTTTTTCCATCTAATTGATAAGCAATGGTACTTAAGAGTCTGTTTTTAGATAAAACCATTTCATCGCCTGTATTTAAAAGAGCAAAACACCCTGTTCCATAGGTTGATTTTAACATACCTGGTTCAAAACACGCTTGTCCAATAGTTGCCGCTTGTTGATCTCCTGCAACTCCATTAATAGGAATACTTGTTCCTAGAATTTTTGCATCCATACTTCCAAAATCACTTGCACAATCTTGAACCGTTGGTAACATAGACATTGGAATATCTAAAAGTTCACAAATATCTTTATCCCACTTGCCTTCTTTAATATTGTACAACATAGTTCTTGCCGCATTTGTAGCATCAGTAACATGATTTTTACCTCTTGTAAATTTCCATATTAAATAAGAATCAATGGTTCCAAAAAGAAGATTGTTGTTATTGGCTTCTTCTCTTGCACCTTCTACATTGTCTAAAATCCATTTTAATTTTGTACCTGAAAAATAAGGATCAAATAATAAGCCTGTTTTTTCTCTTAATAAATCTTCATGGCCTTGTTCTTTTAAGGTGTCACATAAAGTTGCTGTTCTTCTATCTTGCCAGACAATCGCATTGTATATTGTCTCTCCTGTATGTTTATTCCATACTACTGTAGTTTCTCTTTGATTGGTTATTCCAATTGAGACTATATCAGTTGAACTTGCATTTGCTTTTTTTAAAACATCTTTGCACGTTGAGAGTACAGTTGCATAGATATCTTTACTATCGTGTTCAACCCAACCCGAATTTGGAAAATGTTGTGGAAACTCTTCTTGGGAAATGGCTTCTATTTTCATTTCTTTATTGAACAAAATAGCTCTACTAGAGGTAGTTCCTTGATCAATGGCTAAAATATATTTCATAATACCTACTTTATTTTAAGTTCATTACACAAAAAGTTTTAACAATACTTACTGTGAAATAATCTTTTGATGGGAGCTTTAGTATATCTGATTTAAGAAAAATCTTAAATCAGATAAAGAAGAATTATTTAGACCAAGATTTAATTAATTCATCATAAGAAACTGTCATTGCTTGAGGTTTCTCATTTACTAATTTAGCTTTAGGAGCACCTGGTTGATTTAACCAATATGACTCAGCTTTTTTATCATTTAACTTAGGACCAATATCACCTTGTACACCGGCTCTTTCGATTCTTTTAAGAACTTTTTCTTGTGCTTTACATAAAGAGTTTAACGCTTCTTGTGCAGTTTTTTGCCCAGAAGATGCATCTCCAATATTTTGCCACCATAATTGTGCTAATTTTGGATAATCAGGAACATTAGTACCAGTTGGAGACCATTGAACTCGTGCAGGAGATCTATAGAATTCAACTAATCCACCAAGTTTAGGTGCTCTTTCTGTGAAAGATTTATGATTAATAGAAGACTCTCTAATAAACGTTAATCCAACATGAGATTTCTTTAAATCCACAGTTTTAGATGTAACAAATTGTGCATATAACCATGCAGCTTTTGCTCTTTTAACAGGAGTAGATTTCATTAAAGTCCAAGAGCCAGCATCTTGATACCCAATTTTCATTCCTTCTTTCCAATATGCACCATGAGGTGAAGGAGCCATTCTCCACTTAGGAGTTCCATCAGCATTAACTACAGCAATTTTTTCTTTAACCATATCAGCAGTAAAAGCTGTGTACCAGAACATTTGTTGAGCAATTTCACCTTGAGCAGGAACAGGTCCAGCTTCAGAGAATACCATACCAGCAGCTGCAGGTGGTGCATATTTTTTCAACCATTCGTTGTATTTCTCAATTGCATAAACAGCAGCAGGTGAATTTGTAGCTCCACCTCTTGCTACACAAGAACCAACAGGCTGAGATTTATCATTTACTCTGATTCCCCATTCATCAACAGGAATACCATTAGGCTCACCTACATCACCCATACCAGCCATAGACATCCAAGCATCAGTAAATCTCCAACCTAAAGAAGGATCTTTTTTACCATAATCCATGTGTCCATATACTTTTTTACCGTCAATTACACGGCCTGTAAAAAATTCTGCAATATCTTCATAAGCAGACCAGTTTACTGGAACACCTAAATCATAACCATATCTTTTTTTAAAATCAGCCATGTTTTTTTTATCAGCAAACCAATCCGCTCTAAACCAATAAAGGTTAGAAAATTGTTGATCGGGTAATTGATATAATTTCCCATCAGGTCCTGTTGTAAAATCTAAACCAATAAAATCTTCTAAATCTAAACCTGGGTTAGTTACATCTTTACCTTCGTTTTTCATCCACGAAGTTAAATCTCTAGCTTGTTGATATCTCCAATGTGTTCCAATTAAATCAGAATCATTGATATATGCATCATAAATGTTTTGACCTGTTTGCATTTGCGTTTGTAATTTTTCAACAACATCACCTTCTCCAATAATGTCATGAATAACTTTTATACCAGTTAAATCAAAAAACGCTTTTGTTAATGTTTTACTCTCATAAACGTGCGTACCAATACCTTCAGAAACAACTTTAATCGTCATTCCTTTATAAGGTTGAGAAGCATTCTCAAACCAAGTTAATTCTTTCTTTTGTTCAGAAACACTTAACGCTGATGGTTGAAATTCTTTCATCCATTTACTCATATCCGCTGCGCCAAATGCAGCAGTACTAGAAACTAAGGCAGTTAATAGAATTGAAGTAGTCATTCCATATCTCATTTTCATTTCATTCTCCTATGTTAATGTTTCCCATAAATGGGAAGGTGCGATAATCGCACGCCTAAATATTAAATTAATACTTAGGTGTGAAATTATTTAAAAAAGTAAAAACCAAAAAGGTTTTTACATTAAATTTTATACCCAACGAAAAACGCAAAGGCTATAAAAAAAACAAATTATTAAAGCTCCAAAAATTGGTGCTCCAAAAACGGCTAAATATGCCAAAGAAATAAAAGCAGAACCAAGAAGACTTAAAAAAAGTCTATCTCCTGGTGTTGTTTCTATTCGTAATATTCCAAGACGTGGAGCTTGAGGTGCTTTTATAGACCAAATAGCCATCACCCCTAAAGCAATAAAAATACATATAAAAAATATAGCTGTTGGTGTTGTCCATGCCATCCAAGATAAATTCATAATTCTTCCTTATACTCTTCCAAGAGATAAACCCTTAGCAATGTGATGTCTCACAAAATAAATAACAATAGCACCAGGTAAAATAGTTAATATTCCTGCTGCTGATAATACACCCCAGTCAACGCCTGAAGCAGAAACTGTTTTCGTCATAGTTGCTGCAATAGATTTAGCATCTACTGCTGTTAAGGTTCTACTTAAAAGAAGTTCAACCCATGAAAACATAAAACAAAAAAACGCGGCAACTCCAATACCAGAAGCAATCATTGGCGTAAATATTTTTGTAAAGAAAGCAAAGAATGAAAAACCATCTACATAAGCAGTCTCATCAATTTCTTTGGGTACCCCTTTCATGAAGCCTTCTAAAATCCATACAGTTAAAGGAACATTAAATAAGGTATGCGCAAGAGCAACTGCAATATGTGTATCAAATAAGCCTACACTTGAATACAGTTGAAAAAAAGGCAGTGCAAATACAGCCGGAGGTGCCATTCTATTGGTTAATAACCAAAAGAATAGGTGTTTATCTCCTAAAAAACGATAACGTGAAAATGCATAAGCAGCAGGTAAGGCAACCGTTAACGATATTACTGTATTCATAACCACATAAGTCATAGAGTTAATATACCCCCAGTACCAGTCAGGGTCAGTAAAAATAACAATATAATTATCAAAAGTTATATCGTTTGGAAACATAGAAAAGGTTCCAAGTATTTCTTCATTCGTTTTTAAACTCATATTCATTAACCAATAAATTGGCAACATTAAAAATAGTATATATAAAAGCATAATAGCAGGCGATTTACTAGAGAAAAAACCTTTTTTTACAGGAGCATTATTCATAGTTTAACCTTCTTGCTTGTCAATATTGGACATAACTGTAAAAAACACCCAAGATACTAATAAAATGACCAAAAAGTACATTAATGAAAATGCAGCTGCAGGTCCTAAGTCAAATTGTCCAATTGCCATTTTTACTAAGTCAATAGATAGGAAAGTTGTTGCATTTCCTGGCCCTCCACCTGTTAAAACCATAGGTTCTGTATAGATCATAAAACTGTCCATGAAACGTAAAAGAGCGGCAATTAATAAAACACCCATCATTTTAGGTAATTCTATATATCTAAATACATTCCATCTTGAAGCTTGATCAATTTTCGCTGCTTGATAATAGGCACTTGGAATAGATTGTAAACCAGCATAACAAAGAAGAACAACCAATGAAGTCCAATGCCATACATCCATAATAATAATGGTAACCCATGCAGATAATATATCTTGAGAATAATTATAATCAATTCCCAAAGTTGCAAGCGTATGCCCTAAAAGACCAATATCGGTTCTTGCAAATATTTGCCAAATAGTACCAACTACATTCCAAGGTATTAATAAAGGAAGTGAAATTAGTACCAAACATACAGAAGCCCAAACTCCACCTTTAGGCATTTGTAATGCAATATAAATTCCTAAGGGAATTTCAATAGCCATAATAATACTTGTAAATAAAATTTGTCGTCCCAATGCATCATGAATACGCTCTGAATGCAAAATTTCTTCAAACCATTCAAGGCCTACTGGAAAAAACTCATTGTTTCCAAAGGTATCCTGAATAGAATAATTAACAACAGTCATTAAAGGAATAACAGCTGAAAACCCAACAAGTAAAAGTACGGGTAAAACTAAAAACCATGCTTTTTGATTGACTGTTTTTTTCATTATAATTTTTCTCCTTCTACTAACCATGAATTTTCGTAAATGTTTACTTTATCCATATCAAAAGTCATATTGTTCATTGTTTTTGTAATAATTACATCTTCTTCTACAATAATATTAATATCTTTATTATCATAACGTGCTCGAACTATTTTATGATGTGCAACATCTTCAATTCTAATTATTTCAATTTTAATACCGCAACCTTCTTCACATAAAGTCATAAATTCAGGTCTGATTCCAAGTTCTAACTTGCCTTTTAAGTTTGAGTAAGATTGATTTAATTCAAGTTTTGCATCCAAAAGTGTTGCTTCTTTGCCTGTAATTTCTACATCAATAATATTCATACCTGGTGAGCCTATAAAATAACCTACAAAAGTATGAGCAGGTTTTTCAAAAAGTTCTTGAGGTGTTCCTATTTGAACCACTTCTCCAACATTCATAACAACCACTTTATCAGCAAAAGTAAGTGCTTCTGTTTGGTCATGGGTTACAAAAATCATAGTATGTTTAAGTTCTTTATGCAAAGCTTTTAATTGAGTTCTTAATTCCCATTTCATATGAGGATCAATTACTGTTAAAGGTTCATCAAATAAAATTGCATTTACATCTTCTCTTACCATTCCACGGCCCAAAGATATTTTTTGTTTTTGATCGGCACTTAAACCTTGTGCTTTTTTATGTAATATATCTTCAACTTGAATTGAACGCGCAATTGATGCTACTCTTTGTGCAATATATTTAGCGTCTTTTCCTCTATTTTTTAAAGGAAACTCAAGGTTTTGCTGAACGGTCATCGTATCATATACAACTGGAAACTGAAAAACTTGGGCAATGTTTCTATCCGTAGTATCTGCAAAAGTTACATCTGTCTCATCAAATAAAATACGCCCATGAGAAGGAGTTACTATTCCTGAAATAATATTTAATAAAGTCGATTTTCCACAACCTGAGGGGCCAAGTAAAGCGTATGCTGCACCATCTTCCCATTCGTGATTTAATTCTCTTAAAGCATAATCTTTGTCATTTTGTGGATCTTTAACATAAGAGTGTGCCAAGTTTGAAAGAGTTATTCTAGCCATAAATTTTCTCCTTCTATCTGTTTGTTACATAAGAGGCAGTTTGTAATAAATCACCATCTTTTTGAAAAATAAAAATATGTCGTAAGTCCAAGTAAAGACTTAAATTCGAACCATATTCTAAATCATGTACACCATGAACCAATCCAATCCAGTTTTCATTGTCATAAGACAAGTGTAAAAAAGTTTCAGAGCCTGTAATTTCTGTTACAGATAAATGCGTGTCAAAATGTAATGACGAGTCACTTTTTGCTTTTAATTCTAAGTGATTTGGTCTAAATCCTGCCAAATATTTTCCATCTTCAAGTTTAAGAAAGATATCTCTTGCTGGAACTTTATTTGAATTGCTAAAGTAAATAAATCCCTCTTTTTTTTCTATATTTAAAAAGTTCATTGAAGGATTTGAAAAAACTTTTGCTGTTGTTGCATTGTTTGGATTGTGATAAACTTCCGCAGTTTCTCCAAATTGTGTTATTTTTCCTTCCCATAAGGTAGCCACATTACCACCTAAAAGTAGAGCTTCTTCAGGTTCTGTTGTTGCATATACAAAAATAGCACCTGATTCTTCAAATAATTTTGGAATTTCTGCTCGTAATTCTTCTCTAAGTTTATAATCCAGATTGGCCAAGGGTTCATCTAAAAGAACAAGACCAGAACCTTTAACAAGTGATCGTGCAAGGGCACAACGCTGTTGCTGCCCTCCTGATAATTCCAATGGTTTTTTATGCAACATATCTGTCATTCTCATTAATGCGGCTGTTTTTCTTACTGCTTTATCAATAAAATCTTCGCTTTTTTTCATCAATCTTAAAGGTGCAGCTATATTTTCATATACAGTCATTGAAGGGTAGTTAATAAACTGTTGATACACCATTGCAATTTTTCTATTCTGTACTTTCATTCCAGTAACATCTTTGCCTTCCCACAAAATTTTACCAGATGTTGGTACATCTAATCCTGCCATAATTCGCATTAAGCTGGTTTTACCTGAAGATGTTCTTCCAAGAAGAACATTCATCGTTCCTTTTTTAAGTGTCAAGTTTGTATTATAAATATGCATGCTTCCATCAACGCTCATAGATATATTTTGTAGTTCTAATGACATTCACTTTACTCCTAATTCTCAATTTTATCAATTTCATATTAATAATTAAAATCTCTATGTTGTTATAAATATTTCGCAACGTTATAACATTATAATGATAGTCTTTATAGTGACGTATCAAAATTTAAATATAGCTTAAATTGTTTCTAAATTTCAAAAGTTTTTTAAAGCTATTTTTCTAAGCAAAATTATATTTTGAATTATTAAACCCAATAAAAGGTCTATTGTATGAGAAATGTTAAATATTATTATAATTTTATAGTAGCGACAGTTTACTGAAATATTATATAAATTTTATTAAAAAGTAATATAATATTTTAGTTTAATCTACTTTTAAAGGTTATGACCTTATAATCTAATCCATAACATTATAACCTTATGATGTAGTTAGGAAATAAGGAATCAAATTCATGAAAAACAAGAAATATGAACTTATTATTATAGGTGGTGGAGCAACTGGAAGTGGAATAGCTTTGGATGCAGCTTCTAGAGGAATTAAAACATTATTATTAGAAAAAAATGATTTTTCAGAAGGTACAAGTTCAAGAAGTACAAAATTAGTTCATGGTGGTGTTCGTTATTTAGAAGCAGCAGTCAAGAAATTAAATAAAGACCAGTTTTTATTAGTTAAAGAAGGTCTAAAAGAGAGATCCCGTTTACTTAAGAACGCACCACATTTATGTTCTAGATTAACACTAGTTACTCCTATATACAAGTGGTGGGAACTACCTTATATGTTTATTGGCTTAAGTTTATATGATTTTGTTGCAGGAAAAAAAGGTTTAGGAAGATCATCAATTGTTTCTAAAAGTACAATGATAAACTCATTTCCAATTATAAAAAAAGATGGTTTAGTTGGAGGTGTTAAATACTATGATGGTTCTTTTAATGACAGTAAACTAAATGTATCTCTTTTACAAACAGCACAAAAACAAGGAGCTGTTTGTAAAAACTATCAAGAAGTTCTTGGCTTTTTATATGAGAATGAAAAAGTAAGTGGCTTAAGAGTAAAAGACAAAATTAGCAATGAAGAATATACAGTAGAAGCGGATATGATTGTAAATGCTACAGGAGTATTTTCAGATAATATTAGACGATTAGATGATAAAGAAGCAAAAAAGATGCTTGATTTAAGCTCTGGAATTCATATTGTTTTGGACAAAAAGTACTTACCTTTAGGTGAAGGTTTAATGATACCAAAAACAGAAGATGGAAGAGTTTTATTTATTTTACCTTGGATGGGAAAATGTCTAGTTGGAACTACAGATGAAAGTACAAAACTTCAAGAAAGACCAGAAGTAAGTAATAAAGATATTGAGTATATTTTAAAACACCTAGAAATATATTTTGCTTTAAAAATTAATAAAAGTGAAATCTTATCTTCTTGGTGTGGTATTAGACCCTTAGTTGCCCCTGATAAAGATGCTGATACATCGACAATAGTACGTGATCACGTTATTACAAGCTCAAAATCCAATCTTGTAAGTATTATTGGTGGAAAATGGACTACGTATAGAAAAATGTCTCAAGAAGTGGTAGATTATCTTGATAATAAGTTTGATTTAAATAAGAAAAAATGTTTTACGAAAACATTAAAGTTAATTGGGAGTGAAGATTTTCTTTCTTTTCAAAAAGACAATACTAATGAAGACAAAACATTTCAACACGCGGTTTCTTTGTATGGAGACAAAGCTTCTTTTGTTCTTTCATCTGGAAATAAAAATGAGTATATCAACAAAAACTATCTTTACACACATGCTGAGTTAATCTATTGTTTAGAACATGAGTTTGTTAAAAAACCTTTGGATTTTTTAGTAAGAAGAACAAGTTTAGCACTAATAGATAAAGATGCTGCACTAGAGTCCTTAGATACAGTTGTAAGAATTATGGCAGAGTACTTTAAGTGGAATGAAGAAGAAAAAGAAAATGAAAAAAATATTGCTATTAATATCTTAAAGAACAACTTATAAAAAACAAGTGCGTAAATAGGTGTATTTAAAAAAATATATAAATTTAAATACACTCTAGAAGTAAAAATATCTTATAGTAAATAAATAATGTTATAATGTCATGACTTAAGTATCAATAGTAGTAAAACACAAATAATTTTACTAGTTTTTGTTACTAGTATTTAAAAGGATATGACTTTTGTTTATAAAAAATGGTATACCTCTTTATCTTCAATTAAAAGAAAAACTTTTAGAAGACATCCAACGAAATTACAAAGTAAATGACCTTATCCCTGCTGAAGGTAAGTTAGAAGCCATGTATAAGGTTTCACGTATTACTGTACGTAAAGCTATTGAAGAATTAGAAAGAAGTAATGTTGTTGTTAAAAAACAAGGAAAAGGTACCTTTGTAAAAGAAGAGAAAATTCTTTACGATGCAAATGCTATTGGTTCTTTAACACAAAGACTTGCGAAACAAAACAAATTCTTAAGTACTAAATCTATAACCTTTGAAATTATAAAAGATGAACATTTTGTAAAAAATTTACTAAAATGTGAAACGCTTATCTGTATTAGAAGAACTAGGTTACTAAATAAAATTCCTTTTGCATTAATGATTAATTACTTTGATATTAATACTGTTCCTAATATAGAACATAAATTAGATGAAGATTCATTATACACCTACTTAAAAAAAGAATACAATATTGAGTTTTTTACAGCCGAAGAAACGGTTGAAGCAAAAGCTGCTAATAAATCTGAAGCAAAAAAACTTGAGATTAAAGAAGGAACACCTGTTTTATCCCTGCATCGATTATCTTCTGATAAAAAAGGAAAAGCAGTTGAATACTCTGATTTGGTTATTAAATCAGATATGTATAAACATAAGATTATGTTGTTTAGTGATAAAGTAACAAATGTATAAATTCTTGAGTTCGTACTTTTAAGCGAAGCTTCGAAATTAGAGTAGTTTTATTCGTCGCTTCGTAAATCTATTTAGTGAGACATAAAAACAGGAATACTTGTATTTTCAAGTAAATACCTAGTTGCTCCTCCAAACATAAGTTCTTTTAATCCCTTATGTCCATATGCTCCTGCTATTATCAAATCAAATCTACCATCATTTGCTGCATTTAATAGAGATTGACCAGGAATTCTAGTCGTTTTAATTATTTCATAACTAGCATCTATTTCATGTTCTTTTAAATAAGTAATAAGTTGTTCCATAATATCTAAGTCTTTTATATATTCAATTGATGAAACAATATGTACTTTTTTAGCCGTTTTTAATAAGTGGATTGAAGAAGTAAGTGCACGTGACGCTTCTGTTGAGTTATTCCATCCAATGATTATTGAATCAGTAGAAAATTCTTTTAAAACTCTTGGAAACATTAAAACAGGTTTACCACTTTTAAGAACAGCTGTTTCAAATGTTGCTGTTGTAAGACCTGAAGGAGGAGCAGCTGCAATAACAAGATCACAAAATTTTGACTCTTGTTCTACTAAGTCACTTCTTAATCCTTCTAATATTTTTACATTAACCAAGGTATTTTTCTTTTCATTATCAGATGAAATATTGATTTCTAAGTCTTTTGCTACTTTATTAAATAGTTCTAAAAAAATTTCATTTTCTTCTTTATACTTCATCTCAACAATTTGATCAAGTTCATTTATGATTTTTCCAGGAATTGCATATCTTTTATAAAGAGTATTATTGTCTCTTAAGCTTGACTTTAAAACTTCTAATTTTATATTAAGTTTTTTTGCTATTAAAAGTGCACCATGAATTCTTTCTTCTAATTCATCTCCCCCACCAATTGGGAAAAATAGTTTTTTATAATACATGCATAGTCCTTTACGTTTTTATCTGTTGTAAGTTAATGAACACAGATAATAATGGGTATTTATTATCTGTATTCACATTTTATCTTTTATATAAAAGATTTGAGCTCCCATTAAATAAGAAATAATTCTTATTTAATTGAGGTAAATAAGTGCTAATAATTAAGAGATGTCTTATTGAACTTCATGTATCACAAGTTGTTCAAAAGCCACTGCAATCCAAGAACTAACTAACATATCAAACCATTGTTCAACACCACTACAAGCTACCACTATATTTCCATACACAAAAGATCCATAAAAGGGTAAATCACCCTCGCGTAAAGATGAAGGATGAACAGCTTGTGTTAAAATATTTGCTTGACCTTCTCTCCAAGCTTGTTGCGCTTTACTTCTTGCAAACTCATCAAAGGGTTTCTCCCATGTAGAGTTTATAATTGATTCTTCATATAAAATAGCAGCAGAAAAAGAAGACTCCCAAGGTTTTAACCTTGGGTCCATAATTACAATATGAAGTTCTTTTCTATTTGTTCGTTTGAATAATTCTTCTATTGAGGGTTTAATTAGCTCAACTGCTTGTTTTGCAATGTCAAGATGACTCATTATTTTGCCGTTTTAGCAAATTCTTGTGCAAAATGAGTAACCATATCTGGTACATCATTGTTTGCTTTCCCATCGTCTACTGCGCTTCCAAGTGATGCTTTAGTTCCCGTTGCAATAGCAGATGAAACGTTTAATGATTCAGTCATACTTACATAGTATCCTAGGTCTTTATGTGCGTTTCCAATTGAAAAACCTAAAGATTTAGTATTACCATCAACCGCATTGGATTTTACAAAATCCATCATCATAGAATGAAGAGGTCCTGCTGACATTATGCTATAAAGATCTTCTCTTTTAATACCAGCTAAATCTGCTACTGCAAATGATTCTGACATAGCAGTTGCTAATGTCATTCCAAAGAAGTTATTGATTAGCTTTAAGGTATGCCCAGCGCCTAAAGCTCCAACATGAAATACATTTTCACCAATATCATTTAATACAGGCTCAATTTTATCAAAATCAGCTTTTTCTCCCGCACTCATAATATTTAATAAACCATCAAGAGCATGTTTAGGAGTTCGTCCTAATGGAGCATCCATATATGAAGCACCTTTTTCTTTTATTTTCGCACCAAGTATTTTAGTTGATTCAGGTAAAGAGGTACCAAAATCTATTACAACAGTATCTGGTTTAAGAGCTTCAATTAATCCTTCATTTCCTAACATAATTGATTCAACCGCTTTTGATGTATCCACACATATAATAATAACATCAGCGTGTGCAGCTAAGTCAGCATTATTTGAAGCAACTTTAGCACCTCTTGATTCTGCTTTTTCAATTCCTGCATTACGAGATCTACTTGAAACGCATAACGAGTAACCTTTATCTTGTAGTCTGTTTACGATAGCAGAACCCATTAATCCTAGTCCGATGAATCCAATTTTTGTTCTTTGTGTATTTGACATTATTTATATCCTAATTTTAATTTGTATTGATAATTTTTTTACGTAATAAAAGGGGAGAGTCCCCTTTATTCTTTACTTCTTATGAAGCTTTTCTTCTAATTCTTTTTCGGCTTTTTTTAATTTTACGAATCTTCTATAAGAAGTAATAGCCATAAATAAAGCCAAGGCTAAGAATGCTGCACTAATAGGTCGAGTAAAAAAGATACTTGGATCATCATGAGACATTAATAATGCACGCCTCATATTTTGCTCAGCCATAGGCCCTAGAATTAATGCCAATAATATGGGTGAAATAGGAAATTTCGCTTTATCCATAAAATAAGCAAGAATACCAACAATTAGAGCTAATCCAACATCAAAGAAAGAAAATCTCATAGCATAAGCACCTGTAATACACAGAAGAAATATTATAGGTGTTAATACACTCACATTAATATTAATTAATTTGGCAAATAATTTTGCCCCACTTAAACCTACAATTAATAAAACAACTTGACATAAAATCATTCCTGCAAAAAGAGGATAAACAATATCAATATGATCTTTAAATAATAAAGGTCCAGGTTGTAGTCCATGAATTGTTAAGGCCCCAAGTAATACGGCAGTTACTGCATCCCCTGGAACTCCTAGGGTTAACATTGGAATCATAGCACCACCAACTGCGCCATTATTAGCAGATTCAGGTGCAGCAATTCCTTCGTGTGAACCTTTACCAAATTCTTCTGGTGTTTTAGATGTTCTTTTTGCTTCTCCATATGCTACAAAAGCTGCAACATCACAACCAAGTCCAGGAACACTTCCCATTAAAGCACCAATAGTCCCAGACTTACCCATAGTAGGAAGAAGGGTTCTAATATCTTTAAGTTTTGGCAGAATTCTACCAACTTTTGATTTTACCTGTGGAACAACACCCATTGTTTCAACATTTCTAAATACTTGAGCAAAACCAAATAAACCAATTAGTACTGGAATAAATGTAATTCCACCTAATAAGTTATCATTTTCAAAAGAAAAACGTGCAACGCCAGATAAAGGATCAAAACCAATAGTTGTAAGCAACAGTCCAATTAAAACTACAATTACACCTTTAAGAAGCGATTCTCCTGAAATTGAAATAATCATAGTAAGTCCAAAAACAGCCAAAGCAAAAAATTCAGGAGGTCCAAAACGTAAACCAAAGAGTGCAATTTCTGGGGCTAAAAATGCCATAATTAATGCGCCAATAGTCCCTCCAACAAAAGAAGAAACGGTTGCAATACCAATAGCTTTACCACCTTCACCTTTTTGTGTTAAAGGATAACCATCAAGTAGTGTAGCTGCAGCTGCAGGTGTTCCTGGGGTTCTAATTAAAATTCCTGAAATAGAACCCCCATAAATTCCACCTGTAAATATTCCCATTAATAATAATAATCCCTCAACTGGTGGAAGACTATAAGTAAAAGGAATTAATAAAGCACAACCCATAGTTGCAGTAAGTCCAGGTAAAGATCCAACTACAATACCAGCAGTAACTCCTATTATTATAAATAATAAGCTAGAAGGTGTGCTAAAAATTAGTTGGAATGCGTCTAATAAATAATCAAGTGTCATAGCTTTCTCCTATATAATAAAATTCTTGTTTTAGATTTTTTATAAAACTTTTCAAAAGAGCCCTTCTGGTAAAGGTATTTTTAAAAAAACTTTAAAAATTCCATAAACAATAGTAGCAACACAAGCACTAACTATTAAGGTTACTAAATAACTTTTTAATCCTAAGAATTTCATCATTACAAATAAAAATATTGCAGTTGAAAGATAGAAACCTGCTATTTGCATTAAAAATAAATAAGCAATGGCACATGCTAATGTAACAGCAGCACGAATAAAACCTGTT